>ENA-ORBV01001108-ORBV01001108.1-microbial-mat-metagenome-genome-assembly--contig:-NODE-1108-length-61381-cov-8.379894_pt1 | contig 61381 bp, 55 predicted proteins | sample MGYA00237777_ERZ505514 | MGnify/ENA primary metagenome ERZ505514 (study PRJEB26160, sample SAMN06269048) | microbial mat metagenome | isolation source: Oligotrophic lake microbial mat | place...
GGCGTCGTCTTGGGGCGCCCTTTGTCGACAAGTGGCGGTGGGGGCGTCCTCCTTGGGCGCCCTTTGTCGACAAGTGGCGGTGGGGGCGTCGTCCTTGGGCGCCATTTGTCGACAAGTGGCGGTCGGGCGGGATTCGCGAGGGCACGAAGGGTCAGGCGCTGCCGCCGAGCACAGCCCGGGTCATGGCGTTGCGGGTGTCTAGCAGTTCCTCCAGGGCGGTGGTCACATCGTCGGCGGCGACCCGAAGCGGACTTGAGTCGTCGCGCTCGGCGGCCAGCAGCGCGGAACGCCGGATGAGCTCCTTCAGGAACGAGGCGGTTACGCCTTCAGTCCGCTGCAGCACCTCTTCGATGCCACTGGTGTCGATGTCGAGGCCGTCGGTATACAGTTCGAAGAGCCGACGGCGGGCTTGAGGGTCCGGCAGCGCGAGCTCGATGGCCTGGTCGACGCGCCCCGGCCGCGCAGCCAGTGCCGGCTCCAGCAGGTCCGCCCGATTGGTGGTCAGCAGGAAGACCACGTCGACGTCCTCACCGAGACCGTCCATCTCGTTGAGCAGCTGGAACAGCATCGGGTTCTGGCCGGCGTGATGACCGCGCTCCTCGGCGATGAGGTCCACGTCCTCGACCACGATCATGGCCGGCTGCAGGGAGCGCGCGACCGAGCACGCCTCGGCGACCAGGTGCAGTGAGTCACCGCTCAGCAGGATCACAGTCGTGCCTTCCAGTCGTCCCACCAGATAGCGGACCGTGTGGGTCTTGCCGACCCCCGGTGGGCCGTAGAGCAACACCCCACGCTTGAGATGTTGGCCCGCCTGCCGCAGCCGCTCCGCGTGCCGCGCCACACCCACCACCTGCCGCTCGACCAGCTCGAGCACGTCATTGGGAAGGATCAGCTGCTCGGGTTCCAGGCGCTGCCGGCGATGGAAGGTCATGAGGGCCTGTCCCCGGCCGAAGATGTCGGCACTGAAGGAGAGGACCTGCCCGCGGAAGACGTTCCCGTCGATGGTCCGACGGCGCAGTTCGCCGATCACGCGATCGGTGAAGCCCGCGTCGGCGGCGACCACATGCAGGCTGACGTCATCCTTACCGGACTGAGGATCGGGCCCGCGCAGCAACAACGCCGCCCGATCGTCGCCCTCGCTGACCAAGTAGAGCGCGCACATCAGGCAGGCCATGACCGCGCCGTCGGGACCACTGGCGCGGTTGACCCGCGATGCCCTGCCTGGTCTGGTGCCGAACGGGTCGGAGTGTCCACTACCTCTGTCCAGCAGCTCCGCGAGCCCGAAGGGGCGGTGCTGGTAGCCGATGATCCCCACCAGGTTGTGGCTGCGCTGCGGTTCGCTCACCCACGAGTCGAGGGCGTTCTGCACGTTGACGTGCTCGTAGGCCGCCCACTGCTCCTCGACGACGTCCATCTCGCCCAGCTCGTCAGCCGAGCCGCGCAGGTGCTGGGAGAGCAGGTCGGCGAGCCCCATCTGCTCCTTGGCTCGGGCGGCGCCGATCACGCCGCGGACGGCCCGGCGCCATAACCTGCCGGCGTCCGCGACCTCCAGCCGCAGCGCGGCCGGAGCAGCGCGGGACGCGGCTGATTCGGCGGCCGACGCCAACGGGGGGTGAGCGGTCCAGCCGTTTCCGCGGCCCACGGCGTGGCTCTTACGCCGTGTGGAGTGCGGCGTTGAGCTGGACTCCCGCCGCGCCGACCGCGCGGGGGACGGCCTCGACGCGGCCGGTGATTGAGTGCCGCCGGAAGAGCAACCCGTCGGCACCGGACAGCTCGCGGGCCTTGACGGTGCGTTCCTGCGGGGCGGTCACGGTGACGACGGTACCGCCGGTGACGTACAGCCCGGCCTCGACGACACAGTCGTCCCCCAGGCTGATACCCACCCCCGAGTTGGCGCCCAGCAGGCAGCGACAGCCGATCCGGATGACCTCCGTGCCACCACCGGACAGCGTGCCCATGATCGACGCGCCACCACCGACGTCCGACCCGTCGCCGACCACGACACCGGCCGAGATCCGCCCCTCGACCATCGACGCCCCCAACGTCCCCGCGTTGAAGTTGACGAAGCCCTCGTGCATCACCGTCGTGCCCGGTGCCAGGTGGGCACCCAGGCGCACCCGGTCGGCGTCGGCCACCCGCACCCCGGACGGCACGACGTAGTCGAGCATCCGGGGGAACTTGTCCACCCCGAACACGGCGACCCGGGACCGGCCCGAAGCCAGCAGGCGCAGCCGGGTCTGCTCGAAGCCCTCGACGGCGCACGGCCCGGCGTCGGTCCAGACGACGTTCGGCAGCACACCGAAGATGCCGTCCATGGCCAGCTGTCGCGGCTGGACCAACCGGTGGGACAGCAGGTGCAGCCGCAGGTACGCATCGACGGCGTCCGCGGGCGGAGTATCGAGGTCGATGGCGACGGTCCTGACCTCACGGTGGACTCCCCGGGCGGCGTCCGGCGTCGCCAACGGCGCCAGGTCCGGCGTCGTGGTGGGCTGGGTGGTCAGGGCCGGCGCCGGGAACCAGGCGTCCAGCACGGCACCGTCAGATCCTTCGGGGCCGGTGACGGTGACCAATGCGAGACCTGAAGCTGGACGAGGCATGCGCGCCAGCGTAGGCAACCTCTTACGGTGGGCCAGTGACCACCGCTCCCCACATCACAGCCCCACCCGTGCCGCTACCGGTGACCGACGTCGCCGACCTCGTCCTCGCGCTGCTGCGCATCGGCTCGGTGTCCGGCGAGGAGGACCGGATCGCCGACGCGGTCGAGGCCGCACTTCGCACGTTCCCCCACTTGGACGTGCTGCGTGACGGCAACTGCGTCCTGGCCCGCACCGACCTGCACCGCAGCGCCCGGGTCGTGCTCGCCGGGCACGTCGACACCGTGCCACAGCCTGCCATGGGGCCGCTGCAGCCAACGGTCGACGACGGCGTGCTGTGGGGGCGCGGGGCCGTGGACATGCTCGGTGGCGTGGCCGTCGCGTTGCATCTGGCCGCCACCGTCACCGAACCGGCGCTCGACACGACGTACGTGTTCTATGACAACGAGGAGGTGGCGGCGGACCGCAACGGCCTGACCCGGCTGGCCAGCACCCGCCGCGACTGGCTGGCCGCGGACCTGGCCATTCTCGGCGAGCCCACCGGCAACCGGGTCGAGGGCGGCTGCCAGGGATCGTTGACGGTGACGGTCACCCTGCGGGGTCGAGCCGGACATACGGCGCGGGCCTGGCTGGCCGACAATGCCGTCCACAATGCCGCAACCGTGATCGCGGCGGTCCGCGACCACCAGCCGCGTCGCCCGGTGGTCGACGGGCTGGAGTACCGGGAGGGTCTGCAGGTGGTCGGGATCACCCACGGCGGCAACGCCACCAACGTGGTGCCCGACCGGTGCACGCTGACCATCAACCACCGCTTCGCCCCGGACCACACCGTCGAGGACGCCCTGGCCACGGTGCGGACGGTGCTGGCGCCGGCCGGGGTCACCGGCAGCGACATCCAGCTTCTCGACGCGGCCGCCGGCGCCCGGCCCGGCCTCGACTCGCCGGCAGCCGCCGGGTTCGCCACCGCCGTGGCAGCCGCCACCGGCCTACCGCCGACGGCCAAGCTGGGCTGGACCGACGTGGCCCGCTTCTCGCAGTTGGGCGTGCCCGCTGTCAACTTCGGCCCGGGCGATCCGAACCTGGCCCACGCCGACGACGAACGGGTGCCGCTGGACCAGGTGCGACAGGCCGCCGACATCCTGGGCGGCTGGCTGTGGGCCACCCGTGGCTGAGCACCGCGCGGGCCACGGCCCGGACTACCGCAGCGGCCCGATCATGCTGCGGGGTCGGATGGTTCCCGAGGAGACCACCGACGCCCGGTTGCTGGACAGCCGGCAGCGCACCGACTGGGTGCACACCGACCCCTGGCGGGTGCTGCGGATCCAGTCGGAGTTCGTCGAGGGGTTCGGCGCGCTGGCGGAACTGGGACCCGCCATCGCGGTCTTCGGCTCCGCCCGCACGCCCGAGGGGCATCCCGAACTGCAGATGGCACAGTCCTGCGGCCGCGCCCTGGCCGAGGCCGGCTTCGCCGTCATCACCGGTGGTGGCCCGGGCGCGATGGCGGCGGCCAACCGCGGCGCCCTGGAAGCAGGCGGAACCTCGGTTGGCCTCGGTATCGAGCTGCCGCACGAGCAGGGCGTCAACGAATGGGTCGACCTGGCAGTCAACTTCCGGTACTTCTTCGCCCGCAAGACGATGTTCGTCAAGTACTCCCAGGGATTCGTCGTGCTGCCCGGTGGCTTCGGCACGATGGACGAGCTCTTCGAAGCACTGACCCTGGTGCAGACCAAGAAGGTCACCGCCTTCCCCATCGTGCTGCTCGACACCGCCTTCTGGTCTGGACTGCTGACGTGGCTGACCGATGTGCTCGGCCCGGCCGGCAAGATCGGCGAGGCGGACCTCGGCCTGCTGCACGTCACCGACAGCGTCACCGAAGCCGTCAGCATCATGGTCGAGGCCCGAGCCAGCCGGGCGGCCGAATGACCGACCGGCCCCGGCTGCGGCTGGCAGGGCGCGACTTCGGCACCACGGCGAGTGTCGTCATGGCCGTCATCAATCGCACACCCGACTCGTTCTACGCCGGGGCGCGCCAACTCGACGACGAGGTGGCGCTGGCGTCCCTCGACGAGGCCGTGGCAGCCGGCGCGGAGATCATCGACATCGGTGGAGTCAAGGCCGGCCCGGGGGCGGGCGTCGATGCCGTCGAGGAGACCGAACGGGTGGTGCCGTTCGTCGCCGCGGTCCGCTCGCGGCACCCCCACGTCGTGGTCAGCATCGACACCTGGCGGGCCGAGGTCGCCGACGCCGCCTGCGCGGCGGGGGCGGGCCTGGTCAACGACACCTGGGCCGGCCACGACCCGGAACTGCTGCAGGTGGCCGTCGCGAGGTCGGCCGGTTACGTGGTCTCGCACACCGGCGGCGCCGTGCCACGCACCCGACCGCACCGGGTCACCTACGGCGAGCACGCCGAGGGCGTCGTCGACGACGTGATCACCACGCTGGCCGCCGGTGCGGCCGGCGCGGTGGAGGCCGGCGTGGACCCGGCGGCCGTCCTGGTCGACCCCACGCACGACTTCGGCAAGAACACCTGGCATTCCCTCGCCCTGGTGCGCCGTACCGACGCGATCGCCGCCCTGGGGTTTCCGGTCCTGATGGCGCTGTCACGTAAGGACTTCATCGGCGAGGTGCTCGGCGTCGATCCGGCACAGCGGCTGGCGGGCACACTCGCCGCCACGAGCGTCGCGGCGTGGTTGGGGGCGCGCGTGTTCCGCTGCCACGACGTCCTCGCGACCCGCCAGGCACTCGACGTGGTGGCCGCTGTCCGGGGCGACATGCCGCCACGGCGAGCGGTGCGGGGGCTGGCATGACGGCCGAGCGGGTGCCGTCGCCGCTGCCCGAGCGGATCGAGCAGTGGTACGAGCGCGCCACGTGGCACCGACCGCCGTGGTCGGCCTCCGACCTCGTCGCCGTCAAGGGCACGTCGCGGGTCGCCGTGGTGCTGCCGGCGCTCGACGAGGAGGCGACGGTGGCAGGTGTGGTGGCGGCCTTCCGGCCATTGACCCTTGGCGATCGGCCGCTGGTGGACGAGATCATCGTCATGGACTCCGGCTCACGGGACTCCACCGCCGAGGTGGCCGCCGCAGCGGGGGCACGAGTGGTCGGGCGCGACGCCGTGTTGCCTCACGTGCCCGCGAGACCTGGCAAGGGCGAGGTGATGTGGCGGGCACTGGCCGCCACGGACGCCGACCTCCTGGTCTACGCCGACGCCGACCTGGTCGACGTCGACCAGGCGCTCGTCGTGGGCCTGCTGGGGCCGTTGCTGACCCGGCCCGGGGTCGGGTTCGTCAAGGCGTTCTACGATCGCCCGCTGCGGATCGGGGTGGGGAGTCAGTCTGATGACAGCGGCGCCCGGGCCGGCGGTGGCCGCGTCACCGAACTGCTGGCCCGACCTGCGGTGGCCGTGCTGGCGCCGGAACTGGCCGGGATCATCCAGCCGCTCGGCGGGGAGTACGCGGCGCGGCGCTCGATCCTGCAGCAGGTGCCGTTCGCCTCGGGGTACGCCGTGGAGATCGGGCTGCTGCTCGATATCGTCGACACCTTCGGCCTGGACTGTTTGGCGCAGGTCGACGTCGGGGTGCGCAAGCACCGCCACCGCGACCTGCTGAGCCTGGGGGAGACCGCCACTGAGATCCTGCTGGCAATCCTGGCCAGGCGCGGTCGGCGCGAGGCGGCCCGCGACGTTCCCCTGGTGCAGTTCGATCACGCTGCCGGGGGCGCCTGGTCGCCGCGCACCCGGCTGATCGAGGTAAGAGACCGCCCTGCCATGGTGAGCGTCACGGGAGCACCCGACCAGCTGGACGTGGGACCATCACGCCCGTGACGACTCTCGCCCTCGTCCTGTTGCTCGTTGCCGTGGTCGGTCTCGCCGTGGCCACCACCGTCGGTTACATCCGAGGGGGACTGCCGGTGGCGACACCGGACGTGCCGCCGCCGCTGGACGCCCCGGTCGCCGAACCCGCCGATCTGGACCGTGCCCGGTTCGGCCTGGCGTTCCGCGGCTACCGGATGGACCAGGTCGACGAGGTGCTGGACGGGGCGCGGGACGCCCTCACTGCCCGGGACGCCGAGATTGCGCGGTTGCGTGGCCAGCTGCTGGGCGTCGGCGCCGACGACGAGCTGGACGCGGTGCCTGACTGGCGGCCGCAGTCCTGGTACGCCACCGACGAGGCACGTGCCGACACGCAGCACGCTGCCGCAGCCACGAGCGCCACCAGTGTCGCGACCGACCCGCCAGGCGAGGAGCCCGCTCGGCCTACGACACCGGCATGACCTCGTTCGTCGCCACGGTCGAGGTGGCAGCACCTGTCGCCGACGTGTGGCAGCGCCTGGTGGACTGGCCCGCCCATTCCCGGTGGATCCCGCTGACGACGGTCACCACGCTGACCGCCCGCCCCGACGGGGTCGGAGCACGATTCGTCGGACGTTCCGCGGTGGGCCGGTTCGGCTTCGACGACCCCATGGAGGTCACCGAGTGGCTGCCGCCGGGTGCTGGGCGGCCCGGCCGTTGCGCGCTGCGCAAGCTCGGTCGGGTGATCACTGGCACGGCAGCGTTCGATGTGGCGGCGGTCAGCCACGACCGCACGCTGGTGGTGTGGCAGGAGGACATCGGCGTTGCGCCGACGTGGCTGACCCGGTGGTTCGGGGGCGTGATAGCCGCTGCCGGCCGACGGGCCTTCGCCGCCTCGATCCGCGCCATGGGCCGCGAACTCCTCGCCGAACGCGCGGCCGCCGCGGCCGCCGGGTGACGGATCCTCGCCCGAGATGGCCAAGCCTGGTGACGACAGCACCGATCAAGGCAGTGGCCGGTGCCCGTGGGCGGTCGGTCACGACTACATCGCGTATCACAACGACGAGTGGGGACGTGCGGTGCACGGCGAGACCGCCCTGTTCGAGCGGTTCAGCCTGGAGGCCTTCCAGTCCGGCCTGTCGTGGTTGACCATCCTGCGCAAGCGGGAGGGTTTCCGGCGAGCCTTCGCCGGCTTCGAGGCCGATGCTGTGGCGGAGTTCGACGCCGCGGACGTCGAGCGGTTGCTGGCCGATCCCGGCATCGTCCGCAACCGCAGCAAGATCCTCGCCGTCATCGGCAACGCCCGCGCGGTTCGGCAGTTGCGCACCTCGGGCGGCCTGGATGCGCTGGTCTGGTCCTTCGCGGACGCGACCTCCGCCGTGCAACCGCCTCGTACCCCTGCCGACGTCCCCGTCACCACGTCGGCCGGCCGGGCGCTCGCCAAGGCGCTGCGGGCCGCCGGCTTCGGCTTCGTCGGACCGACGACGGCATACGCCGCCATGCAGGCCTGCGGTCTGGTCAACGACCATCTCCAGGGCTGTCCGGCCCGCGCCGCGGCCGGCGGGCGGGGCTCATCGGTGGTCGCTGACCCCCGCGGTCACGCGGTCGTGGTGCGGACAGGGGATAATGGTCGGGAGATCACCAGAGAGGAAGTGGATTGATGGCCGCGATGAAGCCCCGGACGGGTGATGGTCCGTTGGAGGTCACCAAGGAGGGCCGTGGGATCGTCATGCGCGTGCCACTGGAGGGCGGGGGTCGACTGGTGGTGGAGATGTCACCAGACGAGGCCACCGAACTCGGCAACGCGCTGAAGTCCGCGGTACCGCAGCCGGCCGCGACGAGCCAGCCCAGCGACGCCCGCTAGCAGGCGGTCAGTCCCGGCGCGAGGGCAGCGGAGCCGCAAGCAGGACCCCGTCGCCGGTCGGAACCAGCGAGATGTCGAATCGACCGCTGTCGCTGAGCAGGTGCAACAGGTCGCGGGCAGCGACGGTGCCGGGGTCGCGGCGGGCGGGATCCGGCACCCGGTCGAAGTGCAGGGCGTCGAGCACCACCAGTAAGCCGTGTGGGCGCAGGAGCGCCGTGGCGGCGTCGGCCAGTTCCAGGGCGGTCTCCGGCCGGTCGAGGTCCAGCACCACGAGGTCGTAGGTCGCCTCGGCCAGCCGGGGAAGCACGTCCCGGGCGTCGCCGTGGATGACCCGTACGTGGTTGGGCCGGTGGTCGGCCTCGGCGAAGGCTGCCCTGGCGGCTGCCAGGTGCTCGGCCTCGATGTCGATGGTCGTCAGCACGGCCGACGCGGGAAGTCCGGCAAGCAGGTAGAGACCCGACACGCCCGCCCCGGTGCCGACCTCCACCGCGGTCTTCACCCCGACGGTGCGTGACAGCATTCGCAGCAGCGCCCCGGTTCCCGGGGAAACAGCTCGGCACCCCAGTTCCTGCGCTCGGGCACGCGAGAGGTCGATCTCCTCGGGCTCGTCGAGGAAGTCCTCGGTGTAGGACCAGCTTGCCGACTTCGATGCGCTGATGACGGTTGTTCCCTTCTCGTCCACCGCCGCCCGGTGACGGCGGCAGCGCCCAGTCTGCCCCCCGAACGAGGTTGCCCCGCCCGCCATGAATCCAGCGGGCACCGCTGTGACGTATAGCCGACACAGGGTTGTCATATTCAGGGAACGTCGGGCCGTGATCCGGCGTTCAGGTGATTGTCAGGCTCCGCGAGGACGATGCCGTAGATACACCGGATTCGCGAGGCAGACAGGAGGACGGACATGAGTACCGATACCGATACCGATACCGCTATCGCCCCACCCGAGGCCGCCGCGGGATCGATGAGCGCAGCGCCGTTCCCCGAGCCGGAGCCGGAGTGGGTGCCGCCGTCGTGGGAGGAGATCGTCGAGCAGCACTCTGCCCGGGTCTTCCGCCTCGCGTACCGCTTGACCGGCAACCGCCACGACGCCGAGGACCTCACGCAGGAGGTCTTCGTCCGGGTGTTCAAGTCACTGTCGACATACAAGCCGGGCACCTTCGAGGGCTGGCTGCACCGGATCACCGTCAACATGTTCCTCGACGGCGCCCGTCGCAAGCAGCGCCAGCGCACCGATGCCCTTGCCGAGGACGCCGCCGAGCGGCTGCCCGGCGACGACCCGGGGCCCGAGCGGGCGTATGAGTTCCGCAACCTCACCGACGACGTGCAGCAAGCGCTCAGCGAGTTGCCCCCGGACTTCCGCGCCGCGGTGGTGCTCTGCGACATCGAGGGTCTGTCGTACGAAGAGGTGGGCGAGGTTCTGGGCATCAAGCTCGGCACGGTGCGGTCCCGGATCCACCGCGCCCGGGCTCGGCTTCGGCGCTCCCTGGCCCATCGCGAGCCGTTGCGTGCCAAGCCGCGACCTGCGACGCTGGCGAGCCTATGAGTGGAGTGCTCGACGCTCATCTGAGTGGCAGGCGGCTCAGTGCGTTCGTCGACGGAGAGCTGATGGTGTGCGAGGCCGATCGGTGGCGAGGACACCTGATGCGCTGCTCGATGTGCACGTCAGCAGTGGCCGCGGAACGGGGTGTCCGCGAGCGGATGCGAGGGGCTTCGGCACCGGCGCCCTCCAGCGATCTGCTGGCATCCCTTCGGGTGGTCGCGGCGACCCCTGCTTCATCACATCCTGGTCTGCTGCCCCCGATGAAGCGTGACCACGACCTCGGCTTCCCGACCGGTTGGCGCCGGACGGGACGCGTCGTGGGCGCCGTCATGGTGACCACCACGACGGTGGCGGCAGCGGCGGTGGTCGGGCTCGGCGTGCTGGGTGCGGACCAGGAGGGGTCCTACCCGGCAGGCCGATCGGCGCTGCCCACCGCGATCGACTCCCGGCCTGCTGACGCGGTGTACGTCCCAGCCCGATTCAGTGGGTCCCCGGTGCCGGCCTCGGGGACCCCCGCGCCGTTCTCGATGTTTTACCTGGGACTGTCCGGAATCGCCGCGACCGGCACGACGGGTCGATGACCTTCGACCCGTACGCCCGCCCGGCGACACCATCGGCAACGGGCGGCGTTCCTCCCACCCAGCCACAAGCCTGGCCATCGTCTCCGGACGCGTCGGCCTGGCGGAATCAAGAGGCGCCACAGGGCGCGACTCAGGTCGTCGATCCCTGGGCCACGTCGGTGGACTCTCTCGGCCGCGAGCAGCAGCAGGCCTACTCCGAGCCGCCGTATCGCGATCCCTATCGTGACCAGACCTACCAGGATCAGTCGTACTCCTACCAGCAGCGCCAGGCCTCACATTCCGCCCCGCCTCGGCCCGCCGGTGGTGTGAGGTCGGGCATCGTCGCAGGACTACTCGCGGGTTTGCTCGCCGGCGTCGCGGGCGGCGTCGGGGTCGTCGCCGCCGATCGGGTGATCACCGACCGTCAGGACCAGCAGCCGGTATTCGACGCCTCCGGACCCGGCGGCCAGCCTGCCATCCCGGCGCCGGATCTGCCGCCCGAGGATGCCGGGGCGGTGGCCCGGATCGCCGCGCAGGTGCTGCCCAGCGTCGTCTCCGTCGAGACGACGTCGGCCACCGGACAGGGGTCCGGGTCGGGCTTCGTCATCGACGGCGACGGGCTCATCCTGACCAACAACCACGTCATCGCCGACGCCGCCGACGGCGGTGAGATCACGGTGGTCTTCTCCGGCGGCAGCCAGTCGCAAGCAGAGGTGGTCGGCCGCAATTCCGACTACGACCTGGCGGTGCTCCGCGTGGACCGCTCCGGGCTGCCGGTGCTCGAACTCGGCGACTCCGACGAGGTCGTGGTGGGACAGCCCGTCGTGGCGATCGGTGCTCCGCTCGGGCTCGCGTCCACCGTCACCACCGGCATCGTCAGCGCGCTGAACCGCCCGGTCGCGGCCGGTGGCGGTGAGGGTCAGCCCGCGTTCATCAACGCCATCCAGACCGACGCGGCGATCAACCCGGGCAACTCCGGCGGCCCGCTGGTCAGCCTCGACGGCCGGGTGATCGGTATCAACTCCGCGATCGCCCGGATCCCGGGCTCGGGAAACGGCAACGTCGGACTGGGGTTCGCGATCCCCAGCAACCAGGCCCAGCGCACCGCCACCCAGCTGATCGAGACCGGGCGGGCGACCTACCCGGTCGTCGGGATCCTGCTCGACCAGCAGTACACCGGGGAAGGCGTGAAGATCGCCGAGGAGTCCTCGCAGGGCACACCGCCGATCACCCCGGGCGGTCCGGCCGACGACGCGGGCATCCGGGCGGGTGACGTGGTGCTGGCCATCGACGGCCGCCCGGTCACCCAGCCGGACGAACTCATCGTCTCCATCCGAGCCCGGCAGCCCGGCGACAGTGTCGAGCTGACGGTGCGCCGCGATGGTGAGGTCAGCGAGATCACGGTCACCCTCGACGAGAGCGGCTGATCAGGCGACATAGGGGTGATCGGCAGCATGGCGCAGGGATAGGCTGACCGCAGGCCCGGCGACCCGGGTGGAACAGGAGCGTTGCAGGTGTCGATCAATGGGCTCGAATGGGTCGTGCTGGCCGTGCTGGCCCTGGCCCTGGTCGGGCCCAACCGGCTGCCCGACTACGCTCAGGGCCTGGCGCGCCTGATCCGCCGGGCGCGCGACTTCGCCCTCGGCGCGCGGGAGCAGGTCCGTACCGAGCTGGGTCCAGAGTTCGACGACGTCGACTGGAAGAAGTACGACCCACGTCGATACCACCCGCGCCAGATCGTTCGCAATGCGCTCAGCGAGGCGTGGGAAGACGATGACGACCCGCCCGTGAAGCCGGTGTCGGCCCGGATGTCGACCGCCAAGCCCGACGCCGACCTGAAACGCCGGGCGCCTTCCATGGTCAAGGATGCGACGTCCGGCACGACGACGCGCAAGCCCACCACCCCGGGCCGTGCGGGCGGGTCGACAAGCCCGCACGGCCCGCCCTGCGGTCCTCGACGGCACCCCGGCGCCGAGTCCCGCTCCGACGACCTGGTCAGCTGCGGCCGCTCCGGCCCCGCCCGCCGCCACGTACGACGACGACGCCACCTGACGCGGCGTCGCCCGCGGCGACGGTCAGCGGGAGACGCTGAGGTCCAGCCGCCGTCCGAGGAGTCCGACCGGGCGGGTCGACAAGCCCGCGGCGATCCGCCGCAACTCCGCCGCGCCCGGCGAATCGGGATCGGCCAGCACCGCGGGCAATCCCATGTCACCGCCCTCCCGAACTCTGACGTCCAGCGGCACCTGACCGAGCAGCGGCACGTCGGTGCCGAGGATCCGGCCCAGCGACGCCGCCACCGCGGCCCCGCCACCAGTGCCGAACACCTCCAGTCGGGAGCCGTCAGGAAGGTCGAGCCAGGACATGTTCTCGATGATCCCGGCGACCCGCTGCCGGGTCTGTGCGGCCACGGCGCCCGCCCGCTCGGCGACCTCGGCAGCTGCCAGTTGCGGTGTGGTGACCAGCAGCAGTTCGGAGGAGGGCAGCAGTTGGCCGACGCTGATGGCGATGTCCCCGGTACCCGGCGGCAGGTCGAGCAGCAACACGTCCAGGTCGCCCCAGAACACGTCGGCGAGGAACTGCTGCAACGCCCGGTGCAGCATCGGGCCGCGCCAGACCACCGGCTGGTTGCCCGGTACGAACATGCCGATCGAGATGACCCGCACGCCGTGCGCCACGGGAGGCAGGATCATGTCGTCGACCCGCGTCGGCGGGCGGTCGACACCCATCATCCGTGGTACCGAGAACCCGTACACGTCGGCGTCGACGATGCCGACCGACACCCCGGCGGCCGCCATCGCCACAGCGAGGTTGACGGTGATACTGCTCTTGCCGACACCGCCCTTGCCGGAGGCCACCGCGTAGACCCGGGTCCGCGAGCCCGCCTGGGCGAACGGGATCACCGGCTCGGGGGAGTCGCCACGCAGCGAGCGCCGCAACTGCTCGCGTTGCTCGGCACTCATCACGTCCAGCTCGACGCGAACCGAACTGACCCCGGGCACCGCGAGGGTGGCGGCGGTCACGTCCCGCGTCAGGGTGTCCTTCATCGGGCAGCCGGCGACAGTGAGGAACAGCGCGACGTCCGCCACGCCGTCGGCGTCGACCCGGACGTCCTTGACCATGCCGAGGTCAGTGATCGGGCGGCGGATCTCGGGGTCCTGAACCCCGGCCAGCGCGGTCCGGATCAGGTCGGCTGCAGTGCTTCCTGCGGAGGTTGCCACTGCCTCATAGTAGGAGCACCGGCCATGGGCGCGGTCACCGCGGACTCCCGGGGGGTGCGGCACCACGGGCACAGCGCCCAGCCCTCGTCCAGTGGCTTTCGACAGGACGTGCACTGGGATCCCTCGAGGCTGGTCGCGCACCAGGGGCAAGCGAGCATCGACGCCTCGACCGGCCGTTCGCAGGCCGGGCAGCCGTGGCCCTCACGACGGTCCCCACCGGTGACCCGCAGCACTTCCGCGAACGTGGTCTCGCCCGCCATCGCCTTGCGCATCGCCGAGGCTCGCAGTGTCTGCATCCCGTTGCTCTTGGCCTGCGCGCCGACCGCTGTCTCACTGGGGTCCTTGAGCAGCACCTTGCGCATCGCGGGATCGACCTCGAGGACCTCATACACCGCGGTGCGCCCCAGGTACCCCGTGCCGCCGCACTCGCCGCAGCCGGTGCCCGCCACGGGGGCCGCGTCAGCGAGATCGCGTGTGGACAGCCCCAGCAGGTCGAGGGTGACGGCGTCGGGTGCCGTCGGGCAGGCGCACCCCGGACAGGGCTTGCGGACCAGGCGCTGGGCCACCGCGAGCACGAGCGAGCTGGCGACCAGGAACGCGTCGGCGCCCATGTCGATCAGGCGGGTCAGCGCGGCGACGGCGGAGTTGGTGTGCAGCGTGGTCAGCACGAGGTGCCCGGTCATCGCCGCCTTGAGCGCCAGCTCGGTGGTCTCCGTGTCGCGCACCTCGCCAACCAGCACGATGTCGGGGTCCTGCCGCAACACGCTGCGCAACCCGGCCTGGAAGGTCATTCCACTGCGGTTGTGCACCTGGACCTGCGTGATGCCGGGCAGCTGCACCTCGACCGGGTCCTCCAGGGTGACGATGTTCTTCTCCGGGTCCAAGATCTCGTTGATGCCCGCGTAGAGCGTGTTGGTCTTGCCGGAACCTGTGGGGCCGGTGATGAGGACCAGGCCTTGCGGCAGCGCGAGGGCGGCGCGGAAGGACGCCAGCTGATCCGGCTCGAAGCCCAACCCTGCCAGCGACGGCAGGGCGTCGCTTCGCGTGAGCAACCGGATGACGACCTTCTCGCCGTGCAGGCTGGGCAGCGTCGAGACCCGGGTGTCGATGTGGCGCTCACCCACGGTGATCCGGCTGCGGCCGTCCTGCGGATTGCGCCGCTCGGCGATGTCGAGACCAGAGATGATCTTGATGCGGCTGACCACGGATCCGGCGGCGCCCTTGGGCGCCACGAGGACGTCGCGCAGGATGCCGTCGATCCGCAGCCGGATCCGCAGCGAGTCTCGCTGGGTCTCGATGTGGATGTCGCTGGCACGCAGCTGGACGGCCTCGGTCAGGATCCGGTTGACCAGTTGCACCGTGGGCGCATCGTCCAGGGCGCGGGCGGTGTCGAGCTCGGGGACCTCCTCGGCCTGCATCCGATCGGTGATGGCGAAGACACCCGCGCTGTCCGCGCTCAACGAGAAGGCACGGCGCAGTTGCTCGCGGATCTGCGAGTCCACGCCGACCACCGTCATCACGTCACAGCGCAGCATGGCGCGGGCGTCATCGAGGGCGACGACATTGGTGGGATCGGCCATCGCGAGGACCGCCTTGCCGTCCTCGGTGAACTCCAGGACACACATGCCGTGCCGTTCGGCCAGAGATTGGGGCAGCCGACGAGCGACGTCACCCGCGACGCTCACCTTGCTCAGATCGACCGTCGGCAACCCGAGGGAGTCGGCGAGGCTGATCGCGATGTCCTGCTCGCTGGCGATCCCCAGATCGATCAGCACCTGACCGAGCCGCCGGCGACGGCCCGGCGTCTCGCGCTGCGCGGTCAGCGCCTGTGCCAATTGTTCGTCCGTGATCAGGCCACTGGCCACCAGGACGTCACCCAGCCGGCGGCGCGTGCTGCCGCCGACGGCATGCGCCCCCTGACCACTCGCTGGATCTGCCACCGTCTAGGTGTCGGCGTGGCCTGGCTCCCGCTGTAGCTCCTCGAGCAGATCCCGCAGTTCCGAGCGGATGAAGTCCCGGGTGGCGACGTCGCGCAGCGTGATCTTCAGGGCGGCTACCTCCCGGGTGAGGAACTCGGTGTCGGCGTGTGCCCGCTCCCGGGCGGCTCGGTCCTGGGCTGCAGCCACCCGGTCCCGGTCGGTCTGCCGGTTCTGCGCCAGCAGGATCAACGGCGCGGCGTAGGAAGCCTGCAGCGACAGGATGAGGGTGAGGAGCGTGTAGTTGAGTTCGCGCGGGTCGAACTGCACGATGCTGGGGGCGAAGGTGTTCCACACCAGCCACACCAGCACGAAAGCCGTCATGTAGACCAGGAACCTGCCGGTGCCCATGAACCGCGCGAACCGCTCCGCCAGTCGGCCGAACGCTTCGGGGTCCACCCGTTTCCGGACCGTGACCCGGCGGCCCTTCTCGCGGGGGGTGGCGAGGTCCGCCGGGCGCGCGGCGGCCCGCCGGAGATCGCTCACTGCGGCCGCTCCCCGGTGCCGGTGCCGTCGCCCGACGATGGTCCGTCGTCGCCGTCACGGCGCCGGACAAGGCCACCCGCCGTGGTGGTGGCCAGCGCACCGAACGCGGAGTCGACGGTTCGCCGGGCCCGGCGCCGCAACACACCCGGGTCGTCGTGCAGCCGCCAGTCGTCGGGGAGCAGGTGGTCCAGTACGTCGTCGACGGTCACGACCCCGACCAGGCGGCCACCGACGTCGATGACGGGCGCCGAGACCAGGTTGTAGGTGGCCAGGAAGCGGGTGACGTGGGGCAGCAGGGCGTCGGTCGGCAGTGGTTCGAGGTGGCGGTCGACGGCGTTTCCCACCGCGCTGTGCGGTGGTTCTCGCAGCAGCCGTTGCACGTGCGCCACCCCGAGGAACCGGCCGGTCGGGGTCTCCAGCGGCGGCCGGCACACGAAGACCGCGGCCGCTGTCGCGGGGGAGAGTTCGGCCCGACGCACCCGCGCGAGCGCCTCGGCCACGGTCGCTTCGGGCGGCAGGATGACCGGCTCGGTCGTCATCATGCCGCCGGCGGTGTCCTCGTCGTAGGCGAGGAGTCGGCGGATGTCGGCCGCCTCGCCCGGCTCCATCGCTTCCAGCAGCCGGTGCGCGGTCGCCTCCGGCAGCTCTGAGAGCAGGTCGGCGGCATCGTCCGGCTCCATCGCCTCCAGGACGTCGGCGGCGCGTTTGCCCTGCAGGGTGGTGAGGATGTCGACCTGGTCGGCCTCCGGCAGCTCCTCCAGGACGTCGGCCAGCTTCTCGTCATCGAGGGCTTGAGCGACCTCACGGCGCCGCTTGGGTGTCATCGCGTGCAGCACTTCGGCGAGGTCGGCGGGCTTGAGCTCGTCGAAGGCCGCGAGCAGGTTGGCAGCGCCCTGCGGGCTGCCGGTCGGGCCCAGCCCCGGCACGGCATTGATGTCGATCAGCAGGGTCTCGCCCCGGCGGCGCAGCGAGGTGCGGCCGGAGGGCACCCGGCGGACGAACAGCTTGGTCAGCAGCCAGTCGTTGCCGCGGCCGGACTCCATGGCGACGTCCTCGATGACCACCTCGCCGGAGCCGTCCAGCATCGCCACCCGGCGGTCCAGGACATCGGCGAGTACCAGCGTCTCGGTCGAGCGCTGCTCGAAGCGGCGGATGTTGACCAGGCCGGTGGTGATCACCTGACCCGGTTCCATCGAGGTGATCCTGGTCATCGGGACGAAGACGCGGCGTCGGCCCGGGACCTCGACGACCAGTCCGACGGCTCGGGCGCGGTTGATCGCCACCACCGCCACGACGTCACGAACCCTGCCCACCTGATCACCGAGCGGGTCGAAGGCCGGCAATCCGGCCAGCCTGGCAGCAAAGACCCGGGTTCCGAGACCAGCCACGTTGCGTGAGTACCCTGCCGGAGCGCGCCAGGGCAAGTCGACGCGGCCGCATCATGGAGTCATGTCGCGCCGGTCCACGCTGTTCGGTCTCGGCCTGCTGCTGATCGGGGCGGTCGCCGCGGTGCTGCTGGCACGTCCGGTGTTGCCGACCACCGACCAATCGTCATCGGGTCCGACCGCCGCAGCCGGGAAGTCCTCGTCCGCCACGTCGAGTCGGGTGCCGCCGTCGAGCGGGCGCGCCGCCCCGCTGGGCCTCGATGAGCGCGGCTGCGGCTGGTTCGTCGCCTACGAACCAATGGTGGTGAACGCGCTGAACGCGGAGCTGGCGCGAGGCGCACTGCGCGGCGCCGGGGCGGACGTGCTGGAGGGTGCCGTGACCGGCGACACCGACCAGCTGCGCGGGGGCCTGGCAGCGGGCGGGCCACCCGACGTGGTGGTCCCCGGCTTCGAGTACACCCCGCTGACCGCCGCCGTGTCGGCCCGTTGCGCCGCCGCGGTGACGGCGTTGCTGGCGGCGGGCGCCAACCCCGGCCTGGCGCCACCGGGTAGGCAGCCGCCGCTCCTGGTCGCCGTGCTCGTCGCCGACCCGGAGATCGTCACGCTGCTGATCGAGGCGGGCGCCGACCCCGCCGCCACCGACTCCAACGGTGTCAGCGCCCGGTCCGTGGCCGCCGCGCTGGGTGACCCGATGGTGCTCGCCGGGCTGCCGCCGGTGCCGGGGGAGCCGACGAGCGCCGGGGCGCCCTAGAGCTGGTTCGGCACGGAGTTGCCCCCGGGCATGCGCGCCAGCACGGACCGGGCCTCGTTGGCTACCTCGGCGTTGCACAGCACGGCGTACTGATTGGCCACGATCTGGCTGGCGGAGGTGAAGTCGCGGCGGCCCCCGGTGAAGGCGTAGGAGATGACGCCGAAGAGCATCCCGAAGCCCGCGCCGACGAGGATCGCGGGCAGCACGACGACCAGTCCGGTGTCACCGAAGAACGACAGCAGCAACCCGACGAACAGCCCGAAGTAGGCGCCGGAGAACGCGCCGGCCAGCGCCACCCGGGAGTACGTCAGCCGACCGGTGACGCGCTCGACCATCCGCAGGTCGGTGCCGACGATGGCGACGTTCTGCACGGCGAACTTCTCGTCCGAGAGGAAGTCGACAGCGCGCTGCGCGTCGGCATAGGAGTGGTAGGACGCGATCTGCTCGCCGCGGAAGAGCGTGGGGGTGGCGGGAACCCGCCCGCGACCGGCACCTGTGAAGACCATGCACCCATCCTGTCGAATTCCGCTGGAAGCCGCCAGGGCGTCACCCGGACGTCAGCTGAACGCTCAACCAGCCTCGCCGCTCACCGCCGACCCGTCGTCACCCACGCCTCGACGTCGTCGGGGTGCCGCGGGAGCATTCCCGAGAGGTTCTCGTACCCGCCGGCCGTCACGACGATGTCGTCCTCGATCCGTACGCCGATGCCGCGCAGCTCCGCCGGCACCAGCTCGTCGTCGGGCCGGAAGTACAGCCCGGGCTCGACGGTGAAAACCATTCCCGGCGTCAACTCACCGTCGATGTACAGCTCACGGTCGGCCAGCGCGCAATCGTGCACGTCAAGCCCGAGGTGATGGCTGGTGCCGTGCACCACCCACCGCCGGTGCTGGCCACCCTTCTCGCGGTCCATCACCTCCTCGACATCCACCGGCAGCAGTCCCCATTCACCGAGCCGTTCGGCGATGACCCGCATCGCCGCCTCGTGCACTCCTGCGAGCGTCGAGCCGGGCTTGATCTGGGACATCGCCGCGTCTGCGGCCTCACGCACCACCTCGTACACGCGCCGCTGGGCCGGAGTGAACCTGCCCGAGACCGGGATCGTGCGGGTGATGTCGGCGGTGTACAGCGTCTGCACCTCGACCCCGGCGTCGACCAGCAGCAGGTCGCCGTCGCGGACCGGGCCGTCGTTGCGGATCCAGTGCAAGGTGCAGGTGTGGGCGCCTGAGGCGGCGATGGCGTCGTAGCCCTGGCCGTTGCCCATCTCGCGGGCGCGGGCAGCGAACACGCCCTCGATGACGCGCTCGCCCCGCTCGTGACCGATCGCGCGAGGCAACGCGGCGATGATGTCGTCGAAACCGTCGGCCGTCGCCGCCATGGCCGAGCGGAGCTGGTCGACCTCCCAGTCGGACTTGACCAACCGCATCGTCGAGATCGCGGCGGCGAACGCCTCGTCGGCCTTGACGGTCTCCTCGCCGGCGGTCCCGGCCTTGTCCCGGGCGGCGTTGAGCTGCTGGGTGAGGTCGGTCGCGGCATCGGCCACGATCCGGACCTCGACGTCGGCGAGGTCGCCGGTGATGGCGGCTTCGAGACCGTCCAGATGCAGCGCTTCCAATCCGGTCTCTGCGGCGATCTCCGCCAGGGACTGCCGGGAGCCGATCCACAACTCGCCGTAGCGGGCGCTGGCGTAGAACTCCTCGCTGTCGCGGGGCGAGCGGGGCCGGAAGAACAGCTGGGCCTCGTGGCCATCGGCCGTGGGTGCCATCACGAGGACCGCGTCCGGCTCGCGATCGACGCCGAGGCCGGTGAAGTAGGTGAAGGCGGTATGCGGGCGGAACCGGTGGTCGGTGTCGTTGCTGCGGACCACGTGGCCGCCGGCGGGGATCACCAGCCGCTGCCCCGGGTACTGCGCCGACAACGCCGCACGGCGCGCCACGGCTTGCTCGGCAGCGGGCAGCAACTCGGGCAGGGTGGGGTCCGGCGCCGACCAGCCGGTGGCGATGAACTTCTTGAATGCCTCGGACGTCGGGCGCTGACTGCGAGTCTCGGTGCTCTGCGCCTTCTCCTCGATGTCGGCGGCGGCGTCGGGTCCGTGCGTCGCGTCCTTCACCACCTCATGGTGACATTCGCGCGCCCCGTGGTCCGGTCAGTCACCATTTCCACCTACGCTGCGCTGCTGTGGCGATAGATCTGCACACGCACTCCACCGCGTCGGACGGCCGCAGCACCCCCGCCGAGCTGGTTGCCGAGGCGGCCGCCGCGGGACTGTCGGTCCTCGCCCTGACCGACCACGACACGTTCGCCGGCCTGGGCGGCGCCCGGGCGGCTGCCGGGGGCACGCCAGTGAGGGTGCTGTCCGGCGTCGAGATCTCCACCCGTACGGCTGGGATGAGCGTGCACCTGCTCGGCTACGGCGACTGCCTGATCGAGGACCCGGCCCTCGCGGCCGCGCTGTCCGGCACCGTCGCCTCGCGGGCCGACCGGGCCACCGAGATGGCCCGGAAGATCGCCGCGGGTGAGGGCCTGGACGAGGAGTCGCTGCTGTCAGCCCTTGCGGCCAACACCCCCCCGGGCGCGACGCCAGGCAGGCCGCACCTGGCCGACGCGCTGATCCAGCTGGGTCGCATCGGCAACCGGGACGAGGCGTTCACGGTCCTGCTGTCGGAGTCGGGCCCCTACTACGCCCACTACCGCGCGCCCAGCACGGCGTCAGCGGTGGCCACAGTGGCCGCGGCGGGGGGGCTGGCCGTGATAGCCCACCCCAACTCCGCGCACGGCCCAGGGGTGCTCTCCAACGCCCAGATCAGCGATCTGACCATGGTCGGACTGGCCGGTCTGGAGGTCGACCACCGCGACCACGACGACTCGGCGCGGGCCAACCTTCGCGGCCTCGCCAAGGACCTGGACCTGCTCGTCACCGGATCCAGTGATTACCACGGCAGCGGCAAGAGCAACGCGCTGGGCGAGAACGCGACGGCCCCGGAAGTCTTCGAGGAGATGAGCGGCCGGCTAGCCGATCGCTGGTAGGTCTGGGTCCACCTTCCCCGATGTGAGGAGAGCCGTGCTCGAACGATTGCGACTGGACGGCAAGGTGGCCGTCGTCACCGGCTCGACGAGGGGGCTGGGGCGGACCTTCGCGCTGGCGCTGGCCGAGGCGGGCGCCGATCTCGTCATCGTCGGCCGGGACGGGCAGGCCGCGGCGGGTGTCGCGGCCGAGGTCGGCGCGCTGGGGCGGCGTGCGGTCGTGGCGCTGGGCGACGTGACGGTCAGGGCCGATGTCGAACGGATCCGGGACGCCGCGCTGGTTGCGCTGGGCCGCATCGACGTCCTGGTCAACAACGCCGGCACCTGCATCCACACACCCGCCCTGGAGGTCACCGACGAACAGTGGCGCGCGGTGATGAGCGTCAATGTCGACGGCGTATGGCTGTGCTCGCAGGTCTTCGGAGCCGTCCTCGTGGGGCAGGGGTCGGGCGTCATCGTCAACATCGGCTCCATGTCGGGCGACATCGTCAACCGGCCGCAGTGGCAGCCCGCCTACAACGCGTCCAAGGCGGCCGTGCACCACCTGACCCGCAGCCTGGCGGCGGAATGGGCGCCGTCCGGAGTGCGGGTCAACGCGCTGGCGCCCGGGTACATGCGCACCGCGATGGCACCGGTCGACGACCCGCGGTTCCACCGGTTCTGGATCGAGGGTGCCCCGCAGCAGCGGGCGGGCGAGCCGGACGAGCTGGGCGCCGCCATCGTGTTCCTGGCCAGCGACGCCTCGTCCTACATGACCGGGTCGGTGCTGACGATCGACGGAGGCTACTCCGTCTTCTAGTCCATCAGTGTCCGGCGTTGCGCCGTGTCACCCCGGCAGCGACGGTGGGCCTGCGATCACGCCGACCAGCAGCCACCCGCCCGCGGCCAGTCCTGCCAGGCTGAGCAGGGCGAACAGGGCGACCCACAGCAGCGCCGGTACCCCACTGAGCCTGGCCAGTTGATCGGCGTCCGACGACGGACCGGGCATCCGGCGGCGGGTGGCATGCAGGTCGCCGACTGCCCTGACCGCGCCCAGCAGCAGCACCCATACCAGCGCGTGAGCCACGAACGACCGGGTGACCGGTGGCGCGTACGCGCTCAGCCCCACCAGGAGGGCGGCGGTGACCAGCACAGCGACGAAGCCGACGACGTTGCGGATCGCCAGCAGCATGACGACCAGCAGTGCGGCAGCCGCCGCGATCGCCAACGAGGGGCGGCCCCACGCGATGACCAGCGCGGCGAGGACACCGATGACACTCGGCGCCGGGTAGCCCGCCAGCAGGGTCATCACCATTCCGGCGCCCGCCGGTCGCCCGCGAGAGACCGTCAGCCCGGAGGTGTCGCTATGCAGCCGGATGCCGGCCAGCCGCCGGCCCGCGGTCAGTGCCGCCACCGCGTGGCCACCCTCGTGCGCCATCGTCACCAGCGCCCGGGTCCATCGCCACAGCGAAGGGACCGTCACCGCCAGGACGGCGAGCACGGCGCCGGCCACGAGCACAAAGACCGGTGCCGGTGGGTCGGGCGCCAGCAGCGCCGACATCACCCTCCCCAAGATCGCGCCCCTCGCGGCGCGTCCCACCCGACACACCCACAGTGCACCCCGACCCGCCGCCGAACTATCCCTCGTGCGCGGATCGGCATTCAGCGAGTGCCGGCGGCTCGGGGCTCCGCGTGCAACAGGGCATCCTCCAGGCGGTCCAGGCGCTCGGCGTGCACGGTCTCGCGCTCCAGACGCTGCGCTGCCAGTGCGACGTTGCGCTGCATCCCACCGAACACCACACCGTGGAACGGGGCGACGGCGGCCCAGTACAGATGCCCCAGCAGGCCACGGGGATGAAAGACCGCCCGCTGCCGAAAGATGGTCCGCCCGACCGGATCCTGCAGGACGTGCAGTTCCAGCCACGCCGCACCGGGAACTCGCATCTCGGCACGCAACCGCAGCAGGGTCGGCTCGCGGACCGCCTCCACCCGCCACCAGTCGACGGAGTCGCCGATCAGCAGGTCCAGCGGACTGCGGCGGCCCCGCGCCAGCCCGGGCCCGCCCGCCGCCCGGTCGAGCCAGCCGCGGACCGCCCATGCCAATGGCCAGGAGTACCAGCCGTTCTCGCCGCCGATGCCCTCGATCACCCGCCACAGCGTCTGCGGTGACGCCCGGACCAGCCGGGACCGGTCATCGGTGTACAGCGAGCCACCCGCCCAGTCCGGGTCGCTGGGCAGCGGGTCGCTGGGGGCGCCCGGCGCGCTGGTGCCGGACCACCGGGTCAGCACCTCGGCCTCGCGCACCCGGGCCAGTGCCAGCTCGACGGCCCGGTCGAAGCCCAGCAGACCCTCCCGCGGGTCAGGAATGATCGCGCTCACCGGGTGATCGCTGACGATGACCTCGTTGACCAGACTGGCGACCAGCGGCCGGGCCAGGCTGTTGGGAATCGGCGTGACCACGCCCACCCAGTGCGAGCTCAGCCGCGGGGTCATGACGTGCACGGGCAGCACGAGCCTGCGGGGCAGTCCCGCGACCCGGGCGTATCGCTGCATCATCTCGCGGTAGGTCAGCACCTCCGGTCCCCCGACGTCGTAGCCGCCGACCACCCCTTCGGGCAACCCGGCCGTTGCGACCAGGTAGCGCAGCACGTCCCGGACGGCGATCGGCTGGATCCGGGTGCTGACCCACCGCGGAGTGATCATGAAGGGCAGTCGCTCGGTGAGGTACCGCAGCATCTCGAACGATGCCGAGCCCGAGCCGATGATGACCGCCGCCCGCAGCACGATGGTCGGCACGCCTGACGCGAGCAGGATCTCACCGACCTCCTTGCGTGACTCCAGGTGAGGACTCAGCTCCTGGTGGCTGGGGTAGAGCCCGCCGAGGTAGATGATCCGGCCGACACCGGCCTCGCGGGCGGCGCCACCGAACGTCCGAGCGGCCGCCCGGTCGGTGCGCTCGAACCTCCGGCCGCTGGCGATCGAGTGCACGAGGTAGTACGCGACGTCGACTCCGGCCGTCGCCGCGGCCACGGCCTCACCGTCCAGGACGTCGCCCTTCGCGACTTCGACCTGGCCGACCCACGGCAGCGCCTCCAGGCGAGGCGGGTGCCGAGTCAGCACTCGGACCCGGTACCCGGCCCGCAGCAGCTCCGGAACCAGCCGCCCGCCGATGTACCCGGTGGCTCCGGTGACCAGGACGAGGGGAGTACTCACCGTTGCAGTCTCTCGTGCGCGCTCTGCGCTCACCCCTCGGGGGGACCGGCCGCCGTCGGTGACTCGGTGCTCAGCCGGACTTCGAGCGCTGCGGACATGGCGACGCCGGCGGCCTGGAAGCCGTCCTTGATCCGGCGACGCATCTCCCGGGCGACCGCCCACTGCTCCAGCGGCCTGGTCTTGATGATCATCCGGATGATGACGGTGCCCTTCCCGAGCGCCTCGATCCCCCAGACCTCCGGCTCCTCCAGGATCTTCGGGCCGAACTCGGTGTCCACGGCCAGCTCCCGGCCGAGCTCGCGCAGCACCTGCGTGACCTGGGCGATGTCCTCGGTGTACCCGACCTCCAGATCGAGCACCGCCCGCGACCAGCCCTGCGAGGAGTTGCCGACCCGTTTCACCTCGCCGTTGCGGACATGCCACACGGTGCCGTCCAGTGACCGCAGCCGCGTCGTCCGCAACCCCACGGCCTCGACGACGCCCTGGGCCTCGCCCATGTCGATGACGTCGCCCACCCCGAACTGATCCTCGGCGATCATGAAGATTCCGGATACCAGATCCGCGATGAGCGTCTGGGCGCCGAAGGCCAACGTCAGCCCGATGATGCCGGCACCCGCCAGCAGCCCGCCGATCTGGACACCGATCTCGGGCAGCACGAGCAATACCGCGAGCGACCAGATGACCACCGACACCGTTGCGGTGAGCAGCGAACCGATCGCGCGGGTGCGCTGGCTCCGCCGCTGCGCCGATATCGGGTCGACGCGGTCGAGCAGGTCCAGTGACCCGGTGAGGAAGCCGCCGCCCGTGATCACGCGGTCGACGGTCCGCCGGATCGCCCGGTGCGCCACCCATCGAACGATGATCGCGGCGGCGATGATCCCGATAACCAGCAGCGGTTTGCCAAGGGCGAACGTGAGCACCCGCGCGGTGGTCTCGTTGCCGATCTGCCGGGTGAGCCAGCCGCAGACGGTCGGGTCGCTCGCCGCGCATGCCAGGTCGCTGAAGGAGGTGGCCAGCGCGGACGTCATCGGCGGGCTCACGACGGCCACTCCAAACCGGTGTGAGCCGCCAGGAAGGCCAGGATCTCGGCGGTCAGGGCCACCGAGCGCGAGACCGAGCGCTGCCCGTGACCGACGTCGGTCTCGGCCCGGATCAGCACGGGCGACGAGGCGGGCGAGGAGGTCGTGGCGTGCTGGAGCGCCGCGCACATCTTGCGGCCGTGCAATGGGTCCACTCGCGAGTCGGACTCGAAGACGGTGAACAGCACGGCAGGGTAGGCGGTGCCCGGGACGACGCGGTGGTAGGGCGAGTACGCGTGCAGCCACCGCAGCTGCTGCGGGTCAGCGGCGGTTCCGTACTCCTCGTTCCAGGTCACGCCTAGGCCGTGCAACTCATACCGCACCATGTCCAGCAGCGGCGCCGAGCACACCACGGCCGCGAAGGCTGCCGGTCGCTGGGTCAGCGCGGCACCGACCAGCAGCCCGCCGTTGGACCCGCCGTATATCCCCAGCTGCCCCGGTGTGGTCCAGCCGCCGGCCACCAAGGCGGCGGCGGCGGCCAGGAAATCGTCGAAGACGTTCTGCTTGGCGCCCAGCATCCCGGCGCGGTGCCACTGCTCGCCCTCCTCGTCGCCGCCCCGCAACTGGGCGTCGACCCAGACCCCGCCGGCGCTCACCCAGGCGGTTGCCGTGGCGGCGTATCCAGGTGCCAGACCGACGCCGAATCCGCCGTAGCCGTACAGCACGGTGGCCGCCGGCGAGTGGGGCCGCCCCGCCTCGTCCAGCCGGTCGCTGCGGGCGAGCACGATCATCCGCACCGTGGTGCCATCCGGCGAGGTGTAGCTCACGTGCTGTGAGGTGATGGCCGGGCCGGGGGGCGGCTGCCCCGGCGGCATCGCCCAGACGTCCAGTACGGCTTCGCCCCCGCTGACGTCCAGCCGCAGCACCCGCGCCGGTGTGGTGGCGTCGGTGTACGTCAGCCACCCCTCGCTGCCGCCGTCCGGGCGAGTGCGCAGGCCGCCGACACTGCCGAGGCCCGGCAGCGTCACGTCACGGAGGAAGCCGCCGTCACGGTCGTGCAGCGCAACCTCGGACACGGCGTGCCGGGTGCGGACCGCACCGAGCACAGCGGTGTCCCCGGGCTCACGGTCGAGCAGAGCCACGCCGGCGAGCACCGCCTCGTCGTCCTCGGCAAGCAGGTCGCGCCAGTGCTCGACCTCGGGTGACATCGGATCGGCGACGCACAACCTGCCTCGGGGGGCCTCGAGATCGGTGAGGACGTAGAGCCGGTCGTCGCGCCCGACCCACACCGACTGCTGCGCGTCCCGCCCGGCGACTACGTGGCGCAGCGTCGGCGCCGCCGGGGACGAAGAGCTCAGATCCGCCAGCCACACGTCGTTGCGCGGTGCGGTGCCCGCCGCCGCGGAGATCACCAGCCAACGTCCGTCAGTGCGTGTCCACACCCCGAAGTACGTGGTCATGGGCTGGTCGACGCCGAAGATCAGCACATCGTCGGCCGTGGGCGTGCCGACGGTGTGCAGGTAGACCCGGCGGTGGAACTGCTCCTCGCCGCTCGGCACGTCCTGCGCCGCCAGTCGCCGGACGTAGTAGAAGCGCACCGCACCCGTCTCGTCCCGGGGCAACCAGGCCACGGGGGAGTAGCGCGTGCGGTCGATCGGGCCGTCGACGATCCGGCCCGAGTCCACGTCCAGGACCCGCAGTGCGCTCTCCTCGGTGCCCTTTTCCGACAGTTGCACGGCGATCAGGCCCCCCTCGCGGCTGGGCGACCACGAGTCGAGCGTGGTGGCCCCGGTGGGGTCGAGGACCATCGGGTCGAAGAGCACCCGGGGCGACCCGGCCGCGTGGACGGTAAGCACCGGGTGCTCGGCATCGGGGTCGCGGCGGCTGACGAATGCCCGTTGACCACGCCAGACCGGCGGCGCGACCCAGCCGATCCGCAGCAGCCCACGCAGCCGGTCCGCGAAGGCCGCAGTTGATGACCACGCCGCAGCGGTCCGCCCGTACAGGTCCTGCTGCGCCGCCGACCACGCCAGCGTTCGGGGATCCGCAGCATCCTCCAGCCAGCGGTACGGGTCGGCGACGGGCAGCCCGTGCAACGTGTCGATCAGGTCGAGGCGCTCGGCGGACGGGTAGGGGCCCGGGGTCGGCATCATCCCGGCAAGCTTAGGAGTGGCGCGATCACCTGCCCACGAACGGGAACTGTCTGCAACACTCGGCACAGTGGACGCGACAGACCACCCCGTAAGCGCCGAACTCCTCCGGCTCGCCCAGGCCTACGGGGTCTCGACCGAATTCTGGGACTGGCAGGGGCAGCACGTCGTGGTGTCGGCGGCCACGATCTCCGCGGTACTGGCGGCGCTGGACATCGACACGCAGGACGACGAGGCGGTGGCCGCCGCCCTGGCCGATGTCGAGAACCGTCCGTGGCGACAGATGCTCGCGACGGTGACCGTGGTCCGAGACGGCGTCGCGGGTTCGGTGCCGGTGCACGTTCCCGCCGGTTCGGGCGTCACCGTGGAGATCGAGCTGGAGCAGCCGGCCGCGGCGACCCGCGGCACCGTGGCGGGACTTGCGTCGGAGCTGGCGCCCGCCGCGGGCAGGCCCACCACCCGCGAGGTGGACGGCACGATCATGGAGCAGCGCGTCTTCACGCTGCCCACCGACCTGCCGCTGGGCTGGCACCGGCTGGTGGCCACGGTGACGCCGACCACCGGCGAGGGGGCCACGGCCGGTGGTGGCGAGATGCCCGAGGAGTCACAGGTGAGGGCGGGTGCCGTGGAGATCCCCGCGGCGCTGGTGGTCACCCCGCAGCGGGTGCCGCTGCCCGACGGCCTGGCGCACCGCCGGCAGTGGGGATTCATGACGCAGCTGTACCAGGTGCGCTCGGAGAACTCCTGGGGCCATGGCGACCTCGCCGATCTCGCGGAGATCGTCACGTGGTCAGGCCGTTCGCACGAGGCGGGGTTCGTCCTGGTCAACCCGCTGCACGCACCGGAGCCGGTGGCGCCGGTGGAGGCCTCGCCATACCTGCCGGCCACGCGGCGGTTCGTCAGCCCGCTGTACATCCGGGTCGAGGACATCCGCGAGACCGCGTATCTGTCGGCGGCCGACCGCGCCGTCATCGAGTGGCACGCCGAGGAACTGCGCGAGCTCAACCGGGCCGACGTCCAGATCGATCGGGACCTGGTGTGGGAGGCGAAGGCCGCCGCCTTGGAACGGGTCTTCGCGGTGCCCCGCTCGCCCGCCCGCCAGGCTGCCTTCGACGCCTACCGCGACCGTGAGGGGACCGGCCTGCTCGACTGGGCGACGTGGTGTGCCCTGCGCGAGCACTACGGCATCCCGCCGTCGCGGTGGCCCGCCCACGCTGGACGCGCCGACAATCCCGCGGTTGCCGACCTGCGGGAGGAACTGGCTCACCGGGTGATGTTCCACGGCTGGCTGCAGTGGATCCTCGACGAGCAACTCGCCGCTGCCCAGCGGGCCGCCGTCGAGGCGGGCATGGCGCTGGGGATCGTGCACGACCTCGCGGTCGGTGTCCACCCGGACGGTGCCGACACCTGGGCGCTGCAGGACGCACTGGCCGGCGGGGTGACCGTGGGGGCGCCGCCGGATGCCTTCAACCAGCAGGGCCAGGACTGGTCGCAGCCGCCATGGCGCCCGGACGCGCTGGCCGATCTGGGGTACGCGCCGTACCGGGACATGCTCCGCTCGGTGCTGCGGCACAGCGGCGGCATCCGGGTCGACCACGTCATGGGGCTGTTCCGGCTGTGGTGGATCCCGGACGGCGCCGCGCCGGACCAGGGCACGTACGTCCGCTACGACCACGAGGCACTGATCGGCATCCTCGCCCTGGAGGCGACCCGCGCCGGGGCCGTGGTGATCGGTGAGGACCTGGGCAATGTCGAGCCGTGGGTGCGGGAGTACCTCGGCGAGCGCGGCATGTTCGGCACCTCGATCCTGTGGTTCGAGAAGGACGAGGGCGGCCACCCGCTGAAGCCGCAGGCCTGGCGCGAGCTGTGCCTGGCCACGGTCACCACGCACGACCTGCCGCCGACGGCCGGGTACCTGGCCGGGGAGCACGTCGAGGTGCGTGACCGGTTGCGGTTGCTGACCCGGCCGGTGGAGGAGGAGCGAGCGATCGACGAGGCCGATCGTCGCGCGTTCCTCGCCATGCTCGACGACCTCGGCCTGTTGCCCGCAGGCCCGACCGAACGCCAGACCGTCGAGGCGCTGCACCGGATGCTCACGTGGACCCCGTCGCGGTTGCTGGGGGTGGCGCTGCCCGACGCGGTCGGCGACCGCCGGGCGATCAACCAGCCCGGCACCAGCAACCAGTACCCCAACTGGCGCCTGCCGATGGCCGACGGCGTGGGTCAGCCCGTGCTCATCGAGGACCTGGTGACCTCGCTGCGGGCGGGCAGCCTTGCCCAGGTGATGGCAGAGGGCATCTAGCACGAAGGAACCACCGGTGTGGTCTGATCTGGTGAAGCGAATGGGAGTGCGGGAGTTCAAACAGCATGCCTCCGCGCTGCTGGCCAGCAGGGAGGATTAGCGCGGGCGCCATCAGCTGAGCGCGTCACGCTCCTGGGCGCGCAGCGAGCGGGCGGTGCCGTCGCGGTTCTCCAGCACCAGTCGGCGCAGCCCGGCGGGCGCGTCGGGGTTGCCGGCCAGCCAGCGGTCTGCGCGATCGAGCAGGTCCTGGGTGACCAGCGTTGCCGGGTACAGCCCGACCACGATCTGCTCGGCCATCTCCAGGGTGCGGCTGCGCCACACTGGCAGCAGGGCGTCGAAGTACCGGACGGTGAACGGGGCCAGCAGCTCCGGATCGTGGGAGCGACCGAAGCCGCCGATCGTCGAGGCTTGCACGGCATTGGTCAGCTCACCGCCCATCACCGCCTGCCACACCGCCTCCTTGGCCGCCTGATCGGGGCGGGCCGCCCGTGCCGCCGCCGCGGCCCGCTGACCCGTCGCCGTCTCGTCCCGGGCCAGCTCGGCGTCGATCAGGCCAGCGGAGCCCGCCGAGCCGTCGGCGTCCGTCGCGGCGATCGCACCCACCAGTTCCCACCGCCGGTCGGTGTCGATGGTCAGCCCGTCGAGGGCCAGCTCGCCGTCCAGCAGCCCACGCAGCCGCTTCACGTGGTCAGGGGTGCGCGCGAAGCCGAAGAAGCCGCGCACCGCCTGCAACTGCAGATCTGATCCGGCCGGTGCCTTCTCGGCAAGACCCCACCATCGCTCGGCCACCCGATCGCAGGTCTCGCGGCGCAACGCCTCCGCGGTGTACAGCCGCGCGGCCGTGGTCACCTGCGACAGCAGCGACAGCACGGCCGAGGAGTCCGACTCCTCGCCGATGTTGCGCAGAGCCAGGTCGATGAACTGGCGGGCGCCGAGCTCGGCGTCGCGGGTCGCGTCCCAGGTCGCCGACCACAGCAGTCGTCGTGGCATCGGGTCGCGCAGCGCGTCAAGATGGGCCACCGCGGTCACCGCCGACTGCGGGTCGAGACGGATCTTGGCGTAGGCGTGGTCGTCGTCGTTGACCAGCAGCAGCGCCGGCCTCGGCACGCCGCGCAGCTCGACGATCTCGGTCGAGGCGCCGTCGATGTCGGCGCTGAGCTGCGCGACGCGCACCAGCGAGGGTTTGTCGCCGTGGTCGCGGCCGGGATCCTGCAGGTCGTAGAGCCCGATCGCGAGGCGGTGCGGGCGCAGCTGCGGGTGGTCCTCGGGTGCCTGCTGCGTGATCGTCACCTCCTTCATCACCGCTCCCGCACCGCCCTCGCCGGTGGCGACGATCTCCGGCCGCAGCGTCGTGACGCCCGCTGTCTGCAGCCAGACGCGCACCCATTCGGTCAGGTCACGCCCACTGGCAGCCGACAGTTCCCGCAGCAGGTCGGTGAAATCGGCGTTGCCCCACGCGTGCGCCTTGAAGTAGGCCCGCAGGCCGGTGAAGAAGTGCTCCCGGCCGACCCAGTGCACGAGCTGCTTGAGCACCGAGGCGCCCTTGGCGTAGGTGATGCCGTCGAAGTTCACCTCGACGTCGGCGAGATCACGGATGTCGGCGATGACCGGGTGCGTGGTAGGCAACTGGTCCTGCCGGTAGGCCCACGTCTTCTCCACGGACGTGAACGTCGTCCACGCCTGTGTCCACTTCGTCGCCTCGGCGCAGGCCAGGGTGCTGGCGTACTCGGCGAATGACTCGTTGAGCCACAGGTCGTTCCACCACCGCATCGTCACCAGGTCGCCGAACCACATGTGGGCGAGCTCGTGCAGCACCGTGATCGCCAGCCGCTCGCGGGTGGCCTCGGGCACCTTCGACCGGAACACGTACGTGTCGGTGAACGTGACGCAGCCGGCGTTCTCCATGGCGCCGGCGTTGAACTCCGGGACGAAGATCTGGTCGTACTTCTCGAACGGGTAGGCGAGGTCGAACTGCTCCTCGTAGAAGGCGAAGCCGCGGCGGGTGAGGTCGAACATCTCCTCGGCCTCCAGGTACTGGGCCAGCGAGGCGCGGCAGAACACGCCGAGTCCGACGACGCGCCCGTCGCGGCTGGTCAGCTCGGTGGTGACGCCCTCGTAGGGGCCGGCGACGACCGCTGTGACGTAGGAGGACAGTCGCGGTGTCGGCGAGAACACCCAGCGCCTGGTGCCCGTCGTGGGCCCGCCGGCCGGGGTGGGTGCCGGCGAGTTGGAGAACACCCGCCAGTGCGCCGGTGCGGTTACCGAGAAGGCGAAGGTGGCCTTGAGGTCCGGCTGCTCGAAGACCGCGAAGACCCGCCGCGAGTCTGGCACCTCGAACTGGCTGTAGAGGTACGTCTCCTGGTCGGCCGGGTCCACGAATCGGTGCAGGCCCTCGCCGGTGCTCATGTACCGGCATTGGGCGACGACGCGGACGGTGTGCTCGCCCGGGGCCAGATCGGCCAGCGTGACGCGGGCGCCGTCGTAGACCTCGGCGGGATCCAGCTGGCTGCCGTCGATGCTGACCTCGGCCACCGAGGCGGCGATCAGGTCGAGGAACGTCGCGCCCGGCTCGCCCGTCGCGAACCGCAGCGTCGTGATCGAGGCGAACGTCTCGTGGCCGTCGGCGGCACCCGACAGGTCGAGGTCGACCTCATAGGCCTGCGTCGTGACGAGGGCGGCACGCTCACGCGCCTCGTCCAGGGTCAGGTTGGTTCCCGGCATGGTCGGTCATCTTGTCATCTCGCCGGAGAATGCGACGGGGCTGGCGAGCGTTGCGAGTTTGCATGACGCAGACCTCCGCCCCGGACGTGACCACCGAAACGCAGCTCGCCGTCGCCGACTTCTGGTTCGACCCGGTCTGCCCGTGGGCCTGGATGACCTCCCGCTGGATGATGGAGGTGGAGCAGGTCCGCGACGTCAGCGTGCGGTGGCACGTGATGAGCCTTGCGGTGCTCAACGAGGGCCGTGACCTGCCCGAGCAGTACGCCGAGTTGATGCGCAAGGCCTGGGGGCCGGTGCGGGTCGTCATCGCCGCCCGCCGCGCCCACGGCGAGGAGGTCGTCAAGCCGCTCTACGACGCGATCGGCTTCCGGGTGCACAACGGCGGCCGTGGCGACTACGACGCCGTCATCGCCGAGGCGCTGGCCGAGGTGGGTCTGCCGGCAGACCTGGCATCGGCGGCCTCCGGTGAGGACTACGACGAGGAGTTGCGGGCCAGTCACGCCGAGGGCATCGATCTGGTGGGCGCGGACGTCGGGACGCCGGTTGTGTCGTTCAACGGGGTCGCCTTCTTCGGTCCCGTCGTGACCCCCACCCCGCGCGGCGAGGCAGCCGCCAAGCTGTGGGACGGCACCCTGCTCGTCGCCGGCACACCGGGGTTCTACGAGATCAAGCGGACCCGGACCGTAGGGCCCAGCTTCGACTGACGTCAGATGAGATTCCAGTGACGCCTGATTAGAGTTGAGCGAGTGCCTCGGCTCCTGCTCGACCTCACGCCGCTGCAGACTGCGCCGTTCCGGCGATCGTGGTTCGGCGCGCTGCTGACCGGCGTCGGCGCCAACCTGACGGCCGTGGCGGTGGGCCTACAGGTCTATGAGGTGACCGGTTCGACGTTCAGCGTGGGCCTGGTGGGGTTGTTCGCGCTGGTGCCGTTGATCGCCATGGGGCTGTACGGCGGGGCGGTCGTCGACGCCATGGACCGCCGGACAGTGATTATCGCCTCGGCGCTCGGCACTCTGGTGGTGGCGGTCGGTTTCGTGGCGCAGGCCGCGGTCGGCAATGACCGGGTATGGGTGCTGTACCTGCTGATCGGGGCGCAGAGCGGGCTGTTCGGGATCGCCAACCCGGCGCGCTCGGCCTCGATACCCCGGTTGCTCCCGGATCGGCTGCTGCCGGCGGCCAACGCGCTGACCAGCCTGTCGTTCACCGCCGGCATGTCTGTCGGGCCGTTGTCAGCGGGACTGCTGATCTCGGCAGGCGGCTTCGGTGCCGCGTACCTGGCCGACGCCGTGCTGGCGGCAGGCGCCGTCCTCACCCTGGTCGGGTTGCCCGCGCTGGCGCCCACCGGCCCGGTGCAGCGTGCCGGCCTGGAGTCGGTGCTCACGGGGTTCCGGTTCCTGGCGACCCGGCCCAACGTGCGGATGACGTTCACCCTCGACCTCGCGGCCATGGTGCTGGCGATGCCCCGGGTGCTCTTCCCCGCGATGGCGGTGCTGGCGCTGGGTGGCGGTGCCACCACAGTCGGCGTCCTGACTGCCGCCTTCGCCATCGGCTCGATGGCGGCCGGGCTGCTCAGCGGGCCGTTGGGTGCTGTGGTGTCACAGGGCCGGGCGGTGGTCCTCGCGATCGTGGTCTGGGGTGCGGCGGTGAGCGGTTTCGGCGTGGTCGTGGCCGCGTCGCCCGGTGCCCCGGAATCGGGAGTGTCATGGCTGCTGTGGCCGGCCATCGGGTGTCTGGTCGTTGCCGGAGCAGCCGATGCGGTCAGCGCCGTCTTTCGGATGACGATCCTGCAGGCGGCCACGCCTGATGAGTTGCGAGGGCGGCTGCAGGGCGTCTTCGTTGTCGTGGTGGCCGGCGGCCCGCGGCTGGGTGACGTGGTGCTGGGGACAGCCGCGGCGCTGACCGCGGAGGCGACCACGGCGATCGGCGGCGGTCTGGCCTGCGTCCTCGTGGTCCTCGTGGTGGCCCTGCGGCAGCGGACGTTCCTGCGCTACGACGCGCGGATGCCGCATGCCTGAGCACTGCTCACACCAGCGATCCGGGTCGGCAGGGCCGAAGGTCGGCAGGGCTGAAGGTCGGCAGGGCTGAAGGTCGGCAGACAGCGTGCCGATGCACGGGGCGACATCCTCGGTGTCGGTCTGGTTGCCGACCTCACGGGTGGCGATGAGAATGAAAGGTGCCACTTCCTTGGACGGCGACGCAGCGGTGACGATGGGTGTCGCGTTCGAGCAGGTGAGCGACATGATCTTTATTCTGACGCCCGAGGTGCGAGTGGTGACACTCAACCGGGCGGCTGCCCGCTGGGTTGGCATGTCAGCAGACGACGTCGCCGGCCGCGTGCTGGCTGAACTGGCCGAGAGCAGCGCGGTGCTCGCGGCCAACCGGTCCTTGCTGTTGGGAATGCCACAGATCGTGGCTCAGGTGGACCGATCGGGCACTCCGTTCGGCGAGGACGAGATGACGTTGTTCGACGGCCACGGGCGTCTGGTAACGGTGTCCACTCGGTTGGACCCGCTGGTCGTCGGCGAGGAGTCCCTGGTCGCGTGGACCGTGCGCCTGCTGGACGAGCGGCGCATGATTTTCAGGGCGTCTACCGTCGCCATGGCGAGACTGAACACCGACGGCAGCTTCATCCAGGTCAATCAGGCTCTGGAACGGTTGGTGGGGGCCACTGAGGAGGATCTGGTGGCTACGTCGTTCATCGATCTTCTGCATGAGGAGGACCGCGTGCGGTGGCGGGGTCCTCGCGTCCCCGGCGCAGGACCCACCGCACCCGCCGACACCGAGTACCGCCTGGTTACCCGATCGGGGCGTGTGCTGTGGTGCCAGGTCACCAGCACGATCCTGCCGGGCTCGCACGATGTCGGTAGCGCCAATCTCATCGTGATCCAGGACATCACAGCCCGCAGAGAGGCCGAGTCCGAGGCGGCCCGCACCGCCATTCAGCATCGGTTGCTGGCGCGCCTGGCGACGAAGGCCCTAGTGGCTCCTGACGCCAACAGCCTCGCTCGGGACGTCGCGATTCTGCTGCGTGAGGAGGCAGGGGCGATCGCCGTCGAGTGGACAGCGGCCGTCGATGACGCAGGTACGGGCATCACGGCCTTGAGCGAGTCGAGCCCACGGGTCGATGGACGCTGGTTCCTCGCCCCGCTCGCCGGCCTGGGTCAAGCCGGCGAACTGCGGGTCATGTTCGCCGCTGATGCACCGGAGGCCGGAGCGGCCGAGTATCAGGCCGAGTCGCGGCAGAGGTTCGCCGAGTCGGCGGCCAGCGTCTTGTCGGTCGGCCTCGGTCGGCTGCGTGCTGAGGCCGCGCTGCGCTTGCAGGGGCTGCGGGACCCGCTCACGGGCCTGGCGAACCGCCGTCTTCTGGTTGATCGCCTGCAGGACGCCCTGGACCGGCGTCACGTGAGTGGTCACATGGTCGGCGTGCTGTTCATCGATCTCGACGACTTCAAACCCATCAACGACACGTTCGGTCACACGGCTGGTGACCGGCTGCTCGTAGAGTTCGCCGACCGATTGCGGTCACTCGTCCGGTCCTCCGACATAGTTTCGCGTTGGGGTGGGGACGAGTTCGTCGTTCTGGTCCAGCGGCTGACGGACCCGCAGGAGGCCGTCGCACTGGCGCATCGGATCACTGACTCCGCCAGTCAGCCGTTCGACATTGCCGGAACCGGTGAGATCCGTTTGACCGCCAGCGTGGGGATCGGGATCGGTCTCGGGCAGACCACCGTCGATCAGGTACTCAGTGAGGCCGACGAGTCGATGTACCGGATCAAGCGCGAGCGCGGATCACGTCGCCGCGAGTCACCGTTGCATCGCCTCGGTAGGGAGCCCACACCGGGGTGACGACCGTACGGCGAGCGGGTCACACCCAGATGACCGCCCGGCCGGGGGCGCGGCCGCCGCCGGACCACACCGCGTGGTGCGCGTCGCGGCCGCCCAACACGAGAGCCTCGTCGCGCAGGATCCGCGCCGCGGTCCAGGCCGCCGCCAGAGCATCGAGGGCGTCGTCGATCGGAACCTGGGCCAGGACCGGGTCGTCGAGGACCGCGGGGTCGACCGCCAGGGCGGCCAATCGTCGAGCCACGCCCGCCGCGGTCTTCTTGCCGGGCCAGATCTCAGTGGGTGGGCGGGTGGACATGACGCGGAAGGCAGTCTCCGGGTGGGTCTCGACGACTCGTGTGGCGGCGGTCCATGGCAGGCGGTGCAGCTCGTCCTCGACGTCGAGAATCTTCCCGGCAATGCCCCACGACTGAGTCGAGATGCCGGCGCCGCCCGCCCGGCGGGACTCCTCCTGGGCGAGTTCGCGGCTGGCCCGAGTGGTGCCCTCGCGGCGTCCCACGGCCATTGCTGCCGCGGGCGGCGTCGGGAAGATGCTGCGGCCCTGCGCTCCCAGGATGGCCCGCGCCTCGATCTCCGACGCCCGCGGCCCGGTGGCGACGAAGCCGATCGGGATGTCGATGGCCACCATGTCGCACGTCTCGGCCAATGCCAGCACCGCTGCGGTGTCCCCGACGCGCCAGCTCGTGGCCCCACCGTCGCGGACCGCTGCCACCCACAACGGCCCCACCGTGTCGATGCCCGCCACCCGCGCCATCGGTACAGCCTCGCCGATCGCGGCCGCCTCCCGCCGCCGGGGCTGCGGCAGGGGAGAATACGTTCTCATGCGCGTCCACGTCGGTACCGATCACGCCGGTTTCGAGCTGAAGCAGCACCTCGTCGATGCGCTTCGCGCCGATGGCCACGACGTCGTCGACCACGGTGCGGCCGTGCTCGACCCGCTCGACGACTATCCACCGTTCTGCTTCGCCACCGCCGAGTCGGTGCTGGCTGAGCCGGGCAGCCTGGGGGTCGTCATCGGCGGCTCCGGCAACGGTGAGCAGATCGCGGCCAACCGCGTACGCGGCATCCGGGCTGCGCTGGCTTGGAACATCGAGACGGCGAAGCTGTGCCGGCAGCACAACGACGCGCAGGTGGTCGCGATCGGGGCTCGGCAGCACGGCCTCGACGAGGCCACCGCGATCGTCCGGGCGTTCATGGCCGAGCCGTTCTCGGGTGATCCTCGTCACCAGCGACGCATCGACATGATCGACGGCTACCCGGCGTAGGACCCGGCTGGGCGGGCCGCAATACTTCACCGATGCCCGAGGGCCACACGATCCACCGCCAGGCGAGAATACTCAGAGAGCGTTTCGGTGGCACCACCGTCGCCGCCACCAGCCCGCAGGGCCGGTTCGCCACCGGCGCCGCCGGTCTGGACGGTCGGACCATGACTGCCACCGAGGCTCACGGCAAGCACATGTTCGCCAGGTTCGGTGACCGCGGCGACCCGTCAACTCCCTACCTTCACGTCCATCTGGGGCTCTACGGGAAGTGGACGCTCGGCGACGGCGAGGCGCCCGAGCCGCGCGGTGCGTTGCGGCTGCGGCTGCACAACGAGCGGGGCTGGGCCGACCTGCGCGGCCCTATCACCTGCGACGTGGTCGACGCGGAGGGCCGCGGCCTGGTGCTGTCGAAGCTGGGTCCCGACCCTTTGCGGACGGACGCCGACCCGTCGCTGGCGGCCGCCAGGATCCAACGCTCGAGGACACCCATCGGGCTGTTGCTGATGCAGCAGGACGTCGTGTCCGGAATCGGCAACGTCTACCGGGCCGAGTTGCTGTTCCGCGCCGGCATCGATCCGGGACGGCCGGGGCGCGACGTCTCGGCGCGGGAGTGGGAGTCGATGTGGACCGATCTCGTCACGCTGATGAAGGCGGGAGTGCGGTCGGGGCGGATCGTCACGACCCGTCCCGAGCACCGCTCCCGCCGCTCAGGCACCGCACGGCGCGAGGATGCGCACTACGTCTACCGGCGCCATGTTGAGCCGTGTCGGGTCTGCGGGACGACGATCTCGCTGCGCGAGGCGGCAGGACGGAAGCTGTACTGGTGTCCGCGCTGCCAGGCCGACTGAGGCGGCGCGGCAGGCGCAGCAGGTCAGGGGACCAGGCGGTCGGTGATGGCGCCCTGCCGCGCTGCCTGCGTCAGCTGCCCGATCACCGAACGCGGCCGCAGCGCTGGGCTGGCGGTTCCCGCTCGGTCCACCATGCCGCCCAGTAGGTCGGCGACGGCCTCGCGGGAGTCGTAGCGCGGCCGCCAGCCCAACTGGGTACGGGCGCGGGTGGTGTCCAGCAGGGGAACCCCGAACGCCAGGTCCACCCACCCCGGATCGACCGGTTGCACCCGCAGTCGCCAGGACAGCGAGGCAGCAGTTCGTAGCAGCCGATGCGAGGCGCTGATCGTCCGTGCCCCCAGCAGCCTGGCGATGACATCCCGGGTGACAGGGGGCTCCGCGGCAAGGTTGAACGCACCATTGGCGGTCTGCTCCACGATCCGCGCCACCGCGTCCGCCACATCGGCGGCATGCACCACGGGTACGACGAAGTCCTTGTCCAGCGGCAGCAGGGCCACGTACCGCAGCAGGCCGGGCGCGAAGATGCCGGGCGCGCCGTAACGGAGCAACGCGCTGGCGGCTTGGCGCTGCACCACCAGACCCGGCCGCACCCGGGCGACGGTCAGGTCCGGGGGGTCGGTCCGCTCCAGCTCGTCCAGCACGCGTTCGGCGGCCGCCTTGTGGTTGGAGTACGAGAAGTCCGCGGTGCCGGTGGTCGGCCAGTTCTCGTCGACCCGTGTGCCGTAGGCGCCGGGCGCGTAGGCCCCGACCGATGACATGTGGACCAGGTGCGGGACCCCAGCGGCCGCAACGGCTTCGACGACGGCCTGCGTGCCGCCCACGCCGACACGCCTCAGGTACTCCGTGCGCCGGGTCGGCTGGAAGGCCCACACCAGATGGACCACGGCATCCGCGCCCTGGAACGCCGCCCGGAGGTCGCGAGCAGCCGTGGCAGTCGAGACGTCGATGCTTCGCCACGTGACGTCGCCGTAGGGGGGATCGGTGGTCACTGGCGGCCGCCGGGCGATCCCGACCAGGTCGTGAGAGGTCAGCCGCTGCAGCAGGGCCGTACCGACGTTGCCGCTCGCACCCGTGATGACTATTCGCACACCGGACACGGTGCCTTGCCGACCCGCGATCGGCGACTCGGCGGCGCCGCTGTCCAGTCGGCTGTTCCCGGCCAGCGGCCAGAGCAGGGCATTGGTGTCGAGAGCAGCAGTCGGCTGCTCACCTGCCCTCGAACATGTCGATGATGTCGTCGGCATAGTGGATCTGCCCTCGCAAGATCCCGAACATCCCGGATCGATCGGCCGCCCGAACAGGAACGAGGGCGAACCGGTTGGCTCCCCTTACCGCGGCGCGTGAGAACACGTCTTCGCCGCGCTCGGCGGCGTCGAGCAGTTGCCGACAGGTGTGCCTGGGCGACCTGCACGTTGGCCGTGGTCATCCAGCTAGATAGCTGGATGACCACGGCTGCCGCACATGGCTACGGAATCGTCACCGCGGGGATGACGACCGGTGGCGCCAACGGGTTGAGGACATCGGCTTGCAGTACGCCCGCCGGGGTCAGGATGTCCATCGCCTTGGGCACCGTTGCCGGGTCCACGGCGCAGATCGGATTGCCTGCCGCCACCGCATCAGGGGTGCAGACCCCGAACTGGAAGTCCTGCGACTGCGGCTGGAACCCGCGGGCCTGGTCGGGGCTGAACCCGTCCTGCCCGGTGAGAACCACGGCGAAGGACCAGCCGGTGCCCGGGGTGCCGCCCAGGGCGGCCTTGGTCACCGTGAACGTGATGTACCGGGTCGCCTGCGTGCCCCGGATGGTCACCGTGCCCACCGTGTTCCCGGAGGCATCGATGAAGCGCTGGCCGAAGCCCTGCACCTCGATGAGCCGGGTCCACGCAGCCACGGGGTCGATCGTGTAGTTGCGTGCCGGGAACGACGGCGCGGTCGACGTCGTGGCTCCGGCGGGGTCACGGACGTAGACGTCGATCAGCTGGGCACCCAGGGCATTGCCGAATGTCGGGGTGAGGTCGCGGGTGCGGACCCGGAACGTCACGGTGTCGGGACCGGAGTCGTAGATCTCGAAGGCCTGCAGGTCGTAGGCCCCGTCGACGAACGCGCCGGCGTTGGGGTAGTCGTAGCTGCCGGGGCCGTTGTCGTCGCCGTCGGGATCGGCGGCGGCGAACAGCAGGGGTCCCGGGACGACGTCGCGTACGACGGTGCGCTGGGCGAACCCGGTGGCACCGTCGGGCGCGGTGGCGGTGACGGTCAGCACGGCCGTGCCGGGTGGCACCTCAACCGCCACCGAGAAGGCGCCGTCGGGACCGGCGGTGGTCGTGGTGACCAGCGCGGCGCCCTCGACATCGATGTTCACCGCGTCGATGTCCACGGTGGCGCCCGGCGCAGTGGTTCCGGTGACCGTGGTCGACGTACCGATGACCAGACTGTTCTGCGCCGGTGCCGTCAGCGTGACCGTGGTACCAGCCTGCTCGGCATCGAGGTAGCGCGCCACGGTGTCGGTCGGCCGGTCGACGACCACCCCGTCGCGGATCGACCGGGTCAACCGGACGTAGGACGCCGCGGACCAGGTCAGCGGGGATGCGCTGCCGGCCGCTTCGCCGTTGACGAAGCCGATCGAGGCGCACTCCGGTTGGGTGCCGAACGGCGAGGCCGGGAAGTCATCGTTCTCCCACACCTGCTCGGGGATGAGGCCGACGCCTGATCCGGTGCGCTGCATCCCGAGCAGCAGGTCGGCCGCCCCGCGGCGGTCGGCGGTATCGACGAGGTACTCGCCGCGTTCGGCGGAGAGCACGGGCCAGAGGTGACCGGAACCCCGGTTCTGGGCTTGGGCCTCGCACACGCCCGCCCAGGGCTTGCCCTGGATCGCGCAGTCGGTGGCGTCGGCGACGTTGCAGTCGCCATAGCCGTCCTCCGTGCCGGGTGCCGATGTGCCGTAGCGGTAGAAACCGTCACCGCTTGCCGTGGTCCGCCGGATGACGGTGTCGACCACGTCCAGGGAGTTGATGATGTCGGCGTCATCGTTGGGCAGGATGCCGAGTCGGACCAGTTCAAGGAATCCCGCGTCGATGACCTCACGCTGGTCGGCGTCGGGGCCCCCGTTGCCGAGGTTGTAGGTGAAGGCCGAGTCCGCGTCGGCGTTCTTGGACAGCCGGATGAAGTAGGGGTCGGTGCTCAGCGGGCCGGTGTCCGTGACCGCCCATTCCTTGATGGAGCGCTGGTAGTGGTCGGCTGTGGCGCGGTAGATGCGTGCGCGGGCCTCGTCGCCGTTGAGTTCGGCGATGCTGCCGGCTGCGGTAAGGCCGGCGATCTCGGCGGCGATCGTCGAGGGCGACCAGCCGTCCTGCTCCTCCCACCGTTCGGCGCCGAACGCGGGCCCCCGGGCGATGAGGAAGTCCGCGGCCGGGCGGATCTCGTTGGTGTAAAAGGTCGAGTCGGTCAGCCCGACGGTGCGGGCCATGAGAATCGGGTAGGCCACCTCGTCGAGCTGGATGCCGAAGGAGTCCGGGGCCGTCAGGCCGTTGACCAGGCTGTTGCGGGGGAAGGACCCGTCGGGCAACTGCTGCCGCTCGAAGAGCCAGCGCACTGTCGCCTCGGCCGTGGCCTCGTCGCCCGTGGAAAGCAGGCCGGTGAACGTCTCGTACAGGTCCCGGGCGAAGACCTCGCGGTAGGAGCCGAAATAGGTCAGCGCCGGGTCGCCGGCGGCGACCGCCTGCCCCCACGGGCTCGCCAGGGATGCCACGATCGCGCCCGGATAGGTCTTGTCCTCGCTGGCCTTGAGCACCGCCGCTGAGGTGTAATAGGTGTCGCGCACCGCTCGGCGCTCGCGACCGGTCAGGCCGGGTTGCCGCCCGGGTTCGGCCAGGTCGTCGAGGTAATGCTCCCAGCCGTCCTCGTAGCGCTCGCTGAGGTCGGAGAACGACGCAGCGGCCGTGCGACCGGCCGTGCGCACGGCGCTGCGCTGGTCGGTTCCGAAGCCGAGGGCGAGGGTGAAGGGGCGGTTGGCTCGCGCGTCCACCTCAGCGATCTGTACGACGTTGCCGTCGGCGGCGGTCGCGTAGGTCGTGCTCAGCTCGCGGTCGGTGTCCAGTTGCACCAGGCCGTCAGTGGCGGAGCCGACGTAGCCGCTGGACGCCGCGCGGAAGGGGCGGTCGGCTCGCAGCGCGGCATAGACCGGCACCGCGTAATCACGGTTGGCCGCGATCGTCGCGGTGTTGGTGTCGATGGCCACGGGTACGGGGGATCCGGTCGAGGTGTCGATGACCGCGTCGTCCGCACCGGCGTTCTGGGTGGCCGGGTCGCCTCCGCCGCCGTTGCCGTTGACCGTCGCGTCCATACGCACGAACACCGATAGGTTGCCGACACCGCGGGAGGGCCGCAAGGTCGTGCGCATGGCGATGCTGTCACGCCGGGTGTCGGTCAGGTAGTCCGTGATCAGGGAGTACTTGCCATTCTTGGCGGTACTCGTCACCCGGCACGACATGCCGCTGTCGTCCAGCGGGGTCACCGTGTACGTGGTGTCGCGGGTTTGGAGGTCGGTGAAGGAGACGCCGTCGGTGACGACGAACTGGAGCGTCTCGATGTTGGTGTTGTCGATCGTCGGGTAGTACACGTCGGACAGCACGCCGCCGGCGACCGTGAACCACACCTTGGACGTCGTGTTGCGTGCCGTTCCGACGCAATCTTTGCGGGCGAGGCCGAAGTGCGACATGGCCCCGGGTGCGCCGGGAGCGGCTGTGTCAGCGCTAGCGGAGGGCACCATGAGCAGCAGGCCCATGGCCAGCGCCCCAACAGTGCCAACGGCGATCAGGGGGCGGGCAGTTCGGGTCATCCTTGACCTTTCGATTGCAACGATGGCCGGGCGACGCCACTGGGTGTCATCGCCCGTAATCGGACGATAACACCGCGTTAGGGGGGTTTGGCAAGCCCCCCGTCTCCAGTGCCTGGCTTGGATGAGACTGGCTGGCCTCATCCAATGCCCGGAGTGCCCGATCTGCTCGGCGCTGTCCGCACTACCGGCGTGTCGCATCGGGCACCACGTTCGAGCTGTTCTCGACCTGGTGTTCGTGTTCGCGATCACACAGGTCACAGGCGTGATGGGCCACGAGCACTCGGCCATGGGAGGCGCGGCACAGACGCCGCTTTGGGCGGCCGGCCTGGCCGCCGAATGGGCGGGCATCTATGGCAACGATCGGGTCCTGCTGGCAAGTCAGGCATTCACCTTCGGGCGCTGCCCGCTGATCGTCGGCACCCGTGCTCACCGCCCGCGGTCGCCTAGCCGCGGTCTGTTCCAGCCACTCTCGCCAGCCGGTCCAGCCACCAGCGCCGGCGTTGCGGGTCCGGCTGTTCCCAGCGGTCGAGCAGCTGCGCTGATGGCGCACACCCACCAGGAGGGGCAACGGTGACGAGACCCCGCCCCGGTCCGTTCGCCAAGTCATCGACGATGTCGCCGGACAGCAGGGCCCGGGTACCCAACCCGCAGGCGCCCGCGAGTTGCGGCAGCGCGCCTGCGAGGGCGATCTCGGCTGCCAGCCCGACGCCGCTCTCCAGCGCCGAGGAGACCACGACCGGCAGCCCGGCGATCTCGGCGACCGCCATCGCCCGCCGCACGCCCCCGAGCGGGGAGCACTTGATGACCGCGATGTCCGCCGCCTCAGCCAGGGCGAGCGCCAGCGGATCTCCGGCGCGGCGGATCGACTCGTCCACCGCGATCGGCAGGTCGACCCGTCTTCGGACCTTGGCCAGCTGGAGGAGTTGGGCACACGGTTGCTCGACGTACTCCAAGCCACCTGCGGCACGGTCCAGCCGCCGGATCGCAGCGACCGCCGATTCGACGTCCCATGCCCCGTTGGCATCGACCCGGATCGCGCCGGAGGGGCCGAGTGCGGAGCGGACCGCCGCCACCCTGGCCTCGTCCGCCGCCAGCGAGCCACCGGGCTCGGCTACCTTGACTTTGGCGGTGTGGCACCCAGAGTCGGCGACGATGGCGTAGGCCCGCTCGGGTCCGACCGCCGGAACCGTGACGTTGATCGCCACGCTGTCACGCACCGGGTCGGGCCAGCCGTGGACGGCAGCCTCGACGGCGGCAGCCAGCCACGGCAGGCATTCGTCGTCGTCGTACTCGGGGAACGGGCAGAAGTCGCCCCAACCCGCGGGGCCCTGGAACACCACGCCCTCGCGGCACGTGATGCCGCGAAACCGCTCGACGAGGTCGATCGCGTACACCCTGACCGACGCGGGGTCCCACTGCGGTCCGGTGCTCACGCAGGCAGGGTATGGCCCGGCCTCGGCCCATCGGGGCTCGCCGGCCCAGGCACCTCAGGTGCCCGGCGCGACCAGACCCGACTCGTAGGCGGCGACCACGAGCTGGGTGCGGTCGCGCAATCCCAGCTTGGCGAGCAGGTGGCTCACGTGGGTCTTGACCGTTGCGTCGCCGAGGTGGAGCTCCTCGGCGATCTCGCTGTTCGAGCGGGCCCGTGCCACGAGCAGCAGTACCTCGTGCTCGCGCTCGGTCAGGTCGTCGAGGCCGGGCAGGTCGCGGGTGCCGGGCACCGGAGCCGCGGCGAAATGCTCGATGAGCCGTCGCGTCGCCCTCGGCGCCAGGACGCCCAGACCCGAGACGACCTCGCGGATGGCCGCCACGAGCGCCTCGGGGGCGGTGTCCTTGAGCAGGAAACCAGCGGCGCCCGCACGCAGCGTGTCGAAGACGTTCTCGTCGAGGTCGAAGGTGGTGAGCACGAGGACCTGGGGTGCGGGGTCCATCGAGCGGATCAGCCGGGTGGCCTCGACGCCGTCCATCCGCGGCATCCGGATGTCCATGAGCACCAGGTCGGGCCGCGTCGAGGTGGCCATGGTCACCGCCGCGCGCCCGTCGGCCGCCTCTCCGACCACCTCCATGTCGGGTTCGTCGGCGAGGATCATCCGCAGCCCGCCTCGGATGAGCGCCTGATCGTCGGCGACGAGGACCCTGATCACGCCAGTGCCGCCGCGCCCACCAGCGGCAGCGTCGCCGCCACGCGCCACCCCGGCCGGCCCGGCTGCGGGCCGGCATCCAGCGTGCCGCCGCACATCTGCACCCGCTCGCGCATGCCCAGTAGGCCGAAGCCGCCGACCGCGGCCTGCCTGGCCTGCGAGCCGGTGCAGGAGTTGTCGGGAGCATCATCAGTGACCACGACCTGCAGCATGCCCGGCAACCACACCAGGTCGACGGCGGCACGCGTGGCGCCCACCGCGTGCTTGCGGACATTGGTCAGCGCCTCCTGGATGACCCGGTACGCCGTGAGGTCGACGCCGGCGTCGATGTGCTGCGGCTCGCCGCTGACGCGCAAACTGACCGGCACCGGCGGCACGCGAAGCAGCGGCTCCAGGTCGGTGATCGACGGCTGCGGGGAGGTACCGGGTTCCGCCCGCGTGATGCCGACCAGGCGGCGCAGCTCATCGAGCGCCTCGCGGCCCGTCACCTCGATGCTGGCCAGAGCCGCCTCGGCGTCCTGAGGGCGGCGCCGCACTGCCCGCCGTGCGGCACCGGCCTGCACCACGATCGCGGTGACGCCGTGGGCCAGCACGTCGTGCAGCTCACGCGCCATCCGGGCCCGCTCCTCGGCAACGGCCGCCGCGGCCCGCAGCTCGCGCAGGTAATCGAGGTCGGCGGCCCGCTCCTCGAGCGCGGCGAGACGCTCGTTTCGGCGGCGGGCGAGCTCACCGAGGAGGGCCACCACGGCGAACAGCAGCGCATCTCCGATCACGTCGCCGGCGGCGTCCAGGACGCCCAGGGATCCGATGAGCGCCGTCCCGCCGATCACGACGGCGGCGCCGGTCCCCACCAGGGCGGGCCACCTGCGCCGCTCGGAGCGCATGACTGCGTACAGGCCGACGACGAGCCCGAGAATGGCGACGTCCGCCGGCTGGCCGGTGATCCGGTGAACCACGAACAGGGCGGCCGCCGCGCCGATACCGATCCCCGGGCGCGTGAAGCACAGCGCGAGTGCGACGAACGTCGGCAGCGCCAGGGCCAGCCAGCGCAGGGACACTGCGGCCGTGGCCGGTGGATCGGGGTAGACGTGTTCGACTGTGCTGGACAGGGCAGCAAGGGCTACGACCACGCCCACAGCGACGGGTCGCCACCTCGTGCCGAACACTCGATCACGCTAGGCCGCATCCGGTGGCTGCGGCGAGTGTCTCCAGGATGATCACGCTTCCGCCTTGCGGATGAGCCCAGCGGCTCAGGGTCGAGTCGCGAGACCGACGCGCCCGCCGCACATGCGCCGCGACGCTGGCGGCATGAGCCAGACCTCTCGACGCCCCGGTGGCCTCGCCCCGAAGATCAGGGCCCCGAAGACCAGCGCTCCGAAGTCGGGGCCCGCCGTCGGCAGGGCCCGGATCGACGCCCTTGACGCTCTTCGCGGCTTCGCCCTTGCCGGGGTCTGCGTCGCCAATCTCCCGCTGTTCGCCTCCCGAGACGACGTGGCGGCCGGCCTCGACCTGCCAGTCGTCAGCCGGTTCGGGGACCCCGCAGCGCAGTTCTTCCTCAAGGTGTTCGTGGAGGGTCGATTCATGACGCTGTTCTCGATCATGTTCGGGCTCGGGATCGCACTCATGGCCTCGCGGATCGCTGCCTCCGGGCGTCGAGCGTGGCCCGCCCTCGTGCGGCGCCTGGCCTTCCTCGCCGGCGTCGGGCTGTTGCACAGCACGTACATCTGGTCCGGTGACGTCCTGTTGCGCTACGGCGCCGTCGGCCTGCTGTGCCTTCCTCTGGTCCTGCGCTCGACCCGGGCGGTATGGGTGATGTTCTGGGTTGGGTTCGCCTCGACGGTCGCCGCTGGCGCTGTCGCCGGCGTCCAAGGCCTGAGCCTCTCGGCCACCTCACCGGATGCAACCGCTGCGGCCGTCTGGCTCGGCGAACTCACCACCGCACACCGCACCGGCGACCACGCCGCCGTGCTCGCCCTGGGCGGCTCCATGCCGACGTCACCCGGCGGCGGCGGCGTCGAGACGGTCGCTCTGGTCATGATCGTGGCGCGGACCGTGTGGCTGTTCGCCGCCGGTGTCCTCGCCCACCGGTACCGCCTCATCGAGCGGCTCCATCTCGGCGACCCGCTGGGGCGTCGGGTGCTGGCAGTCGGCCTGCTGGTCGGGGTCCGAGTGCGCTCGTGGACGGGGTGCCGGTGATTGCGCCGGACCTGGGGGAGGTGAGGTGGATGCTCGGGGTCTACCTCACGTCATTGCTGGTGGGCGGGGCGTTCATGTGTGGTGCCTACGCAGTGCTGTTCCTCACATGGTGGCGGGGGTCGCGGGACTCGGCTGTGGCGGTGGGGTTCCGCTCGCTCGGCCGAGTGGCGTTTTCCGCGTACCTGACCCAGTCGCTGCTCGCCGTGACCGCGTTCACGCTGCTTGGCGTGTTCGGTTGGTCGTTATGGGGGCGGCTGAGCGGTGTCGAGATCATCGCGTGGGCGCTGGGGACCGTCGCCCTGCAGTGCCTGCTGGCCTCCTGGTGGCTGCGGCGGTTCTCGATCGGCCCGCTGGAGGGGTTGTGGCGTGCGGTGACCTATTGGCGGCGCCCACGGTGGGCGGTCCGCGAGGGCTGAACCTGACGGCCTGTGCCCCTGCCACCATCGCGGCATGGCGCAGACCCGCTACACCCACGGTCATCACGAGTCGGTGCTGCGATCGCACAGCTGGCGGACTGCCGAGAACTCCGCCGGATACCTGCTGGCGCACCTGCAACCGGGGCAGTCGCTGCTGGACATCGGCTGCGGCCCGGGGACGATCACGGTCGACCTCGCGCGCCGGCTGTCACCCGGCCGGGTGGTCGGTGTCGACGCCGCGGCCGGGATCGTCGAGCGGCCGCAGTGGCGTCGGGCGCCGCGGACATCGCCTCGCTGACCTTCGCGGTGGCCGATGTCTACGACCTGGACGTCGAGGCACTCGGCGGGCCGTTCGACGTGGTTCACGCCCACCAGGTGCTGCAGCACCTGCCCGACCCGGTGGCGGCGTTGCGGGCGATGGCCGACGCCGTCCGGCCCGGTGGGCTGGTCGCCGCCCGGGACAGCGATTACTCCGGAATGACCTGGTACCCGCAGCCGCCGGCTATGGACGAGTGGATGGACCTGCAGCAACGGGTCTCTCGTGACAACGGCGGCGAGCCCGATGCCGGCCGGCGACTGCTGTCGTGGGCGCTGGCTGCAGGGTTCGCGGAGGTGACTCCGTCCGCCTCGGTCTGGTGCTTCGCGACGCCGGCCGAGCGGCGGTGGTGGGGCGGGCTGTGGGCCGAGCGGGTGACGTCCTCGGCGCTGGCGGGCCAGGCGCGCGAGAGCGGCCTGGCGACCGACAGCGACCTGCAGCGGATGGCGGCGGGCTGGCATGAGTGGGCCGATGCCGAGGACGGCTGGCTGGTGATCGTCCTGGGCGAGGTGCTCTGTCGGGTGCGGTGAGGCAGCGGCATACAGTCATGACCATGGCAGCTGCGGTCCGTGTGGCGCCCGGGACGGCCCTGCGGGACGACTTCGCGATCCTCGAACGTCTCATCGACGGTCACCGGTTGGTCTACCTCGACTCCGGTGCCACCTCGCAACGCCCACGCCAGGTGCTCGATGCCGAGCGGGCCTTCGTCGAGCAGCACAACGCGGCCGTCCACCGTGGGGCGCACACCCTGGCCGGTGAGGCCACCGACGCCTACGAGGCGGCGCGGGCGAGGATCGCGGCTTTCGTGGGCGTCGACGCCGAGGAGATCGTCTTCACGAAGAACGCCACGGAGGGCCTGAACCTCATCGCGTCGGCGTTCGTCAACGCAACAGCCGGCGTGACCGGGGGAGTCGACGGGGCGGAGCGCTTCGCGTTGCAGTCCGGCGACGAGATCGTGGTCACCGAGCTGGAGCACCACGCCAACCTCGTGCCCTGGCAGCAGGTCTGCGCCCATACCGGTGCAACGCTGCGGTGGTACAGCGTCACCGACGACGGCCGGCTCGACCTGGACTCGCTGCAGCTGAGCGAACGGACCCGCGTCGTGGCGTTCACCGCCCAGTCCAACGTGCTCGGCACCCGGCCCCCGGCCGCCGAGATCGTGCGTCGGGCTCGCGAGGTCGGCGCCGTCACCGTCCTCGACGCGTGTCAGGCCGTGCCGCACGAGCCGATGGATCTGCACGCCCTCGATGTCGATGTCGCGGTCTTCTCCGGGCACAAGATGCTCGGGCCTACCGGCATCGGCGTGATGTACGGCCGCCGCGAGCTGCTCGCCGCGATGCCGCCCTTCCTGACTGGCGGTTCCATGATCGAGACCGTCCGAATGGAGACCTCGACGTTCGCCGCCCCGCCGCAACGGTTCGAGGCGGGGGTGCCGATGGCGAGCCAGGCGGTCGGGCTCGGTGCCGCCTGCGACTACCTCTCGACCATCGGCATGTCGGCGATCGCCGAGCACGAGCGCGTCCTGACCCAGGCGACCCTCGACGCGCTGGCCGACGTGCCCGGGCTGCGACTGCTCGGGCCGATGAGCACCGAGGACCGCGGCGGCAGTGTGGCGTTCGTATTGGAGGGGATCCACGCTCACGACGTCGGGCAGGTGCTCGATGCGGCGGGGGTGGCGGTGCGGGTCGGTCATCACTGTGCCTGGCCGCTGCACCGGCGGCTGGGGGTCGCGGCGAGCATCCGGGCGAGCTTCGGGGTGCACAACGATCTCGACGACGTCGAGGCGTTGGTCGCCGGTGTGGCGCAGGCCCGGCGGTACTTCGGATGAGCAGCCTGGACGACCTGTACCGCGAGGTCATCCTCGACCACGCCCGCTCGCCCCGGCGGGTCGGGTTGCGCGAGCCGTTCCAGTCCGAGGTGTACCAGGTCAACCCCACCTGCGGCGACGAGGTGACGTTGCGCGTCAGGCTGGACGGCGAGGGCACGGACGCGCTCCTGACCGATGTGTCGTACCAGCCGCAGGGGTGCTCGATCAGCATGGCGTCGGCGTCGGTGATGGCCGAACGGGTGACGGGACGCTCGGTGGCGCAGGCGCTCGCCGCCTACGACAGCTTCCACACCCTGGTCACCAACCGCAACGCGTCACCCCCGGCGGCTGTGGACGACGAAGACGACTCGGCGGCGTTCGCTGGGGTGGCCAAGTTCCCGGCGCGAGTCAAGTGCGCCCTGCTGGGCTGGACGGCGCTGCGGGAAGCGCTGGTCCGGTCCACAGCGCTCTAGCGTGAGCCGAGACCCAGCAGCGCCATTCCCCGGGCGGCCGACCGGGTTCACAGGAGCGTGAGTCATAGTGATCGAGTCATGGGGCAGCAGAAGGAACGTCGACGCGGTCGCGGCGGAGTCGTCTGGGTGCTCGTCCTGGTGGTCGGTGCCGTGGTGGTCGCGTGGGTGGCCGCGCTCGGCTCGCTCGGTCAGCTGGGGGGTGCGGCGGGTGACGCCGTCGACGCGGGAGGCCGGGCGCCGCAGGCCGGACCATGGCAACCGACGTCGACCTCGACCGTGCTGGATGCCGGGGCGGTCGCACCGCCCGCGCAGGCCAGTCCACCGCCCGTCGTCCCAGCGGCGCCGGACCCGGCATGGGTGGAGCGGACGGCCGCAGTGGCCGGGCTGCCGTCGCGGGTGCTCCAGGCGTACGCGACCGCCGACCTCCAGTTGACGGCGGAACAGCCGGCGTGCTCCCTGTCCTGGGCGACGCTGGCCGGCATCGGCTGGGTGGAGTCGCATCACGGCACCGTCGCGGGCAACTCGATCGGTGACGCTGGGCGGCCGGCGGCGGGGCCGATCGTCGGGATCCCGCTGACCGGACAGGGTGCGACGGCGCAGATCCGCGACACCGACGGCGGCGCGCTGGACGGTGACACCGAGTGGGACCGCGCGGTCGGCGCGATGCAGATGCTGCCGGCGACCTGGGCCAGGTGGGGAGCGGACGGCGACGGCGACGGGGTGCTGGATCCGCAGGACATCGACGATGCGGCGCTGGCGGCGGGCCGTTACCTATGCGCGTCGGCGTCACCGCTGAACGACCCGGGGCAGTGGCGGGCCGCCGTACTGGCCTACAACCGTTCCGACGCGTATGCCGCCGACGTGGTGAATGCGACCAACTACTACGCCGAGCGGTCACGGCTGCCGGCGTGAGGTCGCGCGGTCAACGGCCGTCGATGCGGACGAAGTCGTATCCACGGTTGTCGTAGCGCTCGATGATGTAGGGCAGCGCCGCCACTGTCGCACCTCGGTAGCCACCGCCATCGTGGAGCAGGACGATCGGATGCTGCTCTGCGAGGCCGGCTACGGCGTTCTCACCGATCGTGTGTCGCAGGTTGTCATCGGGGTCGGCCTCCGCGCCGGACTGCACCTGCCAGTCCAGGGAGTCCACGGACCACATCGCGATGCCGAGGCCGCGGTCGGCGGCGACCGTGGCGGCAGCGCCGATCTCGCCCCGGGGCGGGCGGTACCAGCAGACGTCGGCGGCGCTCAGTCGGGTCAGCAGTGCATCGGTCGGGTCGTACTGTGCCGCCAGCCACGCTTCGGGCGAGGCTCCGCCGGCCGGCGCCGGCACATGGGACCACGTGTGGTTGCCCACCTGATGACCTGCCGCGACCACCCGGGACAGCACGTCGGGGTGGGCTTCTGCGGCACTGCCCACGACGAAGAAGGTCGCCTTGATGTCGTAGTGATCGAGGATGTCGAGTACCTGGACCGTCCATTCGCTTGGCCCGTCGTCGAAGGTGAGCGCCACCGTCCGGCCGGCACCTGGGGCGCTGGTCACCGGGCCACCCGATCCGGCTGCGCAGCCGGGTCGTGGCTCACTGGCTTCGACGACGGGGACTGCCGCAGCCGTCGCGCTGGCCGGGTCGGTCGGCCCCGTCCGGCCCGCCACGGCGGCCTCGGATGGCGGGGAGGTCAGCGGTCGCACCAGCAGCACGCAGGTCACCGCCGTCACCACGAGAAAGCCGATGCGGTCCCAGCGGGGCCGAATCCGACGATCTGCTGGCATGTGAGCACGTTGCCCGTATTGCCTGGGTTAGTCACGCAGCAAGGGGGGCGTGTCGGTCAGGCGAAGCGTGGAGCGGGTGACCGGGATCGAACCGGCGCCATCTGCTTGGAAGGCAGAAGCTCTACCATTGAGCTACACCCGCGGAACCGACACGACACGTCGGCTCGCCAACCTTAAGGCCGTCGGCCGCTGCCCCACCACCGGCCTGCGCGGGTCCGGACGGGCCTTGACGCGGCTGTCACTATTCGCTCGTGTTGATACACGGGGTCAGGACCAGACTGCTGCTCGCCAGCGGCCTCATGCTGCTGCTGGAGCTGTCCCTGATCCGGTGGCTGGGCGCCAACCTCGTGCACCTGTCGTACTTCTCCAACATCGTCCTGCTGGGCTCGTTCCTCGGTATCGGGCTCGGCTTCCTCGCCGCGCGGCCTGACAGCAAGCCGCCGCTGTGGACGCTGCCCCTGCTCGCGGTGCTGGTCCTGACGATCCTGCCGGGCACGATCGCGGTCGACCGCACCGGCTCCGACCTCATCTTCTTCACGTCGCTGAGTGTCAGCGGACCACGGCCGGAGGTGATCCTGCCGCTGGTGTTCCTGGTCGTCGCGGGCGTCCTGTACGGGGTCGGAGTCATGGTCGGGCAGTGCTTCTTCGGGCTGCCCAGACTCACTGCCTACCGCTTGGACCTCATCGGCAGCCTGACCGGAATCGCCGTCTTCACGATGCTGAGCTTCCTCAACACGCCGCCCGTCGTGTGGGCTGGGCTCGCGGTCCTCCTCACCGCGGTGCTGTCGTGGCGGACCGGGTCCGTCAGCCGATTCGCAGCGATCGGGCTGGTGGTGATGTCGCTGGCGGGCACCTCGTTGCTGGCGGCGTTCACCTACGAGTCAACCCGTCCCGACACCCTGTGGTCGCCGTACTACAAGATCGAGACCGAGACGGTGGGGACCACGATCGGCGACTGGACCACCGTTACCGCCAACGGCGTGCCCCACCAGGCGGTGACCGGCGCACGCGCGCGGAGCGAGTTCGAGCCGCTGTACGACCTGCCTTACCAGCGATCGACCAGGACCGAGCCGGGTGACGTGCTGATCGTGGGCGCCGGGACGGGTACCGACGTCGCCCTGGCGCTGCTGGAGGGCGCCGACAGTGTCGACGCCGTCGAGATCGACGCCCAGATCCGGGCGCTGGGTGACACCAAGAACCCTGACCGGCCTTACCAGGATCCGGCGGTCACTCATCACATCGGTGACGGCCGGGAGTTCCTCGAACAGAGCGACCGCACCTACGACACGATCCTGTTCGCGCTCCCGGACTCGCTGACTCTGCTGGCCGGGTCCAGCCAGCTGCGTCTGGAGTCCTACCTGTTCACCAGTGACGCCCTGGAACAGGTCCACGAGCGGCTGGCCGACGACGGGGTCTTCGCCATGTACAACTACTACCGCGAGCCGTGGCTGGTGGGGCGGTTGGGCGCCACGATCGCCGACGCCTTCGGACACCAGCCCTGCATCGACCTGAATGCGGGCAACAACGCGGCGACCATCGTCGTCGCGAAGGACCCGGCCATGCAGGCCTGCGGCACCGACACCGACGTGGCCGCCCTGCTGGCGGTCGCCCCGCCGCCGGTCGACGACGACCGGCCCTTCCTCTACCTGCGGGACCCGCACATCCCGACCCTGTATCTGGTGGTCATCGGCTTCATCCTGCTGGCCAGCCTGGTCTCGGTCCGGGTCGTCGCGGGACCGCTGCGACGCACCCTGCCGTATGGCGACCTGTTCCTGTTGGGAGTGGCGTTCCTGCTGCTCGAGACGCGAGCGGTGACCATGTTCGCGCTGCTCTTCGGCACGACGTGGCTGGTCAACGCCATCGTGTTCGCCGGCATCCTGGTCGCGGTGCTCGCCGCTGTGGAGGTCACGCGGTGGCTGCGAACGCGCGGAGACGGGCGGATCCCGCTGCCGGTGGCCTACGTGGTGCTGTTCATCGCCATCGCGGTGGCCTGGGCGGTGCCGCTGGAAGCCCTGTTGGAGGCCCCCCCGGTACTGCGCGCGGTGCTGGCCGGAGCGATCACATTCGCCCCCGTCTTCGCCGCCAACATCGTCTTCGCCTCTCGGTTTGCCAACACCCCCGAACCGGCGCTGGCATTCGGCATCAACCTGCTGGGGGCGATGGTCGGCGGATGCCTGGAGTACATAGCGCTGATCACCGGATATCGAGCACTGCTCATCGTCGCGGCCCTGCTCTATATCGGGGCGCTGTTGCTGGGCCGGCAGCGCATCAGCCAGTCTGCAGTGGACATACCGGCAGCTCCGGCGCCGGTCGCCGGTTCGACGCTCTAAGCTCGTCCCCACGGGGTATAGCGCAGCTTGGTCAGCGCGTCCGCTTTGGGAGCGGAAGGCCGCCGGTTCGAATCCGGCTACCCCGACCAGTGCAGATCGCCCGCAAGCAAGTCCCGGCCACGGCTGGGTGCGACTTCTCGTGCAACATCCCCACCGTGTCCTGGCTGCCCGCGGGCAGTCGTTGCCAGCGGGTTCGACGGGCACCCCCTCGATGACCCGGCCGTAGGACGGCAGGGTCAGGGCGACGAACATCGACGGCCGGTAGATCACCCCATTCCGGCCGGCGAACGACTGCCCGGTGGTGCGTTCGTCAATCCGCACACGAGGAAGGTCGACTGCATCGCAGCGTCGATGTGTCGACCGGACTCGCCTACCGTGGTCGTCATGCCAATGCGGGGCAGACGTCACATCGTCTTCACCGTCAGTCTGCTCGCCTTGATGGTCTTCCTCGTCGGTCAGCTTGTCTACCGGGGCCACTGGCTGCTCTATGTCTGCTTCGTCGTTGCCGGCATCGGCTTCGTCATCGACGCCGTCCTCGTCGTGCGCTGGTCCGTCCGCAACGCGCGGGTCGGGCGGGAGGTGCCGCCCGGCGGCGCATTGTTGGGCGCGGAAATTCCACGCGCGGGTGGCGCAGGCGGGGCAGACGGATTCGCGGGTGGACCCGCACCGGATCGGCACGAGAGTGCTGTCACCGGTGACCCGGTCGGTGCAGCGGCGGATGAGTGGGCGCCCGCGGACCCCGGCCTGCACGGCGTGGGCCCGCATATCGAGGTCGGCGGGCCACCATGGCGCGCGCCGGACTGAACGGGTGGTGATCATGCGGCACCCCACAACGGCAGCTGAGCATTACTTGCACCGGAGGCCGCCGAGTGACTGTGCGTGTGCCGGTCATGGTCTCGGCGGACCGGCAGCCGCGGCAGACCTCGGCCATCGCGGTGACCTGCCGGGCCGCGACTCCCGAGTTCGTGCTCGTCACGCCCGGGGTGGTGACTAGCCGGGCCGGTCGCGTGCGTCCGCGATGTTCCGATTGGTGACCGGCCAGATTGGACAGAGTCGAGGCCGACCACAGTAGCCAGAACCGGCGCCCGAGCGGGGCTCGGCCGTCGTTGGTGGACGGGGCCTTACTCGGCGTTCCCGGAAGCCAGATGCGCCTTGATCGCTCGGATGATCGGTGACGCCCCCTCGTACGTGGTCGCGATGACGGTGTAAGTGATCTGAGCCGTGGGCGAATGGACGCTGCGGAACGACACCCCGGCATCGCCCCCGTCGAGTGTCACCGTGTCGTCGGTGTCGCTCAGCCAGAAGCCGAGGCCGTAGCAGTCGCCATCGACATCGACGGTGCTGCGGGGACGCAGCATCTGTCGTACGACGGGCGTCGGCAGGATCCGCCCCGCCATCAAGGCGGCCCAGAACCGATGGACGTCGGCGAGTGTCGTGTAGAGGCCGCCGTCGCCATTGCCCCGTACGGGCAGGTGGAAGACGTTCGTCCGCCAGACACCGTCGCACTGCACGTAGCCGAGGGCTGCCCGGCCCGGTAAGTCGTCCGTGCGCAGGAAGCCGCTGTCGCTCATGCCCGCCGGCGCGAGGACGCGCCGCTCGACGAGATCGTGGTAGGGCACGCCACTCGCCCGCTCCGTCAGCAGCGCGAGCACGATGTACCCGCCGTTGCAGTACGAGAACCGCTCACCCGCCGCAAAGGCGGTGGGAAACCCGTCGATGACGGGCAGGAATGCCTCCGTGGTCGCCAGCTGATGGACCGGCACGGGCAGGACGTAGTCGCTGGGCTGCCAGCCGTCGTCCTCGTCGAGGTAGTCACCGATGCCGGAGCGATGGGCCAGCAGGTGCTCCACGGTGACATCGGGGGCAATCAATGGCAGGTCGTCGCCCAGCACGGATCGCGCGGTCGTGGACAGGTCCAGCGCTCCCTCGTCGAGGAGGCTCATCACCGCCAACGCGGTCATCGCCTTAGACCCGCTGGCGATGGCGAGCTGCGAATCGGTCCTCATCGCGAGGCCGTGGGCACGGTCCGCCAGCCCGAAGGCAGCCTCGTACCTGGTCTCACCGGCCACGTCGACGCGGACGACACCAGCGAAGCTCGCCTTCTCAGCGAGCGGAGCCACAAGATCGGCGAGCTTCGTCACTCCCCGACGCTATGGCCGGGCGAACCCGAGGCGCCAATGGTTTACGGACTCTCGATGGGGTGGCGCTCATCCACCCGGCGAGCACATCCGACCCTGACGGTGCTTGCCGTGGCATGGCCGGGCGGAGTCACCCTCGATACGCGCCACCCTCGCGGCCGTTGCGGTCCGCCAGCAGGCCGGCCAGCGTCGAGACGGCAATCTCGGCAGGGGTGCGGGACCCGATGTCCAGCCCGATGGGACGGTGAACCTTGGCGACCTCCTCCGGTGGCACTCCGAGGGCGGCCAGCGCCTCGACGTGCGGACCGGTGTGGCGCGGGCTGCCCATGATGCCGACCCAGCGCGACCGCATGTCGAGCGCGTCGCGCAACGGCGATCCCAGGTCGGCGCGGTGGTGGTCACACACCACGACGTCGGCGTGAGCGACCAGCGTCTCGTCGAGATCGCGGACGGAGCCGACCCGGATCGTCCCTGTCGGCAGGTCCTCGGCGGGACCGGCGTCCGGGTTCGGCTCCACCAGGACCGGGCGGAAGCCGCACTCGGCCGCGAATCGCAACAGTGCCGCAGCCACGGGCGAGGCGAACACCGCCACGAGGACCCGGTCTGCTGCGGCCTCGTCGGGGATGTCCTGGTGGCCGTGGGCGGTCTCGCACATCGGGTCGTGCACGTGCGCTGCGGGAGCCTGGCTCATGTGATTCCTCCTGCCGCTGGGGTGCCGTCAGTGTGCCTCACGGCAGGCGTCTCAAATCGAGTCATCCGCGCGGCACCCCACGGCTAGCGTGATCACGACGCGAGGAGGCGGCTCTGACACGTAATGACCCGGCCGGGCACGATGGCGCCGTGCCGGTGCCCGAGCGGCCCAAGGCGGTCTGCCGGCTCGATACGCCCGAGGCCGCGGTGCTGGCCGATCTCGCCATGGCCTTCGATGACCTGCAGTACGTCCTGCTCTGCTGCGAGCAACTGATCACCGCGATCTGCGGTCCGGCCACCGTGCCGATCCGGATCGAGACGCATTCCGCTCTCGTCGAGGCGCTGTGGACGGGCGCGCTGGTCGGCTACACCCGGTGCTTCTCGCCGAAGGCCGGGGTCTTGACCGACGCCGACGTCACCCGGCTGGAGCTGGAAGGCGACGTCGCCCAGTTCCACGCCACCATCAAGAAGCTGCGCTCCCACTACGTCTCGCTGCACGTCAACCCGCGTGATGACGTCTCGATCGGCATGGTGCTCGACGGCGGGGACGTGCCGCAGGGGATCGCCGTGACCTCCGCGCCGCGTCCCACGGTCGACGACACGACCGTGCGGACCCTCGGCCGGCTGGTCTACGCCCTCAGTGCCCTCGTTGACTCCCGGATGCGCCAGGCGCAGCAGGTCGTCTTGGAAGCCGGGCTGACGATGACCCCCGAGGACATCCGTCGGCTGCCGCAGGTACTGATCGAGGACTGACGGCCCTCTTGCTGCCGTGATCATGGGGAACCGGAGCTGGTTCATGATCAGAACCCCGGTTGGTACATGATCACGTTTGAGGGAGGGAGCGCGGCCACCACACCCGCCGGACCCTTCACCGGTTCTGCCGTAACCTGACTCGTCACGCCCGCGACCCCCGCAGCCCACCCTGGAGTACCGCCTCGTGAAGAGCGCCGTCGAAACCCTCGCCCCCACCCGCGTCAAGCTTGTCGTCGAGGTGCCCTTCGAAGAGCTCAAGGCCAGCATCGACAAGGCCTACCGGACCATCGGCAACCAGGTCACCGTGCCGGGCTTCCGCCGTGGCAAGGTGCCGCCGCGGATCATCGACCAGCGGGTCGGCCGCGGCGCTGTGCTGCAGGAGGCGGTCAACGACGCGCTGCCCGAGCTGTATCGGCAGGCGGTCGCCGAGGCCGACATCCGCCCGCTGGGCCGGCCCGAGGTCGATGTGTCCGAGGTGCCCGACCTCGCCCAGGGCGGCGACCTGAAGTTCACCGCCGAGGTCGACGTGCGGCCCACCTTCGAGCTTCCCGACCTCACGGGACTGAGCGTCGTCGTCGACCCGGTCACGGTCACCGACGCCGACCTCGACGCCCGCCTCGACGCGCTGCGGACCCGGTTCGGCACGCTGAGCGGCATCGATCGCCCAGTGGCCACCGGTGACTTCGCCTCCATCGACATCCGGGCCACCATCGACGACGAGGAAGTCGACTCCGCCTCGGGCCTGTCCTACGAGGTCGGTTCGGGCACCATGCTGCCCGGTCTGGACGACGCGCTGCTCGGCTTGTCCGCCGAGGAGGAGGCGATCTTCACCGCACCCCTGGCGGGCGGCGACCACCTGGGCGAGGACGCCGAGATCACCGTCACGGTCCGCTCGGTAAAGGAGCGCGTGCTGCCGGCGGCGGACGACGACTTCGCCCAGCTGGCCAGCGAATTCGACACCATCGAGGAGCTGCGCGAGAGCCTGCGGGCCGAGGCCGCGCAGGTCAAGCGCGTCGAGCAGGGGGTCGCCGCTCGCGAGAGGCTGCTGCTGGCGATGGTCGGCGCGGTGGACTTCGAGGTCCCGCCCGCCATGGTCACCGAGGAGGTCGACCGTCACCTGCAGGAGGAGGACCGGTCCGAGGACGACGAGCACCGCACCGAGGTGACCGCGGACACCGAGCGCACCCTGCGCGGCCAGTTCCTGCTCGACGCGATCGCCGAGGCTGAGCAGGTCACCGTCAGTCAGGAGGAGCTGCTGCAGTTCCTCATCTCCAGCTCGCGCCAGTACGGCATGGAACCGGCCGAGTTCGTCAAGACCGTCGAGGAGGCCGGCCAGATCCCGGCGATGGCCGCCGAGGTCGCCCGCCGCAAGGCGCTGGCCATCGCGCTCGACCGGGCCACGATCACCGACACCGATGGCGCGGCCGTCGACCTGAGCGCCGTGCTCGGCCGGCAGGCGAGCGGCGTGCCCGGTGGCACCGGTGACCCGTCCGCCGAGCCCGGTGCCGCCGCGGTGGACGATGCCGCCTTCGACGACGGAAGCCTCGTCATCGTCGACCCCACCGAGGTGGAGACCACGTCCTCGGCACCCGCGACGCCCTGATCCGCCGCGTGACCCGCGCCCTGCGCCGACAGCGAAACGCTCACCTGATCGGCACGAGCGCCGGTGCCCCCGGCGTTACCGTCCCATGAGTCCCCCCCTGGAAGGAGTCCCGGTGACCGCTCACCTCGACGTGACCGCCCGCACCTCAAGCCCCGGCAACTTCGGCCTCGACGACAACGTCTACCAGCGTCTTCTGGCCCAGCGCATCATCTTCCTCGGCTCGGAGGTGCGTGACGAGAACGCCAACGCGATCTGCGCGCAGATGCTGCTGCTGGCCGCCGAGGACCCCGAGCGCGACATCTTCCTCTACATCAACTCGCCCGGCGGTTCCATTTCCGCCGGCATGGCGATCTACGACACCATGCGTTTCATCGAGCCGGATGTCGGCACCGTGGCGATGGGCCTGGCGGCGTCGATGGGCCAGTTCTTACTCTGCGCCGGAGCCAAGGGCAAGCGCTACGCCTTGCCTCACTCGCGGATCATGATGCACCAGCCGTCGGGCGGCATGGGCGGCACCGCGAGCGACATCGCCATCCAGGCGCAGCAGCTGGTTTTCGTCAAGCAGCAGATGTCCGAGCTCATCGCGGCTCACACCGGCCAGACTGTCGAGACGATCATCGCCGACGCCGATCGTGACCGCTGGTTCTCCGCCGCGGACGCCATGACCTACGGCATGGTCGACGACGTCGTCCGATCCTCAGCCGACGTCAGCGGCGGCGGCAACACTCGCCCCGAGCAATCCTGACGTCCGATCCCACACGAAGGAGAGCGCACGTGCCCACGACCGGCCCAGGCCCCGCAGCCCCCAGCGGGCGCTACATCTTCCCGTCCTTCATCGAGCGCACCAGTCTCGGCACGAAGACGCTGGATCCCTACTCGAAGCTTTTCGAGGATCGGATCATCTTCCTCGGCGTCCAGGTCGACGACGTGTCGGCGGACGACGTCATGGCTCAGCTGATCGTGCTGGAGTCCCAGGATCCGGACCGGGACATCATCATGTACATCAACTCGCCGGGCGGCTCGTTCACAGCCCTGACCGCGATCTACGACACCATGCAGTACATCCGGCCGGACATCCAGACGTACGCGCTGGGCCAGGCTGCGAGCGCCGCCGCGGTGCTGCTCGCGGCCGGGACGCCGGGCAAGCGATTCGCCCTGCCGAACGCCAGGATCCTCATTCACCAGCCGGCGATGTCCGGCGGCGACTACGGTCAAGCCTCGGACATCGAGATCCAGGCGAACGAGGTGCAACGGATGCGGGTGTGGCTGGAGGCGACCATCGCTCATCACACGGGCCGCGATGCGGCCCAGGTGCGGATCGACATCGAGCGCGACAAGATCCTCACCTCCGCGCAGGCCGTCGAGTACGGCCTTGTGGACCAGGTGCTGGAGCCTCGCAA
>ENA-ORBV01001109-ORBV01001109.1-microbial-mat-metagenome-genome-assembly--contig:-NODE-1109-length-61364-cov-51.566988_pt1 | contig 61364 bp, 36 predicted proteins | sample MGYA00237777_ERZ505514 | MGnify/ENA primary metagenome ERZ505514 (study PRJEB26160, sample SAMN06269048) | microbial mat metagenome | isolation source: Oligotrophic lake microbial mat | place...
CTCCCTGCCCCCTGCCCCCTGCCGCGAGCGAAGCGCGCGTCTACTCCAACCCCGGCGCAAATCCCCGCCGCATCGTGTTCTCGCAGACGGCCCGCGGTTCGACGAACTGGAGCAGATAGTCGCGCCCACCGGCCTTGCTGCCGACGCCGCTCATGCCGAAGCCGCCGAAGGGCTGGCGCCCGACGAGCGCCCCGGTGATGCCTCGATTGATGTAGAGGTTGCCGACTCGATACTCGCGCCTGGCGCGGTCGAGGTGCGAGGGCTTGCGCGAGTAGACCCCGCCGGTCAGCTTGTACGCCGTCGAGTTGGCGACCGCGAGGGCCTCGTCGAAGTCCTTGACGCGAATCACCGCGAGCACCGGACCGAAGATCTCCTCGTTGGCGAGGCGATGCTCGGGCCTGATGCCCGAGAAGACCGCGGGACCGACATACGGCTTGCCGACCTTGGCCTCGAGCCCGGCGGGGGTGTCGAGTGCGACTTCGAGCCTGCCCTCGCGCGCCCCGATCTCGATAAAGCTGCGGATCCTGGTCGCGGCCTCGGCATCGATCACCGGTCCGATGTCGGTTCCTGGGAGCGTGGGATCGCCGACCACCAGAGCCCGGGTGCTCTCGACCAGCCGATGCACGAACTGATCGTGGGTGCTTTCGACGACGATGGCTCGGCTGCACGCGGAGCACTTCTGTCCGCAGAAGCCGAAGGCCGATTGCCGCACGCCGAGCACGGCCTCGTCGAGATCGGCGCTGGCGTCGACGATGATCGCGTTCTTGCCGCCCATCTCGCAGATCACCTTCTTGACCGACTCCTGACGCACCGGGTCGGTCCGTCCTGCGGCCTCGACGATGTTGAGCCCGACCGCCATGCTGCCGGTGAAGGCGATGAGCGCAACCTTGGGATGCCGCACGAGTCCGGCCCCGACGGTCTCGCCGCGGCCGGGAAGGAAGCCGAGGGCGTCCTTCGGCACGCCAGCCGCCCAGAGGATCTCGCAGAGAAGCCTGGCAATCGCCGGCGTCTGCTCCGCGGGCTTGACGATTGCGGTGTTGCCGGTGACCAGCGCGGCCACGGTCATGCCGGCGCAGATGGCCAGCGGGAAGTTCCAGGGCGAGATGATCGCGGCGACCCCGCGCGGCTGGTACCACTGCTGATCGAGTTCGCCGACGAAGCGACCGAGCTGCTCCGGCTCGAACATCGGCACCGCAAGTCTGGCGTAGTACTCGCAGAAGTCGATGGCCTCGCAGACGTCGGCGTCGGCCTCGCGCCACGGCTTGCCCGACTCCTTGATGATCACACCCGACAGCTCGTCGCGGCGATCGCGCATGAGCTGCGCCGCCTTCACCAGAGCCGCGGCCCGCACGCGGGCGTCGGTGTCGCGCCACGTCGGGAAGAAGGCGTGCTGGCGTTCGACGAGGGCGTTGACCTGAGCCTCGGTGCCGTCGTTGGCGACCTTCGGCACGCTCGCCCGCGCCACCGCCGCGGCGTAGCGATCGCACTGCGTGCGATCGGCGAAGTTGCGAAGCGGCTCGGTGTAGAAGGGGCGACCGTTGCCCACACCCTCCACGGCGGGGGAGAGTGCATGTCGCTCCGGCGCGTTCTCGATCCGCTCGACGCCGAGATCCACGGCGTGACGCCGATGGGGCGAAGCCAGCAGTGACTCGGCCGAGGCCCCGTCGAGGAATCCGGCCTTGAGCCAGCTCTCGTTGCTGGTGTTCTCGAGCAGTCGGCGGACCAGATAGGCCATCCCCGGGATCATCTCGCCAATTGGCACGTACTCGCGCACCCGGAGGTCGCGCTCGGTGGCGGCGGCCTTCAGTTGATCGGCCATGCCGTGGAGCATCTGGAGCTCGAGTGCCTTCGGCGGAAGGCCGTTCTTCTCGAGCGTCGCCAGAGCGAACGCAATCGAGCGGGCGTTGTGCGAACCCAGGGCGAGCTTCACGCCGCCTTCCCCGCGAGTGCGGGGCATCTGCTCGATGAAGCGGCGGGTCATCCGCTCGAAACAGGCGTCGGTGTCGCTCTTCCGTCCCCACACCGGAACGGGCCAGCCCTGCTGCTCGGCGTTGATGGTCTCGTAGTCCCAGTACGCGCCCTTCACCAGTCGCACCGTCACCACCCGCCCCGACTTCCTGGCCCAGTCGATGATCCGCTGGGCGTCCTCTTCACCGCTTCGCAGATACGCCTGCATGGCGAGGCCCGCTTCGAAGTCGATCTCGTCGCAGCAGCGCATGAACAGTTCGAGCGTCAGGTCCTTGAGCGCGAACTGCTCCATGTCGAAGTTGATGAGGACCCCGCGCTCCTTGGCCGCCTTGAGGACGGGGCGCAATCCTTCCATCAGCCCGCGGATCGATCCCTCGGTGTCGATGGGATCGGTGCGGGCGTGGAGCGAACTGATCTTGATCGAGACGTTGCAGCGGGGAATCGGCCCCAGGTGATCGCTTTCGAGTCGTGCATTCGCCGGCCACGCCGCGACATCGCGCGGCAGGTTCTCGATCAGGTCGAGGTACTTGGCGCGATAGTGCAGCGCTTCCTCGTCGCTCACGCAGGCTTCGCCGAGGAGATCGACCGAGAAGGCCAGTCCCTCCTTCCACAGCGACTTCAGCTTGGGAAGGGCGCTCTTCGCATCGGTGCCGGCGATGAACTTCTCGGCCATGCCGGTGATCTGGCTCGACATGGTGCGGGCCATGAGCCCCTTGGCGAGTCCGCCCATCCTGAGGCCGAGATCGAACCCCGGCGGGGGAGTGACTCCCGGCTGCGAGAGGTAGTCGGTGAGATGGTCGTGCACCTCTTCGGGCGTCTTCAGCATCGGGAAGCAGTCGACGAAGCGGAAGAGCTGGACCTTGAAGGCCTCGTCCTTCATCGACCAGTCCATGAGCTTGTCGGACCAGAACGCGCTCGAGAGCATGCCCTGCTTGTTGCGCCGCGCGGCGTCGAGCAGTTCACCGCCGATTGCGGCGATGCGCGACTCGAGGGCGGGGTCGGCGGGAAGCGGTTCGCTGACGATCGCGGGTGCGGCGGCGCGAGCCCGCTGGGAGGACGAGGGGGCAGGCGTCGAGGCGGTCTTGGCGCCGCGAAACTTCGAGAAGAGGGCCATGGGGCGGGAGTGTATGGTCCGGTGGTTTGACGATGGCCCGCCGCGCTCGTGGCCACCTCCGGCCCACCGCACCGCTGCGGAGTTCCGGCTCGAATCGACGATTCCCATGCGTGTCCTGGCCTGTCCCGACAAGTTCCGAGGAAGCATGACCAGCCCCGAAGCGGCTGCGGCCATCGCCGCGGGAGTTCGCCGGGTGCGTGCTGACGTCGAGATCGACCTCCTGCCCCTCGCCGACGGCGGCGAAGGCACGGTCGAAGCGCTGGTTGCCGGGTGCGGTGGCCGGATCGAATCGGTCGACGTGACCGGGCCCCTGGGCAATCGCGTCTCCGCGAAGTTCGGTCTCGATGCCACCGGGCGAACCGCCTTCATCGCCATGTCGGCGGCGAGCGGGCTCGCGCTCATCGGGCCGGATGCGCGGGATCCCCTTCGAGCCAGCACCCGCGGCACCGGCGAACTGATTCGAGCCGCACTCGACTGCGGTGTCGCCCGGATCGTCATCGGGCTCGGCGGCAGCGCCACCAACGACGGCGGCGCAGGGATGCTCGAAGCACTCGGCGTCACGCTGCTGCGCGGCGACGGGCGACCGATTGGGCCCGGTGGTGGCGGTCTCCAGGATCTCGCGACGGCGGACTTCTCCGGCGTCGACCGTCGACTCGCGCGGACCGCAGGCGAGAGGGGAGGCGAGACGAGTGGCGCACGCGTCACGATTGCCGTTGCCTGCGACGTGCAGACGCCGCTCCTCGGTCCCGACGGGGCCAGCGCCGTCTACGGACCGCAGAAGGGAGCGTCACCCGACATGGTCACGACCCTGGACAGGAACCTCGCCCATTTCGCACGAGTGGTCGCCCGTGACGCCGGACTCGACCTCGATCGTCTCACCAGGACTCCGGGCTGCGGCGCCGCCGGCGGACTCGGCGCCGGTCTTCTCGCACTCGGGGCCACCCTCGAGCCAGGCGCAGACCTCATCCTCGACATCGTCGGGTTCGATGCCCGGCTGGCGCGAGCCGATCTGGTCATCACCGGCGAAGGCCGTCTCGATCAGCAGACCGCACGCGGCAAACTGATCGCCGCGCTGGCCCGCCGCTGCGCGGTCGCGAAGGTGCCGCTGATTGCCTTCGCCGGTTCCCTCGAGCCGGGCTGGGAGTCGCTGCGCAACCAGGGACTCACCGCCGCATTCGCAATCACCCCCGACGAGATGCCGCTCCCCGATGCCCTGCGAGAAGGAGCGAGGCTCCTGACGGAAGGGGTCGTCGGCTTGGCCGACTGGTTCATCGTCGGCTGCGCCGACTGATTCATCGTCGGCGCAGCCGACTCCCCCCCTCACGCCACCGTGATCCCCGCATCCAGATACACATCCTGGATGGTGTTGAGGATCCGCACGCCCTCGACCATCGGTCGCTGGAAGGCCTTGCGTCCGGAGATGAGACCCATGCCGCCGGCGCGCTTGTTGATGACCGCAGTCCGGGCCGCATCGGCGAAGTCGTTCTCACCGCTGGCACCGCCCGAATTGATGAGGCCGCAGCGACCGCTGTAGCAGTTCAGGAGCTGGTAGCGGGTCAGGTCGATTGGGTGATCGGTGGCGAGATCGCTGTACATGCGATTGTCGAGCTTGCCGTACGACGAGCCGCCCCCCGAACCAGTCGGGTTCAAGGCCGTGTAGCCGCCGTTCAGTTCGGGGAGCTTCTGCTTGATGATGTCGGCCTGGATCGTCACGCCAAGGTGGTTGGCCTGGCCGGTGAGATCGGCGGCGACGTGGTAGTCCTTGCCATCCTTCTTGAAGGCGTTGTTGCGGATGTAGCACCACAGCACCGTCGCCATGCCCAGCTCGTGGGCGTGCTGGAAGGCGTGGGCGATCTCGGTGATCTGCCGCGTCGACTCCTCGGAGCCGAAATAGATGGTCGCGCCGATTGCGACCGCGCCCATGTTCCACGCCTCCTCGACCGATCCGAAGAGCACCTGATCGAATCGGTTGGGCACCGTCAGCAGTTCGTTGTGGTTGATCTTGACGATGAAGGGGATCTTGTGGGCGTACGCACGCGCGACCGAGCCGAGCACTCCGAAGGTCGTGGCCACGGCGTTGCAGCCGCCCTCGAGTGCCAGCTTCACGATGTTCTCGCCGTCGAAATAGATCGGGTTCTTCGCGAAGCTTGCGCCGGCGGAATGCTCGATGCCCTGATCGACCGGAAGGATCGAGAGATAGCCGGTGCCGGCAAGACGTCCGTGGTCGAAGAGCGCCTGAATCGACCGCAGCACCTGCGGATTGCGATCGCTCTTCGCCCAGACCCGATCGACGAAGTCGGGACCGGGGAGATGGAACATCGACTTGTCGAGCTTGGCCTTGTGGGCAAGGAGCGCCTCGCCATCGGCTCCAAGGAGACTCGAGATCGAAGAGGCGCGGGTTGGAGCAGCGGTCGCGGTGGGCATGGCGGAGTGTCGGTTGGAAGGAGAAGTGACGAGACGAACGCGGTGGCGGCTCGTCGTCGAGGGCACATCGAACGACCTGAAGCGAGACACCGCCGGATGGTAACGGGGGCACCCGGCCCGGTCATCGCATCACTGCGGCGGACGACGATGGTCGGTCGCGCGGACGAGTTTCGACCCCGAGTTTCGTCCCCAAGTTTCGACCCCGAGTTTCGACCATGCAGGGATCGGCGGGGCGAGATCACCGAGGAATCACCACAGGGCGATCGCCGCCGTTGCTCACACCGCCCGGACCCGGGTTCGCTTCGCAGAGTCGACGGCCATCTTCCCCGCCCGCGATGGGGCGGCCGGGGAAGCGCCCGCCCCGATGGTCGGAAGGATCCGCCGCAGATAGGCGCCGGTGAAGCTCGTCGAGTGCGCCGCGACCATCTCGGGCGTGCCGGTGGCGACCACCATGCCACCGCGGTCGCCGCCTTCGGGTCCCAGGTCGATGAGCCAATCGGCGCACTTGATCACGTCGAGGTTGTGTTCGATGACCACCAGGGTGTGTCCGGCATCGGCAAGCTGCTGAAGCACCGCCAGCAGCTTCTCGACATCGGCGAAATGGAGCCCGGTCGTCGGTTCGTCGAGGACGTAGAGCGTCTGTCCCGAGGGCGCCCCGGGAATTCCCTTCACCGCCAGCTCGCTTGCCAGCTTGATGCGCTGGGCCTCGCCGCCGCTCATGGTCGTCGCCGGCTGGCCGAGCTGGATGTAGTCGAGCCCGACGTCGCGAAGACACTCGACCATCCGCGAGATCCTGGGATGCGCCGAGAAGAACTCGACCGCGTCGGCGACGGTCAGATCCAGCACCTGCGAGATGTTCAGGTCTCGATAGCGGATGTCGAGCGTCTCCCGGTTGTAGCGGGCCCCGCGGCAGGTGTCGCAGGTCACGAAGACGTCCGGCAGGAAGTGCATCTCGATGCGCCGCACCCCCTGGCCCTGGCATGCCTCGCAGCGACCGCCCTTCACGTTGAAGGAGAATCGCCCCGGTTCGTAGCCGCGGATCTTCGACTCCTTGGTCTTGGCGTAGAGCTTGCGGATCTCGTCGAAGATCCCCGAGTAGGTCGCGGGGTTGCTGCGCGGCGTGCGGCCGATGGGCGATTGGTCGACTTCGACCACGCGGTCGATCTTTCCGAAGCCGGTCACCCGATCGTGGGCGCCGGGGACGACGCGGGACCCGTTGACGGCGTGCATCGCCGCCTTGAGCAGCACCTCGTTGACGAGCGTGCTCTTGCCTGAACCCGAGACACCGGTGACGCAGATCATGCCGCCGAGCGGGAAGTCCACATCGATCGACTTCAGGTTGTTCGCACGGGCGCCCTTGATGGCGATGACCCGATCGACTGCCCGATCCGTCGATCGAGCCCCGCCGAGGCGACGCCTTCTGGTCGGAATCTCGATCCGCCGTTTCCCCGAGAGAAACTGCCCGGTGAGCGAATCAGGCACCGCGCAGATCGCGGCGACATCACCCTCGGCCACCACCCGCCCGCCGTGCCGCCCGGGACCGGGACCGATGTCGAGGACGTAGTCCGCGGCGCGGATCGTGTCTTCGTCGTGCTCGACGACCAGAACGCTGTTGCCGATGTCGGTGAGGTGGCGGAGCGTGCCGATCAGCCGGTCGTTGTCCCGCTGGTGCAGTCCGATGGTCGGTTCATCGAGCACGTAGCAGACGCCGACCAGACCCGAACCGACCTGGGTCGCGAGGCGGATGCGCTGGGCCTCGCCGCCCGAGAGGGTCGAGCTCACCCGATCGAGCGAGAGGTAGTCGAGCCCGACCGAGGCGAGGAATCCGAGTCGGGCGTTGATCTCCCGCAGGATCGGCTCGGCGATGGTCGACTGCTCGGTGGTGAGACGGATGGCCTTGAAGAACTCGACCGCCCGCTCGATGGTGAGATCGACGATCTCGCCGATGCCGGCGGGGCGGACCGTGCCCCCGATGGCCCCGGGCACGCGCACATGCAGGGCTTCGGGCTTCAGCCGACTGCCGCCACACGTCGGGCAGGGCCGACTGCTCATGTAGGCGTGAAGTCGCTCCTTGATCAGTTCGCTCTCGCTCTGCTCGAAGCGGCGATGCAGGTTGGGCATCACTCCCTCGAAGGAGAATCCGAGCTTCGCGGTGTCGGCCTCGCCGGTCCCGTGGAGCAGGATGCGGATGGCAGTCCTGGTGAGACGCTTGAACGGCGTCGTCGGCCGACACTCCATCGCTTCGCAGAACTTGCGGATCAGCCGCTTGTAGTAGCTGTTCATCCGCGGTCCGTTGCGGCGGAAGGGTTCGATGGCCTCGGAGACCGGGAGCTCCTCGTCGGGCACCACCAGGGCCTGGTCGAACTCGGCGACGGTTCCCAGGCCCGCACACTTCGGACAGGCTCCATGGGGAGAGTTGAAGGAGAAGAGCCGCGGCTCGAGCTCTTCGATTGCGCACTCGGGGTGATCGGGGCAGGCGTACTTCTCGCTGTAGCGCTGCTCGGTCCACTCGCCGGCGCGCTCGATCAGGACCACCAGCAGTCCGCCGCCGACGCGCAAGGCGACTTCGACCGACTCCGCCAGTCGCTGCCGCGAGGATGGCTCGGCGACCAGTCGATCCACCACCGCCTCGATCGTGTGCAGTTCGTACCGGCCCAGCCCGAGCGGGTTCTCGCCGCCTTCCTTCAGGGCTTCGCGCAGATCGACCAGCGTTCCGTTCACGCGGGCCCGCACGAAGCCCTGCTTCTGAAGCGCTTCGGCGACCTCGCGATGGTGGCCCTTCTTGCCGCGCACCACCGGGGCGCAGAGCACCACCCGCTGGCCGTCGGCCTGGGCGAGGACCGAGTCGACGATCTGCGTGGCCGCCGTCGCCGCAATCGGCTGACCGCAGGTGATGGGCGCGTCATCGGTACCACCCACTCGATGCCAGCAGGTCGGCGTGCCGCAGCGGGCCATGAGAAGCCGGAGGTAGTCGTAGATCTCGGTGGTGGTCGCGACAGTCGAGCGCGGGGTGTGGCCGCCGCCGCGCTGTTCGATTGCAATCGTCGGCGGGAGCCCGGAGATCTCCTCCACGTCGGGCTTCTGCATCTGGTTGAGGAATTGCCGGGCGTAGGCGCTCAGCGACTCCATGTACTTCCGCTGCCCCTCGGCGAAGATCGTGTCGAAGGCGAGCGAGCTCTTGCCCGAGCCCGAGACTCCGGTAATCACCACCAACTGATCACGGGGAATGACGACGTCGAGCGACTTGAGGTTGTGCTCGCGGGCACCGCGCACGACGATTGACCGAAGACTCGCCGTGAGTTCGGTTTTGCGGGGGGAATGCGGGTTTGGAGGGCTCGACATCGGGGGTGCGATCATAACCACGTGCGGTGGATGTTCGGGATCGGGCGAACGCTGGTGTCGTCGCCGGCGGGGCGAGGGGAAATTCAATGAAATCTTGACGCGGCGGCAGTGTCACGGTGTCATGCAACGTCCCGCTGCCCGCGGGGGCTCGTGCGGGAATGGCTGCGGGGATGGCTGCGGGAATGGAGAGAGGAACTGTCTGAACGTGACTTCGACGACCCCAACTCAGACGGATGAACTCGACGGCGACTGTTCGTCGCGCCGCGCACCCCGCGGCGCGACGGTGGTATTGGTGCAGCGCGAGCCGTGGTTTGCGTGCCTCGACCCGCTCGATCGGGAGCGACTGGTCCGGGCGTCACGGCGCATGGGTCTGGGCTGCGGACTGCCCGTGGGGGTGGGTCTCAGGCTGAATGTGACCGCGGCGGCGCCACCCGCTTCGGTCGCGACCGCGGATTGAGCCGCAGCGGGAATCCTTCCGCCTCGCAGGCCGAACCGAGTCGGTCGCGGACCACCTGAAAAAATCTGCAACGTGCAGTGCGCAGCGCCGCACCCACCGTCCCTTTGGGAGGCACGGCACCTCATCCTTCGAGGTGGGGCAACCCTCGGATCTGCTTGCGTCGCGCTCGGAGGGGAGTCGCGCCGCAGGCGGACTCCGAGGGTCGCCCCCAGCCCCGCCCCCCGCGATTGGGACGGGGGGCTGCCCGTCACCACAAACTCCTCACTGCATCACCACCGCGCTTCGCACAGCGCGGCGGTGGTGTGCGCTGCGCCGCCCAATGGGGGCAGCGTTCAACCGCGCTTCTTCTTCTTGCGACCGGTGATGCCGGCTCGGGAACCGGCCATGCCGGGCTTGGCCCTGGGCTCGTCGTCGTCGTTTCCGCGAGAGCCGCGACCTGACCCTGAACTCCTCTGGAGGGGGTCGAGTGGAAGCTTGATCGGCCCGCCTGCATCGAGCTCCGGCATCGACCTGACCTCGCGGACCCGATCGCGAAGTTTCGCGGCCTTCTCGAACTCGAGCCGCTTTGCAGCTTCGAGCATCTCCTGTTCCAGCAGTCGCAGGAGCTCCTTGCGCTCGTAGAGCTTCTCGCTGGAACCATGGCCTGCGGCCTTGCGGGTGGTGCGGTTGGCCGCGAGCTCCTGTTCCATGCCCCGACGGATCGCCTTCTGAATGGTCTCCGGAGTGATCCCGTGCTCGGCGTTGTACGCGAGCTGCTTGGCGCGGCGTCGATCGACCTCGTCCATCGCCGCCTGCATCTCGGGCGTGACCTTGTCGGCGTAGAGGATCACGGCGCCGTTGGCGTTGCGGGCGGCGCGACCCATCGTCTGGATCAGGCTGCTCTCGCTCCGCAGGAAGCCCTGCTTGTCGGCGTCGAGGATGCAGACCAGCGAGACCTCGGGAAGATCGAGTCCTTCCCGCAGCAGATTCACGCCGACGAGCACATCGAACTCCCCCTCGCGCAGACCGCGGAGGATCTCGAGCCGCTCCAGCGTGTCGATGTCGCTGTGCAGATACCGCACCCGCACTCCCTGATCGTGGAGATAGCCGGTGAGCTCTTCGCACAATCGCTTGGTGAGCGCGGTCACCAGGGAGCGTTCGGAGATGGCGGCCCGCTTCTGCACCTCGACGAGGAGATCCGGCACCTGAGCCCGCGCCGAGCGGAGCGAGATCGGCGGGTCGACCAGACCGGTCGGTCGGATCACCTGCTCGGCCACGACGCCGCCGGACTTCTCGAGCTCGTAGGCGCTCGGCGTGGCCGAGACGAAGAGGATCCGCGGAGCGATCCCCTCGAACTCCTCGAAGCGCAGCGGCCGATTGTCGAGCGCGCTCGGGAGGCGGAAGCCGTGGTCGACGAGGGTCTGCTTGCGGCTTCGGTCGCCGAAGTACATGCCGCGGATCTGCGGAATGGTGACATGGCTCTCGTCGATGATCACCAGCCAGTCGTCGGCGCCGTGGCCGGGAACCATGCGGTAGTAGTCGAGCAGCGTGTAGGAACGCTCGCCGGGCTTGCGTCCATCCATGTGCCGGGCGTAGTTCTCGATGCCGTTGCAGAAGCCTGTTTCCTCGAGCATCTCCAGGTCGTAGCGGGTGCGCGAGAGAAGCCGCTGGGCCTCGAGCAGTTTGCCCTCGCTGCGGAGTTCGATCACGCGGGCGTCGAGTTCCTCGCGGATCTGCCGCATCGCCCGCTCGAGCTGGTCCTCGGGCATCACGTAGTGGACGGCCGGGAAGATGAAGATCCGCGACTCGTTCGACAGCACTTCGCCGGTCAGCAGGTCGATGAGGGCAATCGACTCCACCTCGTCGCCGAAGAGCTCGATGCGGATGCCGTGCTGCTCGTAGGCCGGAGCCACTTCGATGACGTCGCCGCGCACCCGGAACTGTCCGCGCTCGATCGAGATCTCGTTGCGGGAATACTGCATGTCGGCCAGTCCGAGCAGGAACTGCCGACGATCGAAGCGGGCGCCCCGATTCACCACCAGCACCTTGTTCTTGTACTCCGAGGGCGAGCCGAGACCGTAGAGGCAGGAGACGCTGGCGACGACGATCGAGTCGGGCCGGGAAAGCAGGTTGCTGGTCGCGGCCAGGCGCAGTCGATCAAGATCCGCGTTGCGCGAGGCATCCTTCTCGATGTAGATGTCCCGCTGCGGGATGTACGCCTCGGGCTGGTAGTAGTCGTAGTAGCTCACGAAGTAGCTGACGGCGTTCTCGGGGAAGAGCTCCTTCATCTCCTCGTAGAGCTGCGCCGCCAGCGTCTTGTTGTGGCTGATGATCAAGGTCGGCAGGTTGGTCTTTGCGATGACGTTGGCCATCGTGAAGGTCTTGCCGGTGCCGGTTGCGCCGAGAAGAACGAGATGCTTCTGGCCCGACTCCACGCCCGCGACCAGCGTGGCGATCGCCTGCGGCTGGTCGCCCATCGGCGAAAACGGCGATCGGAGCTTGAACGCGGTCACGGGGCGATGGTAGAGGAAGGGGAACAGGGCCTGTTCCCTGTGCATCACCCTGAACCCAGCAACTCCCGCGGCGCCCGGCGGGAGAGCGCCCACGCCGCAGGCAGGGCCGCGAGCGCCGCCAGGGCGATGACCGTGATCCACCCCAGCGCGGTGGGGACGACCGGGAAGATCAGTCGCATCGGAAGCCCCAGCAGATCGCGATGGAGGATCACCGACATCCAGGCGAGCTGCATGCCAAGCGCGGTGCCGACCGCCGCTCCAGTCTGGCCGATGATCACCGCTTCCGCGCAGACCAGCCGCGCCGGCAGCCAGCGCGTTCCGCCGATTGCCCGGAGCACGCCGAACTCGTGCTGCCTCGCGTGGATCCCTGCGGCGATCACGTTGCCGACTCCAAAGCAGCCCAGCAGCAGGGCCGCGACGGCCACGCCGGTGCTCACGGCGAGCATGACGCCGCCGAGCTCGTCGATGATCCTGCGGATGGCGCGGCCACTGCTGAAGACGACGCCGGGGAGGGCCTCGGCAATCGCCTCGGCGACGATCTGGTCATCGACTGCGGGATCGAGCGAGAGCTGGATCATGGTCGCCTCGTCGCTTCCGAAGCGCTCGCGCACGGTGGCGAAGTCCATGAAGACGCACGAGATCGCATGTTCGAGATAGGCGCTGCGCACGCCGAAGAACTGGGTGGCGATGTCGAGACCGGCGGCGCTGACCACCCCGGCGATCTGAAAGTCGAAGGCGCTGCGGCCGTTGCCGAGTCGGATGGTGTCGCCGACCCCGAGCCCGCGAGCGATCAGGAACTGCTCGGCGACGAGGACTCCCGCGCCTTCGCGAAGGAGCGGAATTGCGGTCTCCGGCTCTCCCTCCTTCCAGTCGAGGGTGGTCATCGCGAAGAAGCGATCCGGGTCGAAGCCGATGCAGACCACATTCGGCGGGGCGTACCCCACGACGCCCAGTCGGGCTTCGCCTTCGACTCGCAGCGGCAGATAGCTGATCGGACAGCTTGCGGTCACGAAGGGAAGATCGCTGACGATCTGCTGCTCCCGCGCCGAGATTCCGGTGACGCGGAAGACGAAGCCGTCGGCGAAACGAATGCGACCGACCCAGTCCTCGAGGAGCGACGTCCCGTTGGACCAACTGCTCACGAGGATGGCCACGCCGACCATCAGCGCACCGCCGGTGAAGCCGGCGCGGAACGGCGTCGCCGAGAGCGCCGCTCGCAGCAGCCCGCGCGGCAGAGCGAACACTCGCCCGACAGCGCCGGCGGCGACGAAGGCGAGGGCGGTGAGAACCGCCGGGGCCATCAGGAACCAGCCGACGTGGGCCAGCGGAAGTCCGATCACGACATAGGCCCAGAAGCGCTGCTGCGGATTGGGAAGCAGGGCGAGCCCGAGTTGGGCGGCGACGGCCGCGGCACCGACGAGGCCACAGATCACAAGCCCCCTCGAGGTGGGCACGCGGGCTCGTGCCGCGAGAGCCTCGAGCGGCGTCACCCGCGACGCCCGCCATGCGGGGTAGATCGAGCCGCCAACTCCCGCCGCGGCGGCGCCAGCCACGGCGAGGATCACGCCAAGCGGCTCGATCGAGAGACCCTCGGGGAGCCACTCGCCGAATCGCCACACGAGGAGTCCGGCGAGCGCCACACCCACCGGAACTCCGACGATTCCGCCCGCTCCGCAGATGATCAGGCCGGAGAGCACCTGGGCTCCGAAGAGCTGCCCGCGAGTGGCGCCGATTGCCCTCACGATTGCCATCAGCCGCTCCTGCTCGACGACCGCGGTGGTCATGCCGGTGGCCACGATGAAGCTGCATGCAAGGAAGGCGATCACCGACGCCAGCAGGAATCCCATGTTCGAGGAGCGAACCTGGCGGTCGTAGCCGGTGGTGATGAGTTCCGCGGGCTCGAGAAGAAGTCCCTCGGGCAGACGGGCGGCGTTGGCGGCGCACCATGCGACCACGTCGGAGGCCGACGGATCGTCCTCGTCGAGGATGATCGAGATGACGCTGGCCTCGCCGGCCCGGTCAGTGGCCTCCGTCAGCGCCGCTCGCGAGATGATCAGTTCGGGCCGCTGCAGCATGCCCAGCGAAGGTCGGTCGTATTCGCCCACCACGATGAAGGTCATGGGAGCCCCGAAGCGCTGCAGACGAAGTGTGCTGCCGATGGGCGCCTCGAGCATCCGGACGGTCATCGAGTCGACGAGCACCTCGTTGTCGGCGCTCGGGAGTCGCCCGCGATCGGCTGCCACCTGGCCGAAGCGGGCCAGCGTGTCGAGATCGATGCCGCGGGCCTGGATCACGGCTCGTCGTCGCGTCTCTTCGGCCTGCGGCGCATCGTCAGCGGGGACTTTGCCCCGGGGGGCGACTGGTTCGTGCACCAGCGTGATCGACGAGAAGAGTCGCGCTCCCGCGGCCTCGACTCCCGGCCACGCCCGCACTTCATCGAGAATGGAATCGTCGAAGCGGTTTCCGTTCTCCTCGAGGATGCGGGCATCGGTGGCCCCGATGATCCGATTGAGGCGCGCCTCCACCGAGCGGCGCGCAGAACCGATGCCGCAGGCGACGGCGGTCACCAGACTCGACGCGAGAAGGACTGCGGCGGCGAGAAGGAGGTTTCTAACCGGCCGCGCGGAGAGTCCGCTGAGCGCGATGTGCCAGCTCGCCCGCATCGATTCCATCCACGTCGAAGGTGTCGGCGACAAGTCCATCGCGCAGCACGAAGACGCGACGACAGTGCGTCGCGGCCGCGGGCTCGTGCGTGACCATCACCACGGTGAGCCGCTCGGTCGCGGCGATCTGTTCCAGCATCGTCCACAGCAGATCGCTGCTGGCCATGTCAAGATTTCCCGTCGGCTCGTCGGCCAGGATGACCGGCGGTGCAAAGAGAAGCGCTCGGGCAATCGCCACCCGCTGCTGCTCGCCGCCCGAGAGGGCGTCGGGGCGATGGTGATCGCGGTTGGCCAGACCGAGGCGGGCCAGCAGATCGCGGGCCCTCGCCCGCAGTTCCTGGCGAGGCCGTCCGTCCAGGACGCCGGGCAGCATGACGTTGTCGATTGCCGAGAGCGTGGGAATCAGATTGAACTGCTGGAAGACGATGCCCACGCCACGCCGCCGAAAGGTGGTGAGTTCAGCTTCGCTCATGCCCTCGAGCTGGTGTTCGGCGACGCAGACCCGTCCCGAGTCGGGCCGATCGAGCCCGCCGAGCAGATGAAGCAGCGTGCTCTTGCCGCTCCCGGATGGACCCATGATGGCGTAGAACCCGGGCTCGTCGATGACCAGATCGATGCCGCGCAGCGCCGTGACGCGACCCCGGCCGCTTGCGTAGCTCTTCCGAACATCGTGGAGCAGCACGCGAGGCGGTGACGGCGGGACCATGTTGGGGGCAGTTCGTCGACGGGCGCACTTCGGATGTCGCAATCGAGCGTCAGCTCACCGGATGCTTCTGGTCGTAGGTTGCGGCGTCCATCAACCCCTTGAGCGCAGAGGCATCGCTCGTGCGCATCTTCACCAGCCAACCCTTGCCGAAGGGATCGCTGTTCAGAAGCGAGGGATCCTTGACGACCAGCGGATTGGCTTCGATGACCTCGCCGCCCACGGCCGAGTAGACGTCGCTCGTCGTCTTCACCGATTCGACTTCGCCGATGCTCGCGCCTGCGGCGAGCTTGGTCCCGGAGGGCTTCAACTCGACGTAGGTGATGTCGGTGAGTTCGTCGGCGGCGAACTGGGTGATCCCGATCGTCACCACGTCGCCTTCGAGCTTGAACCATTCATGCGAGGCGGAGAAGCGGCAGTCGCGAGGGGTGGACATTGGATCACTCGGCGGATGATGGAGAGCGGCGCCGCGGGCGTGAGCGCTCACGACCGGGACCGCGGAGGGTACAGGCGGATGCGACGGGAGGAGGGAGATCACGTGCCCGAACCCCTGCGGTCGCGGGGCGTTCGGGGAGGGTGCAGCCAGATGCAGCCAGATGCAGGGCGGCGAAGTTTGGGAATGCTGAACACGGCGACTTGACCAACTGGATGGAGGGAACTGGGTGGAGGGAACTGGATGGAGGGAACTGGATGGAGGGAACTGGGTGGAGGGATCCCGCATGCCGGAGCAGGTCCGGGGAAGCGGTGTCGGGCTCGCGGGCTTCCGGCCCTCGCCGACACCCGTTTCGGCTCGCGAGGTCGGGCTCATCGGTGGATAACCCAATTTGTCAAGAAGCTTCCGCTCGAACTCTGAATTTCTAAATCATGCTGAGACATCGACTTATGCCAAAATGGCAGACCCAGAGTGAAGATGGGCAAAAAAAAGGTCCCAGTTCCTTGCCGAAGTTCTCCATTTCGTTATCATCACGCCAGCAAGTTGCAAAGAAGGACTTGCCCCACCTCGGATCTTTCTCCCCTCCGGAAAACGTCGGCCTTCGTGGTCGACGTTTTCTCTTTTGCCCTGCAACTGAGCGAGAGACCCGAGTTCACGAGAGCCTCACTCGCGAATCGCCGCCGTGCGTTTGCCGTGCGTTTGCCGCGCAGTTGCCGCGCATTTGATGGGCCGGCGCTTCCCGGGCGGACTCGATCGCGGCGGGCGCACCGGCGAATTCCGGACTTTCCCCCCGGAACGAGCCTTCGTCAGCGGTGAGGCGGAGTTGGTGCGGTAGAGTGTCGCCGGTCCGTCGCTGCGGCTCCCCACATGCTTCTGACGCTCACGGTCAACTCGTTGCGCACGCTCCTCGCCGGCCGCGGAGAGCGCACCCTCACTCCCTGCGAGGTGCCGCGATTCGCCCACGACGAGCTCGGGCTGCACGGTCTCAGCGTGCCCGCTTCGCTGCTCCGCGGATGGACCATCGCCGAGATCGAGCGACTGCGGGATGAAGCTGACAAGGCTGCCTGCCCATGCCTGGTTCTGGTCGATGATGAGCCGCTCGAATTCGGTTCCGCCGACGAGAAGCTCCGCACCGCCGCGGCGACGCGCCTCGGACGCCTTGCGGCCGCCGCGAACCGGCTTGGATGCAGCGCCCTCGGGGTGGGCTGCCGCGGGAAGGACTCGGCCGACGTCTTCGATCGCACCGCGGCGCTTCTGAAGGGCTCGCTCCAGTCGGTCGATCGCCTCGAACTCAACATTCTGCTTCGGCCCGGCACCGGGCTCACCGACGATCCGACGCGGCTGACCGATCTCATCAAGCGGGTGGGCGGGTTCAGGGTCGGTTCGCTGCCCGAGTTCGGTCACGCCAAGAAGAGCGGCAACGCCGAGACCACGCTCCGCAAGCTGGCCCCGTACGCGGGGGCCATCCACGCCACGGTGGAGGGATTCGATCGCGCCGGGGTGCACTCGGGTGCCGATCTCGCGGCGTGCGTCAACGCCATCCGCAGCGTCGGCTACCAGAACACCCTCTCGATCGATTACGTCGGCAGCGGCAACGCCGTCGAAGAGATCAAACGAGCTCGCGACATTCTCACCAACGCCATCCGCGGCGAAGAGGAACCTCTGGACGAACTCGACCTCCTTGCCGCCGTCGACGAACTCGAGGGCGCCGCAGTCGAGGAAGAGGCGGTCGAGGGAGAGGACAACTGACCGTGAAGCACTCGCCCCTCCCAGCTCGACCGATCGTGATCACCATCGATGGTCCAGCCGGAACGGGGAAGTCTTCCGTCGCCGCCGAACTCGCAGCCCGGCTCGGTCTGGAGTTCCTCGATACCGGGGCCATGTATCGGGCCGCAGCCCTGCTCTCGATTGAACGCGAGATCTCGCCACATGACGGTTCGGCGCTGGCCGGTGCAGTGCGTTCCGCCGGTCTGCGCTTCCTCTGGGGCAGCGCCCGACCTCGCCTCATGCTCGATGGTCGGGATGTCTCCGAGCGCATCCGCGACATGGACGTGAGTCGAGTCGTGTCGATCGTCGCCGGCTGCCCCACGCTTCGGCAGCTCATGGTCGAGGAGCAGCGCCGGATCGCCAGGGAGCATCCGCGTCTGGTCACCGAGGGGCGCGATCAGGGATCGATCGTCTTCCCCGATGCCATCGTCCGCTTCTACCTCGACGCCCGACCCGAGGTTCGTGCGGCGCGACGCCAGGCGCAGCTCGAGGCCTTGGGTTCCGCAGTCGACGAGCAACTGGTGAAGGCGGACATCTCCCGCCGCGATCAACTCGATTCGACGCGAAGCGAAGGACCGCTGCGCCGTCCCGAAGGGGCGCTTCTGCTCGATACCACCGATCTCACTCTCGCCGATGTCGTCGATCGGCTCGAGGCCCTGGTGCGGGAGCACGTGGGCGAATCGGATCCTCTGCCGGTCGGCGCCGGCTCGGGCGAGCGGTCGGCGCGATGAGTCGATTCGAGTTCGCCCGCCGAGTGCCCGGTCACTCGGCGACCCAGATCCTCTGGTTCGACTTCTGCCGCTTCCTCTCGGGCGCGCCGCTGCAGGTGCTCTACGGCATGTGCGAGGTCGGTGCGTCGCGCATTCCGCGGAGTGGACCGGTGATCTTCGCGAGCAATCACCAGACCCTCTTCGATCCGATCATCAACGGGTTCGTGGCCTCGGATCGGCAGTTCAGCGCCATCGCTCGCGAGGGGCTCTTTCGCTTCCCTCCCTTCGGCTGGCTGATCACCTCCTTCGGGGCCATCTCGATCCGACAGGACGCCGGCGATGCCGCGGCGATGAAGGCGGCGCTGGCGGAGCTTGCGGCGGGGCGATGCGTCCTCATCTATCCGGAGGGATCGCGAAGTCCCGACGGCACGCTGCAGGAATTCAAGCGCGGGGTGGCGCTCCTGCTTCGCCGCGCCAACGCCACGCTGGTCCCGATGGGGCTCGACGGGGCCTGCGACATCTGGCCGCCGTCGATCAGGCTTCCGCGACTGAGCGGCCGCATCGCCATCAAGGTCGGCGAGCCGATTGCCACCTCGGAACTCGTGCGAGAGGGCGCCGATCAGGCCCTGGAACGGCTGCGGCGCGAGATCGAACGGCTGCGACTCGAGGCCCGCGCCGACCTTCGGCGGCATTCCAGGGGCCGCTGGCCGAAGCCGGGACCGGCAGACCACGCCTACTGGGAACGCCCCGCACCGCTCGAGCCGGAGGCGCGTGCAACGAACGAGCCGAGCACCGCGCCGACGCCGAGCATCGCGCCGCTCTCGAGTCTCACGCCGCAGTGATTTTGGCGCTGGCCCGCACCGGCTTGGCCACTCGCGCCGCCTCGGCCCGTCGACGAGCTTCTTCGGCGTCGGCGAAGTCCTCGCCGAATCGCACCAGCCGCAGGCTGTTGGCGATGACGATCACGTATCCAGTGGCGTAGAGGACCGGCGCCACCCAGAGCGAGATCTGTCCGGTCGCCGCGAGTGCCAGACCGATGATGCCCAGGGCCAGGCTCGCGGCGATGTTCTGTCCGATGACGACTCTGGTGCGGCGAGCGATCTCGACCAGGAAGGGGATGTGCCGCAGATCGTCGTTCATCAGGGCGACACCCGCGGAGTTCGTGGCGATGTCGGATCCCGAGAGACCCATGGCCACGCCGACTTCGGCGCTGGCGAGGATCGGTCCGTCGTTGATGCCGTCGCCGACCACCAGCGTCCGATGGCCGCGGCTGATCAGGTACTTGAGTTCCTCGTGCTTCTCCTCGGGGAGGCACTCGGCTTCGATGGCATCGACCCCGACCGCCTGGCCGACGCGGGTGGCCACGGCGAGTCGGTCGCCGGTGAAGATGCAGATCTTGCGCACGCCGAGTTCACGGAGCTTGCTGACGACCTCCGCAGCGTTGCGACGCAGCTTGTCCTCGAGGCCCACGGCGCCGAGGTACCGACCGCTCTGCATGACGTGCACGCCGGACATGCCTTCGATGCGGGCTTCGACTGCGGCGATCTTCTCCGCTTCGGCGGGATTGACGCTCACCAGCCACGAGGCGCGACCGACGTAGACCTCGCCATCGGAGGCATACGCGACGACGCCGCGACCGTGCAGCTCCTCGTAGCGATCGATGGCGCGGGGACGAATTCGAGCCTTCTCGGCGGTCTCCAGAATCGACTTCGCCAGCGGGTGATTCGAGTACTGCTCGCCGTCGGCCGCGGCCTGGAGCAGTTGGGCGCCGTCGACGCCGTCGGCCGGCACCAGTCGGCTCACCGCGAACTTGCCCGTGGTCAGCGTGCCGGTCTTGTCCATCACCACGGTGTCGACGGTCGCGGCCGCCTCAAGCGTCTTGGTCTGCTTGATCATGATGCCGAGCCGCGCGGCCGCGGCGAACGCCGCCACCATCGCAGTCGGATAGGCAATCAGCAGAGCGCCCGGGCAGGTCACCACCAGCACCGTGATGGCCCGCGCCGCGGCAGCGTTGCGAACCTCGGGATCGGCGCTCTTGCTGGTGAAGAACCAGACCAGTCCGGCGACCATGAGAACGACGGGGACGTAGTAGGTCGCGAGCTGCTCGATCAGTTCCTGCCGCTCGCTCTTGCTGCTCTCGGCTTCACGAATGAGCTGCTCGACCTTGCCGATGGTGGTCTGGGAGGCCACCGCGGTGACCTGGATGTCGATCTGCCCGGTGAGGTTGGTCGTCCCTGCGTAGACGTCGGTGCCGGGCTGGGCCTCGATGGGCACGGCTTCGCCGGTGAGCGAGGCCTGGTTGATCGAGCTGGTGCCGCGGGTCACGCGTCCGTCGACGGGCAGGTTCTCGCCGGGGCGCACGCGAACCACCAGACCGGGGCGCAACTGGTCCAGCGAGACCTCGCGTTCCGCGCCGTCGGCCTCGACCACGCGGGCCACATCGGGAGTGAGTTCGATCAGTTCGCGGATCGCCCGCTGGGCGCCCCAGGCGGTGCGGGAGAGGATCAGTTCCGCAAGCCAGAGGAAGAAGGCCAGGAAGCCGGCGGCGAGAAAGTTGCCGATGGCAATTGCTGCGAGGACCGCGAGCGACGCGAGCGAGTCGCTCGAGGGGCGTCCGATTGCGAATTCGCTGACCGCGCCTCGGAGGAGAGGGATCACCAGGATGATTGCGCCAATCAGCGCCGGCACGCTCGCGACCTGCTCGCCGAAGCCGACCAGTTGGGCAATCCAGCCTGTCAGCAGGAGCACGCCACCAACCAGCGCAATGAAGAGCTGCCGCTCCAGGCGCTCGGCGCCGGCGGTGCCCGACTCACGCAAGGTGCGATCCTGATCTGCGGCTCCAGCGAGGGAGAGTTCCGACATGAAAGAGGCCTCCTGAGCCGGGCAGTGTAATGGGAGACGGCGGCAAGACTTGAGGAGATCCAAGGCAAGGACTGCGGCGGGCGCCGCGGGCAACCTCCACCTACGCCCCGGCGCGGGCCGAGGTTCGCACCAGCGAACCCTGCCGCGGCGCCCCTCGCCGAACCCCCATCGAAGCCCCGGGCACCGCACCGCCCCTTTGCTGCTCTAGCCGCCCGGAGCGGCATTCACGGGGCGCTGGAGTGCGAGTCCCTTCCTCTATAGTGGCTCCCGCATGAGCACCGGCGTCACAACCATCATCGGCGACGGGCAGATGGGGCTGGTTCTCGCCCAGCTTCTGGCCGAGCACTCCCGGCCGGTGCGGCTGACCGGACCGTTTCCCGAACACCTCGAGCGGCTCCGCGACACCCGGCGCTCGCCGCGGCTTCCCGAGCTGTTGCTCCCCGACGAGGTCGAGTGCGTGAGCGATCTCCGCGAGGCCGTCGAGGGAAGCACCTGCCTCGTCAACGCGATTCCGACGCAGTTCATCCGGGCCGTGTGGGAGCGTCTCGGCGAGTCCGCCGCGGGGGGATCGATCGTCGTGAACGTGGCCAAGGGACTCGAGGTCGGCTCGATGAAGCGGCCCTCCGAGATCCTCCGCGAGTACGTCGGCGAGCGCGGAATCGTCACCCTTTCGGGTCCGACGATTGCGACCGAACTCGCCCGGCGGCTTCCCGCGACCGTCGTGGCCGCCTCGCCCGATCACGCAGCGGCCCACGCGGTGCAGGAGACCTTCAGCGGTCGCTGGATGCGGGTCTACACCAACGGCGATCTGATCGGCGTGGAGCTCGCTGGCGCGGCCAAGAACGTGATTGCCCTCGCCGCGGGAATGGTCGATGGCCTGGGTGCCGGCTGCAACGCCAAGAGCGCCCTGCTGGCCCGCGGACTGGCCGAGATCGTGCGGCTCGGCGTGGCTCTCGGGGCCCGGATCGAGACCTTCTTCGGAATCGCCGGCGTCGGTGACCTGGCCACGACCTGCTTCAGCCCCGACGGCCGCAATCGCTCCTGTGGCGAGCAGCTCGGCCGCGGTCGCACGCTTCACGAGATCCTCGGGACCTCGACCTCGGTGGTCGAGGGAGTGGAGACGGCGCGGGCCCTGACGGCACTCGCCGCTCGGCACGGGGTGGACATGCCAATTGCCCGAGCGGTGCACGCGATCCTCTTCGAGGGACTCGACCCGAGTCGGGCCATCGAGGCCCTGATGGGCCGCGAGCTCAAGGCGGAGAAGGTCGGATGACCATCGGAGAGTTCACCACCTCGCTGCGGATCATGACCCTTCCGCGGGACACCAACCAGTACGGCACGGTCTTCGGAGGCGTGATCCTCTCGGCAATCGACCAGGCCGGCTTCATCGAAGCCAGGAAGCACGGGCTGCATCGCTGGGTCACGGTGGCGGTCGACCGCGTGGAGTTCCACGCCCCGGTGCTGGTGGGCGACGTCGTGGCGTTCCAGACGCGGACCAGGTCGAGCGGGACCAGCTCGGTCACGGTCGAGGTGCGGGTCGAAGCCGAGCGCTTCATGACCGGCGATCTGGTCAAGGTGACCGAGGCGACGCTGACGATGGTCGCGGTGAATGCCGCGGGTCGGGCGATTCCCTTCACCTCGCCGCCGAGCGTGAGCGTGACCATCGGCAAGGAACGATTCGACGATCCGCACGGCGGCGCTCGATGACCGAGCTCTCCGGTCCCGAGCGCTCGGGCAAGGGCCCACTTCGCACGGCACTGCTCATCTCCGGCGGAGGTCGGACCGCGCTCAACCTCTTCGACTGCGCCGAGCGCGGCGAGCTTCCAATTGCCCCCGTCGTCGCAATCGCCACTCGCGTCGAGGCTCCGGGGGTCGAGCGGCTGCGGGCTCGCGGCGTGGTCGTCCACGTGGTGGCGCGAACTGCAGGCGACGACTGCGAGTCGGCCCACGAGCGCACCGACTTGATTCTTCTCGAGGCCGGAATCGAACTCATCTGTCTCTGCGGATGGCTTCGGCACTTCCGAGTCCGCAGCGCTCGCGCCGACTGGCGCACGCGAGCGATCAACATTCACCCCGCCCTCCTTCCCGAGTTCGGTGGCCCCGGCATGCATGGGGATCACGTCCATGCGGCGGTGCTGGCCGCGGGTCGCAGCGAGTCGGGTTGCACCGTGCACTACGTCGACGAGCTCTACGACCATGGTCCGATCATCCTGCAGCGGCGCGTGCCGGTCCTTCCCGGCGATGACGTTCCGCGGCTCGCGGCTCGAGTCTTCGAAGCCGAGCTTCTCGCCTATCCCGAGGCCCTGCGAGGGCACGTCACCGGCAGCTAAGTTGGGTCGGACGGCTCGCTCCAAGCAGGACGGAGCCGTCAAACACAACCTAGACTCGCCCCGATGCGCCACCGCGACCGCCATCGCTCGACCGCCGGAGTGATTCGCCTGGTGCTCGTGGCGACCGCGCTGGCGTGTGCCGCCCCGCCCTCCGTGCGGGCCTTCGCCGAAACGCCGGTGGCGCCACCGCCGCGATCGCCGAGCGCTCCGCCGCCCCTTGCACCAGGCCCGCCACCACGGGTGCCGGGGAGTGCGCCGGATGCGCCACTGGGGCCGCGCGATCGGGTCAGCGAGCCCAACGCTCCGGCGGGCTCCGCACCGCGCCGACCGCCGCGGGCGCCGACCGAAGCAGAGATCGTGGCCGCGTTCGGGCGGGGCGATTACGTCGAAGGACTCCGCCTGGTCGAGCTTGCCCTGCAGGTCACTCCCGACGATCCGCTGCTGCACTACAACGCCGCGTGCGCTCTGGCCCTGATGGGTCGGCCCAACGACGCCGCCGATCGGCTGATGCGGGCCGTCACGTGCGGCTTCCGCGACTTCCAGCATCTCGAGCGCGACCCCGACCTCGACTCGATCCGCGACCATCCCACGTATCAGGCGATTCTCGAAGCCCGCGCCCGCCACGACCGCGACGCCGCGAAGTCCGAGGTGGATCGCTGGCGGAGTCGCTTCGGCGAGGAGCGCTATCGCTACGAGCGCGACGAGCACCTCAACCTGCACTTCGCCACCGCCCTCGAAGAACCCTCCTATGAGCGGATGCGCGAGATGCTCACCCGCCAGGCGGATCAGCAGATCGGCACTCTGTTCGCCGCCGCGCCGCGCGAAGCGGTCTTCATCGCGGTGCCGACGACCGCCGACTCCCAGACCTTCTTCCGCGAACTGGCCGCGCGCGACGCGACCTTCAACAGTCCGAACGTGGGCGGGATCTACGAGCATCGCCCGCGGCGCCTGGTGTCGACCGACATCGGCGCCTCGTTGCGACACGAGTTCACCCACGCCCTCCACTACGGGGACATGGAACGGCTTGGGCAGCCGCACCCGCTCTGGATCCAGGAGGGACTGGCGACGCTTTACGAGACCTACGACCTTCCCAAGGGCGGAGAGATCATCTTCCTCGCCAACGATCGCGACGATGTGATCCGCGGACTGGTCAAGGGAGGCGGGGCGCTGCCCTGGGCCAGGATGCTGGTGATCGGGGCTGAGGACTTCATGAAGCGGCCCCAGCAGCTTTATCCGCAGGTCCGCTCGATGTTCCGCTTCCTGGCCGAGCGGAAGAAGTTGGCCGAGTGGTACAAGGCCTACACCCGGTCGTTCGCGACGGACCCGACCGGTCGCAAGGCCTTCGAGCAGGTGTTCGCCTCATCGCTCGAGGACATCGAGCGCGACTGGCGGCGGTGGGTCTCCGCGCAGCGCTCGGCGAGTCGGGTGGTCGGACCGGGCGACGCGTCGCTTGGCGTCTCCATCGACGACGAGCCGGACGGCGCCCGGATCACCCAGCTCATGACGGGTTCCGCAGCGTCGCGGGCAGGGCTGCGCCGCGGGGACGTGATCATCTCCGTCGACGAGGTTGCGACTTCCTCGGCGGCTGAACTGGTCTCGGCGATTGCCAAGCGGCGGGTGGGCGAAGCCGTGCGGCTGCAGGTGCGGCGCGGGGCCGAGGTCCGTGAGGTGGTGGTCCGACTCGAAGCGCTGCGAATGTGAGCGAGCAAGACGATCCGGGAGCCAGCCGCAGGGGGTCTCGCTTCTACACTCCCGGCCCATGTCCAGGTCGCCCCGTCGTGCTCCCGCCGCCGAGTCCAAGCGGTTCTTCCTCCGCGGACTGGCCGTGCTGCTGCCGTCGGTCCTCACGTTGTGGCTGATCGTCTACGCCTACCGATTCGTCGAAGGCTTCATCGCCGAGCCTGTGAATTCATGGGTGAAGGTCGGGCTCTATCAGGCCACGACCCGCTCCGAAACCCTCCAGTCGCTCTTCGCCCCGAACGAGGAACAGGTCAGTTCCACGCTGGTCCAGCGGCAGCGCAACGACCCCGCGGCGACACGCTTGGCAGTGCAGGCGCAGCTCACCCAGAAGAACATCTCCGACTGGTGGGCGGCGCGGTGGTGGACCAACCTCATCGGTCTCGCGGTGGCGGTGCTTGGCGTCTACACCGCCGGGCGACTTCTCGGCGGGTTCCTCGGGCGCGGAGTGGTGGCCCGCGTGGAGCGGCTGCTGACCTCGATTCCCATCATCCGCGTGGTCTATCCCTCGGTGAAGCAGGTGGTCGACTTCGTGATCAGCGACGAGCGGCAGATCCAGTTCAGTCGCGTGGTGGCCATCGAATATCCGCGCAAGGGAATCTGGTCGATGGGACTTGTCACCAACGACCTCGCCAATCCCATTGCGCCCGAATCCGAGGATGCGGTCACGGTCTTCCTGCCCAGCTCGCCGACCCCCTTCACCGGCTACACCCTCGCCGTGCCGCGCAAGGACGTCAGGGAACTGCCCATCACAATCGATCAGGCGATCCGGTTCTTCGTCTCGGGTGGCGTGCTCGTCCCCGAACTCGGAACGGCACGCCCCGGCTCCGGTGTCCGCGGCCCAGTCAGCCCAGCCACGCTGCCCCCGCACGCCACCAGGATCGACGCGCCGCATGCTGAACGATTGACCGAGGAGAAGCGTACCGCTCCAATCGGACCGGTCTGAGCATCGGTACCCTCTGAACGTTTCAGTTCCCCGTTTCCATCCAATTCGGCGTCCGGTCATTCCAAGGGACCGCGCAACGCCTCTGCTACGCTGGAGCCAACCCATGCAGATCAACCTGAGCGCCAAGCACATGACTCTGACTCCGGCGATCGAGGAGTACGCCCGCAAGAAGGTCGAGAAGTTCTCCCGCTACTTCGACCGCATCCAGGCGGTGGGGGTGTTGATCTCCAAGGATCGCATTGGCTTCAGCGTCGAAATCCGAACCGATGTCGAGCATCACGAGGACTTCATCGCCACCAGCACGCATGAAGACCTCTACGCCTGCATCGACATCACCTCGGACCGCTCGATCCGACAGTTGAGCGATCACAAGAGCCGGCTCCGCAACCATCATCAGGGCGCCCACCCGAACACGGGCGGCGTGCCTGGCGCGAGTGGCTCGCCGCGCGGCAAGGGTGCCGATGGCGCCGACGGGAAGAGCACATGAAGCTCCGCGAGATCGTCGTCGAGAAGGCGATTGTTCCGCGGCTCGTGGCCGTGCAGCGGGACGAGGTGATCGGCGAGATGCTGGATGTCCTGATCGCGGCCGGCACGGTCGAGCCGTCGCTGCGCGACGAGTTCATCAAGGCGGTCATCAAGCGCGAGAAGCGCGGTTCGACCGGGGTCGGACAGGGTGTGGCCATTCCGCACGTCAAGAGCGAGCGGATCGCCAGGCTCTCGGTCGCGGTCGGGGTGAGCGCCAACGGCGTCGAGTTCAGCGCCCTCGATCGTCAGCCGGTGCACCTGGTCTTTCTCGTGCTCAGTCCCGAGAACCGGCCCGAGGAGCATCTGGATGCGATGCAGGTGATCTTCTCGACGCTGGGCCAGCCGCAGTTCCGGCGGTTCCTCCGACAGGCCACCACCGTTCAGGAAATCGTCACGCTCCTCGAGGAAGCGGACGCGAGTCACTTCGTCCGTTGATCGTTCGTCCAGTGGTGTGCGGAGTGTCCCGGAGCGGGGCTGCCGCAGGCCGAATCTTCGCTTGTCCTTCATGTCCTTCAGATGGACCCTCGGTCGGGACTTCATTCGGTCCCTCACCCCTCGGCCATCCGCTCGGAGACTTCGTGCCGGATCGCTCCTCGGTCATCGTGGTCATCGCCAATCGCCTCGGGCTGCACGCTCGACCGGCGATGACGTTCGTCGAACGGGCCATGGCCTTCGACTGCGACGTGCGGGTCCGTCGCGCCGATCAGGACGAATGCGTCGACGGCAAATCGATCATGCAGATGATGATGCTCGCAGCCACGATGGGCACGCCCATCGAGATCGTCTGCGAAGGGCCCCAGTCCGACGCGGCCTCGGCCGCGCTCCGCGCCCTTGTCGAAAGCAAGTTCGACGAGGAGTGAGCGGGGGAGTGGACGGGACAGGTGGTCGCAACGGGCAGCGGGGGACGCAGCCACTGGTGGGCAACTCATCCCTCCGGCCAGTCGACGTCCCGCTCGAAGGGCTCGATCCTCACCAGATCGCGTTCAAGACGTTCACGACCGCTCAGAGAGAAGAGGACCGCTGCTGCGCGGCTCATCGGCTCCGTTGAGCGGGCGGCTCGGTGGGCCACCCCGCCTCCTTCAACTAGACTGCTCCGGTTCCCGCAGTCCCCTGTTGAAGGAGTTTCCTGATGCGACACAGCCGATCGGTTCGTGGCAGACATGTCGTGCTTGCCTCGATCGCCCTCTCCGGCGGCGCGGGACTGGGGTCTGCTCAGCCGCTTCAGGCCACTCCGCCGGCTGCACCCGAGGGCCCATCCGCCGTCGCACCCCCGACCGGCGGCGCCGCCCCGGCAGTGGCTCCGGTCACACCGCCAGGGCCCGCAGTGGTCCCGGCTCCGGCACCCGCGCAGGCTGCTCCCGAAGTCTCCTTCAACTTCAAGTCCGCCACCTGGGAGCAGGTCCTCGACTTCTTCTCCCGGGCCACCGGCCTGCCGGTCGTCAAGGAAGTCCCGCTCCCCGACGGCGTCGTCGACTATCTCTCGCCCCGGTCCTATCCGCTTCCCGAGGCGCTCGAGACCCTGAACATCCTGCTTCAGACCCGCGGCGTCATGCTGCGCGTCGAGGCCGAGCGTCTCTACCTCCAGAAGCTCGATGACATGAAGCGGGAGAACATCCCGACCTTCATCGGCAAGCTCCCCGAGGGACTGACCAACGATCAGATCGTCACCCTGGTGATGCCGCTCAAGAATGCGGCGGCCAAGCCGGTTGCCGAGCAGCTTGCGCAGATGGTCGCGTCCTACGGCTCGATCAGCGCGATGGAGAAGCAGAACGCCCTGGTGATCGTCGAGACCGCCGCCCAGGTGCGGCGTCTCGAGCGCATCATCAGCGAGCTCGATCGCGAGGATGTCGAGAACATCGTCGAGTTCCTCCCGATCAGGCACGCCAAGGCCACCGAGATGGTCGCGTCGCTGACGGCGCTGATGGGCGAGCGGGTGGTCGAGTATGTCATCAACCCGCAGACCAATCAGAAGGTCAAGCTCGAGGAGACGCGACTCGGCGGCATGACCATCGCCGCCGACGCCCGCACCAACGCCATCGTCGCTCGCGGCACGCGGGCCAAGATCGACCAGCTCAAGCAGACGATCGAACTGCTCGATGTGGCTGGGGCCGGCGAGCGGCGGGCGATGCGCACGTTTGGGCTGCGCACGCTGACGGCGGCGGTGGCGATGCCGCAGGTGGCGGCGCTCTTCAATTCGCTCCCCGCCGAAGGTCGGCCGATGGTGCTGCCGGCGCCGGACGGTCTGCGCCTCACCGTCGTCGGCCCCGAGACCGCAATTGCCGAAGCCGCGGCGCTGCTCGTCGAGATCGACGGCGCCCCCGGAAGCGACGCCGACGACGACATGACCCTTTCGGTCGTGGCCCTCAATCACGCGGCGCCGGAGGCAGTTGCGAACACCGCGAAGGCGGTGCTCGGGCGGCAGCTCGGCCTGGTCACCCTGACGCCCGGCGCTGACGGTCGCTCGGTGGTGGTGAGCGGCCCGGCGGGGCTGGTCGATTCGGCCAAGGCCATGATCGCGGCGCTCGATCGTCCGGCGCGAAGCGAGAAGTCGCTGCGCCTGTCTCGACTCATCGGAAGCGATCCCGCCTCAATCCTCGCCCGCGCCCAGCAGCTCTACACCGCGCAGCGCGACCCCGACGATCTTCGAGCCGAGGTCGTCGCCAACTTCGACGCTGCCACGCAGAGTGCCATCCTCGTCGGCGAAGCCCCGGCGCTCGCTCGCTTCGGAGCGATCATCGACCAGCTTCAGGCCGCCGCCGGACCGCAGCCCGACGTGCGCGTGGTGACCCTCGAGCATGCCACGGCCCAGGAGGTCGCCGACTTCCTCAATGCCCTCACCGAGAGCGAGCTCGGCATCATGTTCGCGGGGGTCGCGGGAGCCACTGGCGCATCGCGTCCCCTCATCGAGCCGATTGCCGGCACCAACACGCTGCTGGTCGCGGCCCAGCCGATGCAGCATCAGGTGATCCAGTCGCTGGTGCGCACCGTCGACGTGCCCCAGGAGACCGAGCTTCCGCCGCTTCGCATCCTCCAGTTGCGCACGGCCGACGCCGTGAACCTCGCCCAGACGCTGATGGCGACCTACTCGCGCCGCTCCAACGAGGAGCGCAACGCGAAGCCCGCGTCGATCACCGCCGACATCCAGACCAACGCGCTGCTGGTCGCGGCCCACCCCGATCTCCTTCCCGAGATCGAGCGGGTCGTGCAGGAGCTCAACGACAGCAATCGCGTCGACAGCGAAGGACGCGAGATCCGGATCTTCCCGCTGAAGGTGGCCCGGGCCACCGAACTGGCCAAGACCATCGACGAGATGTTCCCGCCGCCGCCGGTGCCGGTCGATCCGCGCGGTCGACCGCGCCCCGAACTCCAGAAGCCGCGGGAAGTCGTGGTCCGCGCCGATCCGCAGACGAACGCCCTGATCGTCGACGCCCCGGTGCAGCGCATGGCCGGATTCCAGGAGCTGGTGCAGTCGCTTGATCGCGCCGAGATCACCGACGAGGTCTCGATCCGCACCTGGCGCCTGCAGCGTGCCGACGTGAACGCGGCCGCGGACGCGATCCGTCAGCTCGCCGCCAATGGCTCGCTCGGGAGTGGCGCGGCGAACCGCCGCGCCGCGGTCACGGTGACCGTCGAACCGTCGACTCGCACGCTGGTCGTCTCCGCCCCCGACGAAGCCTTCGAGAGCATCGAGCAGGTGCTCACCAGTCTCGACGAGGAGCGAGCGCTTCCCGCGACGTCGCTTCGCTTCTTCAAGCTGGTGACGGCCCGGGCCGAGAACGTGGCCCCCATGCTGCGAGAGATTCTCGCGGGCCGCATGGCCGAGGAGATTCCCGGCACGCCGGCCGAGCTGCAGGCGCTCCTCAAGGTCACGACCGACAAGAAGTCGAACGTGCTGATCATCTCGGCGCCGCCGAGCGTGATGCAGATTGCGGAAGAGCTCGTCAAGCAGATCGATTCGACCGCCAGCGCCGCCGGTGGAGTCGAGCCGATCATCCGTGTGCACCCGCTGACCTTCGCCTCGGCGAGCGAAGTCAGTCAGTCGCTTTCCTCGGCGCTGCCGACGATCATCAGCAAGGTGACCGGCGAGCCGGTCGCGGTGAGGCTCATCCCCAGCGTCGGCGCAAACGCCCTGATCCTCGTGGGCATCGAGTCGGAGCTCAAGGAAGTCGAAGCCCTGATCGAACCGCTCGACGCCCGCCCGGCGCTCGATGCCGTCGACGCCAGGACCTTCGAGCTCAAGCATTCCGTGGCCACGCGCATCGCGCCCCTGGTCCAGAACCTGCTCACCGATCAGCAGGAGACCGATCCGCGCATCGTGCTCGAGCGGCTGCGTCGTTCGCGCGGACAGATCGACACCACTCCGAAGGTGCGGGTCGAAGCCGACGAGCGGACCAATCGCCTGATCGTCTCGGGCCCGCAGCGGGTGGTGGCCCTGGCCGAAGCGCTGATTGTCGAACTCGATCGGCCCGACGAGAGCGCCGAGCGCGAGATCGCCACCTTCACGCCGACCAACGCCGACCCGTCGACCCTCGCCGCCACCGTGCGACAGGTGCTCGAGAACACCCGAGGCAGTGGGCAGCGTTCGACGCTCCAGGTGATCCCCGAACCGCAGAGCGGTGCACTGCTCCTGATTGGCACCAAGGAGGAGATCGCTCGGGCCAACACGCTTCTCAAGTCATGGGACGAGCGGGTGATCGCAGCCCCGTCGATGGATCTCAAGGTGCTGACCCTCAGGCACGCCGACCCGCGAGTGGTGGCGGGGCCGATTGCCTCGCTCCTGCAGGATCGAACGCGCTGGCCGGAGCGCCTGCGACAGACGGCGCGAGCGGGACTTCCGGTTGGTCAGCCGACGGTGACCGCGGAGGCCACCGGGCCGCGACTCCTGGTGAGTGCGCCGGGCGAGCTGATGCCGCTGGCCGAGGCGATCCTCGCCGAACTCGATCGACCGCGGGACGGGGCATCAGCAATCGAAGTCCGCACCTTCACGCTCATCCAGGCGGACGCCCGCGGAGTGAGCGACGCAGTGCGCACCGCGATGGACGCGCGGGCGACGCAGCGACCCGCCGAGACCAGGGCCACGATCTCGCCGGAACCCTCGAGCAACGCCATCGTCGCCACCGGCACTCCGGAGCAACTGGCCCAGATCGAGACGATCGTTTTGGGGCTCGACGCCGGAACGCCGCGCGATCAGGCCCAGGTGCGGACGCTCTTCCTGAAGCACGCGCGGGCGACGGAGATCATCCCGCTTCTCGAGAGCCTCCTCGTCGAGCGCGAGCTCATCGACCCCAAGGCATTGCCCACATGGGCCCAGGCCGAATACCTCCGCATCAGACAGCAGAATCTGGCCGGCAAGCCCGAGGTGCGGCTCGTCGCCGACGAGCGGTTGAACGCAATCGTGGTCGCGGCGCCGGCCTCGGTCCTCGACGCCGCCGAGCAGATGGTCGCCCAGCTCGATGTCGAGCGCGGCGAGGGCGGGGAGAGCGGTGATCGTTCGGTGCGTCTCCTCACGCTGCGCAACGCAGACGCGACCGAAGTTGCGGCGAGCCTCGAAGCGATCTTCGCCGAGGAGAAGGACCGCGAGAAGCCGCCGACGGTGCGGGTGAGCACGGCCAGCAACGGACTTCTGGTCCGAGCCAGCGAGCGGCAGTTCGCCACCATCGAGCGGGTGATCGGCGACATCGATCGGGCCACGGTGGCGACCAGCCGCCAGATGCGCACGATTCCAATCGACCAGAGCAAGGCCTCGGCGCAGGAGATTGCGGAGATGCTCCGCCGACTCCTGGGCACCGACGACGCGGCGACCAGCGTCGAAGTCATCTCGCTGGAAGAGCTCATCAAGCGCGAGGCGGGAGCGAAGCCGGCCTCGCCCGCCGGTGGGAAGCGCTCGATGGGCGGTGCGGGGCACTGGCCCGGCTCGCTTCACGCGCTCCTGATCGAGTCGATCTTTGCGCTCGCTCCCGTGGCCGCCGATGGACGGGCCGATGACGCTGGCGCAACAGCCAATGCCGAGCCCGCGCCGGAGAGCGACGGTCCGGATGTCACAATTGCCGTCGACCCACGAACCAACTCGCTGGTGCTGATTGGCTCGCCCCGGGCGGTCGAGCGCCTCGCGGAGCTGGCCAGACAGGCTCAGGAGCAGGTTCCCTCCGCCCCGCAGAAGATGCGGGTGGTCACCCTCGATCGGGCCACCGATCCGGAACGGCTCCGGGCTCTGGTGGCCCAGGTCCTCGGGCGCATCACGCCGCCGGGCGGCGCTGCGGGCGACCTGGCGAAGCGTGTCGGACTGCTTGCCGATCCGGGCACGAACGCTCTGGTGATTGCCGCAAACGACAACGACTTCCGAGCGGTGACGGAGATCCTCGTCGCCCTCGGTTCGGCTCCGACGGCAAACGACATCCCGATTCGAACGATCGTCCTCGAGCGGGCCTCCGCCGCCGCGGTCGCTCAGGCGGTGCAGCGCTTCGAGGACGAAAGGGCCAAGCTCTCCGGCGTCCGCGGTCGACGCGAGCAGCGCCGCTTCGCAATCGTCGGCGATCCGACCAGCAACACGATTCTCGTCGCCGCCGAGGACGAGGACTTCAAGGCCCTCGAAGCGATCGTCAAGCAGTTCGATTCACCGGCCGCGTCGGCGGCGCTCGAGATGCGGATGTATCCGCTGCGTCACGCCCGCGCCGGCGAGATCGAGCGGACGGTGCAGGCGGTGGTCTCGGATCTCACCTGGGGACAGCCGTTCTTCGTCGGCCCGCGGGCCAGCGAATCGAGCCGTCGCGACGAGGTCGCGGTGCGCTCCGCGCCGCATCTGAATGCGCTCCTCGTCACCGGAACCGGGGACAAGTTCCAACTCGTCCAGCAGATCATCGAAGCCCTCGATACCCCCACCAGCGCCAATGCGGCGCGAGTCGTCAAGCTCTATCCGGTCAGGCACAGCGATGTCGATCTGGTGGCCGAGATCGTTCGTGATGCAGTCGGCGGCGGGCGCGAACGGCGACCGTGGGAGACCGCGGATCCGACTCAGGCCCGCGTCCGCGTCGACGCCCGGACCCGGACGATCGTCGTGGTCGGCACCGAGTCGCAGCAGGCCGAGATCAGTCAGGTGCTCGCCGGCCTCGATCGCCCCGGAGACCAGAAGCCGCAGCAGACGGAAGTCGTCCGCGTGGAGTTCGCGAAAGCGTCGGAACTGGCCCGCACCCTCGGCGAGTTTCTCGAGTCGCGGGCGGCCACGGCAGGTGCCGGTCAGCCGACCGTCACGATCGTGCCGAGCGACTCGGCCAACACGTTGCTTCTGGCCGGTGACGCCGCCGAGATCGCCACCCTGCGCGATCTGCTGACCCGGCTCGATCAGCCCGGCACCGGCGGCGATCGCCGCATCGAGATCGTGCAGATCGCCGATGGGAAGGCCGACGAACTGGCCCGCATGCTGGTCAGCCAGTTCCCGCGCGGCACCGGCGGCCAGGGCGTGATCATCACCCCCGACGTGCGGACCAACAGTCTGATCGTCAACGCGCCGCCGACGCTCTTCCCGCAGGTGATGGCCCTGATCGATCGCCTCGACGCCAAGTCGCTCGGCGATGTCACGGTCATCCGCACCTACGCCCTCACCGGAGCGCAGGCCGATGAAGCGGTGCGCATCCTCGGACAGACGCTCCAGCTCGACGCCCGCGGCCAGACTCAGCAGGGGGCCGTCGTCAGGCTCGACGAGGATGATGCCCAGCCGGTGAACGTGAAGGCTCGCGTGGTCGCCGATCGTCGCTCGAACAGTCTGGTGGTCTCGGCCACGCCGGAATCGTTCCCGGTGATCGAAGCGCTCATCAAGCGCATCGACGACGTTCCCGCGAGAAGTCCGGTCGAGTACCGGATTCTGCGCCTTCAGCATGCGCTTGCCGACGAAGTGAGCTTCACGTTGCGGCAGATCGTGCGTCCCTCCGGCGATGAGCCGGCGCCGCGCATCGACTACAACATGGCCGAGAACCAGCTCGTGATCGGAGCCACCTCCGATCAGTTCGAGCAGGTGGCGAAGATTCTCGAACAGATCGATGTGCCCAGCGATCGCGTGCGGCAGACCGATTTCGTGCCCATCAAGTTTGCCGGGGCCGAGAAGGTCCGTGAGGCCCTCCAGTACTTCTACGGCCCGAGGGCAATCGACGCCAACACGCCGGGTCGGCAGTCGGTGGTGATCGTCGCCGACACCGCCACCAACAGTCTGGTCATCTCCGCCGATGCCGCCGAATGGGAAGGCATCCGCGCCCTCGTCAGCAAGCTCGACAGCGAGGAGTACGACGCCTCGCAGCAGCTTCGGGTCTTCCCGCTTCTGCACGCCGACGCGGCGGCGGTCGCCCGCGCCGTCAACGACGCCTTCCAGGGTCGCATCGATCGCCGTGGACAGCTCGACGCGGCGCGGCGCGGTCAGAACGCACCGGGCGCCGATCCGCGCACGCAGCAGCTTCCGACGGTGCTGGTCGAGAGCGACGAGTGGGTGAACGCCGCCGCCGAGACTCAGACCAACTCGCTGATCGTCTCGGCCAGCCGGACCAACCTGCGGAAGATCGAGCTGATCGTCGCCCAGATCGACACCGTCGATTTCGCCAAGCTGCCGCCGCCGCGGATCATCCCAATTGGCGTCGGCAATCCGGTGCAGCTCGCCGAGACGATCCTGCGGATGTTCGCCCCCGATCCTGCCGAGCGCGGCGGCAATCGCTCGACCCGCGGCCTGCGGATCGTCGGCGACCTGGCCACCAGCGCCCTGATCGTGCGAGCCAACGACGAGGAGTTCGCTCAGGTCGAAGCCCTGGCCCAGGCGATCCAGCAGGAGGGCAGCGCTCAGGGGCTCGCGGTGAAGGTGCTTCCGCTGAAGGCGGCGCCGGCGGTGCGCGTCGCCGCGGCCATTCGCGAGGCGTACACCGCCAAGGCCAAGCAGCAGAACCTTCCACTCTCGATCTCGGTCGACGCCGCCGGCAACAGTCTGGTGATTGCCAGCAGCGCCGCGCTCTTCGCCGAGATCCGGGCCACCGTCGAAGAGATGGATGCCCTCGCCCCTGGCGTGGGTCAGGCCATCTTCGTGATCGACCTCGAGCACATCTCGCCCGAGGCGGTCAAGGGTGTGGTCGAGACCATCGGTCTCGACAAGCCGCAGCCTGAGAATTCGGTCTCGAAGGTGGTCAGCGAACCGATCAAGATCTCGCTCCTTCCGGGTCGCAAGTCGGTGATCGTGGTGGCGAATCCCGGTGATCGCGACACCGTGGTGGCGCTCTTCAAGGCGCTCGACGCCGAGCCTGCGCTCGCTCAGGGGCAGATGCGGGTCGTCAAGCTCAAGAACGCTCAGGCCGGCGCTCTGGCCGCGACCCTCTCGCAGATTCTCACTCCCGCTCCGGCGCAGGGCTCGCAGGCCCTGGCCCGCGCGGTGCAGGAGCAGCTTCGTCGCCTCGCGGTGCGTCGTGATGGTCTCAAGGAAGAGGACCTCCGCATCGATCTCGAGAAGCCGATCCGGGTCATTCCCGATGCGTCGCTCAATGCCCTCGTGGTGGCCTCGACTCCGGAGAACGTGCAGGCCATCGAAGAGCTGATTGCGATGTTCGATCAGGTGCCGATGTCCGACGCCGTCGTCGTTCAGATCTTCCCGCTCGAGAACATCGCCGCCGATCAGTTCGCGCGGATCGTGCGCGAGCTCTTCGCCCAGGGCAAGGCTCTGGGATCGATCCCCGGGTCGAAGGTCGAAGCCGTCCCCGCAGGCACCGTCGGGCGTGCGCTGGCGGATTCGGTGGCAATCAGCATCGATTCCCGCACCAACACGGTGGTCGTCGCCGGCAAGGAGGACGCCGTCGCGCTGGTCGAAGTGCTGGTCAAGCGGATCGATACCGAGGTGGCCACCGGTTGGGTCGAGCCGCGGATCCTCCCGCTGCGCTTCGCCGATGCCGAGGAGCTCTCCACCACGCTCAACGCCGTGCTCGTCGATGGCGCCACCGTCTCGCCCCAGTCCAACCCGCTCCAGCAGCAGGTGGCCCGACTGCGGATGCTGCGCCGCAACGGCGGCGCCTTCCCGGTGCCGCAGCCGCCGGTTCCGTCGAACGTGCAGGGTCCGCCGGCGCCCAACGCCGCGCCAGCGGTCGTCGTCGATGCGGCCGAGACGATGGCCGCCGACATCTTCCAGCCGATGACCCGCACGGTCATCCGCGCCGAACGGAACATGAACGCTCTCGTGGTCGTGGCCACGCCGGCGAACCTCGAGGTGATCGGCGAGCTGGTCCGCATGCTCGACGTCGAAGCGGCCTCGCCCTCGGCGAGCGTCCGCATCTACCCCATCCAGCATGCCTCCGCCGCCAAGCTGGCCGCGATCGTGCAGCGGGTGTTCGAGCAGCAGTTCCAGGCCAAGTCGATCCGCGCCGAGGATCGGATCTCGGCCCAGGCCGACGAGCGATCGAACGCGCTCGTCGTCAGCACCAGCCCCCGCAGCTTCGCCGTGCTCGAGAGCCTGCTGAAGTCGCTGGATGCGCCGATTCCCGTGGACCTGAAGGAGATCCGCACCATCGAGCTGAAGCATGCCTCGGCGGCCCGGCTCGCCCAGATGATCCAGCAGCTCATGGATGCACGACTCGAGCGGCTGCGCCGCGTGCAGCCGGAGACGGCCGATCTCGAACGGGCCCTGGTCATCGCCGATCTGCGCAGCAACAGCCTGGTGGTCGCCGCGGGCAACGACACCTTCGATGTCATCAGGCGAATCGCCGTCGATCTCGACGTCGAGACGCTGCTCACCTCCTCGCTGGTGCAGGTGATCACCCTCGAGAAGGGGAATGCCGATCGCATCCGCGCCGCGGTGCAGCAGATTCTCGATCGCCGCTACGCCGATCTGCCGCCCGAAGTCAGACAGAGCCAGCGTCCGATGGTGCTCACCGACGCCCGCAGCAACTCGCTGCTGGTCGCGGCCGCGCCGGAGGACTTCGACCTGATCCGCGATCTGGTCTCGAAGCTCGAGTCGGCCCCGATGAATCCCGCCGTCGGCGTGCACGTGATCGCCCTCACCAGCGGCCGCGCCGAGACGCTGGCCCCGCGCGTCGAGGCCCTCATGCAGAGCCGTCGGCAGTCGCTCGGTCCCGCAGCGATGCCCAGCGACGCGGTGAGCATCCAGCCGGAAGCCGCGAGCAACAGCCTGATCGTCGCGGCCAGCAACGAGAACGCCGAGATCATCCGTGAACTCGTCGGCGTGCTCACCGAAGCCGAGGCCGTCGGTGGCGGCCGTTCGGTCGAGATTCTGACGCTCACCGCGAGTCGCGCAGTCGATCTCGTTCCTGTTCTCAACGAGATGTACGTCAACGAGGAGAACCGCCGCCGCGGCCAGGACAGCGTCCGCGTGACCACCGAGCCGCGACTCAACGCGGTGGTGGTGACCGGTGATCCCGGCGATGTCGAAGCCCTCCGCGGCCTGGTGGCTCGACTCGACGGCACCAGGCCCGAGACCGTGGTCGAGATCAAGTACATCCCGCTCGCCAGCGCCAACGCCCTGGAGACGGTGAGCCTGGTCGAGAATGTGCTGAGCGGTCGCAGCCTCGCCGGTCGCGCCGGTCGTCAGGCGACCGTGCTCAAGTACATGCGAGCGGAGAGCGAGGGGGGAACCTCGACCGAAACGCAGGTCAGTGCTGCAATCCGCGAGAGCATCAATCTCACCCCCGATGTCCGCACCAACACCATCATCGTCTCGGCTCCACGCGACTCGATGGAGATGATCGAGCGGATGATCCGCGACCTCGACGCCTCCACGGTCGGGGCCCAGAACATCCGGGTCTTCCGACTCACCAACGCCGACGCCGAGGGGATGGCCGAGATCCTGAAGGCACTCTTCAGCCTCGAACAGCGCGGTGATCTGCTGGTCCTCAAGCCGCGCGAGCCGAGCGTTGCACCAGGTGAGGGTGGCGCGGGCGGCGCCGATGGGCCGGCGTCGGGCGGGGCCGCGCCCCAGGGTCTCGCCGGCGTCGAACTCAGCGCGGTGCCCGACGAGCGGCAACAGCTCTCGATCACCGTCGACAGCCGCACCAACAGTCTGCTGGTCTCGGCCACCCCGACCTATCTCGACCTCGTGGCCCAGGTCGTCAAGGAGCTCGACGCCCAGGAGGCCAACGAGCGCGAGACCAACATCTATCGCCTGAAGAATGCGGTCGCGGCCGAAGTGGCCCGCGTGGTCAGCACCTTCGTGGAGCAGGACCAGAAGAAGCTGATCGACACCCTCGGCAGCGATCAGTTGCCCTCGGCGGCGCGACTCCTCGAGCGCGAGGTGACCATCGTCGGCGACGACAAGACCAACACCGTCCTGATCAACGCCAGCCCGCGCTACATGACTCGGGTCGAGGACATCATCCGCGAGCTCGACGTCGATCCGCCGCAGGTGCTGATCCAGGTGCTGCTGGCCGAGATCACCCTCGATGCGACCACGGAAACCGGCGTCGACATGGAGGCCGCCGTCGACATCGGCGAGTACCTCGTCGGCGGCGGCTTTGGCCTCGCCAGCGTCGCGGCCACCAGCGTCGGCGTGCCCACCGTGCCCTTCTCGAAGATCCCGCAGATTGCAGTGACCGGCCCCGACTTCTCGCTTCTCATCAAGGCCCTCCAGTCGCAGGGACGCCTTCAGGTCCTGAGCAATCCCTCAGTCATGGCGGCCAACAACGAAGAGGCCGACATCCAGGTGGGCGAGACCATTCGGGTGCCGGAGAGCACTTCCTTCGTGCAGGGGCAGCAGCAGTCGTCGGTCGTCGCCGAGGACATCGGCATCATTCTGAAGGTGAGGCCGTCGATCAATCCCGACGGCTTCGTGCGGATGGACATCAATCCGGAGATCTCGGAGCTCTCCCAGCGCACCACGCAGATCTCCGAGAACTTCGAAGCTCCGATCATCACCAGGCGCCGGGCCAACACCACCGTCACCGTGCGTGACGGCGAGACCATCGTGATCGGCGGCCTGATCTCCGACCGCTACGAGAAGCGCGGCAACAAGGTCCCGATCCTCGGCGACATCCCGGTGATCGGGTTCTTCTTCCGCCGCGACATCGAGACCGTCGCCAAGACCGAGCTCCTGATCGTCATCACTCCCCACGTGGTCATGAGCCCCTCGTCGCTCCAGGTCGAGCGCGGCAAGAGCCTGACCAACGAGCAGATCGATCGCCTCTCGCTTCCCGACTGGATGAAGGACCAGATTCGCAAGGGCGAGCTGGAAGGACTCGAGCAGCTCTACGACGACGAGGGACGCCCCATCGAAGAAGGCGCCTTCCAGAAGTCGTCGCGTCGGCGCATTCCGACTCCGCCGCCGGGACCGACTCGGCCCGAGCCCCGTCCGGAAGCCATGACCCCAGTCCAGGGCGGGTCGTCAGCCGCAGGAGGCGCACCGTGAGCGTTCGTCGACCCGGAGGCACGCTCTGTCGTTCGAGGCGTTCGGCTGCTCTCGGGTTCGGCGGTGCGATCGTTGCCGTGCTCGCGGCCTGCCAGACCACGGTCACTCAGGGAAGCAACGTGCGCCCGATGCCTCCGAAGCCCACGGCGGGGCCGGTGACACCGCCGACCGCGGCGGTGAACAGCGTGGCCCTCCTGCTCCTGAGTCCGAAGGCCCGCGATACTGACGGCAACGGGATTCCCGACACCATCGACGTCGAGGTCTATCTCTTCGCCGAACCGTTCCCTGCGCCGGTCTTCGCCGACGGCGAGTTCATCTTCCGGCTCTCCACCGCGGGCACATCCACCGATCGATCCGCCCCCGCCCTGCGCGAATGGCGCTTCAGCGGCGAAGTGATCCTCGCCGCCCGCTCGCGCGCCCTTGCAGGCCCGTGCTACCGCTTCGCTCTGAGCCTGCTCGCCGACGGCGGCCGCGAACTCGCGGTCTCGACCGCCGATCTCACTCTCACCTTCCAGGCCTCCGGCGACCGTCCCCCCGTCCACATCTCCGGTGTCCGCACCGTGCAGTTGGTGGGGTAGCGAACGGACGTCCCGCGAGAACCTCGCAGCGATCGAGTCGGGTCAGCGCATTGTCAACCGACCCGGCAGGTTGCCTGTCGCCCGCTCCTCGCGCACGTGGTGGTGACAGGAGAAGCATGACGCGGCGACGCGGAGATAGGCGGCCTCGGCGGCGACGTGATCGCGAGCCCTGGCCGCTTCGGCGAGGGCGGTCACATCGCGGCGGAACGACTCGCTGAGGGCGCGATAGGCCACGGTGTCGCTCACTGCGAACGCGGTGCTCAGGCTGAGCTTGCGAAGCTCTTCGGCGTTGGCCTCGATCGTGGCGCAGTCGCGCACCGAGACCGCCTGAAGAAGCGGTGCCGCGAAGACGACCTTCATCGACATGATCTCGGCGACCGCCTCGCGATCCACGACACTCGTCCGGACGGCCTGCGGCCCTGCGAGTGACTCAGGAGGGGTCGTCTGATCGGTCCGCGCCCCAGCATCGCGGCTGGATTCGACTTCGGTCTCCGAGTTGCAGGCGGCAATCCACGGCACGGCAATTGCAACAGTGGCAAGAAGCACGACGCTGGCACGGCTGACATTGAGACGGGGCATGGTGTGACTCGCTTTCGGTGGAAGTTGGCAGCAGTGCCGATCGACGCGCTGCCAGGCGATGACTGACGTCTGAGAGTATCGCAGTGTCGCGCTCGCGCGGCGCACTGGTCCCGGCCCGTCCCCACGGCCCGTGCCCACGGACCGTGCCCATGGTCCGTCCTCATGGTCCGTCCTCTAGAACCGCCGAGCCCCAGCTCGGCGTACGGCGACGCCGGTCGCCGTGCAGAGCGGCGATTCGCCCACGTGAGCGAAGACCGAAGTGACACGGATCTCCATGGACGAGGTCCTCCGCGTCGTGCGCAGGAAGGATGGAGCACGGAGGACATGGAGGACACGGAGGACATGGAGGACATGGAGGACATGGAGGACACGGAGAAAGAGGCAAGGGTGCGAACGGCCCCGGCCCCGTGATGCCGGCCCCGTGATGCCGGCATCACAGCCAATCGTGTCCGTTCACCAACAACACTCGCTCGCGTGCTTCTCCGTGTCCTCCGTGACCTCCGTGTCACTTCGCTGTCCGCGAGAGCGTCGCGCTCCGGGAAAAGGGAATTGAACACGGAGGGCACGGAGGGCACGGAGGAGAGGCACTCAGACGCATGGAGGGGACGGATACGGTGCGAGAGAACTGCACGGGGACCCGATGACTTCGTCACACTGACTTCGCCACACCGCGGCCCCTGCTCGCTGCGCTCGCGGGGGCAGCGGCGGCCCCGAGGTCCCCTCCGCCGGCGCTCTGGTTGAACAAATCCACAGATTGATTGCGCCTCCCGGGTCCGGTTCTCGTGATCACGGTGTGGGCTGCTGACGAAGTCGTCCGGCCACATCCCTTGCTCCGATCTTCCTGAGAAAGCCTGAGAGAACAGTCATGCTCCGAATCACTCTGTCACTCGCACTCGCCGCCGCCGCTTCGGGTTCCGCACTCGCCGGTGGCCTCTGCAACTGCCCGGCCGACTTCACCGGCGACGGCGCCGTCGACGGTGCCGACCTCGGCGAACTCCTCGCGGGGTGGAACAGCCCCTCGAACGACCTCACCGGCGACAACATCACCGATGGCGCCGACCTTGGCGAGCTCCTTGCGGCGTGGGGCCCCTGCGGCGGTCCGGCCAACGACGAGTGCTCGAATTCCACCGGGATCCCGGTCACCTTGGGCATCCAGGAGATCGCCTTCTGCACCGTGGGCGCGAGCACCAGCGGCCCGACCTTCAGCAGCTCGGCATGCGGCACGGGTTCGAACCAGATCTACAACGACATCTGGTACAGCTACACCCCGCTCAACCACGGCGAACTTCGCCTCACGACCTGCAACGACGCCAGCTTCGACACCGTGATTGCCGTCTACAAGTCGATTCTGCCCGGCTTCGGCTCGTGCCCTCCGCCGCAGGGACAGATCGGTCTCGTCTCCTTGGTCGGCTGCAACGATGACGCCGACGGGTGCTCCTTCAACAGCTCCGATCTGAATATCGACGTGCTCGCGGGATTCACCTACACGATCCGGCTCGGTGGCTTCTCGCCAGCCCAGTTCGGCGTCGGGACTCTCACCGTCGCCTTCGAGAGCGTTGGCCACCAGTGCTTCAACCCAATCAACGCCGGCAATGGTGCCACCGCGACGGTCGTCGGCAACACCAGCGACAACCCCGACTCCTTCGATCCCCCGTGCTCCACGTTCGGCCCCTCGTACAGCGAGTGGATCTACTGGACCGCTCCCGCCAACGGCTTCGTCGACATGTCCCTCTGCCATCCGGAGACCAATTTCGACACCGTGCTCGCCGTCTATCGCGGGACCTTGAACGGCTGCAACGCAATCGACGTCGCCTGCAACGATGACGCCACCGGTGCCGCGTGCGATCTCGTCGAATTCGGCAGCAAGTCGAAGCTCAGCCTCTTCGCCGATCAGGGCCTGACCTACGTCATCCAGGTCACCGGTTGGGGTGGAGCGACCGGGGCGTACAAGCTCACCATCAGTCAGTGATCCTCACGCGGATCGCTGGAGGGAAGAACAGATCGCAAGGCCACGGACTTCGGTCCGTGGTCTTGTCGTTTGCTGCCGTCGTCGCCGCGGCGCGTATCGTCGCCCATGACTCGGCTCGCTCGAAACGTGGCGCCGTGCGTGCTTGGGCTCGCCTCGCTGGCTTCGCTCGGCTGGGCTGCTCCACCGGCCTCTTCCGTGATGACCCCCACACCCGCACCCGTTCACACCAACCGCCTCGCCCGCGAGACGAGTCCGTACCTCCTCCAGCACGCCCACAACCCGGTCGACTGGTATCCCTGGGGCGAGGAGGCGTTCGCGGAGGCGCGTCGTCGCGGCGTGCCGATTCTGCTCTCGATCGGCTACAGCACCTGCTACTGGTGCCACGTCATGGAGCGGGAGAGTTTCGAGGACGAGGCCACCGCCGAGATCCTGAACCGACGTGTGGTGGCCATCAAGGTCGATCGCGAGGAACGGCCCGACGTCGACGAGATCTACATGACCGGCTGCCAGATCTTCACCCAGCTCACCGAAGGGCGAGCGAGCGGGGGATGGCCGCTCACGGTGTTCATCGAGCCGGAATCACTGCGACCCTACTTCGTCGGCACCTACTACCCGCCGCGGGAGAAGTTCGGTCGCCCGGCCTTCGGCGATCTGGTGACGGCGATGGCCGATGCCTACGCCACTCGCCATGACGAGGTGCTGGCCCAGGCGGAGCGACTCGCCGAGCTGATCGAGCAGGAAGTGACCGGAAGCGCGTCGATTCGTCCGCTGGGCGAGGCCACGGTGAGGGCGTGCCGCGACTCCCTCATGCATGGCGCCGACGGCCGCGAGGGTGGCTTCGGCGGCGCTCCCAAGTTTCCGCAGCCGGTCTTCCTGGAGCTCCTGCTCGAGATCGGCTGGTCGAATGCGACGGTGAAGACGGCGCTCACTCACACCGCCGATCGCATGGCCGTCGGCGGTCTCTTCGACCAGGTGGGTGGTGGGTTTCACCGCTATTGCGTCGATGGCACGTGGACCGTGCCGCACTTCGAGAAGATGCTCTACGACAACGGGCAGCTCGCCTCGTTCTACGCCGCGCTGGTGGAACGCACCAGCGATCCGTTCCACGCCGAGACCCTCCGCCGCACGCTCGACTACGTCCTGCGGGAGATGACCACCGAGAGCGGAGCGTTCGCCAGCGCTCAGGACGCCGAGGTCAACGCCCGCGAGGGCCAGAGCTTCCTCTGGACTCCGAAGGAGGTGCGTGCCGCACTCGAAGCGGCGGGTCGAGCCGACCTCTGGCCGATGGCCGAGTCGATCTACGGCCTTGGCGGGTCGCACAATTTCGTCGATCCGCACCATCCCGGCGCGGCCCCTTCGTTCGTCCTGCGACTTGCGTCTCGTCCCGAAGTTCTGGCGAAGGGACTGGATCTCCCGCTCGACGAGTTCAACACCCGCCGCGCCGCACTGAACGAGATTTTGAAGGGGGTCCGTGATCAGCGCCCGCAGCCGATGCGCGACGACAAGGTGATCGTCTCGTGGAACGGCATGATGATCGCCGGACTCGCCGACGGCGGACGAGCGCTGCGCGAGCCACGCTTCGTCGCCGCCGCGGTCCGGGCTGCGGAGTTCATCCTTGCCCACATGCGTGCGCCAGATGGCGGACTGTTCCGCGTCCACCGCGGCGGGCAGAGCCGCATCCCTGCGTTTCTCGAGGACTACGCGGCCCTGGCTCGTGGCCTCGTCGCCCTCGCTCGGGCCGATGACGCTCGCCGAGAACGCTGGCTCACGGAAGCGGGGGGGCTGCTTGATGCCGCGCTGGCTCGCTTCAGCGATCCCCGGGGCGGCTGCTTCGACACGCTCGAAGGCCAAGGCGATCTCTTCGTCCGAACCCGTTCCATTTCGGACGGGGCCATGCCTTCCGGAAACTCCATGTTGATCGCGGCGATGCTTGATCTCGCCGAGGCGATCAAGGAGTCGCGGCCCGGCGCTGGCGCCAGCGCATCGGCGGCTTCGGAGCGTTGGATCGACGAAGCCGTCGCAGCACTCGCCGGGCTCAGCGGTGCAATCGATCAGAACGGAATCGGCTCGTCACTCGCGGTGGCGTCGATTGCACGAGTGATCGAGTCGCATCCGGAGCAATTGGACCAGGCGTTGAGCCGGGCGCTGGCACAGGCGCAGCCCGCTTCCGGCGCGGGAGCGACGGCCCACGGATCGACCGCTCGCAACACCGCGAGTTCCCCGCCCGATGCCGCAATTGCCCTGTCAGTCGAGCCCCGTGAACTCACGCTCGGCACCGGCTCAACCGACGTCACGCTCACCGTGATCATTCCCGCCGGGGTTCACATCAATGCCCACGATCCCGGCGAACCCGGACTGATCGGGCTCGACATCTCGCTCTCCGAAGACGAGGCCTTCTCGCTGGAGGTGGACTACCCCGCGGGCGACGCGGGCGAGGGCGCGTCGCGAGTCCACCACGGCACGCTCCGTGTGCCGATCCGTCTCGTGCGGCGGAACTCGGGGACCCAGCGCGCACTCGCGGATCCATCCAGCTTCACACTGCTGGTGACGCTTCAACCCTGCACGAACGAGTTCTGTCTGCGACCGGCGACGCACCGCGTCACGGTGGTGGTGCAATCGAAGTAGATCGTTATCAGACGGTCGAAGCTCCGCAGCGGTGCCATTCAGTTGCACGCGGCAGCGTGACGCCCGAAAAACCCTGCACTTCGCGAATTGGGCGGGTTGAATCAACGCTCCGACTTTCGACAATGTCGCTACTGCCGATCGGCCGGCGGAGAGCATTGGTAGGCGAACCGAATGTCGGAAACAACGCCGCCGGCCCCGAGTGAAGAGGAACATCCCATGTCAGTCATGAGAGGTCTTGAAGCTGTCGCCCCCTCCGCACGAATGGCTCGGCCAGTCAGGGGGACTGCCTCACCGTCGCGCGCTGCGGCAACGTCGGCCGCAATCGTCACCACACTCATCGCCGCCGGCGCGATCGCCGGGACGCAGACCTTCAGCGGTCCGCTCCAATCGACCCGTGCCGCGTTCAATGCGGCGGCGGGATGCGACCTCAAGAAGGAGAGTTTCGATTCGTTCCCGCCTGGCTCGGTGATCAGCTCGATGCCCGGCGTTGATGCGGTGATGACCAACGAGGACGCGAACGGGAACGCCATCGGCTTTCCGATCGTCGATGGCAACAGTCCGATCACCCCTCCGAACTGGCTCGTGAATGTCGGCAATGGCCGTCCTCCCTTCAGCCCCTGGGTGGTCCGTCCGATTGCCGGCGCCTTCATCCATGCCTTCGGCCAGGTCAGCGCCCAAGGCGACTGGGTGCGCGTCCAGGGTTTCGATGCCAAGGATGTGCTTGTGGTCAGTGTGGACGCCCCGCCCATCGGTGCCGGGGCCTTCGCCGGATTCGTCACCGACGTCCCCGTCGCCCGTGTGGTGGTGACTCCGCTTGGCAACTTCGACGGTGCCAACGGCCTCGACGATCTGACCGTCTCGATCGTGCCGCCGGAGCCGTGTCCCGCCGACCTGAACCACGACGGCATCGTGGACGGCGCCGACCTCGGCGAACTGCTGAGCGCGTGGGGAACGTCGGCATTCGATCTGGCCTGCGACGGCAGCACCGACGGCGCCGACCTGGGAGTGCTCCTCGCCGCGTGGGGAGCCTGCGGGTAAGGCGAGTGGGGAGTACGATCGCCGCGGAGCAGGGTCGAATCGTCGCTGTTGCGACCCCCCGTACACCCGTACACCGCGATCTCGGAACCACCCCCCATGCCCCGACCCACCCGTCGTGAATTTCTGGCGAGCACCGCCGCAATGATGGCTTTCGCCGGATCGGCGCACGCCGGCAAGGCTGGAACCACGCCGCCTGCGTCGGGCAAGACGGGCGCAGCGAGCGGCCCAGGCAAGACGGTCACGCCGGGTGCGGGATCGGCCGGCGCCATCCCAATCGAGCGTCGCCAGTTCGGGGCCACCGACATGTCCGTCACCGTGCTCGGTTTCGGCGGCGCGGAGATCGGGTACCAGCAGGTGGAGCAAGGAATCGTCGATCGCCTCCTGAACTCCGCCCTCGATGCCGGCCTCAACGTCATCGACACCGCCGAGTGCTACGCGGGGAGCGAAGAGGCAATCGGCAAGGCCGTCTCCAGCCGCCGCAAGGAGTTTCACCTCTTCACCAAAGTCGGCCACATGGAGCAGGGTGAGGCGGGATGGACCTCAGCGTCGATTGCCAAGTCGATCGATCGCAGCCTCGAGCGACTGCGGACTGATCACCTCGACCTGGTGCAACTGCACTCGTGCAGTCTCGACATCCTCAGGAAGGGCGACTGCATCGCCGCCCTCGAGCTGGCGAAGAAGCAGGGCAAGACTCGCTACATCGGCTACAGCGGCGACTCCACTGCGGCCCTTCACGCCATCGAGAGCGGGCGCTTCGACACGCTCCAGACTTCGGTGAGTATCGCCGACCAGGAGTGCATCGCGCTGACGATTCCCAAGGCCAAGGAGCGCAACATGGGGGTGATCGCCAAACGCCCCATCGCCAACGCGGCCTGGCGGCACGACGCCGAGCCCAAGGACGACTACGGCCACGAGTACTGGGTTCGTCTGCAGAAGCTCGCGTACGACTTCGCCACCGGCGATGCCCGCAGCACGTCCGGGCCCGACGGCGCCGCCGGTGTCGCCCTTCGGTTCACGCTGGCCGTGCCCGGAGTGCACGTGGCCATCGTCGGCACCTCCAAGCCCGAGCGCTGGAAGCAGAACGCCGAGATGCTCCGCGACGGCGGACCGCTGCCGCGCGAGAAGTTCGAGGCGATCCGGGCCCGCTGGAAGGAAGTCGCCGCAGCCGACTGGACCGGCAGGACGTGAGGAGTGCAAGGGCCCTTTGACGGAGCGCGGGCCTCCGGCCCGCATTCCCCTACCCCCGCCGGCGGATGGCGATCACGAGGCTACCACCCGCATCTCCAACAGGACATCCGAGACAATCCAGTCACGGTGGGGTTGTGCGCGTCGGTCGCCCCCGTCACCGCTTCACAAACGTGCCGCTTTCGTGGTCCTTCTCGACTCCGGGGAAGCGGAGGACGCTGTTGTGCATGGCGACGTAGACGCCGGGGGGCACGAGTTGGACGGCAAGCAGCGCTTCGGTGAGGTTCTGGGTGGCGTCGGTGCGGCGGAGTTCGTAGGGACGCATGGCCCCGGTGAGGACCACGGGAACGCGAAGGCTCTCCCGGAGTCGATCGAGGATTCGATGGCCGGTCTTGGCCAGGCGATCGGTGCCGTGGACCACGACGACGCCGTCGTGGGTGACAGACTGCGCTTCGACCGTGGCGGCGATCAGGTCGTGATCGGCCTCGGTCATGTCGAGGCTGTCCTTGTTGAGGAGCGCCACCCGGTCGATTGCCACCCCACGCAGATCGAGCGAGGCGAGCATCACATCGAGGACGTTGACTCGATTGGCCATCACCCCGGCGAGCTCGTCGTAGGTCTTCTCGATCGTGCCGCCGGTGGAGATGAGAGAGATGCGTCGAGAGGTCACGGGCGACGGTAGTCGGCTTCGCCGACTGGCTCGTCGGCCATCGCCGACGAGTGAGGTGTGTCGCGTGCGCGGCACCTGTCTTCGCTCGGCACGATCGACGCGGCGCTGGCTGCGCCAGCGTGGTCGATCGAGCCGAGTGGTTCTAAGCGCGGGAAGCGAGTCGAAGGAAGCGGCATCTGGGCTGTACACTCGGGCCATGCGCGTTGATGCACTGCTTGCGGTCGCTGTCGGGTCTGCGCTTGGGGGCGTGGCTCGGCATCTGCTGGGTCACGCGGCAGGGGCGGTGCTTGGGCGCGACCTGCCGTGGGGGACGCTCGTTGTGAATGTCCTCGGCTGCTTCGCGCTCGGGGTGTGCCTGGCGCTGGTGCTCGGAGGTCGGAAGAACGCCGACCCATCGCAGGAGGTGCTCGTGGCGTTTCTCTTCGCCGGAGTGCTGGGTGGGTTCACCACATTCTCGGCGTTTGGTCGCGAGACCTTCGAGTTGGTTCGAGAAGGACGCGGGACGATGGCGGCGATCTATGTGGTCGGCAGCAATGTGCTGGCCTTGGGGGCGGTCTGGGCGGGGTGGAGACTGGGGGCGTCGGTGGCGCCGATGGCGCACTGAGCGGCAAGGTCGGCGGGGCCGACCGGGGCATCGCGAAATTCGGGTGCCACGCAACGCCGTGAACGAATCACGCCCGCAGCGCCGCCGAGCCCGGGACCACCGGCACCTGGTACCGCCGAGCCCGGGACCACCGAGCCCCAGCTCGACGAACGACGACGCGAGCCGCCGTGCGAGAAGAGCGGTCGTGACACGGAGGACACGGAGGGCACGGGGATCGCACCTGGGACCGAGCTGGGGCTCGGCGCACCGTCCCAGTACGCACGCCCGGGCACCCCCAACTGAATCGCCGGAAATGCCGCCGCTCACGTGCATCACGAGTTCGTGCGTCCCCCGTCGTCGGCGGCACTTCCGGCCTCAAGAAGGTGCCGCGCACGCGGCACACCCCAGGAGTCGGCGCAGCCGACGCGAAGCTTGACGCAGCCGACGCGCCTCACGCTTCGCGCGACATCCGATTCAAGATCGGCCCCAGGGCAATGCACAGCACTCCGGCGCCGATTGAGGAGAGGACGAAGAGGAAGAAGAAGTCGCCCTGGCCGCCGAAGACGCCGGTCCAGGGGAGGGTGACTTCGCCCTTGTCGACCTTCTCGACGTAGCTGCCGATCAAGCCGCCGAGAACGCCCGCGGCGAAGCTGGAGAGGAACCAGATGCCCATCAGCAGCGACACGAACTTCAGCGGTGCGGTCTTGGTGACGAACGACAGACCGGTCGGGGAGAGGAAGAGCTCGCCGAGCGTGTGGAAGAAGTAGGTCGCGAGCAGCCAGAAGACGCTGACCTTGACGCCGGTCGAGGCGGCGCCGCCGCCGAAGACCATGAAGAGGTAGCCGATGCCCAGAAGGATCAGGCCGATTCCGATCTTGCCGGCCTGTCTCGGCTTCATGCGACGCTTGGCAAGCCAGGGCCACATCAGGGCGAAGGGAATCGAAAGCGCAATGATCAGCAGCGGATTGACGGACTGGAACCACGTCGCGGGCATCTCCCACGAGCCCATGCTGCGATTGGTGTTCTCGAGGGCGAAGACGTTGAGCGTCGAGCCGGCCTGCTCGAAGGCCATCCAGAAGAAGGTGTTGAAGAGGATGAAGACGAGTATCGCCAGCACCTTCGGGCGATCCGGACCATCCTGTGCGCTGAGGAGCCATCCGGTGAGAGCGAGCATCGCCGCAAGAATCAGGGCGATGGTCCAGCCGTAGCCCAGCGTGTCGGTGGTGCGGGTCATCATGCCGCGCAGCCAGGTGAAGCCGCCTTCGTAGAAGAAGAAGCCCACGGCCGTCGCCAGAATCACCGCCCCCACGAGGAGCGGAATCGAGATGTTGGGCTTGCCTTCCGGCGGCAGTCCCACGCCCTGAAGGAATCGCGGACGACCGATGACATACATCACGAGACCCAGGACCATGCCGACCGCGGCGGCGCCGAAGCCCCAGTGCCAGCCGACCTTCTCGCCGAGGGTGCCGCAGATGAAGGCGCAGATGAAGGCGCCGACATTGATGCCCATGTAGAAGATCGAGTAGCCGCCCTCGCGACGCGGATCGTCGGCCCGAGGATAGAGCTGACCGACCATCACCGAGACGCATGGCTTGAAGTGGCCGGTGCCGATCACGATCAAGGCCAGGCCGCCGATGAAGATTGCCAGGCCGACGGCGTCGTTGGCCCACTCGCCAAAGCCCGAGACGGCCAAGGCGACGTGACCGAGAGCGATCGAGATGCCGCCGACCAGCATCGAGCGGTGGGTTCCGATGAATTTGTCGGCGATCAGTCCACCCATGATTGGGAGCAGATAGGCGAGGCCGGTGTACCAGCCGTAGAGAAGCGTGGCCTCACCCGTGGCCCAGCCGCGTCCACCGTTGGAGTGATTCACCACCTCGACCGACGTGGCGTCGCCCTGAGCCACCTGCGTGATCTGTTCGATGGTCTTGTCGCCATCTTTGGTCTCGCCTTTGATGGTCATGCCGTTGGCGTCGCTGGCGACGATCTCGCCTTCGACGACTGCACCGGTCGCGAGGGTCACCCTTACGCGCGCACTCGATTCGAGGGCCATGCTGCTGCCGTCGGCGAGCGTGAGGTTGAAGCCCACGTGGACCGTCGCGATCAGATAGAGCACCAGCAGCGCCCGCATCCCGTAGTACGAGAATCGCTCCCACATCTCCACGAAGAAGAGGAGAAACAGGCCCGGCGGCTGCCAGGACTGGGCGGCGGCAAGAGCCGCTCCGGTGGGCTGCGGCGGCGACTGATCGGTGGGCGTGTAGCTCATTCGCGGAGTCCGGGAGAGAAGGGGAGGGAAGGACGAGGGGTGGCCTCAGCGGCCCTTGGTCACGCCCTGCATCTCGTCGGCGAGATGTCCGGCGTCGTAGATCTTGCGAAGCGACTCGAGGATGCCGCGGATGTCCACGGCGACCGCGCGGGCCACGGTGTCCTCGTAGGCGTAGTCGCCGGAGAGGCTCTGGATGTTGCCGTCGAAGATCAGTCCGATCAGCTCGCCGTCGGCGTTGACCACAGGACTGCCGGAATTGCCGCCGATGATGTCGGCGGTGCCGACGAAGTTGTAGGGCGTCGTCAGGTCGATCATCTCCTTGCGATCGAGCCAGCGCTGCGGCAGATTGAAGGGCTCGGCATTGCCGCGGGCGGCGGCCTTGGCGAAGGCTTCACCCATCGTCGAGTAGGGCTTCACGGTGCTGCCGTTCTCCTCGTAGCCGCGGACCGGGCCGTAGGAGAGCCGCAGTGTGAAGGTGGCGTCGGGTGCTTCGCGATCACCCTGCACCGCGAAGCGGGCCTTGGCCAGACGGGCGTAGGCCTCGCGCTGCGGGCCGAGGACTTCGTTCTCGTAGCGAAGCTGAAGCGAACGAGCGAGCTGGTCGAGATCGCGGGCAAGGGCCAGCATCGGATCACTGCTCGTGGCCAGCGCGTCGCGGGAACCCTCGGCGGTGCGCTTGCGGAAGTCGACCTTCGCGACCTGCGTGCCGGAGATCAGTTCCGCGGCGCGTGCGGATGGCGACTTGCCGGCGAGTGTCGAGAGGACCAGCGGATGATCGCCACCGAGGACGCGGGCGAGAGTCGACAGCCAGATCGCCATCTTCTCGGTTTCCACCTCGGCGAAGATCGGCGCGGGCGAGAAGATCTCGAGTTCGAGCGAGGCGAGATTGCTGTCGCGATACTCGGGGAGTCGATGGGCGTTGGGCTTGGCCTTCTCCTCCAGCAGTCGCACAAGCTGGCGGGCGAGCCGGAAGTGGCGACTGGCGCCGCGGCCATCGGAGATGATCCGGTGCTGCTCGAAGAAGGGGAGATACGCCGCAATCGAGTCGGCGATCTGCTCGATCACGCCTTCGCCCAGCGACTTCAACTGCGGGTTCGCGGCGATCTCGTCCATCAGACGATTCTCGGCGTCGACCTTGGCCTTGAAGAAGGTCGGGTCCTGGAGGGCGTCGAGCATGCCGAGTCGCGCCTTGCGCCCGTTGGCGATGCCGCCGAGATCGCTCTCGGCCTGACGCTTGAAGGCCGGATCGCGAGCCGCGAAGGCGGTGAGTTCGACCTCCTGGCGGAAGAGCCAGTCGAGGATCGTCGGACCTTCGTGATCGCGAAGGAAGCGGAGGTGGTCGGCGGTGAGCTGACGCTGCGTGCGACCGGGATGGCCGAAGACGAAGGTGAGGTCACCCTCCTTCGAGCCCTTCGGCGTGGCCACGAGGTGCTGGGGAGTCTGCAGCGGCTTGCCGTCCTCGTAGATTCGGAACAGGGCCATGTCGAGGGCGTGGCGCGGGAACTCGAAGTTGTCGACGTCGCCACCGAGGGCCGCGGCGCTCGACTCGGGGGCGAAGACCAGGCGCACGTCGGTGTAGCGCTTCGAGCGGTAGAGGTGGTAACGGCCGCCCTGGAAGAGCGTGACCACTTCGCTGACGAGTCCGGTGGTGTCCTGTGAGGTCTTCTCGAGCTCGGCGACGGCCCGCTGCCGCGCCGCATAGGCGGCGCCGGGATCGGCATTCGCCGGCACCGCGGCGTTGATCGTGTCGGTCACATCCTCGATCGACCAGAGCACTCGAAGCTCGAGATCCGGGCAGGGGATCTCCTCACCGCGGTTCTTCGCCAGGAAGCCGTCCTCGAGCAGGTTGCGATCCTTGGTGCCCAGAGCGTCGATGACGTCGCTCCCGACGTGGTGATTGGTCAGCACCAGTCCGTCAGGCGAGACGATCGAGCCAGAACCGCCGGTCTCGAAGCGCACCGCCGACTTCTGCATGCGCTCGAGCCACGCCGGATCGAGAGTGACCTTGTACTTCTGTGCAAGGGACTCGGTGGGGGGGCGGGTGAGCAGCCACATGCCCTCGTCGGCAGCGGCGGAGGCTGTGAGCAACGAGGTCGAGGTGAGAGCAGCGAGGGCGAGCGTGCGGAAGCAACGCTGAAGGACATGTGGCGAACGCATGCGGAGAGGATACTGATTTGAGCGCTCGGTTGCGGCCTCCGGCCGCACACTCGCTCTCGTACGCCGCGCCGGGCGAAGCCCGGCGGGCTGAGCGGGCGCGGGCTGATTTGAGCGCTCGGTTGCGGCCTCCGGCCGCACACTCGCTTTCGTACGCCGCGCCGGGCGAAGCCCGGCGGGCTGCGCGGGCGCGGGCGCTTCGCGGGCTGATTTGAGCGCTCGGTTGCGGCCTCCGGGCGCACACTCGCTTTCGTACGCCGCGCCGGGCGGAGCCCGGCGGGCTGCGCGGCTGGCGATTGTCCTTCCGCGCTACCGACCCATTCCACCACGGGTGCGGGTCTCGCCCGCGGCAATCGGCGGCTTGGGCGCCTCGGTCGGCGCAGCCGGCGGCGGAGCGGGAGGGGAGTTCGCCGCCGCCGCAGCCGCTGACGATCCCGAGACAGCGCCCTGGGGGGTGATCACGGGCCTGATGTCCGGGGCACCGGGTCGATGATTCGGATCGGTCGCGCCACCGTTGTTCTGAAGCGAGGGATCGAAGTCGGGCACCCGAAGACCATCCTCCATCAACTGCTTGAGGGGCCGTCGATACTCGTCGAGCTTGCGGCGGGCGTCCTCGTTGAAATTGGTGTCGTTCTCGTTGGGGTTGTCGACGATGATCGGGGTCACGAAGGCGAGCAGCTCGCTCACGTTGTCGGCGGTGTCCATCGAGGTGAAGAGCAGCTCGCCGATGCCGGGGATGTCGCCGAGCAGAGGAACCTTCCGCTTCACATCCGACTGGGTCTCCACGCGGATGCCCGAGAGCACGACGGTCTGGCCGTTGCGGAGCGTCACTTCGGTCTCGGTGATGCGGCGATCGAGCACGGCGCCGCCGAGGATGGTCACGCCGGGAACGACGTTTGAGAGCTCGAGCTTGATCTCCAGCGAGACGTTCTGGAGCATCGGATTGTCGTTGGGCGTGATCCGGGGACGCACGTTCAGCAGCACCCCGACCTGCTTGTACTCGAAGGAGTTGTTCACGCCGCCGACGTCGGTGGTGTTGGTGTTGGAGATGAAGGGAATCTCCTGGCCGTTGAAGAAGACCGCCTCGGCGTTGTCGCTGGTGAAGATCTTGGGCTGCTGGAGGATCTTGACGTTGGTCTTCTGACCCAGGGCCTGGAGCACCGCCTCGGCGCTCACGTTCACGTTCAGGGTTGAGGTGTCGAAGATCGAGAGGAAGCTCTCTTCGGTGTTGTTGTTCTCGACCGAGGCGCCGATGGCGTTGTCGCTGAGCGGCGTGGTGATGCCGTCTCGACCGACGCGCAGTCCCCAGGCGAACTCGTCCTTCAGGTCGACTGACGCGAGCACGGCGGCGATCAGCACCTGCCGACCCGGCTTGTCGAGCTGGGCGATCATCTCGACCACCGCGTTCTGCATCTCGCCGGGGGCGAGGATCGAGAGGGCGTTCTGCTTGATGATCGGAACGATGCGGACCTTGCCGATGATCGAAGACTCGGGTGTTCGCTCGGTGTCGCCGGCCCGGCCCTGCTGCCAGGGGAACTGGATGTCGCCGGGATTGCCGCTGCCACCCGCTCCACCCGCGTCGCCGCCGGCTCGGGCGCCTCCGGTGTCACCACCGTCGGAGTTGAGCCCATCGGAGATTCCGCCGGTGTTGCCCTTGGTGAGACCGGTGCGGGCGCCGGCGATGCTCACGCCGCTGCCGGCTTCGGAGAGCAGGGCGTTGAGCTGTTCGGCAACCTCGGTCGCGTTGGCGTAGCGAAGCTCGACGATGACGGGCTTGCCGATGCGGGTCGGGGTGTCGATCGAGTCGATGACCTTGTCGAGCCAACTGAAGTTCTCGGGAGTGCGGCTGAAGACGACGAGCTGGCGATTGTCGGGGAGCGCCCTGATCCGGAAGATGTTGGCGACCGCGGCCGTGGCTCCATCGCCACCGCCGCCACCGCCGCCACCACCTGCGCCACCGAGCGCACCGCCTCGAGCTGCGCCGCCTCGACCGGCACGGGAGGAGGTTCCCCCCTCGAGCATGTTGGTGAGGAGCTCTTCGACCACCAGCGGATCGGCGTACGCCAGGTCGTAGACGCGATAGAGCTCGCCCTCGGCCTTGCTGAGGGGAACGTCCCAGTGCTTGGAGATGAGGTACTCCACCTCGTGGAGGATCTCAGGCTCGGCGCTGACGGTGATGGCGTTGATCTGGGTCATCACCGTGACCCGAAGCTGCTCGCTGGTGCCGACCGATTCGGAGCTGCGGGCGCCACCACCTGTGGGTCGTCCCGGCTGGCCACGATTGCCAGCGGGCTGCGCAGCCGCGCGATTCCCGCCCGAGCTCGGGGTGCGACCTGATTCGAAGAGGTTCTGCACCGCTTCGCCGATGGTCGCTGCGTCCGCGAAGGCCAGGCGGAAGGTGCGGGTCTCGACGTTGACGAACATCGGTTGATCGAGCGAATTGATCAGCAACTGGAAGCGCTTGGCGAGTCCGACGTTGCCCTGGAGCACGATGCGGTTGGAGTTTTCGTCGGCGAACATCGTGACCACGTCGCTGGGCACGAAAGGCTGAAGCTGCTCGGCGATGATCGCTGCCTTGGCCAGGCTCACCTGGTACACCTTGGTGACGATGGCGCCGTCTTCCTGGAGGGCCATCACGTCGTCATCCGCGCCGAGCACGATGCCCGGATCCTGGATCTTGTTCAGGTCGGTGAGGAGATCGATGATGATCTCATTCTCGGTCTCGACGACGCCGACTCCGTTGAGTCGAAAGGCCTTGAAGAGCAGATCGAGCGCCTCGTGCTGCGAGATCGGCTTGTCGTTGATCAGCGTGATCTTGTACGGCTTCACCGCCGAGAGACGAACGATCACGACCTTGCCGGTGGCCTCCACGATGAAGCGCACGGTGTCTTCGATGGGCGTCTCGCGGAAGCTCAGGACCACCTTCTCTTCGACCGCGGGTCGGCGACTGTTCACGGTGGTCGAACGATTGTTGGAGCGCGGGGCGTCGGTCGCCGGCTTGACGGCGGGCGTGGCCTCTGCCGGGGGTGGGATCTGCGGAGTGACGGCGGCGGAACTCGCGGCCGGAGCCGTGACTGCGGCCGGTGGCTCGGTTGCGGGCGGCGCCGTCGGTGGTGGGTCCTGGAGGGCGAGTTCCACCATCTCCCCGGCAGCAGGCGTCTCGTCAGCAGGCGTCACGTCAGCAGGCGTCACGTCAGCAGACATCTCGTCAGCAGACATTGGGGCAGCGGCCACCTCGGCGACTGGGGCCTCCGAGCGATCCTCCGCGGCCGAGGTCGCGAGGAGCTGTGCCGAGTTGGAGTTCGAGACGGACGCCACGACGAGCGTCACGGCAGTCGCGGAGAGGAGAGAGAACGCGGCGGCCTGATGGCGGGTGGAGAAGAACAGGTTCACGAGGGCGATCTCCGGCAGGGGCTCGCGCGGTCGACTCCGCGTGCGATGCCTGTAACTGGTTCGAGCCCCGGAATCGGGGGAGGAGCGATCAAGGACAGAAACGAGGCGAAGCGCCCGTCATTGCCCGTACACAGGTGACTTTGTACACGTACTGCGAATCACTTGCGCGTACTCGCAGCCTCGCGAACCCGGGCCAGAAGCAGCTTGTACTGCTCATCGAGCGCGGCCTTGGTGGCCTCGTCGAGGTCCTTCTTGTTCTTCGCCTTGACCACTTCGCTCAGGGCCTTCATCGCTCCCGAACGATCGAGCTGGTCGATCTCGGCCTTGCTGAGAATCGCCGGTGCCGCACTCACCGGAGCAGCGTCGGCTTCGCCCTCCGGCGGAGCGTCGGACTTCTCGGTCGCGGCGTCGCCCTCGCCAGCAGCTTCGGCCCGCGCCGCTTCGGCGGGATCCTCTCGTCCGCGCGGAGCCGCGCCGCGTCCCGAGGGGGCAGCCGGCGGAGGAGCCGCGCCGCTCGACTTGATCTTGGCCAGGGCCTGATCAACCTTGTCGGAGGGCAGAAGCCCGGCGGGAAGGCCCGTGCTTTCGGCGAGCGGCTTGAACAGATCGGCGCTGCTCTTGAAGTCGAGCAGCACATGGTCGTAGTCACGACCGAGATGGTGAAGCCTGACTTCCCACGGCGCCTTGACCTCGAGGATTCTGACGCCATCGGTCTCGTCGCCGACTCGGGCCCGACTTCCGTCGACGAAGTAGACGGTCTGACCGAGCAGGAAGTTGACCTTCTTGCCGGTGTATGTCGCCGGTGGCGCGGGCGGCGGCGGCTTCGGCTTCGGGGCCGGTGGCATGAAGAAGACGCTGCGCTGATTGAACCGCTTCTCCGCAAGGGCCAGGGCATCGCTGTGCTCACCGAGCAGTTCATCGACGGCGCTCCTGGCATTCTCGTCGTGGCCCTTGGTGATCACCGCGGTGGTGAGCGAGGGCAGACCCGCGGCGATGACCAGTCCGGCGACAACCAGCGCCGCGATGCTCACGCCCAAGGTCGGCGTCCAGCGCACGCCGCGGACGATCGAGCGAAATGAAGTGTTCTCGGGACCGGCCATGGTGTGAATCAGGGGTGGAGAGAGGAGATGATCATCGGCGCCGGTTGGGGGTCACGGCGACCCAGCCGTCGACGGTCAGACGCACCTTGACGTTGCGACCGGTTTCGGGCTTGGTGATGTCGAGACGACTGACGGCATCGATGTTCGGATGGGTCTCGAGTTCGGCGACCACTGCGGCGGTCACTTCCGGCGGCGCCTCGAACTCGACCTCGCCGCTGACCTTCGCCGCCGACTTCCCAGGTTCGATCACCCCCGCGAGCGTCGTGCCCTGCATGCGAGCGTCGTCGCGATCCTTGTAACCGCTGTTGATCACTTCCTTGTGCGCCTGCAGCACCGAGTTGACCGCGTCGGCCAGTTCGATGAGTCCCTGGTCGACGCCCCGGGGAAGGCGGATGGCGCCGTGGGCCAGCACCACTTCGCTCAGCATTCGATCGGCGTTCGGTCGACGCTGAGCCTTGTCGAGCTCGGTCTGCAGCGTGTCGGCCACCGCCCTCCGCTCGCGGGCCATCGACCAGGTCGTGGCGTTGAAGAGCGAGTAGGCGCCGATGGCGAGCACGCCGACAAAGGCCCAGCGCATGGCGCGGGGGAGCCCCTCGAACTGTCCGCGCAACTTCGATCCCATCCGGTTGGCGGGGGGGCTCGCGGCCGGGCTCGCGGCCGGGCTCGCGGCCGGGCTCGCGGATTGCCGCGGCGGGGCGGAGATGGCTGGAGTGTTGACGTCGGTCACGGCGTGGATCCCCTCGATCGAGTATCGGTCACTTCGCCTCCTTCGTCCGCTTGAGGAGCTGACCGAACTCGGTCAGCAGTCGCGCTGCGGTCTCCTCGTCGAGATCGGGGAGCAGTTTGGCCTGGGCCACCTTCGCCAGCGCCGACTGGGCCTCCGACCTCGACATCACGTTGATCTGGGCCTCCGACAGCGGGTCGGGCACCGTCGCCGCAGCCGACGCCGGTCGCGGACCGCGCGGTGCGGCAGCGCCGCCCTCGGCAGGAGGCCCGCCCTCGCGGGTCTCGCCGCCGCGTCGAGCCACGTTGCGCCCGTCGGCCCGCCGGTCGGCAGCCTTCTCCTCACCTTCGGCGGTTGCGGCGTCCTTGGTCTCGCTCTCGCCCTTGGCCGCACCGGCTGGGTCGGTGGCGGCGCCGCGCCCGCTGGTTCGGCCGCCGCGACCAGGTCCTGAAGTCGGGTTCGATCCATCCGGCCCGTCAGTCGACTCGGCGCTGGCCACGTCGCCGGGGGCCTCCTCGGGTCGAGCCTCGAGGCCATCGGAGGAGGGCTCTTGCGGAGTCGCCGCAGCCCGCGCACCCGAGGCGCCGGGCCCGGCCGCAGGAACCGCGCCGCTCTCGCCGTCTTCGGATTCCTTGTAGTTGGGATCGGCCTGTGGCCCATAGCGGCGCACGGCAAGGCTGGTCACCGCGTAGTCCTGCTCCTTGGGGTAGGGGAAGGTGCGGAAGGCGTCCTTGACGTCGGCGTTCAGACGGAAGCGATTGACGCCAGCGCCTGCGGAGGGATCGACGCGGTGCGTGATCCGATCGAAGATGCCGGTTCGCTCCATCTGGGTCTTGAGGAGGATCACCCGATCGGTGGCCGAAGAGTCCTTGTACTTGCGGGCGATGCCCTGAATCGAGATTCCGTCGCCGCGCACCAGCCCGATCGAGTCGAGCTCGATGCCTTCGGGCGTGCAGTTGGCGATGTCGGCGAGGAGCTTGGTCATCGGCCATGTCTGTCGGCGCATCTCCGCGTACATCGCCCGGCGCCGCGATTCCTCGCGGTTCTCCTCCTCGAGCGCTTCAAGATCAGGAACCTTGGTGCGCAGGAGGGCCAGCCGCATCTCCGCGAATGCCAGCGGTCCGAAGGCCGCGAGCACGAGAGCGACCAACCCGACCATCACCGCAGTGCGCGGCTGGGCGAGGGCGGTCGCCGCCCGCGAGATCGCCGAGGGGCGTTCGCGGAGGGGAGTGGCGCGGAGTGTGGTGAGCGGGCGAAGCTCGCCCTGGGCGGCGAGGAATGCGCCGAGGGCAATGCCGTAATCATTCCACCAGGTGGGATCGGCGTTGACGCCGGAGACGCGGGCGCGAGCACGATCGATGGCATCAGGGGGAAGGACCAGAAGCGAGGTGCTGGCCAGACGCGAGCCGTCCCCGGAACCGCCGGCAGAGCCGCCGGCCGAACCATCAGCTTCTGCCAGCCGCGCCGAAAGACGCTCGAGGAGCTCCTTCACCGCCGCGCCGGAGTGTCCCGAGCCAAGGGCCGTCTCGGCGACCACCCGGGTGATCTCCTGTCGCCACTCGTCATTGCCGGCGAAGTCCTCGGTGGTGGCTCGGAAGGCCACGCCATGGGCATGCGGCACAGCGAGCGCAATCGAGCCTTCGCTGCGGTCGATTGACATGGCCGGCGAAAGCAGGGGAGCTCCGCCGACGAACGAGGCGAGGGCCACCACATCGGCGGTCCAGGTCATCTCGAGGCCGAGCGTGTTGTCTGGAATCGAAGCGCTCTCGGGCCAGCCGACGATGAGTCCGGTGCGTCCGGTGTCGCCAGGCGATGCGGCCAGCGCGGCCATCACCAGGCGATGCGGTGGCACCGCGCCGAGCAGGTGGGCCTCGGCCTGAAGTTGAAGGGCGCCGACCAGACGCTCGATGGGCTGGTTGGGAAGCTGGCACGAGCGGCAGATCACGCGGCTCGCCGGGAGCACTCCGATGATCTGACCAGGGGCCCGTTCGTCGACCCAGCGCCTGAGGGACGAGGTGTCGGCACCGCCGAATCGCCGGGCATCGAGAAGTCGGTCGGTCCCGCTCTCACGGCGCACGGCGATGGCATGCCAGCCACCGCTCTGACGATGGAGGATCACCGTCAAGGTCGGGTCGATCTGCTGCTTGGCGTGACGCCCGCTTCGGCCGCCGCGCGGAGCCGCTTCGGAACCTGCGCGGACTCCCGCGCTGGATCCCCCGCTCGAGAGAGTGGGCTTCGACTCCGGGTTGTTCTGGTTGGACACACTCACGCTCACTGCTCCCGGTACTCGATGATGCGGGCTGGCACTGTGGAACGATCGACGACCACGAAGATTTCAACCTCGGCGCCGGTTGTGGCCGAACGCCCGCGAGAGCTGATCGAATAGACCCAGCTGCGGGTATCGGCCTGCGTGGAGAGATTCAGGAGCGTCCCCGGCTCGATTCCGTTGATCTCGAGAAGATCGACGATGCTGCTGATGCCTTCTTCCCGCGACTCGCGAAGGGCGACGATCTGATCGGCGACCTTTGGATCAAACGAGAGAACTTCCTTCAGCGTCTCGGCCGGAATGGTGTTCAGGTTGAACTTGCCGGGGGTGACTTCGGTGACTTCCTCGAGCGTCGACGCTCGAGGAAGTCACCGAAGTCACCCCCGGCAAGT
>ENA-ORBV01001112-ORBV01001112.1-microbial-mat-metagenome-genome-assembly--contig:-NODE-1112-length-61348-cov-6.733398_pt1 | contig 61348 bp, 58 predicted proteins | sample MGYA00237777_ERZ505514 | MGnify/ENA primary metagenome ERZ505514 (study PRJEB26160, sample SAMN06269048) | microbial mat metagenome | isolation source: Oligotrophic lake microbial mat | place...
ATCCTGACCCAGTGGAAAGAGATCCAGCGCGCGATAATCGGCATAGCGGCCGTGAATTCGGATCTGAAAAGGGCGGCCGCTGCGAGCCGTTGGCAGCAGGGCTTCGGCGTCGAGCTGCCGGTAGTTCTCCGTCGACAGCCGCGCGCTAGCCGTGAAGCGCAGCAGGTCGCCCGTGGCCCCGCGCATGTAGCCGACGCCGCCGACCAGGCCGGCTCCGGAAGGCATACCGCCAATGAGCGACCGGACACCGTTGTACTCTCCCGCGAAGAGGCTGTTCGGAAAGTTCCTCCGTTCCAGGGCGAGCATGCGGCCCTCCCACTTGGAGACCACCTCTGGAGTGAGCGTTTTGGCCTTCGCGCGCCGCGCGGCGTCGAGCAAACCGGCACGCGAGTTCGGCAGTGCCTGGGGGGCTCCGGCGGGAGCCTGCGCCCCGAGCGCCCCTCCGAGCCATAGCCAGGCCGCAATCGCGAGGGTCGTCGTCGCTCTCGAACTCATGCCGCCACCGCTTCGCACTTGCGCTGAAAGGCGCGGCCCGCGTAACGGGCGGCCCCGAACCAGACGAATACGATCGCCGCGTTGATCAGCGCAAGCCAGCGGACGCTGTCGAAGTCGGTCAGCCACGACGAGACTCCCAGGCTGACCACCACGGCGAGGGCCTTCGCGAAGCGCTGCACGAACATGTCGATGAAGGCCTTGGCCTGGTATTTCTCGTCGCGGGCCACAGGCACGTACAACGCTTCCTTGGCCGATTGATTGATCGAATAGCTGAAGCCATTATCGGCGGTGTTCAGGAGGCTGCCGGTCCACAAGAGCGGCAGGGCCAGGAACGCCGTCGAGCCGGCCAGGAGGGCCGCCGGCAGCACCATCAGTGCCGCCCCGAGGCCCCATCGCGTCATGACGAGGCTCGTGAGGAAGAACTGCACGAACATCGACACCCAGTTGGTGAGCGCGAAGACGCGTGAGAACTGGCGGCCGATGTCCGCTCCGCTCAGGTAATGCGTCACTGTCGTCGTGAACATGAAGTCGGTGATGGTCGAAGCCAGCTCATACAAGCCGACAATCGCCACGATGGAGAGCAAGTATTTCGAGCGGAACACCACCCGGGCGCCCTCGAGGGCTGGCCCGCCGGCCGGAGCGGAGGCGCGCTGCGGCGGTACCACCGGATCAGTCCGACCCGAGCGCGGCGCCGCGCGGCCGGCCACCTCCGCCGAAAGCATGATGCCCAAGGTGGTGCCGACGCAGATCCACAGCCAGGCCGCGGGCGTAACGGCGTCGACCCACACGCTCACGAACGTGCTGCCGACCACACCACCGACGACGCCGCCGAGCCCGACGATGCCATACAGCCGCTTCGCTGCGTCCGATGACACGCTGTCGTTCAGAAACGCGAAGAAGGTCGCGACCATCAGCGTGCTGAACAGATCGCCGAACAGATAGAACGTCCACACCGTGCTATCCGACGGCTGGCCGAGGCGCCAGCTGTAGGCGATGAAGCACACGATGAAGAACGCCGCGAAAATATGCACCAGCTGCTGCCGCTGAAACCGCCTCGCCAGCCACGTGAACACGACGACGGCGGCAAACGCTACCACCATGTTGAGAATCTTGGCGACCAGCTCTGCCTCGGATGCGGAGGCGTGCCACGAGAACAACGTGACTCCGGCGGCGTCGAATTGGGAGATGAACGCTGTCTTCTTGAGCGGCTTCAGGATCCAGAAAGTCGAAATCACGAGAAAGAAACACGCGGACATGGCGGCCGAGAACACCCGCTCGCCGGCCCGGCAATCCAGGCAGGTCTTGGCCATCGTCTGGGCAAGAGTCGTCCAGTTCATCGGGTAACCTTCGGTCTATCCAGCATGGCGAGCCAACAGTTCAGCGTACTCGGCCCGTGGTGAAGCGTCGCGAGGTTGTGCGGGGATAGTGAGTGGCGTCACACACCAGAAGGTGCGGACAGTGGTGACAGTCATGTTCGAGCCCCGCGCTCCGCAGCCTGCGGGAAGAGACACCCGACGTCTTGTGCTGTTGTGAACATTCTCGCCGCCCGCCGGCCGCGTAACGTCCAGCCTCTGATGGGAGACATAATCAAATGGCCGTGACCTTTACCTCCCGTCTGTCGGCGGCGACCACACCGCTGGCGCACGCCTGGGAGCACACCGTCGGTAGCAGCCGCGCGGTCCTTGCGCTCCGCGCGGATTGGCAGGAGCAGCTCCGCCGTTGCCACGACGAGCTTGGCTTCCGGCATGTCCGCTTCCACGGACTGCTCTCGGATGACATGGGCACGCTGATCTCTCACCAGGAGAAGCCGCTCTATTCGTTTTTCAACGCGGACCGCATCTGCGACTTCCTGCTGTCGATCGGCATGCGCCCGTTCGTCGAGCTGGGCTTCATGCCCGAGATGCTGGCCTCGGGCCCCGAGACCGTGTTCCATTACCGGGGGAATGTCACCCCGCCCAGCGATTACGGCGCGTGGGCCACCCTTGTCCGCAAGCTGGTCGGTCACTGGGTCGAGCGCTACGGCATCGCCGAGGTGCGCCAGTGGTTCTTCGAAGTCTGGAACGAACCCAACCTCCCGGCGTTCTGGACGGGCACGCAGGACGACTACTTTACGCTCTACGGCCACACCGCTCAGGCCATCAAGACCGTCGACGCGTCGCTGCGCGTCGGCGGCCCGGCGACGGCCATGACCGCGTGGGTCGACGAGCTGCTCGACTACTGCGAGCGGAACCGCCTGCCGGTGGACTTCATCAGCACGCACATCTACCCGACCGATCCACTCGGGTTCGAGGGCGCGGACACCGAGGAGCAGCTCGCCAACAGCCCGCGTCATCTCATGCGCGATCGAGCGAAACTGGTGCGCGAACAGGCCGGCGAACGACCCGTCTACTTCACGGAGTGGAACATCTCCTCGAATCCGCGCGACCACTACCACGACGAGCCGTTCGCCGCGGCCTACGTCGCGAAGATCGTGCTCGAGACCGACCCCTTCGTCGACGGCTACAGCTATTGGACCTTCACCGACATCTTCGAGGAGAACTACTTCCCGTCGCTCCCGTTCCATGGCGGATTCGGTCTGCTCACTCTCCACGGTGTTCCGAAGCCGGTCTACCGCGCCTTTCAGCTCCTGCACCGGCTCGGGCACGAGCGGCTCCCGGTCGCCGGCACGCACGAGACGGTCGATGCCTGGGTCGTTCGCAACGGCCCGTCGATCACGGTGCTCCTCACCAACCACGCCCAGCCGCGCCACGACATCGCGACCCAGCTCGTGGAAGTCCGTCTCACGGACGCTCGCGCCCCGGTCGCCGTCACCATCGAGCGCATCGACGAGGACCACGCGAACCCGCGCCGGCAGTGGCGGGAGATGGGCGAGCCGGAGTATCCGAGCCGCTCGCAGGTGGAGCAGCTCGAGGCTGCCTCCCGTCTCGTGAAGGAACCGCTCGGTTTCACCTACGAGGGCGGTAGCGTGCGCTTCGCAGTTGAGCTCCCTCCCCACGCGGTCGCGGCCATCACGCTGGAGTTTGCGCCCGAGGCCTCCTCAGCGGAAGCCACCAACTCGCCACTGGAGTAGTGTGATTGAGCCTTGCTGAAATGGCGCACATGACACATGCCGGAGTGGCGGACGTTGTACCAGACGATGAAGCGCTGCTTGATGGTCTGGAGCGCGCCGCCTTCGGCTACTTCCTGGAGGCGGTGAATCCGGCCAACGGACTGATCGCCGACACCTCGCGCGAGCATTCGCCAGCCAGCATCGGAGTGGTCGGATTCGCGTTGTCCTCCTATCCGGTGGCGGTGGAGCGCGGCTGGATGGCGCGGGCCGATGCGGTCGCTCGCATCCTCGTGACGCTGCGGTTCTTCCACGACAGCGATCAAAGCGGCAGCCCGGGGGCCACCGGCTACAAGGGTTTCTACTACCACTTTCTCGACATGCAGACCGGCGTCCGCGTGTGGCGCTCGGAGCTGTCGATGGTCGACACCGCGCTGCTCGTCGCCGGCGCGCTCGCCGCACGCACCTATTTCAACGCAGACAGCGGCGAAGAAATCGAGTTGCGCGGACTCGTCGACGCAATCTACCGGCGCATCGACTGGGACTGGGCGCAGAACGGCGAGACGACCATCAGGATGGGCTGGAAGCCGGAGTGCGGTTTCCTGCGCTACGGCTGGGACGGCTACAACGAGGCCATCGTGCTGTATGTGCTTGCGCTGGGATCGCCGACGCACCCGGTCGAGGGCGACGGCTACGAGGCGTGGACCGCGACCTACCAGTGGGAGAACCTCTACGGCTGCGATTTTCTGTATGCCGGACCCCTTTTCGTGCACCAGTTCTCGCACGCCTGGATCGACTTTCGTGGCATCCAGGATCGCTTCATGCGCGAGAAGCACTGCGACTATTTCGAGAACAGCCGGCGCGCGACCGAGGTTCATCGCGAGTACGCGCGGCGCAACCCGCACGGGTTCGCCGGGTACGACGAAGAGTGCTGGGGCCTGACGGCCTGCGATGGACCGAGCCATCAGCTGCCCGAACTGGCCCACGAGCGGCGGCGCTTGTTCGGCTATGCCGCGCGTGGCGTGCCATACGGGCCCGACGACGGGACCCTCGGCGGTTGGGCGGCGCTGGCCTCGCTGCCGTTCGCGCCTGACGTCGCGTTGCGCGCCGCACGCACGATGCGGCAACGCTATCCCGAGATGATCCCCGCCCAGCAGTACGCGAGCAGTTTCAATCCGACCCTCGCCGGCGGCGCCGGCCGGCGCGCCTGGGTGTCGGCCGGCCGCTTCGGCCTCGATCAGGGCATCGTCGTCATGGCGATCGAGAACCACCGCAGCCAACTGATCTGGCGGCTGATGCGGGACTGTCCCTACGTCGTCACCGGCCTGCGCCGCGCCGGCTTTCGCGGCGGCTGGCTGTAGCGCTCCCTTCATCCACGGATCACCACATGCAGCAGCAGAACGACCCGCACCCGACAGCGCCGTGGGACGCCGACGAACGCGAGCGGCTGGACAACGTGCATCCAGCCGGATGGCGCAATCCACAACCCGCGGACCGCTACGGCCTGGTGGTGGTCGGCGCGGGCACGGCGGGACTGGTGGCAGCGCACGCCGCGGCGGCCCTGGGCGCGAAGGTCGCGCTGATCGAGCGTCACCTGCTCGGCGGCGATTGTCTGAATGTTGGATGCGTGCCGTCGAAGGCGCTCATCCGCACGTCCCGTCTGTACGCGGAGATGCGCAGTGCTGCCCAGTACGGTGCGCACGCCCCGGCCGAGATCCATGTCGATTTTCCCGCCGTGATGCAGCGCATGCGCGGCATTCGCGCCCGCATCAGCCGCGCGGATTCGGTACGCCGGCTGGTCGCGGCCGGCGTGGATGTGTTCTTCGGCCAGGCGTGCTTCACCGGCGCCGATACGCTGGCGGTGGAAGGCGCCACGCTGCGCTTCAAGAAGGCCCTGATCGCCACCGGCGCGCGGCCGGACACGCCGTCGATTCCCGGCCTTGTCGAGGCCGGCTTTCTGACCAACGAGAACGTCTTCGACCTCACCGATCGGCCGCGCCGCCTGCTGGTCATCGGCGGCGGGCCGCTCGGCTGCGAGCTGGCGCAGGCGTTCTGCCGCTTCGGATCGCAGACCATCATCGTGCAGGACTGGCCGCTGTTCCTGCCCAGGGAAGAACGGGACGCGGCCCAGATCCTGTCCGATGCCTTCGCACGCGATGGCATCGAGGTACGGCTCAACACCAGGGCGGTCAACGTGCGCGTTGACGGTGGCCAGAAGCTCGTCGATCTGGTCAGCGACGACTACCACAGCACGGTCGCGGTCGATGCCATTCTCACCGGCACCGGCCGGGCGCCGAATGTCGAAGATTTGAATCTGGAGGCCGCCGGTGTCGTCTACGACACCGCGGCCGGGATCCGGGTCGACGATTTCCTGCGGACCAGCAATCGGCACATCTATGCCGCTGGCGATGTCTGCCTGGAGCACAAGTTCACCCACACGGCCGACGCGTCGGCGCGCATCGTGGTCCGCAATGCCCTGTTCCTCGGTCGCGAACGACTGAGTGCCCTGACGATTCCCTGGTGCACCTACACCGATCCGGAGATCGCCCACGTCGGCCGCTATGTCCGGCAGGCGCGCGAGCAGGACATTCCGGTGAAGACCTTCACCATCCCGATGCACGACGTGGACCGCGCGATCGCCGACGGCGAGGAGGCGGGCTTTGTGAAGATTCACGTCAAGGAGGGGACGGACCGGATTCTCGGCGCGACGATCGTCGCCCGTCATGCGGGCGAGATGATCAACGAGATCACCCTGGCGATGGTCGCCGGGATCGGTCTGCGCACCATGGCCCGCGTCATCCATGCCTATCCGACCCAGGCCGAAGCGATCAAAAAGGCGGCCGACGCGTACAACCGCACCCGTCTGACGCCGACGACCCAATCGCTGTTGCGAGGCTGGTTGAAGTGGTGACCGTACTGGGGACGGTGGCGCGCATGCCGAACATCATCGAGCGGCCGAATCGTCCACGGTGAGGTTCGTCAGTTCGGCCAGCGGTCGTACGAGCCGTCGTCATGGCGCACGAGGAAGCGCGCCTCGATCAGCGCGTGCAGCAGGGCGCGAGTCATCGCCTCGGTCAGCCCCCATAGGCGCCCTGCCTGCTCCGGCGTGAGCCGCAGGCCGGGCATTTCCAGAAACTCGCCGCGAATACGCGTCAGCAGCGCCGAAGGGGGCGCCTGTGCCGCGTCCCACGGCGACATCAATCTGGACTCTCGCATGACGATCTGCTCCTCTCGAGCGCCTTGGGTGGAACGACACCCACAGCTTGGTCTCGCCGATCGGCGGACCGTTACGGCGGGCGCCGTCGTCGCGATCGAGGTGGTCGACGCCGCGCTGCATCAGGTGCGTGCGGTGACGTCTGGGGCCACGCCGATCAGAAGCCGAAGCGGGCAGGGCGTTCTTCCCTGGACAATCCGCATTCGGACCGCAAGGTAACTCACACAACACGGACTGTAACGTGGAGCACGCGCCGGAAGACCCTGCCACCGGTGCGGCTGATCGCCTCGAAACACGCCGGCTGCTCGAAAGGATGGTGCGGTGCTCGTGTTCTCGTGGAGCCTCCTGAACCTGCTGGCTTGGGGGTTTGGCCTGAAGGCCGTCTACGACCTCCGTGCGGAGTGGGTTCCGCGCGCGAAGACGTGGTTTCTGGTGACGCAGGCGGTCCTGTCTTGTCTGACGATGGAAGCCGCGATGGTCGGCTCGCATTACGTGCCTGGGCTGGCGGTGCTGTCGGCGGTGACGGGCGCCGCCGCCGGTATCCTGATGTACCTCGCGGTGCGCTCGCTCGTTGGCGATCTGCGGCTCGACCGCACTGAGGCTCTCCGCGGCGACCGGAATTGGGACCGGATTTACGCCTGCCTCGCGATCGCCGGGGCAGCAGCGGCGATCCTGGCCGGGCAGGCGGCGCCGCGGGCCACCGCCTTCGCGGTGGCGATTCTGCATCCGCTGGAAGGAGCCATCTGGCTCGCCGCGTCCGGCTGGATCGTCGTCACGCTGATGGGAACGAGGTCGACCGGGAGCGGTGCCGACGGCTACCTGTCCCGGGCGATCGCGCCGGCGTTCCTGTTCGCGTTTGGTGCGTCCACCGTCAGACTACTGGCCAGACTGACCGGCTTCGGCGTGCCTCCCCAAGTCGTACTTCTGGATACGCTCTTCATTCTCACCTTTGTCATGGCTCTGTATGGCACCGTCATCCACTTGCGTGGTCATAAGCTGGCCGAAGCATTGCGGCAGGTACACGAGGCGCAGGGACAAATTCTCGGCGTCGAGAAAATGGTGGCGGTGTCGACCCTGGCCGCCGGCGCGGCTCACGACTTCAACAACTCGCTCATGGTAATCATGGGACACCATCACGCTGGCGCTTCAGGACCAAGGTCTGTCGCCGGAGACGAGGGAAGATCTTGAGTACGCGGAAAAGGCCGCGAAGGGGGCGAGCGTCCTGACGGCCAATCTGCTCGGCGTCGCGCGGCGTCCGGTTCGAAACGGCCCGTATCGAACTGTGCGCGACGCCGTGCTGGTCCCCCTGGAGATGCTGCGACGCGAACTCGAGCGGCACAATATTGAGGTGGTGACACATCTGGATGACGTCTCCCCGGGCACGACCGATCTATCCGTCATCTCGCAACTGTGCCTGAACCTGTACTTGAACGCTCGTGACGCCATGGTGCCGAAGGGACACGGCACGCTTGAGGTATCGCTCGCCGGCGATCCGGACGAGGTAGCGATCACCGTCCGCGATACCGGCGTCGGCATTCCGGCGGACTTCCGCCCGCGTCTGTTCCAGCCGCTGCAGACGACGAAAGGCGAGCGCGGAACCGGGCTCGGTCTGTCCACCGCGCGGTCGGTCTTGGCGTCGATGGGCGGGAGGATCGAGTACGACACCGAAGAACAGCGGGGGACGACCTTCCGCGTCTACTTGCCGCGTGGGAAGGGTGTGATTCCATGATCCGGGCGGACCGGATCTTGGTCGTCGATGACAGCGCGGAGGTGGTGGCGGTGGTCGAGCGATTGATGCGCCGTCTTGGGCACCAGGTCGCCACGCTGTCGGATCCCCGTGAGGCGATCGCCAGCTTCCAATCGTTTCGGCCGGATGTGTGCGTGCTCGATTTCGCCATGCCTCACCTGTCTGGCGCCGAACTCATGGACGCCATTAAGATGCTCGACCCCACGGTTGAAGTGGTGTTTCTGACGGCGCAGGACGAAACGGCGTTGGCGGTCGAGCTGATCAAGCGTGGCGCGATCGATTTCCTGCTCAAACCGATCGATCTGGATGCTCTGGCGCGCGCCGTGTCGCGAGTACTGGAGCACCGGCGGCTGCGACAGGAGAACGCCACCTATCGTGTGCAGCTCGAGACGCTGGTAGCCGAGAAGACACAAGCCTTGAACGAGGCATTGGACGGCCTGGCGACCGTGCATGCGGCTACGCTGGACACTCTCTCGATGGCCCTCGACTATCGAGACCAGGGCACCGGCGGCCACTCCAGACGGGTGTCCGATCTGACGACTGGAATTGCCCGAGAACTGGGAAGCACGGGCAGTGCGCTGATCCAGGTCGCGCACGGCGCGCTGTTGCACGACATCGGCAAGCTGAAGATTCCCGATCGGATCTTGTGCAAGCCGGCCAGATTGACCGACGAGGAGTGGCGCGTGATGGTTCGCCACGCCGAGTACGGATTCGAATTCCTGACCAAGATCGGGTTTCTGAGTGAGGCTGCCGAGCTCGTCCATGCGCATCACGAGAAGTTTGACGGCAGCGGGTACCCGCGCGGACTCGTGGGCACGGCGATTCCGTTCGGTGCGCGCGTATTTGCGATTGTCGACGCTGTCGATGCGATGACCGACACGCGTCCCTATCACGAGGCCGTGTCCTGGCGGGAGGCGGCCGCCGAGGTGCGACGCTGCGCCGGGCACCATTTTGACCCCGATCTCGTCGAGCCCGCGCTGAAGTATCTGGCCGAACACGGGCCCCGGGATACCGGTGCGGTCGCGTAGCGGCTAGCATGAAGGAGGACCGATGGTTCGTATTCTGATCGTCGACGATGAAGCGGACGTGCGACGCCTGGTGAGGCGGTGGATCAGCGACGCGGGTCGTGAAATCGCGGAAGCCAATAGCGCCGACGTGGCGCTGGAGGTCATGGCTGCGAGACCCGCCGACGTGGTCTTCTGCGACGTGCAAATGCCGGGCGGCCCCGACGGCCTGTGGCTGACCGGTGAACTGCGCCGGCGCCATCCCTCGGTGGCCGTCGTCCTGGCGACCGGTGTCAGCACCGTTGCCCCGGTCATCAGCCTGCAGGCGGGAGTCATCGCCTACCTCGTCAAGCCGTTCGAGCGCGAGCAAGTGCTCGAGGCGCTCGCGACGGCCGTCAAGTGGCACCAGGACAACCAGGCCGCTGGGCCGCAGCCAGACGACGTCGGTGACCGTCTGACGGCGTGGCTCGAGTCGCTCGATGACCGCACGTGACGTGTTCCGCCGCTGCTATGGGAACCTGGGGGGAACCGAATGGGACCACCCGTCGACCCATCGCTCGCGCCGACCAAGGCGCACAGGTTCGTCGAACGCTCCACCGGCAAGACATTGCCCTCCGCCGGACTCGACAACCCTTGCACAATTCGTCGAGCCAGGTCCGTGTCGTGGTCGGCGCCGACGGACAGATCCTGACCCACCGCACCAATGCCGAGCCTGGAAGATGAAGGGACAGCGAGATCATCCAGAGCATCTTGGATGGTCGACTTCGATCACCTTGGACGCGGTGGCGACCGCGCAATCCGGCGGGGTCGCCAGCGCGTCGACGAGGTGCATGCGATACCACACGTCGATGGCCCGCGGCCTGCCGCTGGTGGGCTGGCGGAAGACGACCACCGGGTTGTCGCTGAAGAGCTCTTTCGATCCAGACGGGTTCACCCGTAGACGGACTCCGCTGATCGTTTGGGGCTCGGTTCCTGGCCTCGCCGACCCGAGGGATCTGATCCTGGTGCGCTCCTAGCTGGCCGTCTTTCCCGTCTGGCTGGAACCAGTTCCCCAGCCTTTCTCGAGTGCGAGCCGAAGTGCCTCCATCGCGTCCGCACCAATCCGGTCGGAAATCTCCGCTTCGATCCTCCGCAGTTCACCACGTGCCTCGAGAGCAAGCTGCATACCGCGTTCGATCATCACGACCAGCTTCTGGTTTCTTCGGTCGGGATCGTCCTCGAGCCGTAAGAAACCCAGCCCTTGCAGCTCCCCCAGGGTTTTGGAGATCGCCTGCCGCGAAACCCGCATGCGCTGTGCAATCTGGGCCGCATGCGTCGCACCACAGTCCAGATTGCCGAACAGAACCAGATGCGGCTCGGTGATCGCTTCGTATCCGCGCGCTCGCAAGCGGGCGGTCAGGGTCCGCAAAACGGACTGGGAAGCGGCCTCAAGAAGAACGGTCAGCGGCTCGGGCAGCCCTTCCCGCGCATCAATAGTCGTCAACTTGGTTGACATGAATGTCGCCTCTCGGTTATCGTCAACCGAGTTTACAAGAAAGGAGCCCGTAATGATCAGTCTTGCCTTTGTCCTACGCCTCAACGCGACGAGCTGCCTCAGCTTCGGCGCCCTGTTCATGACCAACCCCAGCGGTGTCTCGTCCGTGCTCGGAAACGCCTCGCCGGCCGTGCTTGTCGGTCTCGGCGCGGTTCTGCTCGTCAATGGGGCGCATTTGCTCCTCGCCTCCATACGGACGCGCCCGTTCACGGCCGAGATCCTGTGGTTCTCGATGGGCGACATGGCCTGGTGGCTGGCCACGCTGACCCTGATCGCCGCCGGCGTCTGGATAACCACGCCAACGGGGATTGCGCTCGCCCTCCTTGTCGCGCTATGCGTCGCGGCGCTCGGCCTGGGCCAGCTTCTTCACCTCGGTCGCGATGGCTCCGGCTTGCGCGGACGAGCGCACTGGAGGCGCATCGGGCACTCATGGTTATCGCTGCCGCTCTGGGTGAAGATCTGGCTCTTTGCGCTCAACGCAGCCTTCCTGCTTTCGCCGGTCTTTCTCCCATGGGAGGCCGCACGCATCGTGCTGATCGCCTACGTCGCAAGCGGCCCGCTCCTTGGCGCATTTGCCGTGTTCGAGGGTGGCCTGACCCGCGCCATGGGGCTTGCTCACCTCGTTCCATGGGTGCCAATGCTCGTTTGGCTGACGATCTGGATTGGCAGTTCCGAGGCTCATGGCCTCGCGCTCGGCTATGCGGCCCTCCTCGCCTCCATGACCACCGTCTGCCTTGCCTTCGATGTCTACGACCTGTGGCGATGGGCTCGCGGCGAGCGGGAAATACTTTCCGCCTCCACGACGGCCACGCCGCGCGCCGGCGTCGACCGCATAACCCCGTCCGTCCCGTCACGAAATGGTCCGTAAGATCCTGGCGGCGGCTTAACGGCTCTGTGGGCGGGAGGCGACGTCGGATAATGTGGGGCGTTGACGATTCCGTTTGCGTTGATCGGGGGCGTGGCGAGCGTGTTTCTCACCGGGGGCGTGCTGTCGCAGGGATCGCTCGTCGGATTCGTCACGGTGCTCGGGATCGCCGCGCGCAACGGGATCATGCTGGTGAGCCACTATCGCCACCTCGAACACGAAGAGGCCATGCCGTTCGCAGCGGATCCGGCGGTGCGGGGCGCTGAGGAGCGGCTCCGCACCCATCCTGATGACGGCGCTCGTCACCGGCCTGGCGCTGGTGCCCATCATCGCGGGTGGCGACTGGTCGGGCCACGAGATCGAGCACCCCATGGCCGTGGTGATTCTGGGCGGCCTGGTCACCTCGGCCGTGCTGAGCCTGTTCCTGCTTCCGGCGATCTATCTCCGCTACGGCAAGACGGCGTAGATCTAACGGCGACTACCTCCAAGGTCATTGCCAACCGCGGGCGCCGGTGGCACGCTTGCCGCATGGCTCACTTGCCCATTCCCACTCTTGGCCTCGTTTCGTGCGCGCTCGTCGGCCTCTCATTCGGGTCCATCATCGCGGGCGCCCAGGCTCCAGGCGGCGCCGGCGACGCCGTGATGCAGCACCTCGCGGCGCTGAACGCGGACTACATCCGGTTCGTCCAGCACTCGGACGTGGCCGGGTTCGAGAAGCTCCTCGCGCCCGACTTCCTGTGCAGCAATCCCGACGGGTCGCTCATCGATCGGGCGGCGTTCTTGGCGCAGACGGCCCGCCCCGTGACGATCAGGGACCTCGAGGCGAAAGACGTCCGCATCCGCGTCTTCGACGATGTGGCGCTCGTCCATGCGCGCACCACGTTCACCAACGCCGACGGCACGCCCGGCGCGGGACGGTACACGGACACCTACGCGCTCAGGAACGGGCGCTGGCTCGCCGTCGCGGCACATGTCACGAGGCTGCCGGCGGCCGCACGCTGAGTGCCGTGCAGCGGCGTCCTTACCTCCGAGGTAATGGAATCCGCGCAGCGTCGCTGCTAGCATTTCCGCCATGCACGCGGACGAGCGGGACTTCGGCGGACAACTCCGCCGGTGGCGGCAGGCGCGGCACGTGAGCCAGTTCGAGCTCGCGGAACAGGCCGGTGTGTCGACGCGGCACGTCAGCTTCATCGAGACCGGGCGCTCCAGGCCCAGCCGCGAGATGGTGCTGCTGCTCGCCGAGCAACTGCAGTTGCCGCTGCGCGAACAGAACGCGATGCTCCTGGCCGCAGGCTTCGCGCCCGAATACCCGCACCACGACTTCGAGGCGCCCGAGCTGGCGACGGTCCGGGCTGTCGTGGACCTGATGCTCCGGAACCACATGCCGTTTCCGGCGCTAGCCATCGATCGCGCCGGCACCCTGATTGCGGCCAATCCCGCCGCCACGATCCTTTCGGAGGGGCTGTCGCCGGCGCTGCTCGCCCCGCCCCGCAACGTGTATCGCACGACGCTCCATCCCGACGGACTTCGCTCGCGGATCGTGAACTTCGACGTGTTCGCCGGCCGGATGCTCGCGCAGCTGCGACGTGACGCGCAGCTGTCGTGTCACGCGGAGCTTCAGGCACTGCTGCGCGAGGTGGAAGCGTATCCGGGCTTGAGCCGCTTGCCGGCGGTGCCCCGTGAGCGCGCGGACGTGTCCCTGCCGCTCCACATCCGCACCCGCGTCGGAGTCCTCTCGCTCATCACCACATTCACCACCTTCGGCACGCCGCTCGCGGTCACGGTGAGCGACCTGGCCATCGAGCTGCTGTTTCCCGCTGACCCCGAGACCGAGGCACGACTGCGGCACGCCGCAGCACCACAGGAGGAGAGACGATGATCGACAACCGACGCGTTCGCTGGACCGCAGGGCTCGCCGTGTGCAGCCTCTCGCTGGCCGTCGCCGGCGCCGTGGCACGCCAGCCGTCTGCGGTGCCGTACCCGGCGGAGTACCGGAGTTGGGCCGTGGTCAAGACGTCGCTCGTGGGGCCGCAGGCGCCGAACTATGCCGCCCGTGGCGGGTTCCATCACTTCTACGCGAACGCGAAGGCGATGGACGGCTATCGCACCGGGACCTTTCCCGAGGGCGCCATCATCGTCGACGAGGGCGTTTTCGCCGAGGACGCGAAGGGCGTGATGGTGGAACGCGGTCGCCGGAGCCTCGACGTCATGCACAAGGACAGCACGGCGCACGCCGCTACCGGGGAATGGGGCTTCGAGCACTTCGACGGCGACAGCCAGGTGGGCTCCGGCACGGCGGAGGCGCGCGCGGCGTGTGCCACCTGCCATGGGCAGCGGAAGGCTCAAGACTACGTATTCAGCACGTTCCGAAAGTAGCGTCCAGGCATCGGACGGGGGCTGCGCCTACCGGGGCGCGAGCGAATCCAGGGCACGTCGATTCAGCACGCGCACGATGTACTCCATGAACGACGCAGTGAAGATCGTGCCGTGATCCGGCAGGATCCGCCGAGAACCCCAAGTCGCAGGATCATTACCTCCCCGCCTTGGGAGATACCAGACCCCTCGCCCTTGCACGATGTCACCCTGATCGGAAGGGGGTCATTATCACTGTCGCTCTACACGAGTGTTCCCATCCGGGCTCCAGTGTCGTCGGGCACCTGCACCCAGTCGTCCGATTCAAGCTGGCTTCCGTGGCGGGTTTTCGGGATGTTGATTCCACACGCTATTTAGCGGGCCACGACCGCGGACGCACCACATGGAGGCGTTTTCTTGATTTGCAATTCAGTTCGGCCAGCGGGAGTACGAGCCGTTGTCGTGGCGTACGAGGAATCGCGCCTCGACCAAGGTGTGTAACAGGGCGCGTGTCATCGCCTCGCTCAGTCCCCATAGCCGTGCGGCCTGCGCCAGCGTGAGCCGCAGGCCGAGCATTTCCAGAAACTCGCCACGGACGCGCGCCACCAGCGCCGAAGGGGGCGCCTGTGCCGCGTCCCACGGCGACATCAATCTGGAGTCTCGCATGACCATCGTCTCCCTTCAAACGTCACGGGTGTATGGAAAACGTCCCGAGACCGGACGGGCCGGCCCCGGAGCGCCGAGACGGTTGCCGCCAGCAACAAGCGTGGCGGCGCCCGGGTGTCAGAAGCCGAAGCGAGCGCCCAGCATGAGCGTGCGCGGATCGAGGGTCGCGATCACGCGGTCGAACTGCGACCCGTTGAGCAGGTTGAAGTTCGATACCGGATTGCTGTTCAGCGCGTTGAACAGGTCCGCCATCAGCGTGAACCGGTAGCGGCCGCCCACGGTGACGGCCTTGTCCACGCGAAGGTCGACGATCACCACGTCGTCGGAGCGGTTGTTGTCGATGTCTTCCGCGAAGAAGGTTTGCGTGCCGGCGTTAGGCAAGGCGACACGAAGGAGCCTCGAGTACTGCCAGCCGCTTTGAGCGCGCAGATTGACGCTCGTGCCCAGTTCGTAGGGGAAGACGTAGCGGCCCAACAGTCGCGCCTGCCAATTCGTGCTCTCCTGGCGGTTGGCGACGGCCGGGTTGACGTTCTGGAAGAAGTTGATTCCGAGCGGATCCGAGTTGAGCGGACTCGTGCTGGCGCTGTTCTGGCGCAGTTCGTCCCGCCACTGATAGTCAAAGCTGCTCTGAATGAACAAGCCGCCGGCAAACCGCTTGTTGAAACCGAACTGGATGGTGTCGTAGTCGTAGTCGCCACCGCCCACGCTGTCCGGGATGTTGGCGACGAGGTTCTGGACCTGTCCGCGAAGGCTGTCGGGGATGTCGAAGACGGTCACCGTGATCGGACCGGTGACACCGTTGACGAAGTCCTGCTCGTTGATGGTCACCGTGCGGGGCACGGTGAACTGTCCTTCGCGCAGCACGTTGAAGGTCGTGAACTCGTCACGCGTCTGCTTGCGCACGAAGGCGGCCCGGAGCGACGACTCGCCCCAGAACTGGCGCTCGAACGAGACGCTGATCTCGTCGGCGTACGGCGTCTTCAGGTCGGGATCGAGCGTGGTGCTCGTGCCGCCGGCCGACGCCACCAGCGCGCCGAGTTCCTGGCGGCCGTCATAGAGGCGGTTGCCGTTCAGGTCGTTGAAGCGGTAATCCCGGGTATTGGTGCCGCCCGGATTCAGGGTATCCAGCCGATCGGCGAAGTTGAAGTAGTAGCGGCCGTAGAAGGCCTTGATGACACTCTTGCCGTCGTCGGTCGGCGAGTAACTGATGCCCACGCGCGGCGCCACCTTGTTGCTGGTCAGCAGCGTCTTGGCCGGCACCGTGGTCGCACTGAAGATGTCGGTCAGCACCGGGTTGCGCACGGCGTCTTCATAGTTGGGCTCCTGGCGGTCGTAGCGCACGCCGAAGGTCGCCGTCAGGCGCCGGTTGATGCTCCACGTGTCCTGCGCGAACAGCGCGATGCGGGTGTTGCGATCGTCCGCGCCGGTCCAGCCGCTGCCGAAGTCCGCGTTGGCGCCGAGGTCGGTCAGTCGAACGAGGTCGGTGGCGCCATTGAGATCACGATAGAGAATCTGGCCCGACGCGCCGTTGTTGGCGAACTTCGACTGGTCGTCCTGCCACTCGCCGCCAAACTTGAAGTCATGCGAGCCCAGCCGTTCCGGGAGAAAGTAGCTGCCGGTCACGGTGACCTGCGGCTTGTTGCGATCGAAGGTGAACGGTCCGCCGGCGGAGCCCGTCAACCAGCCCGCGCCAGACTGGACGCCCGTCCCGGTGTCCTCCCGCGGGGGATTGCTCTCGAACGGCACTGAGGGCTTCATCGGCCAGCCGAAGCCGAACAACCCCACCTTGACGTCCGTGAACAGGCGGTTGGACCACACCCGCTGATGTTGCCCGTTGTACATCCACGAGTCGCTCGTCTGCGCGAGGATGGAATTGGGACCGATGGTGTTGGAGAGGCCGCGAAGTGGCTTCTCCTTCCGTGCCCACTGGTAATATCCGATCAAGGTGTCCTTGGTGGTGGGCTTGGCCGTCGCCTTGACGGTGTAGTTATTGAAGACGCCGAGGTCGGTGGCCAGCAGCGGGTCAACACCCGACACCGCCTTGTCGATCTTGAAGTGGTTGAACGCGGTGTAGAACCACACTTTGTCCTGCTTGATCGGGCCGCCGATGTCGGTGTGGCCCTCCCAGAATTGCAGGTTCGGTTGTCCGGTATCGCCCCGTTGCCGGCGGTCGGCATCGAGGTTGTCGCCGACGAAGCTCTCGTCTTCGTAGGTCAGATTATTGAGGGACCGGAACGTGTTGCCGCCGGTCTTGATGGTCGAGAACACCGCTGAGCCCGGCGTGCCCATCGTGACGTCGCCGCCCGCCGCGCTGACCGACACTTCTTCGTGAGCGAAGAAGTCCTGATAGATGCCGGCGCCGCCCGTGCCCTCGGTCGTGTCCACGCCGTCGGTGACGACACGATTCTGGTTGCGAACGCCGAAGCTCTCGTAGCCCGTCTGCTGGCTCTTGTGACTGCCGCCCACGTCAAACCCGAGCATGCGGACGCCAGGTGCCTGACCGAGCGTCGCCCAGAGATCGGTCGCGGAGGGAATGGCGGCCAGCCGCTCGGAGCTGAACTCCGCCCCGGTCTTGGTGGACGAGACGTCGACCACCGGTGCCTCGCTGGTCACGGTGATCGTCTCCTGCAAGCTGGCCACCTGCAGCGCCGTGTCCACGGCCAGCGTCTGGCCGAGCGCCAGCACGATGTTTTCCCGCTTGACGATCTGAAAGCCGCTCAACTCGAACGTCAGTGTGTAGCGCCCAGGTGATAGCGACGGAAAGCGGTAGCGTCCGTCGGTTTCGGTCACCGCGGTCTGGGTGCCGATCAGGGCCGGTGACTGCGCCGTCACGGTCACTCCCGGGAGGGTGGCGCTCTGCGCGTCTGTCACCAGGCCGATCAGGCGGCTCTGCTCCTGCGCGTGTGTGGGGGTCGATAGCACGGCGCTCACCAGCAGCGCCGTGACCAAGATACGAATCATGGGTGTTTCTCCTGCCTATATACAATTCAAACGGGGCGGAGCCGGTCGGAATGACGGACCGCCTACAGTGGACGTCCTGAGTGGGTGGCCTCCTTTCGCGAGCAACCTAAAAGTCGTAGCCGATCCAGAATGAGAACCTCACCTTGCGGAACGCGGCGCTACCGCCTTGCTGGGCAAAGACCACGTCTTCCCATGGCCGATTCAGCAGGGTTCGCCAGGACCAGTCGAAGTGGGCTGGAAAGCCCAAGGCGAACGTCGACAGGCCTACGCCGTACGACCCGCGGCCGTCGGCCAGCCGTTTGCCTGAGATCAGGACCGGGTCACTCAGGACCGGCGAGAGGTCGCTGTTGAAGCCGACCACCGGGCGCTCGACCGAGTTACTGCTGCTGAAGAACGAGAAGGGGACGCCGTCGAAACTGGCGCCACCGACGCCGGCAAACAGCGTGGCCCGGATGCCGCCCAATACGCCGATGGGCGTGGCCATGGCATCGATCAGCGGGAAGCGCAGTTCGGCGTTGGCGAAGAACGCATTCTGCCCGGCAAATTCCAGGTAATCGTAGCCACGCAACTCGGCGTTGCCGCCGTAGTAGGTGAAGGCTGGATTGGCGCCCCAACTCTTGAACCCCCGCGCGCGAAGTGCGAGGACACCACTGGTGCCGAGGCGGAGGTACTTGCGCGCATCGCCGTCCAGCGTCTGTCGCGAGAGCGTATTGCCGAGTTTCGGCGCCACTTCGTACGCCAGCCGCATCGTGCTGCCGGAGAGCGGGCCGAACTCGCGGAAGATCGTGGTCTCCTGCACGAACGCGGCGCCCAACGGGACCATGTTGCCGTTGTTGAGGATGGTGCGGCCGAACTGTTGCTGTTGGAACTGATTCGAGAAGGCCTGGAGCGACGGGTCCTCGAAGCTCTCGACGTAACGGTTGAACCCGCCGAATACCTCGATCCGGCGGTAGCGGTTGAACGGATAGATCGCGGTGCCGCTGACACCCTGGATCGTCCGAGTGCCGGTGGCGAAATCGCGATCGATGAGTCCGGCGAATGCCGGGTCGAAGAACACGCCCGATTGCTGGCCGAAGAAGAACTGCGTCTGCGAGAAGCCCTGGATGGCCCACTGCAGCCGGCTCCCCTGGTTGAGCCAGGTGCCCGACAGGCTGCGGTACTGCGCGACTGAGGAGACATTCAGGTTGAACTGCTCGTCACCGAGCACGTCGGTAAAGGTTACCTGCGTCCCGCCGAACACGTCGCCGCCGCTGGTGACGCCGATACCCACCGGGGGGCGCCCTTCAAGGAACAGTTTCTCGAACCGGCCCTTCGCCTTCTGGTTGTCGGCGACCACGGCGTGGCTGACCGGCGCCTGGAAGTCCACAATCGGACCGGCCGATCCGAAGTCGGCCGAGGCGACCTTGCGGATCTCGTCCTGGCGTTCGAGGACGTGGAGACCGTAGTCGCCCTTGAGGTAGGTGACAAAGGCGATCCGCGATGCTGATCCGTCACGCAGGACCACCGGCGACAAGTTGCCGGCCAGCGCGTCGGTGTACTGCCGTAATTCGCCGGACGTGAGGCTGAGCGTCCAGAGGTTGTAGATCTGGCCGTTCTTCGCCACCTCGGGGTCGATCGGCGCGGCGGGGTCGAGCGCTGTCGACGGAAAGACCAGCGTGTTGGCGTCGAGGAACTGCGGGCCGCCTTCATCATGGGTGCCGAACGTGAGCTGCACCTGGTTCGACCCGTCCGCGTTCATCCGGAAGATCTTCTCGTTGCCGCTGACGCGGGCGAGGTAAATGATCGACCTGCCGTCGGGCGCCCACGCCGGCGCATAGTTGGCAAAACCGTCCCTGCTGACATTGACGATCTGCTTGGTCTCCAGGTTGACCGTGAAGATGTCGGCCTCGGCGTTGCGCATGCCCGAAAACACGATCAGCGAGCCATCGGGCGAGAAGTCCGGCGATTCGGGTGCGTCGACCGTGGTGAGCGGAATCCGTGTCTCGATTTTGCGCGTCACCACGTTCTGGACGATCAACGAACGGTCCTTCTCGGTCCGGACGAAATAGGCCAGGCGGTCGCCCTGGGGCGACCACGACATCCATGGCACCGCGTTCCATCGTCCGCCCGGCGTGGCCAGGTGTTCAAATCCGCTCGATTGGTCGAAGCCCTTGGTCAGGTGGCGGATGATCGAGCCGTCTTTCGCCGAGATCAGCACGATGTCGAGCTCGCGGTCGCGGCCGTTGCCCGACATCGCCGCAATCAAATCGCCCGAGGGCGAGGGCTCGATCGACAGCACGTTCGAAAAACTGCTCTTGCGCGGATCGGGCGCCAGGTCGCGGCCGTAGTCAGCGGGCCGCTCTTTGTCGCGAAACGGTTTGAACCGGTCCTTGAGGTACTTGTCGAACTGCTGGTCCCACTCGTCGGCGGTCAGCCGGAAGGCCTCCTCATACACGTCGTCGCCGCCGCCGAGCACGCTCCGGCGAATGGCAAAGACATACGCCCGCACACCGTCCTTGCCCCACTTCGACTCCATGAACTCGAAGGCCGCGTGCCCGAGGTTGTAGATGAGGCGCGGGTTGCTGAAACCACCGTAGTCACGCATCTCCGTCATCTTGGGGACGATGTCCGACACCGCGGCGTCGCGCACGGTCATGATGTCGAGCGGGCGCCATTGGCCCGTCATGTAGTCGGCCATGCCCTCCATGGTCCAGAGCGGCATGTGTCGGCCGACCAGGCTGGCCGGGATGATGTCGAACTGGAAGATGTGTGTGAGCTCGTGGACGATCAGGCGATAGAGCAAATCCGACGGCTCATCGATCGGCATGACCATCCGATTGCGGCTCGGCTCGGCAAATGCGCCGACGCCCTCCTGCGCCGCGCCAGGTGCGATGTTCTGCTGGTAAAACTCGGCACTGGTGGAGAACAGGATGAGCGGAATGCTGGCTGACAGCTCGTGCTTCAGCTCGAAGCTGACATGCTGGTAGGCACTCTCCGCATACCCAGCGATGCGTCCCAAGTGTGGCTCGATCTCGGGGTAGTAGTAGATCTCGAAATGCTCGGTCTTGTAGATGTGCCAGTCGAAGCGGTCGTAGCGGATCTGGTTCTTTCCGTAGTACGGAATGGAGGTCTGTGCAGCGGCGGCCGTTGTGAGTGCCAGCACAAGTACCGGAAGGACGGTTCTGACTAACAGCGCTCGCAACGGGCTTCTGGTGACGGACATAACAACCTCGCTGACCACGTGGGGACGACACGGCTGGCGCGCATCGCTGGTCACACGTCCCGTATCAGAGGTGAGTGTTACGGCGAGGTTGTAGTGGTGTGACTTGTCTCACACTCCGTGTCAGACCCTCGGACCGAGGGTCGCCACGATGGGTCAGGAATCCGGCATCCGTGCATAGCGGGCAGCGGGGTCACCGGGTGTGGTGTCCGGACCGCCGGCATTGAGGTAGCGTCGCGCGCGTACGGTCAGGACCAACCACAGGACGCTCGCCAGAAGCAGCGCGTACATCAGCCCGCCGGCGCCGGTCGCGCCCGCCGTCAGCCACGCATAAAGGAGCACAGCCCCGAATCCCTCGGCAAGGCGCGTGCCCACCCCATCGACCAGCAGTTTGGCCTCGGCACGGCAGCCGGCGCCGATCGGCAGGTAGGCCTGCTCCCAGCTCACCCGGTGGATGGACGACTTCAGCCCGCCCTCAGTGAGACGCAGCACGCCCAGCATCGTCCCGGAGGCGGCACCGAGCACCACGGGCATCAGTCCGACGATGGCACCTGGTAACACGAGGAGCGAGCCGGTCAGGCCGACGGCCGCTTGTAGACGCGGGGCGACGAATCGCTGTAACACCAGCGCGGCAAGATTGAGGCCGAGATAAAACTCGGCGAAGAGCTCTGTGCGACCGCGTTCCCCGGTGACGGTGGATGAGGCGGCCAGATAGAACTGAAACTCGATCAGCACGCCACAGAGAGCCGCGAGCGCGGCGATGGCGAGCAGGAGCCGAACGTAGCGCTGTCTGATCGCCGTGGTGAACGCAGGCGGCATCAGAATCGGACCTGGGAGGCCGGGCAGATCGACGGGCGGAAAACGGCGGTGGGTGCGCACCATCGCGAGCGTGGCCGCAATCAGGGTGACCGCGCTCATGAGCAGCAGGCCGCGGGGCGCGACCCACGGCGCCAACCCACGAGCCAGGCCGGCGCCCAGGAGGCCGCCGAGGATCGAGGCCGCCCCGGCGCGGCTGAACGCCCCGGCGACTTCTGCTGAATCGCGGCTGAGGATCTCGCCCGCCAGTAGCCATGCCAGCGAAAACAGGCCGCCAAAGACCACCGGGACCAGCATGAAGAACAACGTCATCGCTGGCCCTCCGCCGGGCGTGCCGGCGAACCCGGCGCCGGCCAGTACCACCGACATCAGACCGGTGGCCACGAGCCGCGCGCGCCGTGCGCCAACCGATCGTACGAGCAGCAGCAGCAGCGCCGCCATCGGCAGCGCGAGCAGGGCCATGCCTCCGTAGGCGAATGGCAGCGCCTCAATGCCGCCGTCCTGGAAGTAGAGTGCGTCGCGCCCGGTTCGGGCGAGAACAAAGGCCGCTGTCATCAGCAGCATGACGGCGGCCAGGTGAGAAGTGCGGGTCGCGGACGCGGCACGCACCAGCTTCGGTATGTTACCTCTCCCCGGCCAGGTCCAAACGCCCCGTCGTGAGCGTCAGACCGGGCAACGCGAGCATCGTGTCGCGGCCACAGTCGCTGAACCGAGGGTGCTGTCTCATTCGCCGCTCTGCTGCAGCAATTTCGCGACGAGCGCGGTCCAGCCGGTCTGGTGGCTGGCGCCCAGGCCTGCGCCGTTGTCGCCGTGAAAATACTCGTGAAACAGCATCAGGTCGCGCCAGTGCGGGTCGTGCTGGAACTTCGCAGTCCCGTCGTACACCGCGCGGCTGCCGTCGGGCGCCCGGAGGAAGAGATGCGACAGCCGGCGCGACAGCTCCGCCGCCACCTCGCCCAGCGTGAGCATCTGCCCGGACCCGGTCGGGCACTCGACACGGTAGTCGTCTCCCAGCGAGTGGTGGAACTTCTGCAGCGACTCGATGATCAGGTAGTTGACCGGCAACCAGATCGGTCCGCGCCAATTCGAGTTGCCACCAAACAGGCCGGTGGTCGATTCCGCCGGCTCGTAGCCGACGGTATGCGAGACACCGTCGACCTCGAGCGAATACGGGCGGTCCCGGTGCACACGCGACAGCGCACGGATGCCGTATGGGGACAGAAACTCCTCTTCGTCGAGCATGACGCGCAACACGCGGCGAAGTCGCTCCGGGTTGACGATCGACAGGAGGATCCGGCCTTGGTGGCCCGGTTCCATGCAGGCACAGCCCTCCGTGAGTCCGGGCCGGTGTTCCAGAAACCAGGACAGGCGTCGCGCGAACGAGGGCACCCGCTCCATCACGTCCGCCTCGATGGTCTCGACGGCAAAGAGCGGGATCAACCCCACCATCGATCGCACCTTGAGCGGAAAGTGCGTGCCGTCCGGGAAGTGCAGCACGTCGTAATAGAAGCCGTCCTCTTCGTCCCACATCTGGACGCCGCTGTGGCCGATGTGGTTCATCGCGTTCACGATGTAGACGAAGTGCTCGCCGAACTTGGTGGCGACATCCTCGTAGACGGGGTCGACGCAGGCGAGCTCGAGGGCAATCGTCAGCATGTTCAGCGTATACATCGCCATCCAGCTGGTACCGTCCGACTGTTCGAGCCGGCCGCCGGTTGGCAGGGGTTGGCTGCGATCGAAAACCCCGATGTTGTCGAGCCCGAGAAAGCCGCCCTCGAAGATGTTGATGCCGTCCTGATCCTTGCGGTTCACCCACCACGTGAAATTGAGCAGCAGCTTGTGGAACACGCGCTCCAGAAACGCGCGGTCACCCTGGCCGCGCCGCTTCTCCTCGATCTTGTAAACGCGCCACGCCGCCCAGGCGTGCACCGGCGGATTGACGTCGCCGAGCGCCCACTCGTAGGCGGGCAGCTGGCCACTAGGGTGCATGTACCACTCGCGCAACAACAGAATCAGTTGCTCCTTGGCGAAGTCGGTATCGACCAGCGCCAGCGGGACGCAGTGGAACGCGAGATCCCATGCCGCATACCAGGGGTATTCCCACTTGTCGGGCATCGACACCACATCTTCGTTGTGCAGGTGGGTCCAGTGATGGTTGCGCCCGTTCAGTCGCTGTCGCGGGGGTGAGGGACCCGCGGGGTCGCCGGCCAGCCACTCGTCGACCACGTAATGATAAAACTGCTTGGACCAGAGCAACCCGGCGAAGGCCTGGCGCATGACCTGCCGCGCATCCGGCGACAGGGTCGCCGGAATGACGGTGGCGTAGAACTGGTCGGCCTCGGCCTGGCGCGCCGCGAAGATCCGGTCGAAGTCGGCGAACGGGCCGGGCGTCGGGGCAAAGACCCGATCGGTGAGGCGCAGGCGGCACGTGAACGTTTCTCCGGGTCCGATCACCGACGCGTAGCGGGCAGCGGCTTTCGTCCCCGCGCGATCCGGATTCACGGCCTCGTGCCGGCCGCGAACCACGAATTCATGGAAGGCGTCCTTCACGAAGGGCGAGTGATTCGCCGCGCCGTAGAGGCGCTCGACATTCGTCTCGTTTTCGGTGAAGAGCAACTCGGGACCGGCGTCGCAGTGGAGCCACCGGCGGCCGTAGTGCGGCTCGTCCATCACGACTGCGTGGCCCGCCTCGGGCGACTGCGCCAGCGACGGGCGGGTCGCCGCCGCGCCCCACGACCACGTGTTGCGGAACCAGACGGTGGGCAGCAGGTGGAGGCGCGCCGGATCCGGGCCGCGATTGATGGCGGTGATTCGAATCAGGATGTCCTCGACGTCGCCCTTGGCATACTCGACGAACACATCGAAGTAGCGGTCGTCATCGAACACGCCCGTGTCGAGCAGTTCGAACTCCGCCTGGTCGCGCCCACGCCGCCGATTCTCGGCCACGAGCTCGCTGTAGGGAAACGCCGCCTGAGGGTACTTGTACAGAAACTTCATGTACGAGTGCGTCGGCGTGCTGTCGAGGTGAAAGTAGTACTCCTTCACATCCTCGCCATGATTGCCCTCGTTGCCGGTCAGGCCGAAGAGGCGTTCCTTGAGAATGGGGTCGCGTTCGTTCCAGAGCGCCAACGCGAAACAGATCCGCTGGTGGCGGTCGCAGATACCGGCGAGTCCGTCCTCGTTCCACCGGTAGGCGCGCGAGCGCGCGTGATCGTGCGGAAACGCTTCCCACGCGGTGCCGTGCGCGCTGTAGTCTTCGCGCACGGTGCCCCACGCGCGGTCGCTCACGTACGGCCCCCAGCGCTGCCAATGGGCGGTGCGCTCACGCGCCTGCAGCAGGCGGCGCTCCTCCGCGGTCGAACTTCCCTCATCGGGTAGCGGGGACGGTTCGTGTGCGATCACCTCATCGAGGTTACCGCACCGGCGCGGGCCGGGATCCCGGCTCGTGTGAGAGAGATCACTCCAAGCCCATCTGATCGGGAGGCTCTGTCGGATCGCTGGCGGCGCGGCCTTCGTGAGCGCCTTTGCCCGCTGTGACAGCGGCCGACTCGGCCAGCGGTGAGAACGGTCACAGCACGCCGAGGCGGTTTCCCGTATCGTGGATTCGTGACTCACTTCGTCGAAGTCTTCTATAGCGAGCACTGCCCGGGCTGCCCCGAAGCGCGAAGGATCGTCAGGCAGTTTGTCTCGGAGCGACCCGACATTGCGGTCGCCGAGTTCGACGTCGCGATCCATATGGGCATGGCGAGGCGGTACGGCTTGATTGCCACGCCGGCCCTCGTGATCGATGGTGGTCCGGTGCTGTACGGCGTGCCACGGGTGGCCGACCTCGAGTCGCGCGTGGACACCCCGGTGACGGGCCGCGACGGCGAACCCGCAGGATGACCGCCGGTCCGCATATACTGCCGGAATGGCGGCCCACACCAAGCTCTGGTACCTTCAGCACTTCCGCCTGCTGGATGCCCTGACCGACCTTCAGAAACGCGCCGTCGAGAAGATGACGCGCATGTTGGAGGTCAAGCGCGGCCAACGGGTCTATCTGCCCGGCGACCCGAGCGACCAGATCTTTCTGCTCAAGACCGGGGTGGTGAAGATCTCGACTGGCGGGGCCGAACAGGACACGATCCTGGCGCTGCTCTATCCCGGGGATATTTTCGGTGAGCTCGCGATGCTCGACGAGTCGCCACGCGATCACATCGCCGAAGTGGTGGAAGACACCGTCCTCTGCGCGCTCAATCGAGACATGCTGCTCCAGATGATCCAGCAGTCCCCCGCGCTCGGCTATCAAGTCACCAAGCTCATGGGATTGCGCTTGCGCCGGCTGCGCACGCGGGTCGAGGAACTGCTCTTCAAGAGTGCCCACGCACGCATCGCCAACACCCTGCTCGACCTCGCTGCCGATTACGGCGTGAAAGACGATGACGGGATCTTGATTCCCATTCGCCTGAACCAGGGCGACCTCGGCAACCTCGTCGGCCTGGCGCGGGAGACCGTGAACATCGTCCTGCAAGACCTGAAGCAACGGGGCCTCGTGGAAACCAGCCGTCAGAACATCCGCATCAAGGATCCGGACCGGCTGCGCGGGGTCGTGTAGCCGGCGGCGAGTCGCGCCTTCGACACCCGGGTGCTCACACTGAGCCAGCGTCCGCAGGATGCCGGTCGCTGACATCGACTTGCAGGTGACTTCGAATCCAGGTACGAGCGACAGGCCCGTGGCGAGCACGAGCCGGTTCACGAAGCTGAAGTCCGCGACCGTCAGCACCGCGTCGAGGATCGCGCGGTCGTCGAGCCCCGCCGCGCGCAGCAGCTCGATGTCTGCGGCTGTCGACGTCTCGGGATGGCGCGCCAGCCGCTCCGCCCAGGCACTGATCCGAGGATCAAGGGGGATGCTCCCGTCCGGCAGTTGCGCCAGAGCCGCGGAATGGTGGCCGCCGTCGCTGGTCGCGATTGCGCCATGGTGTCCAATCCGCCGGCACATCGCCCGCTCGCCATGCCGTGCTTCAAGCTCGCAGTCGCGACCCACGAGCTTCCCCTCCAGCACGACTTCGGCAGGGCGGGTCAGCTGGACCACGGCGCGATCCATCGCGTCAACAACGGCACTGGTGATCCGATCTCGACTGGTCGCACCGAAGCCGATACCCACGGCAACCAGGAACGCTACGGATGACCCGATCATTCCCGCGTGGGGCCGCGCCCGCGGAAATCCCCGCGGATCGGCTCGCGACGCTACTACTATGGAACGACACATGGTCAAGCCGCCAGGGGACCAACGTGCGACTCGCGCGCCAACCGTGCTGATGCTGGCGCCGGTCCTGATGGTGGTCGTCGGGTTGTTCGGCGCCGGACTGGGCGCGGCATTTCTGGAAAGCATCGGCGCGGAGGGCGCCAATCCTGCGTGGACACCCACGGCCGAGCACTACCTCGCCGTGTTGCGCGACCGGGAGTTCCGCGCCGCGCTCGGCCTCACGTTCTGGATCGCCACGGCCACCACCTTGGTTTCGACCGTGTTGGGCATCGCCCTGGCGCTGATCTTGGTGGGCCTGGTCCGTGGCCGACAGACGGCGTACGTGCTGTTGCAGGTACCGCTGGGTATCCCACACTTGGCGATCGCCGTCGGATTCGTCACGCTGTTGGCGCCGAGTGGCTGGGTCGCGCGCGGCATGTTCGCGCTGGGCCTGATCGGGGCGCCGTCGGATTTTCCGGCACTCGTCTACGACGGTTACGGAATCGGCATCATACTGGCGTACGTTGTCAAGGAAGCGCCTTTCGTCGCCGTCGTCAGCTCGGCGCTCCTGCTTCGGCTGGACGAAGAGTATCTGTCAGTGGCGCGGACGCTTGGTGCCTCATCGTGGCAACAATTCCGGCACGTGACCTGGCCGCTGATCGCGCCAGGCGTGGCATCCGCCGCCCTGATGGTCTTCGCGTTTGTCTTCGCGGCATTCGACACGCCGTTTCTGCTGGGACGCCCCTATCCATCCATGTTGTCGGTGGTCGCCCAGCGCCGCTACTTGAGCATTGAGTTGGCCGACCGGCCGGTTGCCCTGGCGATGGCGCTGATCATGACCGCGTTGGCGGCAAGTGTGGTGTGGGCGTACGTGCGGATGCCCGGATCGTCTCTCGGGCGCGAGCGTCCCGCGGTGTTCTGATGCACCGATCGAGGGTCAGCCGGCTCGCGACGATCGCAGGACTGACGGGGCTCGGCTGTCTCGCCGTCGGTCCTCTTGGGCTGCTGGTGGTGAACAGCGTCGGGCGGCACTGGTACTGGCCGGCGTTGCTGCCGCAGGAGTGGAGCCTTCGCGCGTGGCGATATGTGGCGTCGCCCGAGGCGGGCCTCATCGACGCTCTCGCCACCAGCCTGATGATCGCGCTCGTGGTTGCGACGCTGTCAGTCATGGTGGCATTGCCGGCCGGGCGGGCACTGGCCCTGCATCACGTGCGTTACCGGCGCGCACTGGTCTTCGTCCTTCTGCTACCGGTCCTCGCGCCGCCACTGGCCGCTACCATGGGACTGCACGCGGTGTTCCTGCGTCTCGGCCTGGCCGACTCACTCGCCGGCGTCCTGCTGGTGCATTTGGTTCCCGCCGTGCCGTACGCCACGCTGATGCTCGCCGGTAGTTTTGCCAATTTCGACCCTCTGTGGGAGTCCCAGGCGCGGACGCTCGGCGCCGGTTCATGGAGCATGTGGACGCGCGTGACGCTCCCGGCGGTGATGCCCGGCATTGCCGTGGCTGCCGCCTTCGCGTTCATGATCTCGTGGAGCCAGTATCTGCTGACGCTGCTGATTGGAGGCGGGCGCGTGATCACCCTGCCGCTGTTCCTGGTGGGCTTCGTCAGGAGTGGCGACGAGGCGGTCGGTGCCGCCGTGTCGCTGCTGTTCATTGCGCCCACGATCGTGCTGTTTACCGTCGTCGCGCGCCTCCTGAGGGAGACGTGATGACGCTGCGGCGAGTCACGATCGTCTGCTGCGCTGTCACCCTGATCTCGACGGCCTGCCGAAGCGAGCCAGACGCGAAGCGAGCAGCGCTCACGGCCGAGGCATTCGCGCGCGCGGAGTGGAGCCAGGTGCTCGATCAGGCACGAGGCAGCACGGTCAGCTTCGCGATGTGGGCGGGCGATGGCGCGAGGAACAGCTTCTTCCAGGGCACCGTGGCCCGTGCGGTCGCCACCGAGTTGGGCGTCACGCTGCGGATGATTCCCGTCGTCGAGCCGGCCGACGTGGTCAACAAGCTGCTCAACGAACAGCGCGCGGGCCGTGTCGACCAGGGCACGATCGATCTGGTGTGGATCAATGGCGAGAACTTTCGCACCGCCAGGCAGGCCGGCGTGCTGTGGGGCCCCTTCGCGGAGCGGCTGCCCAACATCCGCTATTACGACCCCTCTGACCGCCGTGCCGACTTTGGCACGCCGACGGAGGGCTACGAGGCGCCGTGGGAGTACGCGCAATTCGTGTTTGCCTACGATGCGGCACGCATGGCGGCTCCCCCCAGCCGTCTCCCAGACCTGAAGGCATGGATCCAGGCACACCCGGGACGGTTTACCTATCCGGCCATTCCAGACTTTACCGGCTCGGCCTTCATCCGGCACGTGTTGCTCCATGCGTCCGGCGCGCCGCGCGCCGCCTTCGACGCGGGTTTCGATGAGGCGTTGTACGCGCGGGCCTCGGCCGCGGCAATCGACTGGCTGCGCGAGGTGCGTCCCAGCCTCTGGCGGCAGGGCGAAACCTATCCGGCGACCCCTGCCGACCTCAACCGCCTGTTTGTCAACGGCGAGATCGATTTCTCGATGGACTACAACCCGGCTTTCGCGTCCGATCGCATTGCCCGCGGTGAGTTCCCGGCCACCGTGCGCACGATGGTCCTCGATGAAGGCACGCTGACAAATTACAGCTTCCTCGCCATTCCCTTTAACGCAGCCAATCGCGCGGGAGCCGTTGCCGTGACGAATTACCTCTTGTCCCCTGCGCACGCCTTCTCGCGGATGCGAGAAATGGGCGGAGTGTTTCCGCTGATGCTCGAACCACTGAGCCCCGCCGAACGCCAGACGCTGGCATCACTGGCGGCCGGGCCGGCCACGCTTCCCTTGGAGGTCCTCACCCAGCATCGGATCCGTGAGGCCGATGTGCAATACCTCCTGCGGTTTGAACGTGACTGGCGGCGGGAGATTCTGGAACGGTGACAGCTTCCTTGCGGTTGGACGCGGTCTCGGCCGGCTACGGGGAGGTCGGTGTCCTGGAACGCGTCTCCCTCGAGGTGCCGAACGGGACGTTGACGGCCTTGCTTGGACCGTCCGGGTGCGGCAAGACCACCGTGCTGCGGGCCATCGCCGGCTTGATACCGCTTGGCCACGGCGATGTCTGGCTGGGCGCCGAGCGTTTGACGCTGGTCCCCGCCGAACACCGCGACCTCGGTGTCGTCTTCCAGAAACCGCTACTGTTCCCGCACATGAGCGTGGCCGAGAATGTCGCGTTTGGGCTGGCGATGCGGCGGATCGCACCGGCTGAGAGGCACGCACGGGTGGCGGAGGCGCTCGAGATGGTCCAACTCGCCGGCTTCGGAAGCCGCCGGCCGCGTGAGCTATCCGGCGGGCAGGAACAACGTGTTTCGCTGGCGCGGGCGCTGGTGATGCGGCCTCGAGTGTTGCTACTCGACGAGCCCCTGACGGCACTCGACGAACACCTGCGTCGCGAGATCCGGTTGCTCCTCCGCGACCTGCAGCGACGACTGGCCATCACGACTCTGTTTGTGACGCACGATCAACGGGAAGCCACGGACTTGGCCGACCAGGTGGCGGTCCTGCTTGCCGGACGACTGGCGCAAGCGGGTCCGCCGCGCGTGTTCCATACCGATCCGGCGTCGGCCGCCGTCGCCCGTTTCTTCGGCTGGTCGGTGCTGCCAGGTGTCGAGCGGCCGGACGGGTTCGAGACCGCGGGCGGCCGGCTGGCGATGCCCTCGCGGGCGCCGGAGTCCGCCGTCGCTGCGGCCTTTCATCCGGATACCGTTCGTGTCAGCGGATCAGACAGCGACTGCCACCAACCCGACACGCTGCCTGGGACCCTGGAGCAGGTGACCGACCTCGGTCACCACCAGAGACTGACCGTGCGCCTGACGACTGGAGATCGCGTGGAGGTCAGGCACGGGGCCAGCGATCCTCCGGTGCCGGGCACGGTCGGTGCGCTGGTTCACCTCCACCTGTCGGCGCCGGCGATCCGGTTCTTCTCGGCACACCAGATGACGTGAGCGGCCCGCGCGGAGGTGTAACATTCCGCCACCTGCCGGGACATACGCTCGGAAAGAGAGGCTTGGATGCGAATATTGGCCGTTGTCTTCTGCGCCGTTGTCTTCTGCGCCGCCGTCGGCATTGGGGCCCAGATGAACTGGGTGGAACAGATGACCATCGATGGCGACCCCGTGGTCCGGGGGCTGCCGAAGGATGCCATTCCTGCGATCGATCGTCCGAGCTTCGTCTCGCCCGATCGTGCCTCGTTCGTTGATCCCGAAGAGCCGGTCATCGGGGTCGCCCTGAACGGCGAAGCCCGCGCGTACCCGACCTGGCTGCTCAATGGCCACGAGATCGTCAACGACCGCATTGGCAATCGCTCCATCGCGGTGACCTGGTGACCGCTGTGCTACACGGGCATCGTGTATGCCCGCACCGTCGGTTCCGATGAACTGACCTTCGGCGTCTCCGGCATGTTGTGGCGAGAGAATCTGGTGATGTATGACCGGCAGACCGAGTCATGGTGGTCCCAGGCCGACGGTGTGGCCATTCAGGGACCGAAGCGCGGCGCGCGACTGGAGCAAGTAGCGTCCGACATGATGAGCTGGAAGCAATGGCGCGCGCTCCATCCGTCCACCGTGGTCCTGGCGCCGCCCGGTGGCGCCAGCGGGCGCGACCAGTACGCCAGTTATCACGCCAGCCGCTCGGTCGGTGTCACCGGCCGCCTTCGCGCCGGCGGCGCTCTGGACGCGAAAGCGAGAATCCTGGGCTTTCGCCTCGGGCTCCGTGCATTTGCGGTCGCACTGGATCGACTGTCGAAGCGGCCCGTCACTCAGTTCGATACGGCGGGGCAGTCGGTCGTGCTGATCTCGAGCAATCGCCAGGGCGTGCGAGTGTTTCTCGCCGGCGACCGGCGTTTCTCGGACGCCGGCACGGAGGCGAACCGCCTGCGCTTGCGGGACCAGGCCACCGGTTCGCTGTGGGACGCGCTCGACGGTCGCGCCGTGTCGGGTCCGCAGGCTGGCGCACAACTCGAACGAGTGACGGCCCATCAATCGTATTGGTTCTCGTGGTACTCGTTTTTCCCTGACACGCTGGTCCTTGAACCAGGAAAGTGAGATGGTGACATCGCGACGAGCAGCATTGTTGGGCCTGCTCATCATTGCTGGTCTGGCCCCGGTCCAGAGTCAGACTCCCGTGCGTGGCCCCGTGCCATCGTGGCAGTCGTTCCTTACTGCGGCTGGCTCGGACAAGCGGCAGGCTGAGGCGGCGCTGGCCGAGATTGCGGCCGCTTGGCGCAACGGCTACTCCGCCCTGCTGATCGACGCTGCCCGTTTTCTGCCGCCACGCCGCCGGCCATCTCTGTCGGACAGCGATCCCTCCGGCGGCTTCTCCGAACCAGCCGAGGATGAGGTCGCATAGCGTGTTCGATGAAGTGGTTCGCGCCCGTCTGGCGCCAGTCCTGACGCCGTCGGCGCTCTGGCTCGGGCGCGCGGGGATTACTCCCACCCAGGTGACGGTCGCCAGCTTCGTCGTGGCACTGGCCGCGGCGGGAGCGACGGCGACCGGATTGACCGGCCTCGGGCTGGCTCTCTGGCTGTTGAGCCGGGTCGGAGATGGTCTGGACGGCGTGCTCGCGAGGGCGATCGGACAGGCCTCAGCGCGCGGTGGTTACCTCGACATCACGCTCGACATGGCGGCGTACAGCCTCATGGTTGTGGCCTTCGCTGCGCTGCATCCGGAACTCGGCATCGTCTGGGCGTGCATCCTGATGGGCTATGTTCTCTCCATTACCACGACGCTGGCGCTTGCCGGCGCCGCCGAACGCGCCCATCGCACCATCAGCAGTACCGATCGCACTTACCAGTTCACCCCTGCCGTCGCTGAAGCCGGAGAGACGACCGCCGTGTACGTGACCTGGTTCCTGTTGCCGTCGCTGGTCGGACCGGTGGCGTGGCTGTGGTGCGGCGTGCTGATCCTGTCAGCGATTCAGCGCTCCGTTCTCGCGTGGCGCTCGCTTGACTGACCGGCGCTTCAGGGCTTCAGGTCGGCGACGATCTTGCCATCGAGAGGCAGGCTGACGCTGCACGACGGATCGTCGATCCGGCATCTGGCGACCGTGAGGTTGCACCCGCACGTACGGGGCTCGGCATTCATTCCCTGGAGCGCGCGCGCGCCAGGGAACGCCCGCGCCAGACAGGACGCTGCGTGGTCACACTTGCAGCGCGTGCCGTAGCCCTCATTGGAATCCCGCAGTATCGTTAGGCCCAGGGTCCGCCTGGACTCCAACTCGCGCTGAACGACTGTCCCGTGCGCGCGTGATCGAGTGGTTCCTGAAGGAAGAGCCGAAGGTTCGGCTACGACTTGGGCCAAGGACTGGAAGTCGCGCGGGCGGTTTCTGATGGCGAATGCTTTCCAGTTCGCCAGCGCGCTTGTGTCCTGAACGAATCGTTCGCTCAGCCCGACAATCTGCTCCGGAAGAGCCGTGCCGCGGCGACGGAAGGTCGCGCCTAAGCTGCAACGAGCGAATCCCCGCTGAACTTCACTCGCCGGGCCGCCATCGCGACATCCGTGAAGTCCTTCATGCGGCTGTTTGAGATGCCGAGATCGACCATCGCTTCGACCTTTTCGGCGACGATGGTTTCAGTCGGATATGCCAGCACGTTTGGTGACGGCATGTTGGTCAGGAGCGTCGGGAACTCCAGGTCCGTAGCGGCCGGTGTGATCGCATCACCGAAACCGACATCAATCCGGACATGGATTCGAGCCTGCCCGAGACGCGCCTGCATGACGACCCGCAGGCCGCCATATCGATGGTCTTCGCGGATCGCATGCACCTCCAGCGTGTCCACATCGAAGACAAGACCATCGTCATCAACCGTGGTCCCTGCGACCTCTCGAATGGCGCGGTTGACACTGGCTTCGGTGGCCTCTCCCATCCCGAGAAGATCGAGATCCCTGGTGGGCCGATACTGCTCCCCGATCCGGACCGCGAACAACATAGCTCCCTTCAGGACAAACTGTTCCCTGAGGGCTGATCGGGATAGTCGATACAGGAACCGCTCGGCGGCGTAGTTCATCAGCGTGAGCGTGTAGTCTTCGCGACGCTCCTTGGACACCGTCAGCAACCGCGCGCGCACGGAAGCGGCGACGTTCACCGGAGTCTTGCGGGTCATGACGAGATCGCGTCCCAGTACGGGCGGATGACTTTGGACATGCGCAGCTGGTCGGCTTGCCGCCAGAACTCGTCAACGGTGCCTTTTCGCAGACGACGGTAGTCCTTGAGGGCTTCGACGGCCACGTCGACACCGATCTTGTTGCGGAACTTGAAGCAGTCCACAACGGTTCTGGCCGGGCTCGTGATCCGGACTCGTACGCCGTCGATATCGTGCTCGTCGATTCCCGTCGAGAGAGCGTCACCGGACATTCGAATGATGCGGACCGGCATGAAGTCGATCTTCGGAATGCCCGCGCGGCGGTCGACAGCCAGCCACACATCTCGAGGGTTCTGCGTTCCCAGGCCGTGGAATCGCAGGGCCGTCAGAAGGCAAACGATTCCTTTCGGAACGCGCTTAGCCACCTCCGCAAGGGTGTGGTGTTCGGTTGGTTCCAGGGAGGGCAGCGCGTACAGACCTCGTCCGATGCGAGCAAGTTGCCCTCGACTCGTCAGTCGGCGGACCGCTTCAGGGTGGATGCCGGCCAGCTTGGCCTCTGACAGCCGAAACAGTCGCTTCTTGCGAGCAATCTGAAGGATGCGGGTTTGAGCGTCCATTCGTGTGTGTGTAATATTACTACCATTAGTCGTTACATGGTAGCCATTGCACACACGGCGACGGGGCCGTCGCTCCGGCAGGACATCATGCGGGAGGGCTCGGGCGCGTCAAAACTTCCCTCGCTCCACTCGGCGCTTCGCGGCCTTGACACGCCCTACGCCCTCCCGTTTCCAGCTTCTATCGGAGCGACCATCTCAATGTCTGACCGATTCTTGTTGAAAGTGTGGGACCGGCTTAGATCGACCATGGCCGATCGTGAATCGTGCACCCGGTCGGACCGTGATTGCGCCAATCCAATCGAGCGGCCAGGTCACTGGTGATACCGGCATAGAAGCGCTTTGGGCGGGCTTCGCTCTGAATGATGTAGACGATTCGTTTCTCGGCCATGCTGCCAGTGGACGCACGAATTGCGCCACGCGGATGTGGGCCACGAATAGATCATCTCGGTAGCCCAGTACGCAGCTACCGCCACGTGCGCATCGAGATAAGGGGGCAAGAAATGCGCCCTCGCTGCGGTCCGACTTCGCCCGCTCCGCGGGCTACGTCGAGACAGCCTCCGCCAGGGGCATCTATGTTCGCTGGGAGAGGGGTCAGCCCTTGGCCGACCTAGCCGAAGCTCAGTATTGCCGTGAGCGAAGGCTGGCTCCTCGGGCTGGACTCGAACCAGCAACCCTCCGGTTAACAGCCGGATGCTCTGCCATTGAGCTACCGAGGAATACAGGCAGGACTTCCCTTGCGAGAAGAACGCCAATCGTACGACAAGATGGGGGCCTCCCGCAAGCCGCGAACCGAGTTTTGGCCATTTCGCGCATTATTCGGTGGAGGCCACGAATGAATCCGAGCCCACGCACCGTGCACCGCCTTGCCGTCGTCGCGACCGCCTTGTTTCTGTCCGCGCTCCCGGCATCCGCGCAAGACCGTCCGGCGCCTGCGCTCGATCTCGCCGCCGGGTGGGTCGGGTTTGCAGACGACGGCATCGTCAGCGAGATGCCGTTCGCCGCGGCAGCCAGGTGGTACCTGTCACCGCGAACCAGCATCGGCCCCGAGGTGACGTTCATCGGCGGCGGCCTGTTCCGGACCAGTGAAGGGTTCGCCAATCGGCCGCCGTTCTCGGCGACCGAGACCCTGAATCGGGCGATGCGCCTGTCCATCTTTCCCCAGCAGGCCGCAGCGCCCGTTAACGCGGCACCGGTGACCACAGGTTGTCGGGCCGGTTAGTGGCGAAGCCCTCGGGATTGGACCACTGCGGCCGCGCGCCGGCCGCGCCCGCGCCGCCGACGATGTCGGTGCCCAGCCATTGCTGAGGGGTGTTTCCGGTGGGGAGATACGCCACCATGTCTTCACCGAAGCCACCTGAGACATGACGCCCGCACTCGGTCGTCGTGCATGACTGCTGCCCGCGAGGCTTGGTGATCAGCCCCCACCGCGGATCGCCGGTCGCCAGCGCTCGCGCAACATCGCGCACGAAGCGATGACACGCAGCCGGATCTCCCGTCTCGCACGCGCCCCAATGGGGCGAGGCGCCTTGCACCTGCCGCACGCAGTCCAGCCGATCCGCCGCCGGATTCGGCCTCGGCCCGCACGCGGTGAGGTGGTTCGAGACGGGCGCGGAGGCCGGCCGCGGCCCGGCCATGGCGGGTGCCACCGCGCCCGGCGGCGGTGTCACGACCGCGGGGCGCGAGGCCGGCGCCGGGCTCCCCGGGCGCGAGGTCGGACGAAACTCGCTCAGGTCGTAGGCGCGCTCGAAGCCGTGCGGAAAGAATTCACTTGGCGCTTCGCGGATGACCGCCTGCTTGCCCCCGGGGACCGGCCGCACATAGACCACCACCTGCCATTTCTCGGGCCAGCGCTCGGCCCGGTATTCGACCGGATCGCCAGGCCGCTGCGCCACGAGACTGCTGCCAATCAGCAGCAACCAGAGAATGCCAAACATCATTCGCCCGCGCGTCATAGATCGCCCTCCATCCAACCCACGCGTAAACGACTGGCGAAAACGCTCATGCCCGACCACCATAGCCGAGACGATCGAGCGCGATGATCGGCAGGGCGAGATTACCCAGTTGCTCCGGCAAAGCAGCGGCGGCGACGCGGCGGCCATGGACCGCCTTGTTCCTGTCGTGTACGACGAGCTCCGCGGAACACTTAGCCGGAGGTCGGCCCTTCGGATTCTCACTCCCAAGCTGCGGCTGAAGACAGGGCCGTCGTCATCGCGGCAGCCCTCCCGGATATAATCGCCGCCTCAATCTCGGATCGGGAGCGAAATCATGTTCAAGACGTCATTCGTTGTATTTCTGGTAGTCGGATCGATCACCGCGATGTCGGCGCAACAGCCGGCCTTCAAGCGCACGGTCCTGCAGACGGTGGAGCTGTCGATCGCCGGCCGCGAAGCCGTCACCGCCAAGGCAGAGTTGCCCGCTGGAGTCTCGTCGGGTCGTCACACCCATCCGGGTGAGGAGATCGGGTACGTCCTCGAGGGCACCCTGACCATCGAGCGCGATGGCCAGTCGAAGACCGTGAAAGCCGGCGAGGCATTCGCGATTCCGGCCGGCCAGGTGCACAACGCCATCAACGCCGGCACGGCCCAGGCGACGATCGTCTCGACCTACATCGTCGAGAAGGGCAAGCCGCTCGCCACGCCCGCGAAGTAGTCTCCGCTACTTCGGCGGGTTGGCCGCCACCGGCGGCTTCACGCTTGAGGTCGGCCGCGTGCCCTTGAGAATCCAGCGCTGCATGCGGCGGCCGTTACCGGCCTCACCGGTGTACATCCGGTTCTTCGAGTCGATCGCGATCATGTGGGCGCGGATGAACTCTCCGGCTTGCCGCCCGGGTTTGCCGAAGCGATCGAGAATGGCCAGGTCCTTGCGGCGAAGAATCCACACGCGTTGGTTCGTGCCGTCCATCAGATAGAGCAGGCTCTGATCGGCGTCGCGAGATAACTGCAGCGAGAAGCCGCTGCCCGAGCCGCCGGTTTCCGGGCGAACGAATTTCTCCATCAGGTACTCGCCGTTCTGGCGGAACACCTGGATGCGGTTGCCACGGCGATCGGAAACGTAGATCAGCCCGTCCTTCGAGCCGACCAGGCCGTGCAGCGTCGAGTACTGCTGCGGCGGGCTGTCAGGCTTCACGGGATACTGGTACTTCTGCGTGTCGTCTGGAACCTTGCCGTAGGCGCCCCAATGCCGCTTGTACTTCCCGGTGTCGGCGTCATACACCACGACGCGCTTGTTGATGTAGCCGTCGGCGATGAACAGCTCGTTGGTCTTCGGCTCGACGTAGAAGTTCGCCGGCCCGCCCAGGTGATCCGGATCGTTGCTGCCCTTGTTGACACCCGGCTCGCCGATGGTCAGCACATGCTTGCCGTCCTGCGTGAACTTCATCACATGCATGCCGTTGCTGGTGCCCGTCCACACGAAGCCCTGGTGATCGATGTAGATGCCGTGCTCCTGGTTGAACCAGGTGTAATCCGGGCTCGGCCCGCCCCACGTGCGCAGCACCTTGCCCTCGGGGTCCATCTCCAGAACCGGCGGCGCGGGCAGACAGCAATCGGCAATCGGCGGCTTCGAGGCCGCGCCGATCTCCTGGTCGGTGAGGCTCGACGGCATGTGGATCACCCACAGGTGATCGCGATCGTCCACGAACAGCCCGCGAATGTCGCCGAGGATCCAGTCGTTCGGCAGCGTCGGCGGCCAGCTCGGGTCGATCTCGTAGATCGGCAGCCGGTCGGCGGTCGGCGAGCCTTTGGCCACCGACGCATTCGCGCCTTGAGCGTGGGCGACCAGCGGCAGGAGCAGGGCGGCCGCCAGGGTCGCGAAGGTTGTGCGTGTGCGCGTCATGACCGGGGATTATCGCCCATCCGGCCGAACAGGGCGGCCGTTTAGTAAGATGTGGCCATTATGAAGACCTTCCTTCGCGCCGTTGTTGCCGTCAGCCTGTTGACCGCCAGTGTCGCCGCCCAGGCTCCCGGTGCCCGTCCGCAGCGCCCGCCGATGACGCCGGAGCAGCAGGCTGAGGCCGCCAAGCGGCGCGAGGCAGAGATGACCGCGCCGCGGCCGATTGCCGCGCTCGACAGCGTGTGGACCGAAGAACTGACCTGGATGGAAGTGCGCGACGCCATCAAGGCGGGCAAGACCACCGGTCTCATCCTCACTGGCGGCGTTGAGTCCAACGGGCCGCACCTGGCCACCGGCAAGCACAACTTCATCCTCAAAGTGATGGGCGATGCGATTGCCCGCAAGCTGGGCAACGCGCTCGTAGCGCCGATTGTCACGCTCGAACCCGGCCGGCCCGACAGTGACCGGGTCGCGCCCGGCAGCGTGTTCCTGTCGCAGTCCACCTATCGCGCGGTGCTCACCGACATGGCCATGAGCCTCAAGGGCATGGGCTTCACTACCGTCATCCTGATGGGCGACAGCGGCGGCAACCAGGAGCCGATGAAAGAGGTGGCTGCCACGCTCGACGAGAAGTTCAAGGCTGCGGGCACCCGCTTCCATTTCATCCCCGAGTACTACGACTACGCGTCGGCCCAGAAGATGCTGCAAAGCAGCGGCATTGCCGAGCAGATCGAGATCGGCGCCAGCCAGGGCTCCGATCGCATTCACGAGGAATACGCCATCGATGCACTGATGGCGCTCTACGACCCCAAGACCATCCGCATCGACGAGCGCACCAAGGCCAACCGCGCCACCATCAACGGCGTGAGCCTGCTGCCCATGAGCAAGACGCTGGAGATGGGGAAGAAGATCGTGGAGCTCCGCACCAGGCTGACGGTGGACGCCATCACCAAGGCGATGGGGAAGTAGCGATCGGCTAAGCGAGAATGCCCCGCAGCGACGAGGCCAGCATTACCACCCCTGCGAACACGAGCAACCACAGCACGCCGTTGCGAAATGCGGTGGGGCTCATGCCGATGTAGATCTTCGAGCCGTAGATCGACGGGATGACCAGCGAGCCGGCGACGACGGCCATTTGCGGGAACAGGCCGGCGTGGGCGCGGCCCGACCACACCAGCGACGCGAAGGTGGCCGACAGCACGATCAGGTTGAAGTTCTGCAGCACCGCGCGGTGTTCGTCTTTCGTGTAGCCACGCAGCGTGCACCACAGGGCCGGCGCGAGTCCGCTGAACCCGCTCATGGGCGCCATCACGCCGCCCAGTAAGCCGACGCCGGCATCGGCCACGCGGCCACCGTGTGTGATGCGCGGCAGGCGCGCGGTCGCCAGCATGGCCGAGCAACACACCACCAACAGCGCGCCGAGCACGAGCTTGAAGCGATTGGGATCGAGCAGCGGCAGCAGGCGCGTGCCAATCGGAATGCCGATGGCGCTGCCGAGCACGAACGGCCATAACAAGGCGATATGCCAGCCGCGGCGAACCCTGATGGCGGAGATGATTTGTCCGGTCCAGCCGCCGAACACCGCCATCACGGCGGCCAGCGCCGGATCGACGCTCCACACCCAGATGGCCATGGCCACCATCGCGAAGGCGAACCCCGAGACGCCCTGCACCAGTCCGGCGACCGCCGCGCCGAACGCCAACACCCACAGCTCACTCATCGCGTGACCATCCTCAATGGAATCAGAACCATCTGCGATTCTGATGAAAGAGGTGCCACCACAGCCCCCGGGAGATGGATAGTTTATGACGATTGTCCCGCTGGAGGAAGAGCCTCAGATGAGTCGCGGGCAACGGCATCTTCGCACGTGAAGTGATCGAACAGGAGATCAGGAGTTGAGAAGTTAACTCTTTATCTCTCTATCTCCTGTTAAAACGGGCGGCGGCCAGACATCTCCAGTTGCACGCCGTCGCGACTGACGGCAACGTTGACGATGGGTTGCACCAGCTTCGCGTCGCCGGCGAACTCCACCTCGAAAGTGTTCGCCATCTTCTGGTGATCGGCGGTCAGGCGCTCGGCAATCGCCTTCAGGCGCTCGGGCAGGGTCGTGTCGGTGTTGATGGCGCTATAGAGTCCAGCCACGTTCTGGACCAGGTTGAGGGTCAGGTCCGTGACCGGTCCAATCTCCTTGCCCCGCACGACCACCGCGTGTGCGGCGCCACCGCGCGACACAAAGTCATTCATGAACGGGTTGTAGTCGTCGATCGGCATCTCTCGCCGCGTCTCGCCGTTGTCAGTGGTGACGATCACCATGACCGGCCACTGGCCGATGGCCGGCTTCAGAAAGCGCCGGTCGGCCTCGATCAAGGTGTCGAGATACGCGTTGGCGCCGCCGCCGGTGGCGAACCGCGAGATCTCTGTCCTCAACGCTGCGCGATCGGTGCCGGGGTGGGTGCGCACCCGGATCTGTCCGCCCGTGCTGATGAAGGTGATCTCGTGCTCGGCCGGCACGCTGTCGACGAACCCATTCAGCGCGAGGCGAAACGTGTTGAGCATGGGCCCCATGGCGGTGCTGGAATCAACCAGCAGCGCAATGCGCATGGGCGCCGTGCCGCGGGTCAGGCGCGTCACCTCGCGCGGCGAGCCATTCTCGGTGACCTGCAGATCGGCGGCGGTCAGGTTGACCACCGGTGCGCCAGCGGCGTCGACCGCACTGACGTAGACGCGTTTCGTGACCCGCTGCGCCGTCGACGAAATCGGCGTGGCGGCGAGCAACATCACGGCGCCGGCGATTCTCAGGCAGGGTGTCATATCGCATCCGAGATTGAGGTGAAGGCAAACCCCGACAGCTTCAGCGCCGGCACCATCAATGGCGAGCGTCGCTCCGGCGCGCCGATCGCCTCCACGTTCCACGGTGCCAGCATCGCCAGCACGCTCTGGTTGAAGCGCAGGTTGCGCACCGGGTATTGAATGCGGCCCTTCTCGACCCACCATAAGCCGTCGCGGGTGAGGCCGGTGAGCATCAGCGTCCGCGGGTCGATTTGTCGGACATACCAGAACCGCGAGATCACCAGGCCGCGGGCCATGCCCTTGATCATGTCGTCGATCGACGCCGGCGCCTGCGTGCTCTCGACGATGTAGTTGACGGGGCCGGGGGTGGCGTCGCGCTTCTTCTCTTGCGCCCAGAATCGCGAGTACTCGAGGTTCTCGAGTACGCCGCCCTTGATCAACGACAGTCGAGAGGCGGGAACGCCTTCGTTGGTGCTCGGCGCGACCGGAATCTCTGGATGCAGCGGGTCGCTGTAGATGTTCAAGCGCTCGCTGAACAAGGCATCGCCGACACGGGTCTTGCCGTCCTTGCCCGAGAAGGCGCTGCGGCCTTCGTCTGCGGTCCGCGCGTCGAGGCTGCCAGTCAGAAAGCCCAGCAGGTCCGCGACCGCTTGCGGCTCGAGAATCACCGGGTAGACACCGGGCTCGATCGGCTTCGGCGTCTGCGAACGCACCGCCTTGCCGACCGCCTGCTCGGCGATGCGCCGCGAATCGAGCCTGGCCAGATCGAAATGATCGCCGGCGTAGTAGCCCGAGCCGGTGCCGTCGGCACTGCGCGCCGTCACGCTGAGTCCGGCTTCGCTGGCGCGGAAGTAACGCCGGTTGCCGTTGGCGGTGGCCGCGGCCGTGGCCGAGGCGTTGGCACTGTGGAAACCGGCGCCGGTCACATTCTCTTTGCGGCACGCGCCGAGCACGGTCTCGAGTGCCGCAGCTCGTGCGGCCAGATCCACCTCGGCGGTGCCGGCCGCAAACCCGCGATCATCGCCGTAGGTGAGCGGGCCGAGGGTGGGCACATACTCGCGATGCACCGGCGAGACGCGCGCGATCTGCACCGCCTCGTTCGCCAGTTGCTTCAGCGCGTCCGGACTTGAGTCGTTGCCGGTGGCTGCGCCACGACGCCGGTCCACCCACACCGTCACCGTGATGCCAAGGTCCTCGGCCCGGCCGCTGGTGGTAATGCGGTTGTCGGCAAACCGCGCGTGCGATTCGATCGAGCTCTGCACCGACACCGCCGCATCGTCGGCGCCCGCGGTCTTGGCTTGGGCCAGGACGGTGTCGCAAATCTGGAGTGATGCTTCCCGATTCAACATTACGCGGCCCCCGTGTTCAACACCGTGATGTTGCGGAACCGCGCCGGGGGACAGCCGTGGCTGACGGCATTGGTCTGCCCGGGCTCGCCCTTGCCGTCGGCCGAGGTGCCCCACAGCCTGTAAGTGGCCGGACCGCCCAGGCCATCGCACGACGCCCAGAAGTCTGGCGTCCGCGACTGATAGGCTGCGTCCCTGACCATGGCTCCCAGCTTGCCGTTGGTGATCTCGCGGATCACGGCGCCGCCGAACTGAAAGTTATAGCGCTGTTGGTCGATCGACGAGACGCCCCGACCCTCGACGAACAAGCCGCGCTTGATGTCCTTGAACAGATCGTCCAACGTCACCTCCGTGGCCGCCGGCTCGAGCGACACGTTGGGCATGCGCGGAAACGGCACGCTCGACCAGTCGTCGGCATGCAGGCAACCATGCGAACGTTGTTGACCTACCAGCGGCGCCAACTCGCGCGTCGTCTGCCAGTCGACGAACATCCCGTCGCGCACCAGGTGCCACCGCTCGGACTTCACGCCCTCATCGTCATAACCGGTCGTTGCCAGGCCGCCTGGCTGGGTGCGATCGCCCACCAGGTTGACGATCTTCGCGCCGAAGCGCAGCTTGCCGGCATCGGTCGCCTTCAGGAAACTGGTGCCGGCCATGTTCGCTTCCCAGCCGAGCGACCGATCGAGCTCGGTGGAGTGTCCGACCGATTCGTGAATGGCGAGGAACAGCTGCGACGGATCAACGACGATGTCGTAGCGGCCGGCGACCACCGGCTTGGCCTTGAGCTTCTCGACCACTTCGTGACCGGCCTTCTCGGCGTCGGCAAACCACGGATAGTCCTCGACGTATTCGTAGCCGATCAACTGCGCGCGATCGACCACGGCCCGGGTTTGAAAATCGCCGGCGGCGCGATCCGCCGCGGTGGTGGAGAACTGCGGATAGGTCCGGACCAGTCGCTGAGAAATCCGCGAGCCTTCAGTCGACGCAAAATATTTCTGTTCGTCGACGAACAGGATCTGCGAGCTGACGAAGCTGACCCCGGGCACCGCCATCGCCGTCTCGTTCAACTTCATCAGGAACGCGGTCTTGGTTTCGAGCGGCACCTCGAACGGATCGCGCTTGATGGGGTTGAACCAGGTGGCCACCACCTGGTCGGCATGGGCGAGCACCACCTTGCGTGTCACCAGCGCCGCATTGGCCTTGGCAATCGCCACCGCCTGCTCGGCGGCCGCTCGCGCTGCGGCCGGCTCCACCTGGTTGGTGGCGGCAAAGCCCCATGCCCCGTTGACCAGCACGCGCAGGCCGAGTCCGTAACTGGCCGAGCGCGACACGTTCAGCACCTGGCGCTCGCGCGTCGCGATCGATTCCCGGCGGTAGCGGTTGATGCGGATGTCGGCGTAGCTCGCACCAAGCGCGGTGGCGCGCGCGAGCGCGACGTCCGCGGCCTCGGCACGCCGGCTGTCGTCCGTGGCGCCCGCCTGAAAGGCCTCGGCCCACTCGGGGACGTAGGTCGCGGCAATCAGCGCGCTGCCGGTCGCAAGGAATTGGCGTCGAGAAACCGGTGGGATGGCCATTGCGCGCGATTATATCCGCGCCGCTCGCCTGACCTGGGCGGAGGGAATCTCGGCGACGTCGATGCCCCGGCGGCGGGCCAGCGCCAGCAGTTTGCGATCAGCGCTGGCGAGCATGGCGCCTAACGCCTGGATCATCGCCGCGGTGACCTTTGTCACCCTGCTGATCACCGCCGGCATTCGCGCGACACGGGCCAAGCCAGCCCACCCAACGTCCGGTGGCCTTCTCATACACGGAGAACATGGCGAACCCGTTGTCGTGCCACGTGCCGATCATGGTCATCAACGCGCGCCAGGTCAGGGAGCGCGCCATGACGCCGCCAATGAATCGCGCGGCTTCAGAATCCGCCATCATCTCTGCCCACGCGTCGAGTTCGCCGGCATGGGGCAGGCGGAGCAACAGCCGTGGTGTTTCCAGTTGCAGGCCATCCAGATTCATCCGCGCAGTTTACGGGAATCGCGGCCGTCCGTGCCAAGCCGATGCCGATGCAGTTGCCTGAAACGCACATCGCCAGCCGGCGGCGCCTCCGAGAAGTGCACGGCGTAGGCCGGCTTGTCGCGCAGGTAACGCTCTTGCCGCTTCTCGCGGTCCTTGCTCAGCACGTTCTTCACAATCAGGTAGCGGATGTAACCCATGCCGTCAAGAATCACGGTGGCGCCGCCGTAGACCCAGCGCTGCTTGCTGTTCTTGCGCCGCTGGACCACCTCGGCGACGAGATCGAAGTTGACGGTGCCATCAGGACCGACGCGCTGGAGGACGCGGATCGATTCCACCACCGGCCGCTCGATGCCTTTCGCCGCGCTGGCGGCGGCCAACCCGAAATAGTGCAGCCGCTCCGGGAAGTCCGGATCGGTGATGTAGTGCCCGAGCCGCGTGGCGCGCTCCTCGAGCGCCTGGCGATCGTCGGTGTCAGTGATGATCGAGCCCAGCTGCAGTCCCTTGAGCAGGTCGTAGACCGGTGCCAGTGGCCGCTCGGGCGGACACCACAGCAGCGCGTCCTCGCTCAGGTCGGACACCCCATCGACCGTGATGCCGTAGCGCCGGAACGCACGGACGAAGGTCTCGCGGTAGGCCCAGGGATCATCGGGTACCAGGTCGAAGTCGGCGGTGATGATCGCCCGTAGGTACTCGCCCAGCGTCAGGTCAACGGGCGGGCAATAGTCGACCGCGCGGATCAGAATCCGCAAGAACTGCCTGGCCAGCTTCTCGGCGTGGTCGGCGAGCAGGTCAATCATTTCGGCCGGCATGCGATGCCCCGGCGGCGGCGCCAGCGCCTGCAGCCGCGCCGTCTTGCTGTCGTAGATCCACCGGAACGCGTCGAACACCGCACGCAGCAGCACGGCGCCCATGTCGTGTGCCTCAAGGTCGTGCGCGTAGCCTTCGGCGACCGGTTCGTCGGGTCCGCCCGGATGCGCGAAAGCCAGACGCAGTGGCGCCTTGCCATCGCCCGTGGTCTCACCAAACTGCCGCGCGATGTCGATCAGCAAGTGCGACGTCAGCTTGCCGCCCATCTGTTCGATGGCGCGACGCAGCAGGTTGCCGTAGCAGAAGCGCTGGAACAGCGCGATCAGGTCAGCGAACCCCTCGTGGAAACCGTCGACGTCGGGATTGGTCGGCAGCATGAACTGCGCGCGCATGCCGTCGAGCAGCGCATGCGTCATCTCGTGGATCACCACGTCGTGCGAGAGCGACGTAAAGACGATGCCGCCGGGTTGGTTGGCGCCGGCGGCCTGGCGGTTGGCGAAGGTATAGCCAAAAAACAGCGCGCCGGCCTCCGGATCGTAGTACGCGTTGTCTTCTTTACTGGCGTGCGGATGAATATGCAGCTTGACGCCCTGGTCGCCCTCGCGCGCGTCAAACGAAAAATCCGGCGGACGGCCCAGCGCCTGCTGGAACTGCTCGTAGGTGTTCATGGCCAGCGCGTAGCACATCTGCTGGGCGAACCGCGGGTCGATGGTCGACGGCTTCAGTCCCAGTTGAAAGGCGTGATCGGTGCCGTCAAGATCCAGCGCCTGATAGGTTTCACCAGTCGTCGAGTTCACATCGTGGACGCAGATGACCGAGCCCGTCGGCCCGGGAGCCAGCGGTTCGTACGGCACCAGCGCCTCGGTCACGGCCGCATCCATGCGCGGCGACGATGGGTCGCGCGTGTAGATGTTGAGGCGGCGGTGGGTTGGCAATGGGCGCTGTTCGCCGTTGGCCGCGGCCACCTGTTGCGCCGCGCGCGCGTGGTATGGCCGCGCCGTGGTCTCGCGCAACAGGCGCGCACCGAGCAGGAACCGGGCGGGTGTCTTCGCCACTTAGCTGACTCCCGCCGTCACGCCGAGCCCGCCGAGCAGGAGGCGATTGCTCAGTGGCGAATCCAGCTGCATCAATTGCGGATGCTGACGTCCTTTCCCCCCGACGGCGGCGGCGATGTCCGCCGCAAACCGTTCGTTGAGCACGCCGTTGCGCACGGCTGTCGCCAGGGCGCGCGCCGCGACGCCGGTGAAGTCGCCCTGGCCATTGGACTCCCAGGCGTACTCGTGGTCCTGGCAGGCGGCGAAGTGAACGACCCCTGGCAGCGACCCCTCTGCGCTGCGACCAATCGCTCGTGAACCGCGACGAGCAAAGTAGGCCTCGACCACCTCGTCGTTGAGCGGCATAAAGCGCGGCCGGTCGCCAAGCGCCGCGCGCGCCCGCGTGACCGGCGCGAATCGACTGTTGGTGCCCGAGTGACAGCAGTCCATGAACAGCGTGATGGTGACGCCGGTGGGCAGCGCACTCAGCAACTGCGCGAGCTCATCGTCCACCAGCAGCGCGCCGGTGTCGTAGTCCACGGGAATCAAGGCCTCGTTGAAGCCGTCGGCCTCGCTGTTGACGTGTGCCGGCAACTGGCCGCCATGACCGGCGTACTGCAGCACGAGCAGGTCGCCGGGCGTACCGCTGGCGACCAGCGCGCGGATGGCGCTCTGCATCCCGACATAGGTGGCGTCGTGGTCAAGCAGATAGTCCACGCGCGCGCCCAGGGACGACAGCGCCTGGCCCCACGTGCGGGCATCGTGCACGCAGCCCGACAGGGGGCGGTCGCGGTATCGGTCGATCCCGATGCACAGCGCCTTGATGCGCGAACCGCCGCCGCTGACCGGCGCGGCTGGTGTAGATGATCCGGAGGGTGGTGAACTGGCGGTTGATCCGGGCACCTCGAAGTCGAACGTGCGCGGTTGCGGCGGATACGGAAAGTCGGCCTCGCCAATGCTGGTGTCATCGTCGACATCGATGATGCGACGGAGCACCGCCGCCATGGTCTTCGGATCGTTATCGAACGCGCCATGCGCCAGCGCGCGGGTGAGCGGATTCTCGGGCTTGCCTTTGGCATACGACAGGATCAGCTTGGCGGCGCCCGAGCCGTCCGGGAAGCCATCGGCATCCAACCCGAATAGCGTCCGTAGGGCCGCGTCTTTCCGCAACGATTTCTGCAGGCCCAGAATGGGGTGACGCCGCACCCCCTCGCAGGCGTGCGAGACCAGATAGAGCAGCGACTTGCGGTAGGCCTTGAAGCAGTTGTCCTGCTCTTCGGCGTCTTCCTCCATCGTGAACAGCGACAACGCCTTGATCTGGTTCTGCGCGACGGGAGCTGCGAGGGTGTCCCTGAACAACTCGGTTCGCGCCGCCGGCGCGAGCAGATACAGGTGCGCGATCTCGGCGACCCCTTCGGCGAGCAACGCCGGAATCAGATGGGCATGAAAGATGGCGCCCGCGCTGTGGCCGACCGTGTGGACCGGGATAGCCCTGGCACCCGGCACCTTCAGCATGGCGGCGAGCTTTCGCGCGAATAGCCGGGCGCCGCCGAGGGCTCCGTCGCCGGTATCGGTGGCGGATGACAGATAGGCGCTGTGCTTCATGGCCGCCCAGGCGGCCGACCCCGGACCCTTGACCAGCCCTTCGATCACCAGATCTGACGTCCAGTCGGCGAGGTCGCGCCGGCCCAGCACGAACTGCCCGATGATCTCGAGCAGCGACGATTCCCAGACGAAGAACACGGGGTAGACGCCGTGGTCGAGCCACCAGTCCCGCATCGCCTTGGCGTAGTCGAGTGCGTTCGCTTCGCCGACGAGACCGCCGTGCGCATGCAGCATCAGACGTGGCGTATCAGTGCCGGCGGCATAGTCGCGAATCGCATCGACAATCGCCGCTACGTCAGCCGCTGTCGTCGAGAAATCTCCGCCTTCCGAGAGTTCACCCTTGGCGAGGTTGATCACATGCGGCTTCAACACCGACCAGTCGCCGCCGCCACGATTCGCAGGGAGCGCCGTCCTGCCAAGGACGCGCGGGCTCTGCCCCCGCACGCGCCGCTGGGCATCGGCGGCGACTACCCTGGCAAGCGCCTCAATGGCGTCACCGGCCGCCTCGTTCTCAGGAACCGCAGCCGTGGCGTCGTGGTCGCTGGTGGTGCCACCGCGAATCACGTCCGCACCGAGCAAGTGCTCACGTCGGAAGGGCCCCGCGCTTTTCGCCCGGGACTGTGGCACCGCGTGCACCGCCTTCAGGAAGTCGGCGCGCGAGATCGCCGTTCCGGGACAGCTCTTGTGGTGGCTTAACTGGTGGTGGAACTTGAGCGCGTCGTCTTTCAGCCCGAACGCCCGCATCAGGTGCGCGACGACGGTGAGGGCGGCGGTGCGTTGTTCGCCATCGAAGGGATCCTGGCCGGTGTCGAAGTCGCCGACCATCTCGATCATGAACGGGCCCTCGACGGCGGTGCCGTTGTGTCCCACCGCACTGGCTGGCGCCACGTTCCAGTTGCGGCCCGTCCACAGGCCGCCCTGCGGGTCGATGGTCAGGTGCTGGGCGATGTCGCTCCAGCCCTGCTCCATGTGGAACCGGCGCATGGCCGCCATCGTCGGCAGGCCGCGAAAGTCCTGCCGTCGTGGCCGCCAGGTGTGGTGCAGGTGAACGGCAGAAATCTTCCGCGTGAGTTGCGCAGGAAGAGCGAGCAGCGCGAATTGCGCCGCGGTAATCCGCTGAATCGGCGTGGGCATGTCAACCTCGGTTCGTATAGACGGACAGGGTGACGCCGATTCTCAGCGATGATCATCGCCCGTGAGCGCGGGCGCGGTCGAGAATCCTGCGGATTCCGCAGGCTTGCACGGAAAATTGGCGAGCTAGCGCCGAAGTTTGGATACCAGGTAGCCGGCAATCAGCACGATCACGACCACCACGATCACACCCGTGACCATGCCGGCCTTGAAGATCATGCCGATGGCCTCGCAGCCAGACGCGGCCATGGCCAGGCTGACAAGTAACACCAATCGCATCACGGTCGTTGACTGCATACCCATATCACTTGGCTCCTAGACGGGGTCGAGGCGCGATTCGGAGACGCGCCCGGCGTTGATTTGTTGATTCCGCTGATCGAAGGCACGCGCCGCGCGCCGGCCGATCAGCGTTCTGCCGGCAGCGGATTTCTGGCCCGGTGGTTTCCCGTGGGGCGAGGCATGTTCGATTTCAGCGTTGAGTTCGGCGCCCGCGAGAATGGCGAGCCCCGAGAGGTAAAACCACAGCAGCAACAGCATGACGCCACCGATCGCGCCGTACGATGCGTTGTAGTCGGTGAAGTTGGCGACGTAAACCTTGAACACCAGCGACACGACCAACCACAGGATGGTCGCGAACACCGCGCCAGGCGTGATCCACACCCAATCCTGATCGGCGTCAGGACCGAAGTAATAGAGCAGCCCAAACGCGAAGACCACGATGGCAAAGGCCAGCGGCCACTGCACGATCTGCCAGATCATCTCGAACGAGGATCCCAGGCCGGTGAGCTCACCAAGGTATCGCGCCGCCGCCGGACCAGACAACACGATGGTGAAGCCAATCAGCACAAACAGGGCGACGCCGAACGTCAGGGTGATCGCGATCAGCCTGACCTTCCACCACGGTCGCTCCTCGGTCAGGTCGTAGGCACGGTTCAGCGCGCTGACAATCGAGACGATGGCCGCTGAACTGCTCCACAGAGCGCCTAGCACGCCCAAAGTGAGTAATCCGCCACTCTCGACGCTGGCGAGCCGCTGCATCTGCTCCTGGATCAGCGTCAGCACTTCATCCGAGACAAACGGGCCCAGCGCGCGAGTGACATCGTCGGTGAGGCTGGCGAGCGGAAAGAAGCTGGCCGTCGCGAGCAGGAACAGCAGCGCGGGGAAGAGCGCGAAGAAGAAGTAATAGGACAGCTGAGCGGCCAGCCCAAGGCAGTCGTCATCGAGACACTCCTGGTACGTGCGGCGCAGCAGTTCAGCGAGGGAGATGGGCAGGGCGGCCGGCAACATCGAGCGTCAATAATGCAAAGGCGAAGCCAGTCAACTGGCGCGGCTCCTCCAGCTCAGGCATGGTGCCGAGCTCGAGCCCGGTACTGCGATAATTCCTCGATTGGTGGTCCGGGCGGTTATCGCATGTGTCCTGCTGCTGTCGGCCGGCGTCGTTTCGGCGCAGGATCACGACGCGCGTGAGGCATCTGGCACGGCGTGGCAACCGGCGGCGACGCCGATGGCCGGCGTGCACGCGAGCCTCGGCGGCTGGATGGTCATGGGCCACGCCAACGTCTTCGCGCAGTTTCTCTACGAATCGGGCGACATTCATCGCACCAGCCGGCAGGCGGGGAGCATCAACTGGTTCATGGGGATGGCACGGCGCCCGGCCGGCGGTGGCCGCGTCGGCGTGCGGGCCATGCTCAGCGCGGAACCGTGGACGATTGGCGGCTGCGGCTATCCCGACCTGCTGGCCACCGGCGAGGTCTGCGACGGCGACTCGCTTCACGACCAACAGCATCCGCACGATCTGTTCATGGAGCTGGCGGTCGACTACGAACGGCCGCTCTCTGCCCGGTTGCGGATGCACGCCTACGCCGCGCTCGCGGGAGAGCCGGCGTTGGGGCCACCCGCCTTCCCACATCGCGCGTCGGCGATGCCCAACCCAATTGCGCCGATCGCCCACCACTGGCTGGATGCCACCCACATCGCGTACGGTGTGATGACCGCCGGTGTCTCGGGCGTGCGATGGCGCGCCGAGGCCTCGCTGTTCAATGGCCGCGAACCCGACGACGACCGTGTAAACCTGGAGTTCGCCGCGCTCGACTCCGTGGCCGCTCGGGTGTCGGTCGCACCGAGTGACCGCTGGTCGTTGCAGGTGTCGGCCGGGCACTTGCGGGAATCGGAAGCCGGTCTTGGCAGCCAGCCCCGTCAAGACGTCGACCGGGCGACCGTCTCGGCGATGCACTTCCGGACCCTGGCCGGCGGCGCGGGCTGGGCGAGCACGCTGGCCTATGGTGTGAATCACGAGACGAGTGAGATCCCAGGAGGACTGCTGGAGCAAGCGACGCACGCTGGCCTGCTCGAGACGAGCCTGCGTTCGGCGAGCGGTCGCCATCAATGGTTTGGCAGGATCGAAGTGGTCGGCAAGCCGGCGCACGATCTGCACGTGCACGAGTACATCACCAACATCTTCACCGTGGGGAAAGCGCAAGCCGGATACCTTCACCAACTGCCGGCGATCAAAGGCTGGGCACCTGGGGTGGGCGCGCACCTGAATCTCAGTGTGGTGCCGCCGCTGCTGGCGCCACGCTACAACGGTCGCCTTGCGCCCGGCTTCGGCATCTTCGCCAATCTGCGGCCCGTCCATTAGCGGCCACGATTCCTTCTGCCGAAGTAGTCTTGAGGTCGGGGGACAGCTCTGTATCAATCGATCCGCACCGGCGTGGGTGAGCACCCGGATGCAACTCGGCCCGGATTGACATCGATCAGCCGCAACGTCTGGATCCTGGGCCTGACCAGCCTGCTCACCGATGCCTCGTCAGAGATGGTGGCGGCCGTCCTGCCGCTCTATGCGTTGTACTTTCTGCACGCCTCGCCGGTGGCATTTGGCGTCATCGACGGGTTGCAGCAGGGTGGCGCATCGGTGGTCAAGCTGGCCGCCGGTTGGTTTACCGACTACTCGCGCCGGCACAAAGCCGTCGCCGCTGCCGGCTATCTGGCCTCGGTGGTGTCGAAGCTGGGCCTGCTCGTGCTGGCAGGCAGCACCGGAGCCCTCACCGCACTGACCCTTCTGGATCGCGTGGGGAAGGGCATTCGCACCGCGCCTCGCGATGCGATGATCTCCCTCAGCGTTCCTCGCGCAGCACTGGCGTCAGCGTTCGGTGTTCATCGCGCGCTCGATACGGCCGGCGCCATGCTGGGGCCGGTGTTGGCGTTTCTGGTGCTCGCGTGGATCGCCAACGGTTACGACGTGGTGTTCGCCGTCAGCCTCGCGCTCGGGGTGATCGGCGTCGCCGCGCTCGTGCTCTTCGTCGACACCAGTCAGCTGCCGCAACCAGTCGCCGAACGCCCGACTCTCGCAATAACCCCTCGCTGGACTGGACGATATCGCGCGGTCGCGATTTCGGCCGCGGTCCTGGGGCTGGCGACGATCAGCGACAGCTTCATCTACCTCACGCTGCAACAGCGGCTGGGCTTCGAGATGAAGTACCTGCCCCTGCTGTTTGTCGCGACCCCGGCCGTTTACTTGATGCTGTCGGTGCCTGCCGGCCGTCTGGCCGACCGCATCGGCCGGCCCTCGTTGATCGTGGCCGGCTACGTGACCCTGCTCGTTCTCTATGCTGCACTGTGGTCGCCCTTGCCGCCGGCGGTGCTGGCGATCCTCACGGTCTGTCTCCTCGGTTCGTTCTACGCCATGACCGATGGCGTGTTCGCGGCCGTGGCGAGCGCCGAGTCGTCTGCCGAGCAACGCGCGACCGGACTCGGCCTGGTCGGGACGTGTAACGACCTCGGCCGCCTGGTCTCGAGTGTGTGGTTTGGCTGGTTGTGGAGTCGCGGCGCGGCCGACACCGCGGTCGTGACCTTCATTCCCATGATGCTGGTGGCGATGCTGGTCTCCGGTGTAGTCTCGTGGCGGGCCATGACCAGCCGTCCAAGAGAAGAACCATGACGCCGGTGAGCACGCCGGCGATATTGCGCGTCTGGTTGTTCGTCGCCATCGTGGCGATGGCCGCGGCGGGCGTGGCCGGCTACATCCGTTGGCGTCTCGCCGCCACCGTGCCCGTGGCATCGACCGGTCTCGTCGATCCTGCCGAACCGGCTGGAGCCGCTCAACTTGCCCGGCTCCGCCAGGCGCCTCACCTGGCGTTTCTCAGTCGCTCCACCAGCTCCTTCGACCATCTCGGCATCGCGTCGATCGCCGATCCGTCGGACAGCATCCTGCTCGCCGCGCCCACCTGTGAACGGAGCCACTTCGGCGCGCAAGGTGGTTTGTGCCTGGAACTCAATCGGGAGTCGATGCAGCCACGCGCCCACGCGGTGCTCGTCGACCGAAACTTTCAGCCGGTCGCGCACCTGCCACTGGCCGGGCTGCCGATTCGCGCACGCGTCTCGCCCGACTATCGCTGGGGAGCGGCCACGGTGTTTGTGACCGGCGAAAGCTACGCCGGCGATTTCACGACGCGGACGACCATCATCGACCTGACACGTGGTGAGGCGATCGGCGATCTCGAGCAGTTCATCACCGAGCGCGACGGCCAGCCGTTCAAGGCGGTCGATTTCAATTTCTGGGGGGTGACGTTCTTCGCCAGCGGCGATCGGTTTGTCGCCACCCTCGGCACCGGTGGTCAGCGGTTCCTGGTGGAAGGCGACATTCCACGCCGTCACCTGAAGGTGATCGGGAACGACGTGGAATGCCCCTCGCTGTCGCCAGATGGCCGGCGCATTGTCTTCAAGCGCGCGACGAAGGGTGTCAGCGGATGGCGATTGTGGGCGCGCGATCTCGCGACCGGAGAGGAATGGCCGGTGACCGACGAGAACCAGGACATTGACGACCAGGCGGAATGGCTCGACAACGAGCGAGTCCTGTACGGAGTGCTCGGGCAAGGCGTTCCACAGGACGGTATGCGCATCTGGGTGAGCGCGGTGGCACGTGACACCGGGTTCGATGCGGAGATCTTCGTGCGTTCGGCGTCATCGCCATCGGTGATTCGCTGACCGGCTGAAAATGGCTCGGCGACCAGGAGAGGCAACCTGCCGATGACAAGAGCAAGAATGTTCGAAATGCTGGCCGTGCTGGCCGTCATTTCCACCTCATCGAGCTGTAAGGCCGCTATGCCGACATCACCAAACAGGGTCTGGGCCTGATCGCGATCAGCTACGACGCGCCAGAGACTCACAAGAAGATCTGCGCCGCGCTAATTCCCGAGCGCGAATGGTCCAGGGCTTGAGGCTCGTGACCGGTGACTACGACGACCGGGTGGCAGAGGCCGCGAGCGCGGCTGTCCGAATGCCCGCGATCAGGCCATCGAACACGGGCTTGTGAAACGGGAGCACGGCGTACCAGTAGAGCAGTCCCGCCAACCCGCGTGGCCGGAATTTGGCCGTCTGGATCAAGCGTGTCGCGGGTGCCCCATCGGCGCCCGTGACCGGCGACAGCTCGAAGTCGAGCACCGCGTCTCCGGGCAGGCGCATTTCGGCCCGCAGCGTCAGCCGGCGTCCGCGATCGATCTCGACCACCCGCCAGAAGTCGAGGGCTTCGCCCCAGGACAAGCGCGCCGGATCGCGGCGCCCGCGCGTGGCGCCGGGACCACCGACCAGTCGATCCAGCAGCCCGCGCAATCGCCACAGCCGGTTATAACGGAACCAGCCCTGCTTGCCGCCGAGCCGGATCAGCACCTCGAACACGGCCTCGGGCGTGGCGGCGATGACAAGGTCGCGCGAGTCGGCGAACACGGTGCCGCCGGCCCAGTCGGGATCGCCCGCCACCGGCCCGGCCGAGGTCCAACTGCTCTCGACGTCTGAGCGCGCCTCGGCGTCGAGCGCAATGCCGATCGATTCACGCACGCCCAGCAACGTCTGAGGTATCAACCGCGCCGCCGTGTCGTCGGTAACGACCACCCGATTGCGGAGGCCTTCGGCCAGCGGTCGCGCCAGGCTGGCGCTGACCGGCGTGACCAGGTGAATCCACAGCGAACTCAGAAACGGCGTCAGCACCGGCACCGGAATGATCATGCGTTTGGGCAGCCCGCGCGCGGCCGCCATCAGCTGCATCAGGTCTTCATACGAGACGACTTCGGGGCCGCCGATTTCGAGGGTGCGCCCCGCCGTGTCGCTGACGCTGACCGACTGCACCAGGTAGTGCAAGACGTTGTCGATCGCGATCGGCTGGCTCTCGGTTCGCACCCAGCGCGGCGCGATCAGCACCGGCAACCGCTCGGTCAGGTAGCGCAGAATCTCGAATGACGCGGAGCCCGAGCCGATGATCATGGCGGCACGAAACGCGGTGACCGGTACCGATCCCGCGTTGAGGATGGTTTCCACCTCGCGGCGCGACGCCAGGTGCGCACTCAGGTCCGGGCTGGCGTCACCAAGCCCGCCGAGATAGATGATGCGCTGCACGCCGGCGGCGGTCGCCGCCGCCGCAAACGTCGTGGCCAGCCGGCGGTCGCGCTCGGCGTATCCGGATCCGCCGCTCATCGAATGCACCAGATAGAAGGCCACCTGGCAGCCGGTGAGTCGCTCGGTCAGTTGCGCTTCGTTCTCAAGGTCAACGGCGGCGATTTCGATCACCGGGTCGTCATGCCACGGCCGATCCCGCAACTTACGGGGCGAGCGCACGAGACAGCGCACCTGATAGCCCGCCGCCGCCAGGCGCGGCACCAGGCGCGTCCCGATGTAGCCGGTCGCGCCGGTCACCGCCACGCGAGCCCCGGTGGTCACGATGGCGGACTCTCGACGTTGATGCGGTTACCGAACACGCACGCGATCACCGTCGCGCAGATCGCGCAGGGTCTGGAACGGCCCCGAAACAATCTCGGTGCCATCAGCGATGCCGTCCACTTCAATCGAGAGCCCACCAATGATGCCGATGGTCACCGGCGTAAACTGCACGCCGCCGTCGCGCATCACGAACACGCCGGTCTTGCCATTCTGCTCGACCACTGCCTGCAGCGGCACGGTCAGCGCGTTCTTGCGCTCGGCGACCAGGATCTCGGTGTCGCAGGTCAGGCCCGGCCGCAGCGCCGCCACGGCGCCCTCGAGCCGCACCTTCACCCGGAACTCGCGCGCGGCCGCCTGGGTGCCGACCTGCGGCAACGCGCTGGCGCCGATCTCAACCACCCGGCCCACGAACTTCTGGAGCGGCAACGCTTCGAGGGTGACCGTCGCCGCGAAGCCGTTCGACAATCGCATCACGTCGGCCTCGGCGACCTTGACCTCGGCGTTCACGGCGCTCAGATCCGACACCGTCATCAGGATGGTACCCGGCTGGTTCTGCACGCCCATGACCACCATCTCGCCCTGCTCGGCATCGAGACGCGTGACCACGCCGTCGATCGGGGCGGTGATCTCGGTCTTCGCCAACGCGTCCCTGGCGCGGGTGCTCTCGGCCCGCCCCTGCGTGATGCGACGTTCGGAACTGGTCAGCGTCTGCTGCGCGCGATCGAGCGCCGCCGCGGCGGCAGCCACCTGGGCCCGGGCGGTGCTGGCGGCGAGGCTCGCCTTGTCGAACTCGGACTGCGGCAACAGGCCGCCGCGCTGCAGTTCCTGTGCCCGCGTCAGTGACGCGGATGATTCCACTTCGCGGGATTTCGCTTCGTCGAGCGCCGCCTGGGCCGCGCGCACCTGCGTCGCCGACGCGCGGGAATCGGCCTCGAGCGCCCCCACCGATGCCGCCGCGGCCGCCGCGGAAGACGACGCTTGTACGGGATCGATGCGCGCCAGGACCTGGCCGGCCTTCACCGCCTCGCCCTCTTTCACCATCAGTTCGACGAGCCGGCCCATCACGGCAGAGCCGATGTCGGCGTAGCGCGTGGCCACGATCTCGCCCGATGCGGTGACGTACGACTGCAGCGCGTCGACGCGCGCCACCTTGGTGGTCTCGACCTCCACCCCGGAACTACCCGACCGCATGGCGAACGTCGCCACCCCGCCGATTGCCGCCAACACGCCCACGCCAATGATGATCCGACCGCGCATATGCTCCTTTGACGCATTCAGGGGACGCGACGTCCCCGTGTAGCGTCTAATGTAGTTGGTATGTGGCTGGAATCAATGCGGCAAGGCGCCTCGGCCCTGGCCGCCTATCCCATGCGGTCGGCCCTTGGCGCCCTCGCCATTGCCGTCGCCGTCGCCACCATCGTTACCGTCGTGACCGCGCTCGAGGGCGTCCGCCTCTACGCCGAAGCGACCACCGCCCGGACGTTTGGCTCCGATACGTTCGTGATCGCGCAAGTGGCGGGGTCGAGCCGGGTGTCGCGGCGGGAGCTGCGTGAGCAACTGGCCAGGAACCCGCCCATTCGCCGCGCCGACGTCCGCTTTCTCGAACGCTATGCCGAGGACGTGGCGCTGTATGCGCCGAGCGCCCAGACCCGGGCTGAAGTGTCAACGGGCGCTCGCAGCCTCGAGGACGCCACAGTCACCGGTACCACGTCGGCGTTGGCCGACATTCGCGACCTGGACCTGGAACGCGGCCGGTTCTTCCTGCCCACCGAAGATGTCGGCGGCGATGCGGTGGCGGTGATCGGCGCCGACGTCGCCGATGCGTTGTTTCCGACCAGCGACCCGCTCACCCAGACCATGCGCGTCGCCGGCCGCCGGTTCACCGTGATCGGCGTGCAAGCGCGGCAGGGCAGTGGCGGCGCGGGTTCGCTCGACAAGTACGTGTGGATGCCTCTGCGTGCGTACGAACGCGCGTTCGGGGCGCCCCGCACCCTGCAGGTGTTCGCGAAAGCGGCGCCCGGCCAACCCGCCTCGGCCGCCGAAGGCCGGGCGCGCACGACGCTGCGAGCGAAACGCGCGCTGCAGCCTGGGGTGGCCGACACCTTCGACGTGCTGACCCCCGATGCGGCGCGCAGTTTCGTGGCCTCGCTGTCACAACGTATCGGCGCGGCGGCCGGTCCCATTTCCCTGATGGCGCTGTTGGCGGCGATCGTCGTGGTGACCAACACCGTCCTGGTATCGGTGACCCAGCGAACGCGCGAGATTGGCGTGCGCCGCGCGCTCGGCGCGCGCGCCAGCCAGATCGTCCAGGAGATCCTTGCCGAATCGCTGTTGTTGTCGATTGCCGGTGGCCTCGCGGGTGCCTCAGCCGCGTGGGCGTTGCTGGCGACGCTGGAGTACGCGCTGGAACTGCCACTGGCGGTCGCACCGCAAACCCTGGCCATCGCGCTGCTGGCGGCGGCCGGCAGCGGAGTCGTGGCGGCGTGGTATCCGGCGACCCGGGCTGTGGCGCTTGATGTCGTCACCGCGATCCGCACCGAGTGAGCATGAAGAATCGCCGCGCCACCCTCGTCGATACGTTCGTGCTGGCGGCCACGCTGGCCCTGGAGTCGCTGCGCGCGCAGAAGGCGCGCTCGGGGCTGGCCATCCTTGGCATCGTGATCGGCATCGTCACCGTGGTGCTGGTCGCGTCGACGCTCGTCGGCCTGCGCAACAGCGTGGCGCTGCTGTTCCGCGAGCTCGGCACCGAGAACATCTTCGCCTATCACCTGAACGGCGAGCCGTATTCGGCGCCGACCGAACTCGATGTCAAGCGGCCACAGCTCAAGGCCGAGTATGCGGCCGAACTGGAGCGGCTGGGTCCGTCCATCCGCGAGGTGGGGATTGAGCTGATCGTGCCGGCGGTAACGACGACGCGCGTGATCACGGCCCGGGCTGGTGCGAACGAACTGGATACGGTGCTGGTTGAGGGTGTCTCGTCGAATTTCTTCGATGTCGTCGGCGCGGCGTTCAAGCGCGGCCGGCCGTTCACGCCGACTGAAGAACGCGCGCGCGGCCAGGTGGCGGTAATTGGCGCAAATGTCTCGCGGGCGCTGTTTGGAGCCGAGGGCGGCCTCGGCCAGTCGTTCCTGCTCGGCGGCGATCGCTACTTCGTGGTCGGCGAGTTGGCGCCGCGGCAGGGCACGTTCTTTGGCGAAAACCGCAACGACAGCGTGGTGGCGATCCCGGTGCCGACCGCCCGCCGCAAGTTTCCCGACGCCCGCAACATGGTGCTCTACATCCGGGCCATGCCGGGCCTGCGCGACCAGGCGCGGGCCGAGGCCGAAACCATCCTGCGGCTGTTGCGCCAGGTGCCGATTGGGGCCGAAAGCAACTTCTCGATGAACACGGCGGATCAGATCATCGCGCAGTTCGATCGCATCGGCTTGCAGATCTTCATCGCCACGGTCGCGCTCGCCGCCATCAGCCTGCTGATCGGCGGCATTGGCATTGCCAACGTGATGGTGATCAGCGTCACGGAGCGGACCCGTGAAATCGGCGTGCGGCTGGCGATCGGTGCGCGTCGTGCCGAGGTGCGACGGCAGTTCCTGATCGAGGCGGCGATCCTCAGTGGCGCCGGTGGCCTCGCCGGGGTGACGCTCGCCACCGTGATTGGCGTGCTGGTCGCGTTCGTGGCGCCGTCCTTTCCGGCGGCGCCGCCGCTGTGGGCGGTCACGGCGGGATTGGTGACGTCGGTGGCGGTGGGGATCATCGCCGGCTATCTGCCGGCCCGCACGGCGTCAGCCCTCGATCCGGTGGAAGCCTTGCGCTACGAGTAGAAGAGCCAACAGGAGGTCAGGCCGCGATCGAAGTACATCGTCACTTGGGGCCAGGGCTGCTTGAGAGCATCTATCGTGAATGCCTGATGATGGAATTGGCGGAAGGTGGCTTGCGATTCGAATGCGAGCGCTTTGTGCCGATTGATTACAAGGGCCATCGGGTTCGGGGCGGACTCAAACTCGATCTGCTGGTCGAGGGGCGTCTCGTCGTCGAGCTGAAGGCCGTCGAGGCGCTGCAACCGGTGCACTCCGCCCAGGTGCTGACCTACCTGCGCCTCACCGGGTTCCCGGCCGGCCTCCTGATGAACTTCAATGTTACGAGCCTGCGGGCGGTGACCAGGGAGGAGACAAATGGGGAGACAATTCGATCCCGGTGTGTTGTCTCCGCTCTCGTCTCCCGTCGGAGCGTTGACAGCCCCTCCCCTTCACCCCTACCCTCACCTCTATGGACTTGCACATCCCGCCAGAACTTGCAGCCAGGTTGAATCAGATTGCCGCCGAAACCGGGCGCAATGCCGATCAGGTCGCGTTGGAGTTACTGGGTGGATCGGTCGAGCACGATGAGTGGTTTCGTCGGGAAGTGGAGACGGGCCGTACCTCTGCTCGCGAAGGTCGGCTGCTGGACCATAGCGAGGTCGCCTCTCGGATCGAACAGCGATATCGGGGCTGATGCGCGTCCGCTGGACGACGGATGCGGCCGATGATCTCGAGAGGATCTGCGATTACATCGCGGAGAGCCGGCCGGAGTCGGCCCGAAAGGTTGCAAAGACAATCGTCGAGGGTATCGGCACTCTTGAATTGTTCCCGAACCGCGGCCGCCCAGGACGGGTCGAGGCCACCCGCGAGTTCGTGTTTGCTTCCCTGCCGTTCGTTGCTATCTAGGAGGTGTATGGTGACCACGTGCAGGTGCTGCGCATCCTGCACGGCGCGCAACGGTGGCCACAACGTGACGAAGATCTTCATCGCGGGTAAATCGACCGCTGACGCCCTGAACACCGACGTGAAAGAACTCTCGGAAGCGGGAGCCGCTGCTGTCTATATTACTGGCCATGACGAAGACTCGGACCCGTTCATGACAAAAGTCTTCATCGCCGGTTCACGGCAAATAGTTCGGCTTGCGGCGGAGGTGAGAAACCGCATCGACACGATGGTCGACAAGGGCTTCCAAATCCTCGTTGGCGACGCCAACGGAGCGGACAAGGCAGCCCAGCAGTACCTGCAGCTCACACTTCGCGGGACCATTTCGTGGTGCCTGTCAGGACGACGAGGGCAATTCGGCGCCCGCGCAGGTTCTGCTGGTAGCGGATGCGGCGGTCTGTCGTGAGCAACACCTCGAACCCGGCATCCTCGGCCGCGTTCAGGAGTGCGCCGTTGCTGAGCG
>ENA-ORBV01001113-ORBV01001113.1-microbial-mat-metagenome-genome-assembly--contig:-NODE-1113-length-61343-cov-8.459031_pt1 | contig 61343 bp, 63 predicted proteins | sample MGYA00237777_ERZ505514 | MGnify/ENA primary metagenome ERZ505514 (study PRJEB26160, sample SAMN06269048) | microbial mat metagenome | isolation source: Oligotrophic lake microbial mat | place...
ATGATACGGCGACCACCGAGATCTACACCTCTCTATTCGTCGGCAGCGTCAGATGTGTATAAGAGACAGGGTGGATGTGGCGCCGACTGACCAGCATGCGCACGGCGCTGGTGCTGCTGTTGCTGCTGGCGCTGGCAACCATCCCCGGTTCGCTGCTGCCGCAGCGCAGCGTGGACCTCGGGGCGGTCGAGACCTTCTATGCGGACAACCCGACGCTGGCGCCGCTGCTCGACGGTGTCGGGCTGTTCGGGGTGTACGCCTCGCCATGGTTCGGTGCGGTCTACCTGCTGCTGTTCATCAGCCTGGTCGGCTGCATCGTGCCCCGCACCCGTAGGCACATCGGCGAGTGGCTGCGGCGCCCACCAGGTGCACCGGGCCGGCTGGGCCGCCTCGCCGGGTACCAGCGCTACGAGACCGCGCTGGCACCGGAGGATGCTGCTGCGGCCGTGGCCGGGGTGCTCCGCCGGCGCTGGCACGCGACGGTCGAGACCGGGGCGGGTGGTACCCGGATCGTGGCCGCCCAACAGGGCCGGCTGCGTGAGACCGGCAACGTGATCTTCCACATCAGCATGATCGGTGTACTGCTGGCACTGGCGGGCAGTGCGCTGTACTCCTGGCGGGGGGAGGCGCTGGTCGTCGAGGGCGGCGGGTTCGCCAACACCCTGCCGCAGTACGACTCCTTCACGCCCGGGGCCCGCTACGACGCCGCTACGCTGCCGCCCTTCGCGCTCACCCTGGAGGATCTCGACGTGAGGTTCGAGTCCGACCAGGTCGCGGCGTTCGGCGCACCCCGCGACTTCGCGGCGACCGTCACCGTCACCGACACCCCGGGCGGGCCGGCCCGGCGCGAGGTGATCCGGGTCAACTCGCCGGTGGGCGTCGACGGCGCGCGGCTGTACCTGTCGGGCAACGGGTATGCACCCGTGGTGCAGGTCCGTGATGCCGCGGGCGAGCTGACGTGGGAGGGCGCCGTGCCGTTCCTGCCGCAGGACGGCGCCTACACCTCCACGGGTGTGGTCAAGGTGCCCGACCTCAACGGTACGCAGGACCTGGCCTTGGAGGGGTTCTTCCTGCCGACGGCGGTGATGGACGGGGCCGGGCCACGCAGCATCTTCCCCGACGCCGGCAACCCACTGCTGCTGCTCAACGTGTCGGTCGGCGACCTCGGACTTGACACCGGCCGGCCGGCGTCGGTGTTCAGCCTGGATGGGGCGGACCTCACGCAGGTGAGCGACGAGGAGGGCCAGCCGGTCAGCCTCATGCTGGCGCCGGGCGACGGCGTGAGCCTGCCGGACGGCCTGGGCTCGGTGACGTTCGTCGAACTGCGTCGCTTCGTCGCCCTCGACGTCCGCGCCGACCCGAGCGGGCCGCTGGCGCTGATCGCCGCCGTCCTGGTCATGCTGGGTCTGGCGATGAGCCTGTTCATCCCCTACCGCCGGGTGTGGGTGCGGCTGACTCCCCTCGCGACGCCGGGCTCGGGGGCTGCTGTGCCCGCCGGTGCGGTGTCCTCCACGGCCGAGCCCGCGCGTACCGTGGTCGAGGTCGGTGGGCAGTCGCGGTCGCGGGACCTCGGTTTCGGCGACGTGCTCGCCCGGATCGATGAGGGCGTGCGCGTGGCCGTACCACCGGCCGGCCGCCTGGCACCTGTACCTGCCGAACCGTATGCAAGGGCCGCACCTGAACCAGCCGTACCGGAGGAACCGTGATCGACGAATCCATGGCCAACGCCGCCGACGCCCTCATCGTCTCGGCGATGGCGGCCTACACCCTGGCCATGCTCGCCTTCCTCGTCGACCTCGTGACGGTCGGCCGAGCCGGGCGCGCCACTGGTGCCCGCCGCGAGCTCGTCACCGTGGGCGGTGCCGGCCCGGACACCGCGGACGCCATGGTTGCGGCCGGCGCGGACGCTGCCGCGCCGCCGACGCCAGTGCGCGCCGGCCGGATCGGCGGGGTCGCGGTGTCACTGTTCTTCTTGGCCACCGGCCTGCACCTGGCGTCGGTACTGAGCCGTGGGATCGCTGTCGACCGGGTGCCGTGGAGCAACGCCTACGAGTTCGCGACCACCGGCGCGGTCGCGGTCAGCGTGCTGTTCGCGGGCCTGCTGTTGCGCCGCGAGGCGCGCTGGCTCGGGGCGTTCGTCGTGCTGCCGGTGCTGCTGACGCTGGGCGTCGCGACGTCGGTGTTCTATGCCGAGGCGACCGCGCTGGCGCCGGCCCTGCAGAGCTTCTGGCTGGTCATCCACGTCTCGGTTGCCTTCATCGCCTCTGCGCTGTTCACGGTCGCGTTTTCGGTGTCGGTGCTGCAGCTGGTGCAGAGCCGGTTCGACCGGGCCGGGAACGGTCGCGAACGGCCGGCTCTGATGCGCGCGGTGCCGGACGTCGGCGCGCTCGAGGCGATGGCGTTCCGGCTGAATGCCATCGGGTTCGTGCTGTGGACGTTCACCGTCATCGCCGGGGCGATCTGGGCCGAGCATGCCTGGGGCCGGTACTGGGGTTGGGACCCCAAGGAGGTCTGGAGCCTGGTGGTCTGGGTGGTCTACGCGGCCTACCTTCACGCGCGGGCCACGGCGGGTTGGGGTGGCCGCGCGGCGGGATGGATCGCGATCGCCGCATACGCGTGCCTGCTGTTCAATTTCTTCGGTGTCAACTACCTGTTCGTGGGCAACCACTCGTATGCACAGTGATCATTGCTGTAGGCCGTGAGCTTGGCGGTCAGGGGCCGTTCGGGCAGTTCTAAGCAGTTCTTAGGATTCTGAAACCGGCGGTTGCCCGGGGAAGTGTGACCGGTGTGCCCGAGAGCGACGGATCGCAGTCACCCTTCATCACTCCTCCCGCCCGGCGGCGTCACGCGGTCCCTGCCGCTTCCGGCGCCTCGCCCTTCCCGGAGCCGTCGCACGACGGCGACACCCTTGATCCGCCGGCGCGAGTGGGGGCGCTCACTCGCCGTACGTTGACCGCCGCCGGCCTGTCAGGGGTGGCGCTGCTGGCGGCCTGCCAGACGCTGCCCACCCCTCGGCTGGTGCGGCGATCGCCGACGCCCGCAGTGACCTCGCCATCGACCTCCACGTCCTTGGCGACCACGCCGACGACAGCGACCACGACCGCTGCCACCACGACGGCGACGACGTCGGTCAGCACGACGCCGACGGCCACCAGCACGACCGCCGCCACCACAGCGGCGACGACCACGAGTACGCCGGCCACGACCACCACCACGACGGCCGCGCTGCCGCCCCCGCCGCTGGCGGCACTTCCGGTGCCCGAGCTGCTCGCCCGGCGGGCCACGTTCGGGCCGACCCGCGCGCTGCTCGACCGGATCAACGCCATGGGGGTCACGGCGTGGCTGGACGAGCAGCTCGCTGCGGGTTCGGTTGCCGACCCGTCAGGTGACGCCGTGACCGCCGCCTGGCCCGACCTGCAGCGCCCGTACGCCGCCCTCGTGGCCGCGAAGCCCGACGCCTGGCGGATACCCAAGCAGCTGCAGGCGCACGCCGTGGCTCGCGCCGTATGGAGCAGTCGGCAACTGCTGGAGGTGATGGCGCAGTTCTGGGACAACCACCTGCACATCGCGGTCTACGGAGACGACGACCTGATGCTGACGCGGCCGGACTTCGACCGCACCGTGATCAGGCAGCACGCGCTCGGCTCGTTCGCGGACATGCTCGCGGCCAGCGCCGCGCACCCGGCCATGATGACCTACCTCAACCTGGCCGGGTCGCACAAGGACAACCCGAACGAGAACTACGGCCGTGAGATCCTCGAACTGCACACCGTGGGCGTCGACGGTGGCTACACCGAGACCGACGTCAAAGAGCTTGCGAAGCTGCTGACGGGGTGGCGGATGCAGCGCGACCGCGACAACTGGACGCCGTTCTTCGAGCCCGGCAGGCACTTCGTCGGCCCGATCACGGTCATGGGCCAGACCTTCGCCAACCCGACCGCCGACGGCCAGGGCGTCCTGGCCGAGGTGACCGCCCACCTGGCCCGTCGGCCGGAGACCGCGAAGTACCTCGCCTGGAAACTGGTGCGGCACTTCGTCGCCGACGAGCCGCCCGCGGCGCTGGTGGACCGGCTCGCCGCGACCTATCTGGCGTCGGACACGGCCATCGTCCCGGTGCTGCGAGAGCTGTTCGGCTCGCCGGAGTTCGCCGCGTCCACCGGCGGGAAGGTGCGTCGACCATTCGAGCGTTTCGTCGCCACGCTGAGGCTGTTCGCTCCGCAGGTGCCGGGCGACATCGTCAAGGGCGCCGAGCGGTTGCTCGACATGTTGCCGGCCCAGAAGCCCTACGACTGGGGCACGCCGGACGGCTTCCCCGACGTCGCACCGCTGTGGCTCTCGGCAGGAACCGCCCTGGACCTGTTCAACGTCGGCACGAACTTCATCTGGGGTCGCCCTGCCGAGGCAGGCGTCCTAGGCGTCAAGCAGCTGCTGGTGTCCAACCCGACCACGTTCGACGCGGTCGCCTCGGCGGCCGGGCAGATCGCCCTGCTGCGTGAGCCGACCGAGAACGAACGCATGTCGGTCATCGAACTGCTGGCTGCCAGCAAGCTCGTGGAGCCGTTGGCCTCGGGGTCGGACCCGCAGCGCCAGGCCGCCGAGCTTGCCGCCGCGCTGCTCCTGGCCTCCCCGGCCCACCTCATGCGCTGACCCGGATCACCCCGACAGGAGACGACGTGACCATCACCCCAACCCGAGCATGCGGCTGCCCAGAGGGCCGCTCCTTCATGTCCCGCCGCGGCTTCATGACCCTGGCCGGTGCCACCGGCCTGGTCACCGCCACCACGCTGGGCGGTGCCCGGATCGGGCTGTTGCCCGGGGCCGACGCGGCTGACGTCGACGCAGACATCCTCGTCGTGTTGTCGCTGCGCGGCGGCTTCGACGGCCTCAGCGCCGTGGTGCCCCATGGGGACGCGGCACTTGCGGCGTCTCGGCCCGGCATCGCCATCCCAACCAACCGGCTCAAGCGGATCGACAACATGTTCGGTCTCCACCCGGCACTGGCGCCGCTCTTCCCGCTGTGGGACGCCGGCAAGGTGGCCGCCGTGCAGGCCGTCGGGATGCCCGACCCCAACCGCTCCCACTTCGACGCCATGGAGGAGATGGAGGCCGCGGCGCCCGGGTCCTCGCTGCGTACCGGATGGATCGACCGCACCGTCGGCCTCATCGACTCCGACGTGTTCAACGCCGGTACCTTCACGGCGACCATGGTCGGGACCACGACCGTGCCTCGTTCGCTCGCCGGTCCGAACCCCGAGTTCGCGATGCGTTCGGTGGACGACGTGCACCTGCTCTTCGATGATTCCCTGGTGCCGTTGTCGGCGTGGCAGTCCTCACTGGCGACCTTGCACACCGGCGCCTCGCCGACGTTGAGCCGCCCGACCATAAGTGGGTTCGACGCCGTGGCCAGTCTGCAGACTGCGCCGGTGCCAGGTGCGGGCTATCCCGACAACGGTGCCAGCCGGGCCCTGCGCGACGTGTCGAGGTTGGTCAAGAAGCAGGTCGGCCTTCGGGTGGCCACGGTCGACTGGGGCAACTGGGACATGCACGAGAACCTCGGGTCCTCCGATTCGGGTTGGATGTTCGACCAGCTGACGGAGATGTCGAGCGCGCTGGCCGCCTTCGCGACCGACCTGGGGGACGACTTCAATCGTGTCACCTTGGTCACGCTCAGTGAGTTCGGCCGGCGGATCGACGAGAACGGTTCCGCCGGCGTCGACCATGGCTACGGCAATGCCGTCCTGGTGATGGGGGGCGGCGTCCGGGGTGGTCAGGTCTACGGCACTTGGCCCGGCCTCGCTGAAGCCGATCGGGTCGACGGAGATCTGAAGGTCACCACTGATTACCGCGCCGTACTGGCGGAGATCCTCAGCACCCGGTGCCGCGTCGCGGGTGTCACCAGCGTCTTCCCCGGCTTGCAGCCGAGCACACTGGGATTCACCAATGTTCGCGCCTGACGACTGATCCGTTCGAGAAAGCGGACACGACGAAGCCCCCGGCCGGCCGCCGGGGGCTTTGTCATGCCGCGAATGATGGGAACGTCATGCCGCGAATGATGGGAACGTTATGCCGCCAATGACGGGAACGTCATGCCGCCAATGACGGGAACGTCATGCCGCCAATGACGGGAACCGTCCCGACCGGTTGTGGCAAGAACGTGTGCTGTTGAGGTGGGCTGTCACACGAGGGGTGACGGTGAAGGAGTCAGCCGGTGGTGGCTACGGCTGCACTCGGCTCGGACTCCACGGACGAGGGGTCCGCGGTCGCCTCGACGACGGGTCCTGTCGGGTCCTCGGCCACGAGGGTCGCTGCGGCTTCACGTGACCCATTCACCCGCAGTTCGACCGACCACCCCTCGAACTGCGCTGTGGTGCGATCCAACGCGCGCGAGATGTCGTCATACCGGCAGTCGACCGTCGTTCCGCCGAAGAACGTCTCGTCCGTGTCCAGGACGACGACGCCGGCGGCAGAATCCATGGTGATCGCCAACGGCGGCGCGGCGCCGTCCTCGGCAAACTGGTTGACGAGGCCGGCTGCCCGTTCGTCCGCGCGGGGGCCCGCGATGAGCGCACGCAGGGTGCCGGCCACGAGCTGGTCCTCGGGGACCAGTCGGGTGGCCGCCGTGAGCCGGCGGCAACCGTCCTGCACCAGCAGGCCGTCCGCGAAATAGACCGTTACCTCGGTCAACGGGGTGACTGCACTCGCCGCGCCGTCTGCAGCGCTGCTGCTCGTCGGCAGTGCGGAGACGGGCGAGGATCTCGCGGTGAGCGGCGGCAGTGGTTCTTCGCTGCTGGCAGGACGCTCCGGCAGGGGTCGGGGGGTGCCGGTGAAGATGTCGGCGCCTGCCGGGCCGATGAGAACTGCGCCGAGGACGACCAGCGGCGTCGCCCCCAGGGCCAGGATTGCCGCGAGTGGCGCGGGCTTGCCTGCAGGTGCTTGGCGCCGGGTACCCCGGGCGCGGGCGATGACATCCCGCACCGGCGGCTGGTGGATCGTGGGGTGAATACTGCGCGTGGTGTCCTGGAAGAGCCGCCGGAGGTCGTCGTCCGGCTCACCCGGGCGGCCCAAGGAGTGCGTCATGCCGAGATCCCCCTCGTCGCTCGACCACCGCGGGGCCGCCTCGCGACGCCCCCCTGATCCGCGTCAGAGGTGGTCTCTGGGCTGGTCTCCGCCGTCTCGATGAGGTCCTTCAGCCGGGCCCTGCCTCGTGCCAGTCGTGTCTTCACGGTGGGCTCGGGAATCGACAATTCGTCGGCTATGCCACGGACGTCCAGATCGACGAGATAGTGCAGCGCGAGCACGACGCGGTACTTGACCGGCAGCCGCCGCAGCGCAGCTATCAGGGCCAGGCGCTCTAGGCCGTGGGCTTCCGGGCCGTTGGCCTCGCCTGGGTCGAGCTCACGGCCCCAGACAGCAACTGTCTTGGCTGCCCGGCGGGCGCGCCGCAGCGAACTGAGCGCCAGGTTGATGGCCACGCGCCTCACCCAGGCCTCAGGAGCGTCATAGCCGGCCAAGCTGTCCCACCGCTGGGCCGCGCGGACGAAGGCCTCCTGAACGACGTCCTCGGCCTCACTGACGCTGCCGGTGACCGTCGTCAGCTGCGCGACGAGGCGGGTGTATCCCTGTTCGTACATCGCGACGAAACCGGAAAGGTCAGCGGCTACGGCCCGAGGTCGGGTCACTCCGGCCCGATCGAGTGCGCGCCCGCCATTCATGAGCGCGAGAGCACCTCCTGGCGTCACGTACATCGTCGGCTGCCTCCGGCTGGCGCGCGAGGAGCAACGCAGGGTACGCGCTCCACACATACACGCTCGTCAGTGGTTGGCAGGTTTCACTTGTGCAGCCACTCTTGCACTGCTTCGGCCTGGGCGTCGAGACCGGCCCTGACCGCGGGTTCGATGGCCTTCTCGATGCGCCCCCCGACCAGTGGAATCTTCGCCGTGATGTCACCTCGCATGACCTCATGCGATCCGGTGGGCGTGCTGGCGATCGTGATGTCCGCCCGGTAGGTGACGGGGGCCCCTTCGGCGCGCATCTCGTAAGTGCCGCTACGGGTGCCGGGCTGGGATGTCGCGCTCCAGCGCACTTCCTCGACGAGGACGAGGGTCCGGCCGACGAAGCGCTTGGCGACGTCGGGGAAGTCGTCGGTCGGCATCGTGCGCCTGGTCAGGCTGTGACCGGAGCCGTCCGGCTGTGCAGTAGCCGATACCTCCTGCTCCACCGCTCCGGTGCGGCGGCACATGGCGGTCAGGAAGTCCGGGTTCAGCCGCAGGGCGACGACCGTGTCGGGATCGGTGATGTAGGTGGTCTCGGCGGTGACCTTCATGTCCGGACCGTAGCCGTGGGCGGGTCGTCGTGCGCGCTACGGGGGTGGCGGCTTCGGTGACCACTGGTTCGCGCGCTCGCCCCGGCCTGGGGACTGCGCCGTCTCGTCGATTCGGGCCGCTCTGGTCTGCGGCCGCTTGGCGAGCGCGATCCATCAGAGAATGCCGCGCTTGGCCGTGCGCGGGAAGCTGTCCCAGTTGGCGCGAGCGCCCGCGACGTCATCGAGTGCCGCGGCCAGGTCGGGTGGCACGACGAGGTTCTCCACGCCGTCCAGCTTGGCCCACGAACCGTCCGCCATCGCGGCGTCGAGGACGGCCTGGCCGGCCGGAGCTATCCGTTGCTCGGCGAGTAGCCGCTGAACGCGCTCCTTGTTGGGCTGTGACCAGCCGCTGCGCGGCTTGCGCGGGCTGACGTAGAGCATCGTTCGCTGGTCGTCGAGAGCTCGTGGCAGGCTGTCCACCCAGCCGAAAGCCGAAGCTCCGCAGACGATTTCGTCGTAGCTCGAGGTGGGTCGGCCTGCAGCCTTGCGCCATGTGATCACCCAGACGCCGGGGGCCTTCCCGTGGTTGTCGGCGAGCCAAGCCCGCCAATGCTCCGAGGTCTCGGGGTGGATGCGCGGCATCTCGTCCAGTGCCGCCATGGCTGAGACCATGCCGTCCCTTCGCGGTGTCGGCCAAGCCGTGCGGCAGGCTGGGTCCGTGACAACGTTCCACGACATCGTTCACCGCCACGCCGATCTGGGCGACGCCGACCGGGAGTGGCTGCGGCTCCTGGTGGCAGACTGGCAACTGGTCTCGGACCTGTCCTTCGCCGACTTGGTGCTGTGGCTGAGGGATCGCTCCGGAGGATGGTCGGCGATCGCTCATGCCCGGCCCAGCACTGCCTCCACCGCCTTCTACGACGACATGGTTGGTGCGACGGCGAAGCCACGGCTGTCGCTTCGGATGGATCATCTGGCCGGCGTGGGGGGCTGGGAGGCCGCCCGGGACGGCGAGGACGGCCGATGGGAGGACCTGTTCACGGTGGTCCGTAACGGCCGAGCGATCGGGGTCGTCGAGCGGGTCAGTGACCCGTCGTTCATGCGGGTCCCGGGTCGCCTGGAGCTGATGTACCAGGAGGCCGGTGACCTGATGCTGCAGATGATGAGCGAGGCAGGGTACCCGTACGACTCTGCTCCCACCGGCCCGCGTCGTGGCGCGCCACGAGTGGGCGACGGTTTCGTGCGACTCGATTCCGACGGCGTCGTGACCTATGTCAGCCCGAACGGGGTCTCGGCCTTTAGGCGATTGGGGGTGGCGTCCCTGCTCGACCGGAACCTGGCAGAGGTCGTGACCGCGGGATTGGCCGAGCGAGACCCGGTCGATGAGTCGCTGCCCGTGGTCATCACGGGGCGGGCGCCGTGGCGCTGCGACCTGGACATCCGCGGCTCGGTGCTGTCGCTGCGGGCGCTGCCGCTGACCCGCGGCACCGGGCGGTCCCGGTCGCGGATCGGAGCGGTGCTGCTGGTCAGGGACGTCACCGAGATCCGTCGCTCGGAGCGGGAGCTGATGACGAAGGAAGCGACCATCCGCGAAATCCACCATCGTGTGAAGAACAATCTGCAGACGGTGTCGGCGCTGCTGCGGATGCAGGCACGCAGGACGGAGTCTGGTGAGGCTAGGCAGGCGCTCGGTCAGGCCGGGCGCCGAATATCCGCCATCGCCCTGGTGTACGACGCGCTCGCCCGAGGCTTCGATGAGTCCGTGGACTTCGACCACGTCGTGGATTCAAGCCTCGCGGCCACCGTGGAGATCGCAGCTGGGATCGGTCGCTCGGTGGCGTTGCACCGGGAGGGTTCGTTCGGGCGGCTGGTCGCGGCGGACGCGACGGCCTTGTCCCTCGTCCTGACCGAACTGGTGAGCAACGCGGCAGAGCATGGTTTCAGCGACCCTGTTCTGCGGGACGAGGTACGGGCCTTCGCCAAGGCGGAAAGTGCTGCTCAGGAGGGTCTAACGAGCGGGCCGTCACCGCTGGGCGGAAGCATCGTCGTCCGCGCGCAGAGACGGGGCAAAGCACTGACCGTAGAGGTGGATGACAACGGCAGGGGGATCAGCGGCTCAGCGATCCCCGGGCTCGGTACCCGGATCGTCGAGACGCTGGTGCAGACGGAACTGAACGGCACCTTCCAGCGGGGCCCTCGGCCCGGTGGTGGCACGAGGGCCAGTGTGCGTGTGACGCTGCAATAAGGTGAACACGAAGGTGTGTGCGGGCGTACCGCACTCACTATCTGGGCGCGACACGCCAGGTCACGGGTGTCCGATTGCTCAGCCCGCCCTGCGCGCCCGCGCCGTACGCCGCTTCAGTGCCCTGCGCTCGTCCTCGGACAGCCCACCCCAGACCCCGGCATCCTGACCTGTGTCGAGTGCCCACTTCAGGCATGTGTCGATGACATCGCAGCGGCGGCAGACCTTCTTGGCTTCGTCGATCTGCTGCAGGGCTGGGCCTGTGTTGCCGATGGGAAAGAAGAGCTCCGGGTCCTCCTCGAGGCACGCAGCGCGATCCCGCCAGTCCATTGTCACTTTCTCCACTTCCAGTCAACGTCGCGGTGATGGGTCGGGTTCCGGTCAGGAGCGTCTTGCGTGAAGGGCCGGCTCTCGAACCGTGACGTCACGCGACCACACTGGGCGGGTCGAGTGCTCCCGCCGTCCTGCAGATATAAGACCACTGAGTGAACCGCCTCACAAGTGGAGGCGCGTTACTGATGTGTGCAAGTTCCGTCACACCTGTCATCCAACCGACCAATGACGATGTGTCCGGCGGTCACACCCGGTGATCGGGCACTGAGCGGCCGATGTCGCTGCCCATCGCGTCGCCGGTACCTTCGTAGAGTGAACGAGGACCGTGCGCTGGTTGTTCCGCGGCGTCTGGCAGCTGGCGTGTGCTGGGCCGAGGCGGCAGCCGTCCTGGTGTTCGCCACGCTGGTCGCGAGAGCGGGCGCCCGGGGCGCGGCTTCCAACAGTTCGGCTGCGTACACCCAGGTCGCGATAGCGGTGGTGATTGCCATCGCTATCGCCGGGCTCGGCGTGGCCCTGGTTCGTGGGCGTCGATGGCCGATAGGCCTCTTCGTCACCACGCAGATCCTGGTCGCTGTGATCTCTCTCAGCCAGGTCGGAGCAGCGATGGCCGATGGCTCCATTCGGATCGTCATGGTGTCAGTGCTGGTAGGAGGGTTGGTGTGTGCGGCCGCTGGACTGTGGTCGGCGGCAGGGATGGCGTCGGCCGGTCATGGCCCACCTGGATCCGTTCGGCGCGGCCGCGGCTGATCAGGAGACCGCGGCCCGGGGACGTCGTCGCCTGAGTTGGGCCGCTCGCCGCGTAGACATCACGGGCGTCGTGACGGCCCGGCCGGAGCAGCAGCCCGCTGCCGTGCCGGCGTACTTCGGCCGCGAAGCCACGGAACTGGCCGGCCAGATACGCGGTGGTAACCGCCACGGCTAACCCGAGATCGCGCGGCTGGAGGTCTGTCAGGCGTTCGCCGTCCTGGCTGATGTCAGCAGCATGGGTCGACCCGACCGACGTGCCGGCGGCCACGCCGGTCCCCGCGGAGCGGGCGATGGCCGCCGCCAGCTCATCGACGGCGGGTGGGCAGTCGTCAAGGTCATCAATGATCAACAAGCGGCGCGCCGTTCCGACGAGTTCGCTGCGCGCGCCGGGCAGGTCGGCCACAAGGGTCACCACTCCCGCGGTCCGGAGGTCTTCCCAGTCGGCAGAGCGGGGCGCCAGCACGACGATTGAGGCGCCGCAGTCGGCAGCCTCAAGCGCCAACAGGCGCAGGGCCGTGGTTCGGCCACTGCCGGCCGGGCCGCACACAACGACCCCTGGGCGCGCGGTGACGTCGACCCCAGCCGTCGCCCAGCGGGCGCCGGTGCCGGCGTCGGCGCCCGCCTCCGGAGGCCGAGCCTGCCCAGCCACGACGCCGAGGGTGAGGGTGGGCCAGGCCGAGGGGGCCAGGTCGGCGCCGCACACGCGCCTTGGTAACGCCGTCGGCAGACCAGGCGGCGAGGGCTCATCGACAACATCTGCGGCGCCCGCGGCCGGGGCGATGACCTGGATCTCGACGACTGATCCCGGGGGCCGGTTGGCCACTGCACGGGTGCCGTCCGGCAGCGTCCCACCGGCGAACTCGTAGCCCGTGATGACACCGCGGCCTGGCGGCCACGTGGTGGGAAGATCGCGTTGCGCTGCGCCGATCAGGGTGGCATCGAACGGGTCAGCAGGCCGCAGGAGAACCCGGAGTCGTCCACCCGTCGCCATCCGCGTCGTCCCCAAGCCGCGGCCGCCGACCATCACCAGGGCGATGCGGCCCGCCAGGGTGTCCTTGGACAGTGTGGTCAGGCGGTCGAGCACGTCCGGACGATCGGCCGTGGCCTGGAGTAGCGAGTCGCAGTCGTCGATTCCCAGCAGGATCCATGGCTGGTCGCTGCCACTCGATCGCTGGCACAGCACCTGAAGGACGTCGTCTAGATGGTCGCTGTCGCGCCAGTCCACGAGCGTCGTGCCGCGCGGCCACGCTGCCCCGGGACGCCCGGTGCACACCACAGCGGGCACGCGCTGGCGTAGCGCACCCGCCGCCAGGACCGCGACCGCCGTCGTCCGACCGCTTCGAGGACCACCCAGGATGATCAGGTGCCCATCACGGTCGGGAACCCAGTCCAGTGCGGCTCGACGCTGGTCGTCCGGGAGATCCGCCAGCGCGAACGGCAAGCAGGGCCCGGGCCCGCCGGGGGAGCCTAATGAACCGTCGTCGTGGTTCACGGCAACGTCAGCGGCGTCTGCTCTCGCTCCTGGCCGAGCCTGCTCAACATCGACGTCGGTGACGCGTGCCGGTAACGGCGGCAGCCACGCTCTCGCCGGAGGCAGACCAGCCGAGGTCACCGCCTCGCGGCAGGCTTCGACCAACGCAACGACGCTCACGTCGGCGCCGCCAAGGGGCGAGCTGCGGGCTGCGTCATCGGCACCGAGCGCCCGGCCGTCACATGCCGCAGGCCCGCAATGGTCGGCCCCGGCGGAATCGAGCAACCAGACCCTGGGTGGTGCAGTTCCAACCCCAAGGCGGCCGGCGTGTGCGGTCTGCACTTCCTCGACGACGCCGTCGCGCGAGATGATCGCTCGCCCCGGGCAGTCACGTGGTAGCTGGCTGGCGTCCGGCCGATCGATGACGTCGCGCGAGTCGGCGGCGTCCTGCACCCGCAACGCGATCCGCAACGCCGTGTTGGCACGGATGTCTGCGGACACGATGCCCGATGGCCGTTGTGTCGCGAGCACGAGGTGTAGGCCCAATGACCGGCCAACTGCGGCGAGGTGCACCAGCGCGTCCAGGACGTCGGAGGCATGTTCGGCGAGCACGCGGAACTCGTCCACCACGCATACCAGCCGGGGCAGCGGCTGGTCCGGCCGTCGTCTGGCGTAGGCGGCCAGGTCAGCCACTCCAGCGGCAGCCAGAAGCTGCTCGCGGCGGTGGATCTCGGCTCGTAACCCGGTCAGCACCCGGCGCGCCTCATGCAGATCAAGGTCGGTCAACAAGCCCAGGGAGTGGGGGAGCCGGTCGCACTCCGCCAGCGTCGCACCTCCCTTGAAGTCGACGAGCAGGAAGGACAACCGGGCCGGCGAGTAGCGGCAGGCGAGACCGAGGACCAATGATTTCAGCAGCTCCGACTTTCCTGATCCCGTGGTGCCCGCGACCAGCGCATGAGGGCCGTCCCTCACGAGGTCGACCACCACCGCGACGCCGACCCCTGCCGCCAGTGGCACTGACAGTCCCGTGTCAGCAGGCTCAGCCGCTGCCCACCACCGGGACACCTCGGCCGCCGTAGGAGGCCCCGTGTCGAGCGGGCGGGCCTGAGTGTGGACCCCCCTGAGCAGGTCGGCCAGCCCCACCCTGTCGGGCAGGCGGGCTGCAGCCGGGATCGCGGCAGGCCTAACCGGTGCCAATGCGCGCGCTAGACGCTGCACCCACCACGCTCCCACCTGATCCGCGATTGCGACCAGGCTGGCATCGGGCGTGCAGACTTCCACCCCGACACCCGCCTCACCGGCCGGCTGCAATCGGGTAAGGCAATCTCGAGGGACTGGGCCGTCCACGGCAGCGCTGACCAACAAGGCCACCCGTGCCGAGGAGTCCGCCGCTGCCGCAGCGAGTTCCGCAAGTCGGGGCAGGGCCGAGTCAGGAACATCGTCCACCACCACCACTGTCAACCGATCCGCCCGCGGGTGATCGCCTGGACTGACGCGAAGCAGATGGGTCAAGGTTCGCTCGAGATCTACGAGCCGTTGAGTCGTCACTCGGACGTTGTCGGCGTGCGGCAGCCATCGGGTCCATGCCCAGCGTCGGCTCGCCTGCGAAGTGCCTGGCACCACGACGACGCTCAGCTGATCCGGGCCGAGGGCGACAGCCAGACGCCCCACGATGTTGTTGCAGATCGCCTCCCGCCAGGGTGTCGGCCCACGCACGACCACCCCTCGCCGGAGGTCCACCGTGACGGGTGCGTGCGGCAGCACAGGATCCTCGCCGCCCGCTGTTCCGTTGGTGCCGCCACCGTTGAGGTCTACCCGAACAGGCGCGCCCAGGTCTGCTACTGCCACCCGAACAACCCAGGCGTCTCGGTCTGACGCTCGACGGGCCCAGAGCTGAGGGTCCCGGCACCGGGCGATGTCAAGCACGGTTGCCGGATCGGGGTGCAGGTGCAGTCGGCCATGCAGAATGTCCGCAGCCGACCGCTCCGCAGCCGCCTGGGCATCGGCAATCGCTTGTGCGTGCTCCGTAGCAGCCGACGCAGCGACACGGCGAGCCTCCCGCCTGTCGCCGAGCACCGATCCGAGGATGATCACCGGGCCCGCCAGGCCCATCAGCAGGAAGAGCGGCGAGCCCCACCACAGAGCGATCGGAATCGACAGCAGGACGGGAAGACACGCGGCCAACCAGGGGATACGCCGCTTCGTCGGCGTCTTGAGCAAGGGCGCGACGGTGAAGACCCGCGATGATTCCTCGATGGCGGATCGGGGGGCGGCGGAATGCAGGACGGTCCCGTCTCCTCGCTCGTGACCCGCCACGGATCCGTGGCCAGGGTCGAGCCGGATCTGCAGCCGTGACGAACCGACCGCAATGTGACCGCCGAGCGCCACCCTGACTCCCATGGGGCCGCCTTCGGGGCCGTGTGGCGCCCAGGCGCTGGCGGGGTGGCCCCTCACCGGGTCTCTCGGTTGGGTCACCACGGTGCCGTTGGTCGATGACAGGTCGCGCACCAGAACTCCTTCAGGTGCCACTTCGATCTGGCAGTGCCGACGTGAGACGTCCGGGTCTTGGAGAATCAGGTCACACCCGGCGCCGCGACCCAACACCAGCCGACCGGGTCGAAGTGGGAGACTCCGGCCGGAATCCGGCCCTGATACGGCCACCAGGGTCACAGGCGCAGCGGACGGGTGGGCGACTCGGGCTTGTGACGTCCAGCTGGCGGGGGACGCCTCGATTTCGCAACCGTCGAGCAAGGGATGCACGCCCACCGCGTGATCCGGTTCGAGGCGAATCCCGGCAGCGCTGGCCGCGTCTCCGACCTCACAACCCGCGGCCTCGAGCACCTTCGACTCGACGTCGCGCCAGGGGGTGCCCACCGCGGCCTCGATACCGATATCGGCCCCCGGACTGCCAAGTGCCGCCCTGACGACGGTGCACCTCATCAACATGCGCCGAGCATGCCCGCGGAAAGAGGTTGGCCGCCGGCGGCACCAGTTCGGCTGTGGACAACCGACCTACGCTGACCCTGTGGATATCGGTCGGGGAGTGTTGAAGCTGCTCGTCGGGGTGACGGCGCTCGGCCTGGTGGCCGGTGGCGCCGTCGCTGTCCGCGCCATTGGTGACACCGACTGTGGCATGCCGGTCGTCGTCGGTCGAAGTGCGGACAGCGCCCGTGAGGTCCTCGCGACCGCCGAGGTCGATGCGGCGAATGTGACGCAGATCAGAGTGGCTGACGCCATGCCCCAGGGACTCGTGGTCCGGCAGAGCCCTTCGCGATGCTCCGGGCTCGTAGAACTGATCGTCAGTGACGGCGGCCCTGTCCTGTCGGCACGAGAAGTGCCCGAGCCTTACCTGCGCCTCTTGGGCGACCCCGAAGGGGATCAGCTCGTCAGGCGCATCACCACCCCGTACGGCGACGCGTACAAGATCGATGAGTTCTTGGTGGGCGATTGTGAGGCGACCCGCATCGCTGTCGAGGACGTGGCCGACGATGATTTCGACGTTCGGTGCCGACCTCCGCTGGAGGAGCGGCTGCTGCAGGTGCTGCTCTCCTCGACGACTACCTGGTGGGGTGAACCGCCGTCGGGCGGCGGCGGTGCACGATCAGGGATCGCGGAGAACTACATGGGAACCGCCTGGGGTGCACGGCTGCGCATCGACGGGTGGGAGCTGCAGGTTGACGTCACGATCTCGGCGAGCCGCGAAGCCGGACCAGGCCCGCTGCGCAAAGAAGTTGACCTTGTCTTCGATGGTGAGGCCCCCTCGGACCGCGTGAGACGAGCTGTCCTGACGGTCGCCGCGTCCTCGGACAACGTGGTCGTCAACGTCTGGCTCATACCTCCCCGCACGCTCCCGAGCGACTTCGAGGAGCCCGCCACGCTTGAGGAGCTGCGCGCCCTCGTGGACGAACTGCTGGTGCTGGCGAAGACGGGGTGACCCGGTGCCGCCGGGTATCCACAACCCCGGGGCAAGCGGCGTTGTGCACAACCCATCTGGCGAGCTCCTCCACCGCCGCCCGATTCGCCCTAGTGTGTTCCGGCGTCGGCAATGACCACGAGGGGTTCGGGGTCGCGAGGTTCAGCGGAGATGAGGGGGAGCCTGTGGTGGACGCCGTGAGTCTGGTGACGGACGAGGTGCGCGAGATCATCCGTCGAGGCGGGGTGGATCCGGTTAGGGACCCCGTAGGGATGCGTCGGTTGGTTCGCGATGCCGTGTCCGATTACGACGACCGCGCACTGACGAGGCCGCTGCCACCGGTAGGCGATGCCGAGTCGGCGATCAAGCGCGTGCTCGATGCCGTGACGGGCTTCGGACCGCTGCAGGCATACCTTGACGACCCTGAGGTGGAGGAGATCTGGATCAATGAGCCGGGAAAGGTGTTCGTGGCGCGCCAAGGCACGTCGGAACTCACCGCGACCCTCCTCACGGCTGATCAGGTGCGGGAGCTCGTCGAGCGCATGCTCAAGTCCTCCGGCCGTCGTGTCGACCTGAGCAGCCCGTTCGTCGACGCCACCATGCCCGACGGATCGAGGCTCCACGTGGTCATTCCCGACATCACGCGGGCTCATTGGGCCGTGAACGTCAGGAAGTTCGTGGTGCGCGCCGATCGGTTGGACGACCTCGTGCGGCTCGGGACCCTCAGCAACACGTCGGCGGCTTTCCTCGAAGCGTCCGTGGTGGCGGGCCTCAACATCCTGGTGTCAGGTGGAACCCAGGCGGGCAAGACGACGATGCTCAACTGTCTCGGTGCCGCGATTCCTGCCCGGGAGCGCGTCATCACCTGTGAAGAGGTGTTCGAGTTGAAGATTTCTTTGCGAGACGTAGTCGGGCTGCAGTGCCGTCAACCGTCCCTCGAGGGCACCGGTGAAGTGCCGTTGAGGCGCTTGGTCAAGGAGGCGCTCCGGATGCGCCCCAACCGGATCATCGTGGGCGAGGTTCGCCAGGCCGAAAGTCTCGACCTGTTGATTGCGCTTAATTCTGGGTTGCCGGGGATGTGCAGCCTGCACGCGAACAGCGCTCGCGAGGCCGTGACCAAGATGTGCACCCTGCCGTTGCTGGCCGGCGAGAACGTCAGCTCCCGGTTCGTTGTCCCGACCGTTGCCGGTTGCGTCGACCTGGTCATTCACATGGCCTTGGACCGCGATGGCCGCCGCCGTGTCCGCGAGATCGTGGCAGTGCCGGGTCGGGTCGAGGGCGACGTCGTGGAGATAGCACCGATCTTCGTCTCGGATGCCGAAGGCGCATTGCGCCGGGCGAGTGGTTACCCGCCGCACGCCGAGCGGTTCGCCCGCGCCGGGTTCGACGTGGCAGCCCTGCTGGCGAACTGACCATCACCTCAGGAGCCATCAGCGGGAAGGGGTGGACACATGGCATGGGGAGCGGAGGGAGTAGCGCTCGGTCTCCTGCTGGGCGCGGGACTGTTCTGCCTGTGGTGGTCGATGTGGTCCGACGAACAGGCGTCGGCGCGTCGTTCGGCGGGCTGGTACGTCCGGTGGCAGGACACCCTCGTGCAGGCCGGCGTCGAATCCGTCTCGCCCCTGGCGCTGGCGCTGGTGTGCGTGGGTGCAGCCGCGGCAGCGGTGGGCGTCCTCCTGGCGATCTCCGGTGCACCGGCCATCGCGGTGTGCTTCGGTGCCATGGCCGGGTTCGCGCCGGTCGCCTTTGTCCGGCACCGCGCCGAGCGGCGGCGAGCGGATCTGCGCGAACTCTGGCCAGACGTTGTGGACAACCTCTCCTCAGCCATCAGGGCGGGCCTGTCTCTGCCCGAGGCCCTTGCGCAGGTCGGTGAGCGCGGACCCGAGGCGCTGCGGGCCCAGTTCAAGCGCTTCGCGGAGGACTATCAGGCCACTGGTCGGTTTTCCGAATCCCTGCTGGCACTGAAGGACCGGCTTGCCGACCCTGTGGCCGATCGTCTCGTCGAAGCACTGCGCATCACCCGGGAAGTCGGTGGCAGTGATCTCGGGCGACTGCTGCGCACCTTGTCGGGATTCCTGCGCGAGGACCTACGCACTCGCGGTGAGCTGCAAGCGAGGCAGTCCTGGACGGTGACCGCGGCGCGCTTGGCCGTGGCCGCGCCGTGGGCGGTGCTGGCGTTGTTGTCGACGCGGCCCGGGGCCGTTGCGGCATACAACCAGCCTGCGGGAATCCTGGTGCTGGCGGTAGGTGCGGCGTCCTCCCTGGTCGCCTACCGTCTGATGTTGCGCATCGGCCGACTGCCCGAGGAAGAGCGGGTGCTGCGGTGATGAGCGCGTCCCCGCAGACGGGGGCCTTTGTCGGCGTGCTGCTCGGTGTGGGGCTGTGGTTGCTGATCGCCGGGGCGCCGATCGGTCGGCGAGTCGACCTGATCGCACGGCTGGAGCCGTACCTGCGCGACACCGTGCGCCCCTCGAGCCTGCTGGCAAGTGCCTCGCCAGCTGAGGGCGTGCTCCGTCGCGTGGTGTCACCCTTCATCAGCGACGCTGGGCGGATCGTCGAGCGGCTGCTCGGTGGCACCGCAACAGTCCGCCGCCGGTTGGAACAGAGCGGCTCTGGCATGTCCCTCGAGCAGTTCCGCGCGGAGCAGGTGGTGTGGGGTGTGGCCGGCCTCGGCCTAGGCCTACTGGCCGCCCTGTTGGTGGCCGTGACTCGGGGGCCTGCGGCGCTGCCGATGGCCGCGCTCGTCGTCATCGGCGCCTTGACCGGCGTTCTGCTGCGGGACCAGTCGTTGAGCTGGGCCGTCACCCGCCGTGAGACACGCATGATGCAGGAGTTCCCCACCGTGGCCGAGCTACTTGCGCTCTCCGTCGGTGCGGGCGAGGGGGCTATCGGGGCACTGGAGCGGGTGGCCGCTACGTGCTCGGGGGAGCTGTCGGCGGAGCTGCGCAGGACGCTTGCCAGCGCCCGGGCCGGTGCCTCCTTGCTGGACGCCCTGCAGGGGCTGGCAGAGAGGACCAGCCTGGCCCCGCTGGCGCGTTTCGTCGACGGTGTTGCGGTGGCCGTCGAACGGGGGACGCCGTTGGGTGAGGTGCTGCGAGCGCAGGCCCAGGATGTTCGTGAGCTCGGACGTCGACGAATGATGGAGGCGGGCGGCAGGAAAGAGATCGCGATGATGGTCCCGGTGGTCTTCTTCGTGTTGCCGGTGACGGTGCTGTTCGCTGTGTACCCAGGAATCGTCGCGTTGCGGTTGGACTTCTGACATGACAGTGGTGACCGACGTGCACAACGCCATAGGCGTTGAGTGATCGTGATGCCCGATAGGGTCACGAGCGGTTGCTGTCCGTATTGCGGCGTTCGTCGTTGACGGCATGATGTGCGACTGGCGGGCGACGTCCCGGGGATGTGGAGGGCAGATCGGTGCATGGGTGGTTTGCAACGATGAGCCGCAATCGGGGCGATGGTGGGGATGTCCCGGGATGGGTACTCGTCACGCTGATGACGGCGGGTTTGGTCGTGGTGCTGTGGGCAGTCGCGGGCGAGCAACTGACGCAGGTCTTCACGGAGGCGATCTCGAGCGTGACCGGTCCCGGCGGCTGACCCGCGAGACGGGCTCAGCAGTCGTCGATTTCGTGCTGGTCGGTGCCCTGCTGACGCTGATGTTTGTCGCTGTGGTCCAGTTGGCCATGGTGTTGCACGTCCGCAACGTCCTCGTCGATGCGGCCAGTGAGGGCGCCCGTCACGGTGCCCTGGCCGGCAACTCCCCGCAGGACGGCGCCGATCGCACCCGCGTCCTGGTCGGCAGCGCCCTGAACCCACGTTATGCCAGCGACGTCAGGGCTTCTGTGAACGGTGCCGGGGGCGTGGAAGTCGTCGTGGTGGAGGTCTCGGCTCCGTTGCCTGTCATCGGCCTACTTGGTCCGCGTCGGCTCACGGTCACCGGTCATGCGGCGGTCGAGGGGCGATGAGTCGGCCACGGCGCTGCGTCCGTTGGTTCAACAGACGGGTGGGGCGGGCTGCTCGATCGGGTAGCGATGAGGGCGGAGCCATCGTCGAGTTCGTTACAGTGAGTGTGCTGCTGCTGGTGCCCACGGTGTACCTGGTGTTGGCGCTGGCGAGAATCCAGGCGGGCGTGTTCGCCACCGAGGGGGCGGCGCGGTCGGCCGCCAGAACCTTCACCGCCGCGCAGACCGAGACCGCAGGTCGAGCGGCTGCAGCAACGGTCGTGCGGTATGCCTTGACCGATCAGGGTTTCGCCGACGACCCGATCGGGGCGACCACGGTGTCCTGTGCGGCCACGCCCTGCCTGACACCGGGAAGCGCGGTCAGCGTCACCGTGGAGATCGTCGTGCCGCTGCCAGGAGTACCCCGGTTCGTGGCGGCTGCCATCCCGGCAGCCGTTCCGGTCTCAGCCACCCACACCGCAATCGTGGACGAGTACCGGAGCGAACCGTGAGACCGGCATCTCGGCGACGTGGCGTGAAGCGTCCGCCCGGCGACGACGGGCAGATCCTGCTGCTCACCATCGCCTACGCGGTGATCGCGCTCCTGCTGGTCACCGTCGTCGCGGGCATCAGCGCCGTATACCTGCAACGCAAGCAACTGTTGTCACTCGCCGATGCGGCGGCGGTGGACGCCGCGGATGCGGCCAGCAGACCCGACTACTTCGCGGCGTTGCGCGGCGGCGACTCACTGGCAGCAGTCCCGCTGACCGACAGCACTGTCAGGACTGCTGCGCAGGACTATCTGGTGGCGGCCTCCGCCTCGGGCGTCTCAGGTGGCGGGCTCAGCGGGGTATCCATTGTCCTCGCGGACACGGGCTCCCCCGACGGTGAGAGCGCCACGGTGGTGCTGACCGGCACCGCACGTGTACCGATCGTGTCAACGGTGCTGCGTGGCGTGGGCAGCGGCATCCGATTGCGGGTGAGCGCCAGTGCCGACGCGCCACTCGACCCTTGACCGTGGCAGTACTGCGTCAGGGCGCGCACGGGGACCGCCGCTGCGTCGTCCGACCGTTCATGCGCGCCGGGCGAAGACCACGATGTTGTCCTGGTAGGAGCGCTGCCCACCGTCGAATGCCCCACCACACGTGATCAGTCGCAGTTGTGCGTCGGGCACGGGCCCGTAGACCCGGTCCGTCGGGAACTCGTTCTTGGGCGTCCTGATGGTCTGGGTGACGGCGAACTCCGTGCTGGAACCGTCGGAGAAGGAGACGGTCACGATGTCCCCGACAGCCAACTCGCCTAGGCGATAGAACACCGCGGGGCCGTCGAGGGAGTCGACGTGTCCGGCGATGACAGCTGGTCCTGTCTCTCCAGGCACGGCAGATCCGGTCAACCAGCCCGCGTTCTGAGGCGCCGACGGCACCTCGATGGAGCCGTCGGGGGCGGTGCCCAGCTGGACGAGGTCGGCGTCCAGCCCGATCACGGCGGAGGCCACCCTCGTCGGGCTGGCTGTGGTTACGCCGGAGGCGGTCGAACTCGTCGGGGACGTCCGCTCGGGCACACCCGGTACACCTGATGCCGGCGAGTCGACCGGAGCCGGCGCCGAGGTGACCGGGGTGACCGGGACGCCTCCGCTGAGATGGATGCCCGCAAGGAGGCCCCCGAGCACGGCCAGCATGGCCCCACAGACCGCGGCGCAGGCGATTGCCAGCCGTCCGCGCCACCCCCGCCGACGCGGGGGTACGGCATGTCGACCCTGGTCACCTCTATCGCCCGCCGACGGCCCCCCTCGTCGCAGCGCCGTCGGTACCCGGATGGGATGCACCGAGTCGGCCGGAACCCCGTCGAGCAGCACCACCGTGGTCAGACCCGGCGCGGGTAGGCCTGATGGCGGGCCCCGGCCTGACGGGTCCGACCGAACAAGGCCACTGCGACCGCGGCGATCAGCACCACGACGGCAACGAATGCGACGAGACCCGTCCCGGCGGCGCTTGCCGACAGCGCCTGCTCGGCCGTCCCGCCCAAGCCCGTGGCCGCACCTCCGATCGGCACCACGCCGCTGCCTGCTGCGTCGAGCACCGGAGCGACCTGCAGGCTGCCCGATGCACCCTCGAGCAGGAGCAGCGTGTAGACGGCCCCGGAGGCGAGGTCCACGTCGGTCGTGCCCTGCGCGGCGGCCCCGCTCGAGCCGGCTGCCGTCAGCGTCCATCGACCAGCCGGAACCCGTGCGTAGCTCGTGGGGACGGCATATTCCGCCGCCGTGGCCACGGTCGTGCCGTCGCTCACCCGGACATCCGCGGGCGAGGCGTTGCGCGCGGCGTTGACGACCCGGACTCGGCTAGACCCCTCGTCGGGCCGGTCGAGGTCATCGGTGAACAGCGCCAATGTCGCGTCGGACGCGGTGCCGACGCCTGCGGCCGGGTAGACGCCACCCGCGTTCACCTCGATGGTCGTGGCCAAGATAGGCGGATCAGCCGCAGGCGAGCCTGCGGGCCGCAGCGCGACCGCGTAGAACCCCGCGGCCACGGGAGCGTAGGCCCCGACATCGCCATAGCCGGCCTCGATCGTCAGCACCGGCGTCTGTGTGCCGGTGCCTGCTCCCGAGAAGCGGGACAGATACACATCCATCTCGGGAAGGTCCGGCACCAGGTGAGCTGCCCGGATGTAACCCTCCTGCGGCTGCGATGCCGCCGAAACGGTGGGCGCCGCGAGACAGATGCCGGCGGTCGCTGCCAAGGCAGCGGCCAGGACCGTGAACCTTCGTCGATCGTGCAGGGTCGAATGCCTCGTTGTGCCGCTCATGGGGCAGAGTGTTCGCCTCCGTTGCGGTTTGTCCTACGCAATGGGAGTTTCCACAGCTCCGGTTCGAGGCGCTGCATAGCTGATCCACAGCTCCTCACGCCCGACGATCATCACTGTGGTGGGTGCGTACGGTCCTCGCTGAGCGCGCAGCCATACGGCTCCGTCTGCCGCCGGCGCAGCCGTGCCACTCGGCGATTCGAGAACGACGAGTCGGGCGTCGGTGCCGGCGAGGTGATCCACCCGGAAGCGGTGGCCATCGGCAAGCAGAGCCAAGACCGCGATCAGCCGCCCGTCGACTTGGCCCGCGTCCAGAGCGGCCGCGCCCGCCGCGCACAACGTGATGTTCTGGTTGCGGCGCAGCTCAGCGGCAGCCTGAATCAGGGCGGAGTCGGCGTCCGCCGCCGTAGCCGGGGGGCCTGCCGCCGGACAGGGGTCCGCCGAGGGCGCACCGCTCGGTGGCCCGGTCTGCGTGGGCTGTGTTGTGCCACGCGCCACCGCGGCGGCGTGATCGACCGTTGAGGAGACCGGTGCCGTCGATGCAGCCGCGCCGCCCACCGCGGCCGCTGCGCCCGTGACGGCAAGGGTCAAGACGATCATACTGAGGGCTCGGCGGGAGGACGCTCTCGCCGGACCCGGCATCTGCTGACGCCTGGACCGCGCGGCCGCCGACACGCTGGCGGCCATGGCTGCCACCAGGGTGGCCACCAGCCCAGGGAGCGCGAGGAGGCCCGGAACGCTGCGCTCCACGATCGGTGGCCAGGGGGGCGACCAGTTGCCGGTCCACCACGTCAGTGCGCCGACACCGGCAGCGAGCAGCATCACGGCGATCAATGCGCTGAGCACGAATCGTCGCTGCCGCGCCTCGTTGCCGGCGAGGGCCGCCGCGGGAACAGCTGGTGCCAGCAGCCATGCGCCGGGATTCAGCAGGCCGGCTACCAGGGCGATTGCCAGTCCCAGAGCCGCCGCAGGCGGGGTGGTGCGCACTGCGACCGTCAGCAGCATCGCGGCGATGATCAGCAGGTGAGCCCCGAGCGCGGTGACGGATCCGGGTTCTCCGATCCATGCCAGCGACAGCGCCACCACCGCGGAAGTCGTGGCGACACCTGCGACCCCGCCACCCGCCCGGCGCGTCAGGGCCGCGGCGGCCAGTCCCACGGCCACCGCCCCGGCCAGAGCCGGTCCCCGATCGCGAACAGCGTCCAGCGGTGCCCAACCGGCGAGGTCCGACCAGGCAGCAGCGGCCGGCAACCCGGCGGCGTGCCAGATGACCACGCTCACGCGGCCGCTTCGTCTGTCCGGCGACCCGAGGACAACCGGAGCGGACGAGCACCGACCAGACCGCTGACCGTTCCCAGCCACACCGAGACCGCATGAAGTGGCCCAGTGATCACCAGCAGCGCGCCGAGAGCAGCCGGGAACCGCACCGTGGTGGCCCGGTCGAGATCGTCCAGGGCGGCCCAGCGCAAGGCCGCCGAGACGAACCCCACCGCCAGCGGCCCGAGTGCGACGGCCAGGACCTCGCCAGGCACCGCGGCGAGCAGAGCCGCCACCGGCAGCGCAAGCGCGAGCGGGAAATGCGTGAGTCCGTGCAGGACGAGCACGCCGGCTGCCGGTCGGCCGCCGGCTTCCGCCCGCCAGATCATCACGCGCCGAGCCCAGCGCTCCCGCAACTCGCCGAGCGACCCGGCCGCGGGCCGGGACAGGATCACCCCCTCGGAGACACCGAGTACCGCGATGCTGCTGGCCGGCGGAACCGCCCAGACACCGCCCGCCGACTCGGGCCCGACCGGGGCCTCGTCGCCGAGCAGCAATCCATCCGGCTCGACGGCGCGCAGGGTGCCCTGCGACGCGCGCAGCCACGACTCGTGCCACAACCAGCTGTCGGCTGCGTCATGCCACTCGATCCAGGACGGCCCCTGGTGGGTCGGCCGAGCCAGCACGGGCAGCACCAGGATGTCCACCCGCAGTGCGAACCGGTACTCGGCCGCATGCTGCAGCAGCTCAGGCCCGGCCTCGGTGCCATGCGCGAGGAACAGGCTCTGCGCAGGCGCTGGGAAGGGTCGCTCCCGCGGGTCGGAGCCCAGCAGCAACGGACCGGGTACCCGGACGCGCTCCCGCAGGCCGACGAGGGCCAGCCCGGTTGCCAGCGCCGCCACCGCCGCCAGCACGATGTCGAACCCGGCGACGTCGAGGCCGGTGAGGAAGCCCTGGTCTGGCGCTGGGGCATCGCTGGTGGACGCCTCGGGAGGCGCCGTTGCGGTCACCGCCGAGGTGGAGACCGGAATGGTGGAGGGTGCCGCCGACTCGGTGACGACCGGTGCCGGGGTCGCCTGGAGCAGCGGGTCGTCGATCGTCGTGCCCGGGGTCACCAACGGGGTCTGCAGGAGCGCACCAGCGAGGAGCACGGCCACGCCGAGGTGGCGTTGCATGCCTGTTGATTGCTGCAAGACTCCCCCCTCTCCCACGCGCTGCGCGCCGATTCGCGCGCCGTTGCGCACGCGAAAGGGTAGCGATAATCGCCCGATAGGTCGTGCTTGATCTGAGAGCTGTTGCCCGACGTCGTAAAAATGGTGCACAACGTGCCATTAGGGTCTGATGTGGTCCGGCCATGACGATGGAGTTGTGACCGGGCCGTAACTCCCGCCGGTCGCCACGATCACGTCGGCCCGGTCTCGCGATGCGGTGACGAGGACGGCGTTGGCTTCGTCGCTGCCCAGCGTTCTGGCCGCCGCTTGGCCGGCAGGCCAGCCGTGCGCCTCGTGCCGCCGTCGAAGGCGATCGCGCCGCAGCCGATCGTCGAGGTCCACGAACCAGCACTCGTCCAGCAGACTCGCGATCGGCTGCCAGGGTCCGGCGTCGAGCAGCAGGTAGTTGCCCTCGGTGACGATCAGGGGCACGTGCGCCGGTACCAGCATGCCGCCCACCTCGGCCAGCTCGCGCGCGCGGTCGAAGACGGGAGCGAAGCTGCTCTTCCCGCGCAACCGCAGCCGCCGCAGCAGGTCAACGAAAGCATCGGCGTCGAAGGTATCCGGAGCCCCCTTGCGTTCGGACCGTCCGAGCTGCCGCAGCAGGGCGTCGGTGAGGTGGAAGCCGTCCATCGGCACGAGAACCGCGGTGTCGTGGCCCAACCCGGCCACGATTCGGGCTGCGAGCGTGGATTTCCCCGCGCCGGGCGCGCCGGTGATGCCCAGCACAGCGCGATCGTCGGGGCGGGCACGGGCCGCCAGTACTGCGGCCCGCGCCAGCAGGGCCGCGCCGTCGGTGATCGTCGTCGGCATGAGGCCCATGCTGGCACCGAGCAGCGGCGTGGCACGCTGGTCGACATGACGGGGCTGAGCGGCGCAAGCGTCATTGTGACGGGCGCCAGCGGTGCCCTCGGCTCCCGGATCGCGATCCGGTTGGCTCGAGGCGGCGCGAACCTGACGCTCAGCGGCCGCGACCTGCGGCGGTTGACGCAGGTGGCGGCACAGGTAGGGGGTTCCGCGGTGCTCGCGCCCGGTGATCTGATCGCCCCCGGCACGCCCGCCGACGTGGTCGCTGCCGCCCTTTCCGCGCATGGCCTCGTGGATGGTGTGGTGCACGCTGCCGGCGTCGTCGCCTTCGGGCCGTTGGACGACCTCGATGACGACGTCCTCGATGAGCTGATGCTTGTGAATGCCCTGGCACCGATCCGGCTGCTGCGAGCGGCGCTGCCGCACCTGCGCGCCTCGTCCCGCTCGCCCTTTGCCTGCCACATCAGCGCAGTGGTGGCGGAGCGGCCGCTGCCCGGCATGGCGGCCTACAGCGCCAGCAAGGCGGCACTGACCGCCTTCGATGCTGCGATGGCGAGCGAGCTCCGCCGCGCCGGGGTTCGCGTGATCGACGTCCGGCCACCTCATACCGAGACCGGCCTGGCCGGGCGGGCCATCGCCGGCTCCGCGCCCGCGTTGCCGGCTGGCAAGGACCCGGACGCGGTCGCCGACCGCGTCATGGCCGCGATCACCGGCACCGAACGCGAGGTGGACTCGGCCGCCTTCTGATCGTCGGCACAGGTCGGCACCGGTCGGCACCGTCGGCACGGCGAGCCCCCGGGCGTACCCTGGCCGTTTGTGGCTGCAGTCGACTTCCCCGCCGAGATCAACGAACTCCGCACGACGCTCGCAGGCATCCAGCAGGTCGTCGACCCCGAGCGGTTGCGCCAGGAGATCGACCAGCTGACGCGGGACGCGTCGGTGCCCGACCTATGGGATGACCCGGAGCGCGCGCAGCAGGTGACCAGCAAGCTGTCCATGGCGCAGAACGAACTCGAGCGGATCACGCAGGCGGTGCAGCGCATCGACGACCTCGAGATCCTCGTCGAACTGGCCGAGGGCGAGAGTGACGCGGCCTCCTTCGCCGAAGCAGAAGCGGAGATCACGGCGCTGCGCAAGCTGTTGTCGGACCTGGAGATCCGGACCTTGCTGACGGGGGAGTACGACTCCCGCGAGGCGCTGGTGACGATCCGGTCCGAGGCGGGCGGCATCGACGCTGCAGACTTCGCCGAGATGCTGCTGCGGATGTACCTGCGCTGGGCCGAGCGCCACGGCTGGGCGACCGAGGTGTACGACACCTCCTACGCCGAGGAAGCGGGCATCAAGTCAGCCACATTCACGATCAAGGCGCCGTTCGCGTACGGCAACCTCAGCATCGAGCAGGGTACCCACCGGCTGGTACGGATCAGCCCGTTCGACAACCAGGGCCGCCGCCAGACCTCGTTCGCGGGCGTCGAGGTGCTCCCGGTCGTTGCCGAGACCGACCACATCGAGATTCCCGAGAACGACATCCGGGTCGACGTCTACCGCTCGTCAGGGCCTGGCGGGCAGAGCGTCAACACCACCGACTCCGCCGTACGCCTGACGCACATCCCGACCGGTGTCGTCGTCACCTGCCAGAACGAGAAGTCGCAGCTGCAGAACAAGGCGGCGGCGCTGCGCGTGCTGCAGGCCCGGCTGCTGGAACGGGCCCGGCTGGAGCGCCAGGCCGAACTCGACTCGCTCAAGGGCGACGGCGGGTCGAGCTGGGGCAACCAGATGCGCTCCTATGTGCTGCACCCGTATCAGATGGTCAAGGACCTGCGCACGGAGCACGAGGAGAGCAATCCCTCAGCCGTCTTCGACGGCGAGATCGACCAGTTCCTCGAAACCGGCATCCGCTGGCGCAGGACGCTGGAGCGAGCAGCGACGCGCTGACGCCTTTGAGCGGGTACCGTTCCACCCAAGCGCCGCCGAGGTGAGGAGCTGTGCCGTGATGCGACGCTCGTTCGCAGTATGGACAGCGGCACTGGCGATCCTCTCCAGCGGTGTCCTGATGCCCGCCGCGACGGCTGCGACGGCGCCACCCGATCAGCAGTCGGACCCACAGTCGGTCGTGGTCCGCGTCCCTGGTCCCACCGGCACCGCGACCTCACCCGGGCAGGTGTGCCCGGACCTGGGCAGGGCCGACTTCACGTACACCTTCACCACAGTCAGTCGGTCCACGGTGCTGGACGACTGGCGCTCGCCGACACGCATCACCTCCGATGAGCCGCCGTCCCAGGTGACGATCGCACTGGCCGACGATGTCGAGATCCCGGAGGGGCGCAACTGCCGCTACGCGTTTTCGTTGGCGTCCTACAGCGCCACGGCGAGCAGTGACGGCACGCAGTCCGGCCTGGTCCTGTCCGATGTGGCCACCGGGGTCATCGATGCCGAGCGCACAACGTTGACCCTGGTCGTCGCCCTGAGCGGCTGCTTCACCGCGATCGAGCTGTACACCGGCGAGGCCCGCCATGCGTCGCCCTCGGCGGTGCCCGGCGGGGAGAGCGTGGCGGGCTGGGACGGTGACCGGGACTGCGTGGGTCCGGGTGTCGTGGCAGACCTCGTCGTCGTCGCGGTCCCGCCGTGCCCGGCCGCCACCTCGCTGTCTTGGCTGGTGATCAACCCCAACGGCCGGGCGGTCGAGGTGGCGCTGGCCACCGAGGGCGGCTCGTCGCCGTGGTCGGCGGGCGTCCTCGCACTACCCGGCAGCACACCGGTGATCGTGGGACAGCGTCCGGCGCCCGATGCCGTCCTCGTCGCCAGCTGGGTGGACTCCGCCGGCGCCACCCGATCCGCCCGGTCCACGCCCGTTGCGCCATTGGCGCCGGGCACGCCCGAGTACGACGTTCGCTGCTTGGGAGCGAGCGATCCTGCCGTCACCCTCATCAAGACCGCGGTGCCGCCGCCGGGGGAGGCGGTGGCGCCCGGGCGGTCCATGACGTGGACGGTGACCGTGATCAACCAGAGTGCGGTCGCGTTGTCGCAGGTGGCCGTCCTGGACGTGATTCCGGCCTACGCCTCGGTGAGCGATGCGGGCGGTGCGGTGGCCGGCGCCGGCACGCTGTCCTGGGCGGTCGACCTGCCGGCGGGCGGTCGGGTCGCGCTGCACTACAGCGGTGTGGTCGTGGCAGCGGCGCCCGACGGGGTGGATCTGGTCAACACTGCCGTGGTGCCACTGACCGGGCAGGCAGACACCACCGTTCACCCGATCCGGCTCCAACCGGTGGCGTCGGCCTCGCCGACACCGCCACCGCAGGCGGCTGGCGCGGTGCCACGCGGACCGTTGTCGTTCACCGGGGCGGACGTGACGACGGCCCTGCTCGTCGCGGCCTTCGGCATCGTTCTCGGCGTCGCTTTCGTGCTGGTCACTCGGCGGGGGCGGCGGGACCGGACGGTCGATCCACAGGCGGCATGAGCGCGGCTGGCCGCCTGGCATCGCTGTCGCCACGTACCATCGGCCGCGACCATGACCCCGACCGCAGTGGTGATCAGTGATTCTCTTCGACAACGTGACCAAGGTTTACAAGACGGCGCAACGGCCCGCCCTCAACGATGTGTCCATCAACATCGAGCGCGGTGACTTCGCCTTTTTGGTGGGTTCGTCGGGCTCGGGGAAATCGACGTTCCTGCGCCTGGTGCTCAAGGAGGAACGCGCCTCTCGTGGCGACGTCCACGTGGCCGGCCGCGACCTCGCCAGGCTCGCGTCGTGGAAGGTGCCGGGGCTACGCCGCCAGATCGGCGTGGTCTTTCAGGACTTCCGCCTGCTGCCCACCAAGACGGTCTTCGAGAATGTCGCGTTCGCGCTGCAGGTGATCGGCAAGCCGCGCCATGTCATCGACCGGACGGTGCCGGAGGTGCTCCAGCTGGTCGGTCTGGACGGCAAGGAGACCCGTCGGCCGGACGAACTCTCCGGCGGTGAGCAACAGCGTGTCGCGATCGCCCGTGCGTTCGTCAACCGGCCGGCTATCCTGCTGGCCGACGAGCCGACCGGGAACCTGGACCCGGTGACGAGCGTCGGCATCATGAAACTGCTGGACCGGATCAACAAGACCGGAACGACGATCGTCATGGCGACCCACGACCAGGACCTGGTCGACCAGATGCGCAAGCGCGTCATTCAGCTCGACGACGGGCACATCGTCCGCGACCAGGCGCGGGGCGTCTACGGGAGCGGCGCGTGAGGATCGCATTCGTCGCGAACGAAGTCGGTATCGGGCTCTGGCGCAACTTCTCGATGACGGTCTCGGTCGTCATCGTCACGGCTGTCTCCCTGTTCTTCTTCGGCTCCGGACTGTTGTTCCAGCGGCAGGTCGACCAGATCGAGGAATTCACCTACAACAACATCCAGATCTCCATGTTCCTGTGCGGCGCGGTGAGCGACCAGCCGTCGTGTGCCGGGGGTGAGGTCACCCAGGAGCAGAAGTCAGCCATCGAGGCCGATCTCGAAGGACCGGAGCTCTCGCCGTTCATCGAGACCTGGTTCTTCGAGTCCAAGCAGCAGGCATATGACCGCTTCGTGGTGCAATTCGAGGGCTCGGCTCTGGTGGAGGGGCTGACGGTCGACCAGCTGCCCGAGTCCTACCGGGTGCAGCTGGTCGACCCGCAGGACTCCGAGGTGGTGGTCGCCTACTTCTCCGGTCGGGCGGGTGTCGAGGAGGTCAACGACCAGCGGAACCTGCTCGACGGGTTGTTCAACTTCCTCAACGGGGCGCGCTGGTTCGCGTGGGTGTTCGCGCTGGCCCTGCTGTCGGCAGCCGTGCTCCTGGTGGCGACCACCATCAGGCTTGCGGCGTTCAACAGGCGCCGCGAGACGGGGATCATGCGCCTGGTGGGAGCCAGCAAGTTCTTCATCCAGTTGCCCTTCATGTTGGAGGGGATCGTCGCAGCTCTGCTGGGGGCGGTCCTCGCGACGATCGGGTTGTTCGCCGCCGTTCGGGTCATCGTCGGCGGGTATCTGCAGGGCCGGCTCACGGTCACGCCCTACATCGGCCCGCTGGACGTCCTGGCCGTCACACCGGTCCTCTTCGTCCTCGCGATCGTCCTGGCAGGCGTCTCTTCGCTCATCACCTTGCAGCGCTACCTCAAGGTCTAGCCGGCGGCTGCCGATACCTGCCCGGGCGCAGGACAACCTCGCCCGATGCGGAGGTAGGGGAATCGTGTTCGCTCGTCGACGTGCGGCCGCGTGCTGTGCGATGTTGTTGGTGATTCTCTTCAGCGTTGCGGCTGGTCAGGGGGCGGCCGCGGGTGCCTCTCGGGACGACGTGCAGCGCCGGCAGGCCGAGGTCGACGCCCAGCGGCAGCAGTCCGCGGCCGAGCTGGCCGAGATCAGCGACGGGCTGGCGGCAGCGGCGGCCCGGTTGGCCGATCTGCAGGCTCGGGTACCGGCGGCGCGGGAGGCCGTGGCGACCGCGGAGGCGGCTGCGGACACGGCACGGGCACGCGACGCCGAGTTGGCCACCGAGCTGCAGGTGGCCGCCGCACAGATCACCGTGACGACCGGTGAACTGCGAGCACGGCAAGCCGAGACGGACCGCACCGAAGCCGAGGTGACCAGCGTGGTGCGCGAGACCTACGCGGGCACAAACCTCAACACGCTGGCGATGCTGATCGAGGCCGGCGATCCGCAGGAGTACGCGGACATGCTGTTGATGTCCCAGACGGTTCGGCGATCACAGAACGACTCGCTTGCGCTGCTTGCCGTCCAGCAGGCGGACCTGCGCAACACCGAGGCGCAGCTGGAGGCACAGCGCGACCGGCTCGATGCCCTCAAGCGGGAAGCCGAGCAGCAGGTCGCCACGACCGCGGCCGCCGAGCAGGCCGCCGTGGATGCGCAGGCGGCACTGGCCGCCCTCGTCAGCGAGCAGCAGGCAAGCGTCGCAGGCTACGAGGCGGCCAAGCAGGCCGAGGAGAACCGGCAGGCGCAGTTGCAGGCCACCAGCGACGCACTCGCCCGGCGATTGGCCGAGATCGCGGCCGAGGAGGCGCGCGCGGCCGCGGCCGAACAGGCACGGCGGGCGGCGGCCACCGCGCCTCGGGCGACCGCGCCTCGGGCGACCGCGCCTCGGGCGACGGCGCCGCGAGCGACCACGCCACGGGCCGTACCGCCGGCACCGGAGTCGCGAGGCGGGTCACCGGGCGGCGGTTCATCAGGTGGCTACCTCTCCTACCCCGTCGACGCCCGTGTCTCGTCCTCGTTCGGATATCGCTTCCATCCCATCCTGCAGATCCAGCGGCTGCACACCGGCACGGACTTCGCGGCGGCCTGCGGCTCCCCGGTGCGGGCGGCGGCCGACGGCGAGATCGTCGCGGCCGGCTGGGCCGGGGGCTACGGCAACCAGGTCGTCATCGCGCACGGCCGGGTCGACGGCGTCTCGCTGGCGACCTCGTACAGCCACCTGACCTCCTTCGTTGTGACGTCCGGCGAGGTCAGCCGTGGCCAACTGATCGCCTACTCCGGCACCACGGGACTGTCGACCGGCTGCCATCTGCACTTCGAGACCCGGGAGTCGGGAACTCCGGTCGACCCGATGACGTGGCTCGGGTGAGCCCACCGGTCTAACCCCGGCCACCAGCTGGCCTGCAAGGGCCCGATCAAGGCACACTGATCCGATGCCCAAGCCCAGCGGGCGCACCCTCGTCGCGTCCAACCGCAAAGCTCGTCACGACTATCACATCGAGGATGTGGTCGAGGCGGGACTCGTGCTGACCGGCACCGAGGTCAAGAGCCTGCGGGCCGGGCGGGCGTCGCTGGTCGACGGGTACGGCTACATCGACGGCGGCGAGGCGTGGCTGGACGCGGTGCACATCCCGGAGTACGCGGCGGGCACGTGGACCAACCACACGCCGCGACGCAAGCGGAAGCTGCTCATGCACCGGGCCGAGATCGACAAACTGGCGGGCAAGATCGCCGAGCAGGGGCTGACGCTGGTGCCGCTGTCGCTGTACTTCAAGGACGGCCGGGTCAAGGTCGAGATGGCGCTGGCACGGGGCAAGAAGGCCTTCGACAAGCGGCAGGCACTGCGCGAGCGCGACGACCGGCGTGAGGCCGAGCGGGCGATCTCGGCTCATCGCCGCCGGGAATGACGCGGCCCTTCTGATCGCCGTCTGCTACCGATCCCGGGTTGCGGGCGTGCGTCGAAGGGCCGGCGGCAGGTACCGAGCCCCTGGCCCGGTCGCCGCCGCGGTATCGCCCGGGTTGGACAGCGCGCAGCGCCGCAACGACAGGCAGCCGCAGCCGATGCACGTGGTGAGGCCGTCGCGCAACGCCTGCAGCCCGGCGATCTGCTCGTCGAGACGGGTTGTCCAGCTGCCTGAGAGCGCCGCCCAGTCGGCTTTGGTGGGGGTGCGCCCCTGAGGCAGCGTCGCGAGGGCGGCCCTGATCTCATCCAGCGACAGCCCGACGTTCTGTGCCGCCCGGATGAAGGCCAGCCGCCGGAGCACCGCGCGGCCGAAGAGCCGCTGCCTACCCGCCGTCCGCTCAGCGCCGATCAGTCCCTCGCGCTCGTAGTACCGCAGTGCCGACGGTGCGAACCCCGCCCGAGCGGCAACTTCGCCAATAGACAACCGGTCGCTACCCTGCACCATTCTCTCCTTGACTTCAAGTTAACTTCACGTTGCAGAGTAGCCGCATGACATCCAGGACTGCATCCGGCGGCCGTGTCGCGCTCGTCACCGGGGGATCCCGTGGGCTCGGCCGCGCGCTGATCACGAGGCTCGCCGCCGAGGGCTGGCGGGTCGTCACCGACGGCCGGAACCGCGAGGCGCTCAGCCGTGCCACCGCTGTGCTGCCCGGGGCCACCGGCCTGCCCGGCGACGTCGCCGACCCCGCCCACCGCGCCCAGCTCGTGGCCGCCATCACGCGTCTGGGGCGCTTGGACCTCCTGGTGAACAACGCCAGCTCGCTGGGGCCCACCCCGCTACCGGCACTCGCCGACGTCGATCCAGCCGACATGGCACGGGTGCTCGCAGTCAACACGCTGGCGCCGCTGGCATTGATCCAGCCACTCCTGCCGCTGCTGCGCCGCAGCGGCGGCCGGATCGTCGACGTCTCCTCCGATGCCGCAGTGCAGGCGTACGGGGGCTGGGGTGCTTATGGTGCATCCAAGGCGGCGCTGGACCAGCTCACCGCGGTGCTCGGGGTCGAGGAACCACAGGTCCGGGTCTACGCGCTGGATCCCGGCGACATGGCGACCGACATGCACCGCGCCGCGGCACCCGACGACGAAGGACTGCCGACACCGGAATCCGTCGTGCCGGCAATCATGCGCCTGGTCGAGGAGAACCTGCCCAGTGGCAGGTATCGGGCGCAGGCGCTGGCAAGCGCGGTGACCCGATGACGGTGCAGCCGATGGCGGTCACGGCCGTCACCGGGGTCACGGGCGTCGCCGAACCGCTCACCGACTTCGAGCTGCCCGCTCAACGCGAGGCCGTGGCCCCGCCGGAGTGGCGCGGCCTGCCCCGTGACGGCGTGCGGCTGCTCGTGGCCAGGCCGGACGGCGCTCGTCACCGACGGGTGGCTGACCTCCCGGGCGAGCTGAGTGCCGGTGACCTGCTCGTGGTCAACACCTCTGCCACGGTCCCCGCCGCCCTCGACGCCCGCCGCGGATCCGGCGGGGCGTGCGTGGTTCACGTCGGCACCGAGCTGGACGGCGGCGGCTGGGTGGTGGAGGTGCGGCGGCCCGACGCGGGCGGTCCCGCGAGCGACGTGACGCCTGGCGAGTGGCTGCAGCTGCCCGGACACCTCACGCTCGCGGTGGTGGCGTCCTACCCGCGAGCTGGGATCGAGGGATCACGGCTGTGGCTGACGTCCCCCAGCGACGCGGTCGGGCTCCTCGACTACCTGACCCGCCACGGCCGCCCGGTCACCTATGCCTACCTGCGAGGGTCGTTCCCACTCACGGCCTACCAGACGATCTTCAGCGACAGCCCCGGCAGCGCCGAGATGCCGAGCGCGGCCCGGCCGTTGACACCCGAACTCGTGGTGGGTCTGGCGGTGCGAGGGGTAGCCGTGGCGCCGGTGCTGCTGCACTGTGGGCTCTCCAGCGCCGAGGCCGGTGAGCCTCCCGCACCGGAGCGGTTCGCCGTGCCGGCCGCGACCGCGCGGCTGGTGAACTCGACGATCGCGGCCGGCGGGCGGGTGGTGGCGGCCGGCACCACCGTCGTGCGAGCGCTGGAATCGGCCGCCGCGAGGGACGGCACCGTGCGTCCGGCCGCCGGCTGGACCGATGTGGTGGTCGACCGCCACAGGCCGGCGAGAGTGGTCCGCGGCCTGTTGACCGGTTGGCACGCCCCCCGCGCGAGCCACCTGGCGATGCTGGAGGCGGTTGCCGGCGCCGGCCTCGTCCGTGACACCTACGACGAGGCGCTGGCCGCCGGGTACCTGTGGCACGAGTTCGGGGACTCGTGTCTGCTGCTGCCCTGATCCATAGGATCTCTGCGCTCGGTATACACTGAGAGATCGCGGCGTCTCTAGCCGCGGAACCAGCACCACGATTGACAACTACACAGGGGGTGACAGGTTTCGACGTTGGTCGTCGAGCCAGGGGAAGCGGGTCGAGGATTGCAGGTTATCTCGTAAACGCTCCTGCAAAACTATAGGTGCCAATACATCGCGCACCGACCAGAACTCATTCGCCCTCGCGGCCTGAGTTACTAACTGGTCCGTCGGCCCGGGCATGCTCCCGTCCCGGTAGCCGGCGTCATCTAGGGAGCCACTGCTTCTGACCCTCGTCGTGGGGGTCAGGTGGACACTTACACGACTGGGCCCGTCAAGCGCTTGCCGGCGTGACGCTTGGGGCCGAGAAACTCACTAGCCGGATGCACCCGGAGAAGCCCTGGTTTCACGCTGGCGGACGCGAGTTCAATTCTCGCCACCTCCACTGGTCCATGCGAGCGCCCCGTCGGCCGGTGTCGGCCGACGGGGTCTCGTTGTCTGCGCTGCCCCCGTACGATGGTGACGTGCCCACTAGTCAGCCCCGTGTCCGTCTGGCCGCCGGTACCCAGGGCTGGCTGGATGCCTACACCGCAGCCCGACCACGATGGGACTCGCCACCACCGGTGGCCACGGTGCCGAGTCGCACGGCGGCGACGAACGGAGCGGTCGACCTGCGGGACGACGGCGCGGTCGTCAGCGTCGCCCGGGCAGTGTGGCGGGTGTGGCAGGCCGAGCCGCATCGAAGCCGAGGCGACGTCGTGAGCGTGGTGGCGGACAGCACGGGTCTGTCACCAGCCGAGGTGGCCGCGGCAATGGCCTACTGGGCGGAGCAGCCGGACCTGGTCAACGCGTTGCTGCATGCCTGAGGCCCCCTGCCCCAGCCTCCGCTCCGCACATCAAGACGATGCTGCTGCCATAGCCTCGATCTACAACGACTACGTCATCGAAACGGTGGCAACCTTCGAGGCGGAGCCCGTCAATGCTGCGGAGATGTCGTCGCGGCTCGCGGACATCGAGGACCGAGGGCTGCCGTGGCTCGTGGCCGAGGTGGTCGGTGAGGTTGTGGGGTACGCCTATGCGGCTCCGTGGCGCTCGCGGGCGGCCTACCGGCGATCCGTCGAGATCAGCACGTACCTCCGGCCCGACGCCACCGGCCGCGGCTTGGGCACCGCGCTCTACCGAGAACTGTTCGTGAGGCTGCAAGACTGCGGCGCGCACGCGGTGATGGCGGGAATCGCCCTGCCGAATGACGCCAGCGTGGCCCTGCACGAGAAGTTCGGCATGCGCAGGGTGGCCCACTTCCGCGAGGTGGGGCACAAGTTCGGCAGCTGGATCGACGTTGCCTACTGGCAGGTCGTGCCTGATACCAACTAATGCGTCATAGAGTTGAATCGGGCTGACAAGCAAACCGCTGGCTATGTCGCGCCCACGATCAATGCTGCGCCGCTACGCGCGCCGGCCGCGCAGTTCCAACTCCAAGAGCGCCCGCTTGGCTTCGAGTCCACCCAGGTAACCGCCGAGCCCGCCCCCGCTGCGGATCACGCGATGGCACGGCACCACGATCGGGACCGGGTTGGTGGCGCACGCCGACCCAGCCGCTCGGACCGCCTTCGGACTGCCCGCCGCTCTCGCTACCTCGGCGTACGTCGCCGTGGTGCCGTACGGCACCGCCGCTACGGCCGCCAGGGCGGCCCGACGGAAGCCCGTGGCCAGCCGCCAGTCGACGGCGACATCGAACCGGTTGCGACGGCCGTCGAAGTACTCGCCCAGCTCCCGCCGCACCGGCTCCAGCCTGGCCCGCGACCGCAGGATGCGCGGCGAGACCTGCCGGGCCAGTCCTGCCAGCACGGCATCGTGGTCCTCGCCGGCGAAGGCCACCCGCACAACACCGGCTAGCGTGACGCAGGCCAGCAACCGGCCGAACGGCGAATCCACCTCGTCGTAGCCGACATCCAGCAGGCCCTCCGTCGCCGCCCGGGCAGCCAGCTGCCCGGTCAGCCGGGCCAGGTCCGCTTCCGCTGTCTCGATCATGACTCTCCCTCGGTGGCGCTCTCGGTGGTGACATGGCGGCGCAACTGCCGGATTCCCTCGAAAGCGCTGCGGCGCGCGGCCTCCCTGCTACACCCGAGAAGCCCCGCGATCTCCTCGTAGTCCAGGTCCGCGCCGTAGCGATAGGCCACCGCGAGCCGCTGCTTCTCGGGCAGCGATCCGACCTGCGCCCACAGCTCAGCCGAGACCATGCCGTCGAGCACGGCGTCCATCGCCGACGGCGAATCAGGCCGGAGCGCCGCCGCGGGCTCCAACTCCTGCACGGGAACGGCACGTCGGCCACGCGCTCGCAACGCGTCGATGGCCTTGCGGTGCGCGATCGTCACCAGCCAGCCGCGCACGTGGCTGTCGGGGCGCAGCTGCGGGTAGGCACGCAGGGCGGCGATGAACGTCTCCTGCCAGCAGTCGTCGGCATCGACCGGTCCCACCACGCCGCGCAGCACCTGCAGCACGGCGCCGCCGTGGTCGGTCACGACGCGCTCGAACGGACGTAGGCTCACAGCCAGGTAACGCTAGACGCGCCGATCGCGTGAGACATCACAGCGGCCGGACGTGACGACGGGCATGCCGACGGTCCACGATCGCCTCGTGGCCCCGATCAGCGTCTCCTACTCCATCACCATCAGGCTGTCCCTGACGGCTCGCGCGACCGCGGTCAGCGAGCTGAGCGTCGCGGTGGAGAAGGTGGGCGCGGTGGTCAACGCGCTGGACGTCACCGCGTCCGGGCACGACCGGCTCAACATCGACGTCACCGTCGCCACCCGGTCCGGCGATCATGCCGAGGAGGTGGTCGCTGCGCTGGCCGCGCTGGAGGGCGTGGTCATCGGCAAGGTCTCCGACCGCACGTTCCTCGCCCACCTCGGTGGCAAGCTGGAGATCACACCCAAGGTGCCGCTGCGCAACCGCGACGACCTGTCGATGGTCTACACGCCCGGCGTCAGCCGGATCTGCCTGGCCATCGCCCAGAACCCCGCCGATGCCCGCCGGCTGACGATCAAGCGGAACACGATCGCGGTGGTGTCCGACGGCTCGGCGGTGCTGGGACTGGGCAATCTGGGACCGCTGGCAGCCATGCCGGTGATGGAGGGTAAGGCGGTGCTGTTCAAGCGGTTCGCCGGCATCGACGCCTTCCCGTTGTGCCTGGACACCCAGGACACCGAGGCGATCATCGCCACCGTCAAGGCCATCGCCCCTGCCTTCGCCGGCATCAACCTCGAGGACATCGCGGCGCCCCGGTGCTTCGAGATCGAGGCCCGGCTACGCGCGGAGTTGGACATCCCGGTCTTCCACGACGACCAGCACGGCACCGCGATCGTCGTGCTCGCGGCGCTGACAAACGCGCTGACCTGCGTCGGCAAGCCGATGAGAGATGTCCGGGTGGTGATGTCCGGGGCGGGGGCGGCGGGCACTGCCGTGCTACGGCTGCTGCTGACCGCCGGCGTGCGGCACGTCGTGGTGTGCGACGTCGAGGGCGTGGTCCACCCGGCCCGGCCCGGTCTCGCTCCCGATCTGCAGTGGACCGCCACGCACACCAACCCCGATGGCCGGACCGGCTCGCTACGCGACGTGCTCGCGGGTGCCGACGTCTTCATCGGGCTCTCGGCGGGCAACATCCTGACCGCCGACGACATCGCCACCATGGCGCCGTCGGCCGTGGTCTTCGCTCTGGCCAACCCGGTGCCCGAGGTGGACCCCGTGGCGGCGTCGCGTCATGCCGCTGTGGTCGCGACCGGCAGCAGCGACTTCGTCAACCAGATCAACAATGTGCTGGCCTTCCCGGGCGTCTTTCGCGGCCTGCTCGACGCGCAGTCGCACCACATCGACGAGGCGATGCTGCTTGCCGCGGCCTTCGCGCTAGCCGGTGTGGTCCGCCCCGAGGAGCTCAACCCCGCCTACATCGTGCCCAGCGTCTTCAATCCCGACGCCACCACCGCCGTCGCCGCCGCCGTCGAGCGGGCAGCTCGCGGCGGTCTGGGGTGAGCCCTCGCGGAGCGTTGCCGTTCCTGCCGCCGCAGCCGGCGGTGCCGCGCAGCGGTCGGCTCCTGGTGGCCGAGCCAGGATTGCGCGACCCCAACTTCGTCGACGCGGTCGTGCTGCTGCTCAACCATGGCGAGGACGGCAGCCTCGGCCTGGTCCTGAACCGGGCGCTGCAGGCCAGGGTGGGTGACGTCCTGCCGCCGTGGGCCTCTCACGTCAGCGCGCCGGATCACCTGTTCCAGGGTGGGCCGGTCGCCACGAACTCCGCGATCGGCGTCGCCGTACTGCCCGGCGACGGTCCCGAACCACTCGGCGTGCGGCGCGTCGTCGGCGCGCTGGCGGTGATCGACCTCGACGCGCCGCCCGAGGTCGTGCGCTCGGCCGTCGCCGGCATCAGGGTCTTCGCAGGCCACGCCGGGTGGGCCGCCGGGCAACTGGAGGCCGAGCTCGCGGCGGGGGCCTGGTTCGTCGTCGACGCGGAAGCCTCCGACGTCATCCACCCGGACGCCCACGCCCTGCGTCGCCGAGTGCTGCGCCGGCAGCGATCGACGCTGGCGTGGTTGTCGACCATGCCCTCGGACCCCCGACGGGTCATCGAGAACTGAGCGCCGGCACTCCCGGTGCATCGCCCGTGTCGTCTGCGGTCCCAATCCGGAAGACCCGCAGGAAGGCCTGCGCCAAGGGCCCGATCGACAGGGCGTAGAGCACGGTGGCGATCCCGATCGTGCCGCCCAGCAGCCATCCGACGCCCAGCACGGTCAGCTCGATGACGGTGCGCACCAGGCGCAGTGACCCGCCGGTGCGGGCGGCGAGACCGGTCATCAGCCCGTCGCGTGGACCTGGCCCCAGGCCGGCCCCGATGTACATGCCGGTGGCGACGCCGTTAAGCACGATTCCCGCCGTCATGACCAACGAGCGCGCCGCGTACCCCTCGATTGCCGGCAGCAGCCACAGCGTGGCGTCGACTGCCAGCCCGAGGACGATGACGTTGGCCACGGTTCCGACTCCTGGTCGTTGCCGCAGCGGGATCCAGGCCAGCAGGACCAGGGCGCCGACCGCGATGACGACGGTCCCGAAGGACAGCGGCAACCGCGAGGCAAGGCCCTGGTGGAACGTGTCCCAGGGATCCAGGCCGAGGTCCGCCCGGATCAGCATGGCCAGCGAAGCTCCGTACAGGACGAGCCCAGCGAGCAGTTGAGTGAGTCGGCGGGTCAATCGGCGAGGCACCCAAGAATTCTCGCGTCCCAATGGCCTTCTAATCCAGTGCCAATAGGGCCATACTGGCATGGTGCATCTCAACCTCCCTCCATCAGGAGCCGCATCATGATGGGCAGGATCGGGGCCGCGGGCCTGGGGCGGTTGCTCGGCACCTCGTGGCGCGCTCGCGGGGTGACATACATCGCGCTGAGCGACGCGATCCGGCTACTGATCCTCGACGGCCGGCTCGCGCTTGAGTGCCGGCTGCCGAGCGAACGCGAGCTGGCCGTCGCCCTGGGTGTCAGCCGGACCACGGTCAGTGCGGCCTACAACCGGCTTCGGGAGCAGGACTTCCTCCTCAGCCGGCAGGGTGCCGGCTCCTGGACGACGACGCCCATGGTCGGCGGCGGCGTGGCGCCGGACAGCCCGACACTGCACCCGCCCGCCCGCGGCGAGTTGCCGGCCGACACCATCGACCTGTCGACCGCCGCCCTGGGCGCCGGCCCCGAAGTACACGCGGCCTTCGTGGCCGCCATGGCCGCGCTGCCGCGATACCTGCCCGGCACCGGTTATGAGTTGATCGGCCTGCCGGAACTGCGGGAGGTGGTCGCTGCCGGCTACCGCGCCCGAGGAGTGCCCACCTCGGCCGACGACATCATGATCACGTGTGGCGCCCAGCACTCCAACGCGCTGGTGCTCAGCGCCCTGATCGATTCCGGCGACCGGGTCCTCATCGAGCACCCCACCTACCCCAACGCCCTGGAGGCGGTCCGACGTGCCGGCGGCCGCCCCGTCCCTATCGCGGTCCCCGGGCAGGAGGGCATGTGGGACTCCGACGCGGTCCTGGCGACGATCCGGCAGGCCTCACCCAAGCTCGGCTACCTGGTGCCCGACTTCCACAACCCGACGGGCTCCTGCGCCGGTGCCACCGAGCGGCAGACGATGGTGGGTCATGCGGCGAGCCACCGCATGGTCCTCGTCGTCGACGAATCGCTGGCGGAGCTGTGGCTGGACCGCCCGCCCCCGCCCTCGCTGGTGTCCTATGCGAGCGACATGCACGATGTGGTGTCGGTCGGTGGTGTCAGCAAGACCTTCTGGGGTGGGCTGCGCGTCGGCTGGATCCGCGCGGAGCGCTCGCTGCTGCGCCGGGTGGCCGCCGCACGCGCCGCCTCGGACCTCGGCAACCCCATCGTTGACCAGCTTGCCGCCACCCACCTGCTCACCGACCCGGCGGCCGCCAAGGCGTTGGCCGGCCGTCGGGCGGGCATCGCCGCGATGCTCGGCGACACCGAGACCGCGCTGCGGCGTCACGTGCCCTCCTGGCACTGGCGGCGCCCCGCCGGCGGGCTCGCGATGTGGATCGAACTCGGCGCGCCGTTGAGCAGTGTCATGGCCGAGCAGGCCCCGGCGGCCGGCCTGCGGCTCGCGGGCGGGCCGCTGTTCGGTCTCGACGGTGCCTTCGAGCGGAATCTCCGGCTGCCGCTCATCGCGGGCGGTGAGCTGGCCGACGAGGTGGGCCGGCGGCTGGCGCTGGCATGGCGCGCGGCGCAGGGCATGGCTCCGCCGGCGGCCCGGGGGTGGCAGGTCAGGCCGGTGGCGTGAGCTCGGCCAGATCCCGACCTGCGGCTCAGGCCAGGGCGCGGACGCCGGCGGCGGTCAGCGCCGCGACCACCACGACGACCAGGAACGGTGCCCGCAAAGCCAGTGCCACCGCCGCGGCGGCGACGCCGGCCACGCGGGCGTCGATCACCAGTCCCGCGTTGGAGCCAGCGGTCTGGACGAAGGTCTGCGTCGCCGTCAGGGCCGCGAGCAGCGCCACCGGCAACAGTGCCAGCACTCGTCGGATCCAGCCGCGGTCCAGCACCGAGGCCGGCACCGCGACGCCGATGGCCTTCTGGATGTACAGCGCCACCGAGGTCGCGATCAGCCACACCGCGCTCATGCGGCTCGCTCCGCAGCCGGCGCTGCCGTAATCCCGGTGACGTCCAACCGTGGGTGCAACCCGAGCAGCGCCACCGCAGCGGCGGCCAGCACCGGCACTCCGGCGGGGGCCACCAGTGCGGTCCCGAGTGCGATCGCCACGGCCAGCAGAGCGGTCGCGGCCCCTAACCGGCCGCGGAGCCGGGGCCAGATCAGGGCGAGGAAGGCCGCCGGCGCCGCCGCGTCCAGGCCGAAGCGATCGGGCTCACCGAGCGCCGAGGTTCCCACCGCGCCGAGCAGGGTCGTGACGTTCCAGGTGATGAACAGCACCACGCCGGTGGCCCAGAACCCCGCGCGCGCCGCCTGGCCATCGTCATCGGCGTGCTCGTGACGCAGTGCCATGGCCGTGGTCTCGTCGATCACCAGGTGCGCCGCCACGGCTCGCCGCAGCGGCGACGTCGGCAGCAGCGTCGACAGTCGCACCCCGTACAGCGTGTTGCGGGTGCCCAGCAGGACGGCGGAGGCGAGCGCCGCGGGGGCACTGCCGCCGGCGGCCACCACCCCGACATAGGCGAACTGCGAGCCACCCGTGAAGCCGACCAGGCTGAGCACGCAGGCCTGCCACACCTCGAACCCCCCGCTGACGGCCACCGCACCGAAGGACACTCCGTAGACACCGATCAGGCCCAGGCCGATGCCGTCCCGTCGGGCCCGCATCGTGCTGTCGGAGGTGCTCGGAGCGGGCGGCACAACGTGCTCGGACATGATCGCCAGCCTGACACGATGCCATGTCGCAAGGGCTGGCCCCCTACCTGGGCGCCCGTACAATCACGGGATGTCGCAGTCAATCGCCGCCTCGGCGGCGCCGCCGGACATGCCCATCGCGCCCGCGCAGCCCTCACCTCAGCCCGGTGCCACGGCAGTCCTGGAGCGCGAAGAGGTCCTCGACGCGGCGGAGCCCGGCGATCACGAGCGGTTCGCCCACTACGTCCGCAAGGAGAAGATCCTCGAATCGGCGATGACCGGCGAGCCTGTCATCGCGTTGTGCGGCAAGGTGTGGACCCCCGGCCGGGACCCCCAGCGCTTCCCGGTATGCCCTACCTGCAAGGAGATCTACGACGGGCTGAAGCCTGGCAAGGACGGCGGGCCGGACGGTCCGAGCCACGACTGAGAGCCGCATGGGCCGACTTCCCGGCCTGAAGTGCCCCGGAACGGCGCCTCGGCGGCGTCCTATTGGGCTGTTCGTAGGTTCTCATGCGTTTTCAGCTGACTGTGCGTGTCGCGGTGAGCACAATAGGTCGTTGTGACGGCGCCTCGGACCCGCGCAGTGGTTCAGGCCGTCGAGCGCGCCTTGGAGCTGGGTCACGGAGCTGATCATCTGCCGGAGCTCGATCGGGTGCTCGACGACATCGAGCTGGCGGCCCACGACCGAGCCGTTCTGCTCCACCTGCGCTCCCGGGTCCACCGGCAGTCCCTGTCGCATCGCTTGATGCTCGACGATGCAACCGCCGCGGCGGACATCTTCGATGCGATCGGTGATGCGGCTGCCGAGGCGCGAGCCGCCGGTATCGCAGCCATCGCCGCGGCCGAGTCCGGCGACGTCTTCGTCGCCGCGGATCTGGCAGTGCGTGCCCGGGTCGCCGATGACGGTAAGGGGACCACGGACCCATGGGTGCTCAACCGAATCGGAATCTTCTGTCACCAGATGTACGACATCTCGGCGGCTCTGGAATGGTGGCGGCGGGGCGTCGAGACCGCGCGGCAGGTCAACGATTCCGCCACCGAGGTCCTGCTGGTCCACAACATCGCGGAGGCCACCTATAGCGCGGTGCGGATGAGCGACCTCGAACCGGAGCGGGTCGAGTCGGAGCTGACGACCGCCGAGCACCGTTGCCGATGGCTGGCCGAGGATGTCGACGGCAGGACCAGAATGCCCGTGGACGGCGCGCGGCTGCTCGCCCAGGTGCGCTCGGCCTGCGGCCGCCACGATGAGGCGCTCGTGGCGCTGGCCCAAGCGAGGGACGAGTTGAGAGGCTCACCGGCGACCCTGGTGCAAGCCTCCTACGACGCTGCCGAGGGGTACTGCCTCCTGGGCGCGGGAGACCCCGAGGGTGCGCTGGCGGCGCTCGACCGATCTTTGGGACCTCGCCCGCCGGACGCCTTGGACACCGAGACACTGCTGGTGCGTACCGACCGGGGGGAGGCCCTGGAACGTCTCGGCAGGTCCACTGAGGCGTTGCAGGAGGTACGCCGCGCCGCCGGCATCCTGGTGTCACGGCTGCGGCGCCAAGGCCAGGGCGTGCTGCGCGAGGTCGACCTGCGCGCCGCCCACGAGCTGGAGCGCTCCCGACTGCTTCGCCAGACGGATCGGCTCGTCCACGACAACCAGCGGGATCCGCTGACCGACGCCGGCAATCGCCGGCGCCTCGACGTGCTGACCGGGGTCCTGCGCGAGCGCGAGGTCGTGGGCGCCTGCATCATCGACCTCGACCGTTTCAAGCAGGTCAACGACCAGTTCGGTCACGCCGTCGGTGATGCCGTCCTGGTGGAGACGGTCAGGACCATGGTGGCTTGCTGCCGCGGCGACGACGAGGTGATCCGGCTCGGCGGTGAGGAGTTCCTCCTGCTGTGCCCGGACACCGACGCCCGGTCGGTGGCCGAGGTCGCCGAGCGCCTGCGTACGACCCTGGCCGATCAGCACTGGGCTGCAGTCCACCGGGACCTGGCGGTCACGGCCAGTGTCGGATCTGCCTCCGGGCACGGCGCGCTCATCCACGACACCATCGCCAGGGCCGACGCTGCCTTGCTGGCGGCCAAGCGGGCCGGTCGCAACAGGGTCCGCACCGCACCCGACCCCGACCAGCGTCGGGCGACCGCTTGATCGCGGGGGCCGGTGCGTGCCCCACGAGCTGACCGGTCGGCCGGCGGCCACGTACGATCACGGCTGTGGCAATCGCTCCGGTCGAGGCCCCGCCCGGCACGCGGCCGGCCGACCCCGAGGCGGAACCGGGCAGCACCCCCCAGGTGCAGCGGATGTGGGTCACCATCGTCTGGGACGACCCGGTGAACCTGATGTCCTACGTCGCCTATGTCTTCCGCTCCTACTTCGGGTACCCCGAATCCGAGGCCGAGGGCCTGATGATGCAAGTGCACACCGCCGGGCGGGCCGTCGTCAGCTCCGGCAGCCGCGAAGCTATGGAACGGGATGTGTCAGCCATGCATGAGTACGGTCTCTGGGCCACACTGCAAGCCGATGACTGAGCGGCTGGCAGTGTCCCATCGTTCGCCGATCCGGCGCTCCCGCGGTGGCGGCATCATCGTCGACCTCGATGCCGTGCACGCCGGTGCCATTGGTGAGGCGGTCGAGCAGACCCGTGATCTCCTTCGCGAGGACGCCCCGGCGGTAGGCGTCGCACCGGGCCACGGTCCGGCCGACCCGAGCTCCGAGGATGAGTTGTTCGCGGCCATCGTCGCCGACATCACCGCGGCCGGCGACGGCGCCCGGCCCGAGGATCCGGTGCTGCACCGGCTGCTGCCGGACGCGTCGGCCGACGACGAGGCGGCAACCGAGTTCCGGGCCGCGACCGAGGCCGGGCTGCGCCGGCGCAAGATCGCCGCGCTCGACGAGGTGTTGGCCGACCTGCAGCGGATGCGCGAGGGCCGCGGCCCGGTGGTGGTCTCGCCGCAACGGGTCCGCTCGTGGTTGACGGGGGTCAACGACACCCGGCTGGCGCTGGGGTCGGTCCTGCAGATAGGCGCCGACGACGACCTGATGGGCGAACTCGACGACTACCTCGACGACGACGTCACGAACGAGGGGGACGGCGAGCGGACGCTGCGCGCGTACCGGATCGTGGTCTACGACATCCTCACCGGAATGTTGGACAAGATCGTCACAGTGGTCTCCAGCTGAATGGGCGGATCGAAGGCCCGATGCCGGGTCGGGCCTTCGATCCGCACTGGTTCAGACGTTGGCCTCTTGCCGCGAGGGCGGCTTGCCCTCGACCTCTTCCACCAGGGCGAGCGTCGTGGGGTCGTGCTCCGCGGCGTACTCGGGGTTGTCGTAGGCACTCTTGAGCCGGGCGATCCGGAAGATCAGCAGGGCGAACAATGCCTTGGCCAGGATGTCGGCGATCGAGTACCCGATCTCACGCCCGACGAAGGCGGTGGAACCGTCGATGCCGAGCTGGGGCAGCAGGAAGGCGATGGGGTAGACACCCCACGTGAACAGGAGCAGGTACCGGAGGTTGCGGACCGTCACGGCCACCTCCCTCGGCTGATGCTTCAGCGACCTGCCGAGCTCCACGAAGAGCACATAGAGGATGTAGGCGAAGGGGATGGTCGACAGTGCGCCCCAGATGGCGCGGGTGGTGAGATCAGCGGAGATCTCACCGGGATAGCCCAAGATGATCATGGCAGCGGCTGCGGGTACCAGCCGGATCATCAGCGAGCCCTGCACCTTCCGGGCGAGAGCGAGGACTGCGATGGTCTCCAGCAGCAGCAGCGGCACCGTGAGGAACCAGTCCACGTAGCGGTAGCCGACGTTGAACGAGGCTCCCTCGGCGAGGGTGTAGATGCCCACACCACCGGGCTCGGTGTTGACGTAGGCCTCGCTGAACGAGCTGGAGATGCGGAAGTAGTGGTATGCGGCGATGCCGCAGACGATGGCCGAGACAACGATGGCCGGGCGGTACTTGGGCAGCACGCGCGTCAGGCTCGCCAGCAGGAAGATGGATGTGAACAGCTGCGCGGCGATGACGAGCGAGATCACGTTGTAGACCGTGTCGTACTGCGCCTGGGTCAGGTCTGGTTGAACGATGGCCTGGAAGGGCATCGGTTTCTCCTCACGACTGCGTGGGATCCACCGGGTGGTGGAAGCACCCTTCAGCTAACTCTCAGGGAGCCTCCGCCGCAAGGTTTGCTCAACTTATGAAGCGGTTTAGCGTGCGTTGTCCCGGTGAGCGGCATGAGACGGGCGTCTATGCTCCTGGGATGCTTGTCCTGTCGGCGGACCTCGTCGCGGCGATCTGGGTGCACGCCAGGCGCGATCACCCGGACGAGGCATGCGGTGTCATCGCGGGTCCGGTCGGCAGCGATCGTCCGCAGCGTCATGTCCCGATGCTCAACGCGGCGCGGTCGCCGACGTTCTACGAGTTCGACTCGACGGACCTGCGCCTTCTCTACCGGGAGTTCGACGACCGCGACGAGGAGCCGGTGATCATCTACCACTCGCACACCTCGACCGAGGCGTATCCCTCGCGCACGGACATCGCGCTGGCCGCGGAGCCGGGGGCGCACTATGTCCTGGTCTCGACCCGAAACCCCGAGGAGGACGAGTTCCGTTCGTACCGCATCGTCGATGGCGAGGTCGAGGAGGAGGAGATCGTCGTCACGACGGAATAGCCCCCCTCCCGGCCGCCGTTCTTGCTCGTGACCACACCGCACCGACTTCTGGAGGATCGGCTCATGCCCGTCAGCGTCCGGATCCCGACCATCCTGCGCCCGCACACCGGGGGCGAGAAGTCCGTGGCCGGGCGTGGTGAGACGCTGCGCGACCTGCTCGCCGATCTCGAATCACGCCACTCGGGCCTGTCCGATCGAGTGGTGGAGGGCGTCTCGCTGCGCCGGTTCGTCAACGTGTACGTCAACGACGAAGACGTCAGGTTCACCGGCGGCCTCGACACGGCGCTCGCGGACGGCGACGAAGTGACGATCCTGCCGGCCGTCGCGGGCGGTTAGCGGTCGTGCGCGCCGACTCACTCCTCGATACCGTCGGGGGGACGCCGCTGGTCCGGTTGTCCCGGCTGCTGCCGGGCGATCGGGTGCGGCTGTGGGCGAAGCTGGAGGATCGCAACCCCACTGGCTCGATCAAGGACCGCGCGGCCATCGCCATGATTCGTGAGGCGGCCGCAGCCGGCCGCCTCCGGCCGGGTGCGACCCTGCTGGAGCCCACCAGCGGCAACACCGGTATCTCGCTGGCCATGGCGGCTCGCACGGCCGGGTACCGGCTGGTGTGCGTGATGCCGGAGAACGTCTCGGCCGAGCGGGTGGCGGTGCTGCGACTGTTCGGTGCCGAGATCCGGTTCAGCCCGGCCGCCGGCGGCAGCAACGAAGCGGTGCGCCAGGCCCGCGAGCTGGCGGCGGCCAATCCCGATTGGGTGATGCTCGACCAGTACGCCAATGCCGCGAACGCACAGGCCCACTACGACACGACCGGTCCCGAGATCCTCGCGGACCTGCCCGAGATCACGCACTTCGTCGCCGGGCTGGGAACCACCGGAACCTTGATGGGGGCCGGGCGCTTCCTCAAGGAGAAGGTGCCCGACGTTCGCATCATCGCTGCCGAGCCGCGGTACGGCGAGGCGGTCTACGGCCTGCGCAACCTCGGCGAGGGATTCATCCCGGAGCTGTACGACGAGACGGTTCTCGACCGCCGGTTCTCGGTCGGGCCCCGCGACGCGGTGCGACGGCTGCGAGAGCTGCTCGCCGCCGAGGGCATCTGGGCGGGGGTCTCCTCCGGAGCCATCCTGCACGCCGCACTCGGTGTCGCCCGCGCAGAATCCGAGGCCGGCCGGCGGGCCGACATCGCCTTCATCGTGTGTGACGGGGGCTGGAAGTACCTCTCGACGGGCGCCTTCGACGGCGACCTCGACGAAGCCGAGGACGCCCTCGACGGTCAGCTGTGGGCCTGATCCCCGCCAGGACCTCGCTCATCCGGGGTACCGCGTAGGCTGGCCGACCGTGCCAGCGACCCCCGCGCGACCGGCAGCCGACGCGCCGATCGGCATGTTCGACTCCGGGGTGGGGGGCCTGACCGTCGCCCGAGCGGTACTCGACCAGTTGCCGCACGAGGCGATCCACTACGTGGGGGACACCGCGCGAACGCCGTACGGTCCGCGGCCGATCGCGGAGGTCCGCCGCTTCGCGCTCGAATTGATCGATGACCTCGTCGACTCCGGCGTCAAGATGATCGTCATCGCCTGCAACACCGCCAGCGCGGCCATGCTCCGCGACGCCCGGGAGCGCTATGCCGTCCCCGTCGTGGAGGTGATCCAGCCCGCGGTCCGGCGCGCGGTTGCGGCCTCGCGCAACAACCTCGTCGGCGTCATCGCGACGCGCAGCACGGTCGCCTCCGGCGCCTACCCCGACGCGTTCGCGGCGGCCACGCACCTGCAGCTGACCGTGCAGGCCTGTCCTCGGTTCGTGGAGTTCGTCGAGAACGGCGTGACCAGTGGGCCGGAGCTACTGGCGGCGGCAGAGGAGTACCTGGCGCCGGTTCGCCAGGCTGGTGTCGACACCCTGGTCCTCGGCTGCACGCATTACCCATTGCTGACCGGCGTGCTGTCCTATGTGATGGGCGAGCACGTCTCCCTGGTCTCCAGTGCCGAGGAGACGGCCAAGGACGTCTACCGCACGCTGATGCGCCACGATCTGGCCAGGCCGGACTCCGCCGCGCCACCGGAACACCGCTTCACCGCCACCGGCGATGCCGAGGCCTTCACCGCACTCGCGCGTCGGTTCCTGGGCCTCGACGTCGGTGCGGTGATCGGACCGGTCGTGCGCCGGGCGACGGCATGAAGCTGACCGTCGTCGGCTGCTCGGGTTCGCTGCCGGGGCCCGCGTCTGCTGCCTCGTGCTACCTGCTGGAAGCGCCGGACGGCGCCGGCCGGGTCTGGCGGATCCTGCTAGACCTCGGTAGCGGCGCCCTCGGCCCGCTGCAGCGCTACTGCGACCCGCGCACCCTCGACGCCGTGCTGCTGAGTCACCTGCACCCCGACCACTGCCTCGACCTGACCGGGCTGTACGTGCTGCGCCGCTACCACCCCGGCGATGGCCCCATCGAGCCCATCCGGGTATGGGGCCCGGCCGACGTCGCGGCCCGGATCAGCGCGGCGTACGACCCGTTCGGCGGGCAGCTGTCATCGGCGCCGGATCTGTCCGACCAGCTGTCCTTTCGCCAGTGGCAGCCGGGGGAGGGGATCGACGTGGGTCCGCTGCACATCGTGCCCGTCATCGTGGACCACCCCGTCGAGGCCTACGGCATGCGAATCACGTGGTGCCGTGACCGCGACGCGCCGCCGGTGGTTCTCGGCTACAGCGGCGACACCGACGACTGCCCCGGCCTTGACCGCATCGCCGCCGATGCCGACCTGTTCCTGTGCGAGGCCGGCTTCGTGCCCGGCGAGGCAGGAGTGCAGGGTGTCCACCTGACCGCCCGCGAGGCCGGCGACGTGGCCGCCCGCAGCGGTGCACGGCAGCTGCTGCTGACCCATATCCCGCCGTGGCATGACCCCTGGCAGGCGAGAGCGGCGGCGGGCGAAGTCTTCCGCGGCCCGATCGACCTCGCCGTCCCCGGCCTCGTCCGCGAGTTGTGAGTCAGTCCAGCAGGGCAGCAGCCAGCGCTTCTGCGACGAAGGCAGCAGCCTGATCGGTGGTCCAGCCACGCTGCACGACGAGCAGCTGCCAGACGTCATCACTGGCCAGCCGGTGCTTCGCTCGACGCGCGGACGCCACCGTGTGACCGTGCCGACTATGGTCACGCCGTGACCACTCTGGAGGACCTGGACCCGTCGTCGGCGGCCCACGATCAGCCTGCCGAGGTGCCGCGCCATGACGGCCGGGCGCCCGACCAGCTCCGCGAGGTCCGGATCACCCGCAACTGGCTCGACCACGCCGAGGGCTCGGTGCTGGTCGAGTTCGGCCGGACCCGGGTGCTGTGCGCGGCGTCCTTCACGGCAGGCGTGCCGAAATGGCGTTCGGGCTCCGGCCAGGGGTGGGTGACCGCCGAGTACGCCATGCTGCCGCGCTCGACGCACACCCGCTCCGACCGCGAGAGCATCAAGGGCCGGGTCGGTGGGCGCACCCACGAGATCTCCCGACTGGTCGGCCGGGCGCTCCGGGCGGTCATCGACACCTCGGCGCTCGGTGAGAACACCCTGGTCATCGACTGCGACGTGCTGCAGGCAGACGGCGGCACCCGGACCGCCGCGATCACCGGCGCCTACGTCGCGCTCGCCGACTCGATCGCCTGGGCCAAGGCCAAGGGGCTGATCGCCGCCCGGAAGAAGCCGCTGACCGGCTCGGTGGCCGCCGTCAGCGTGGGCATCATCGACGGCCGCGCGGTCCTGGACCTCGACTACACCGAGGACGTCCGCGCCGAGACCGACATGAACGTGGTCTGCACCGGTGACGGGCACTTCGTCGAGGTGCAGGGCACCGCCGAGGGCGCGCCGTTCGACCGGGCCGAACTCGACCGGTTGCTCGACCTCGCCCTGACGGGATGCGCGACCCTGACGCTGGCCCAGCAGGAGGCGCTCGAGACGTGATCCCCCATCTGGTGCTGGCCACCCGCAACCCCCACAAGGTCGGCGAGCTCCGGAAGATCCTCCTCGACGGCAACCCGGACCTGGCGGCCGCGCTCGTCGGTGTCACGGACCTCCCGACTCTCGGCATGGACGACCCCGGTGACGTCATCGAGACCGGTGTCACCTTCGCCGAGAACGCGCTGCTCAAGGCCAGGTCAGTGGCCCGTTGCAGCGGGTTGAGCGCGGTGGCTGACGATTCGGGGCTGTGCGTCGGCGTGCTGGGTGGCGCACCCGGGGTGTTCAGTGCCCGCTGGGCGGGCCGTCACGGTGATGACCGCGCCAACCTGGACCTGTTGCTCGCCCAGCTCAGCGACGTCCCCGACGAGTATCGCGCGGCCTGGTTCACGTGTGCCGCCGCCCTGGTGACCGCGGACGGCGAGGAGCACGTCACGGAAGGTCGGCTGACCGGCACGCTGCTGCGCGCCCCTCGCGGTGACGGCGGTTTCGGCTATGACTCGGTGCTGCAACCCGAAGGCGAGACCCGCTCGTGCGCCCAGCTGTCGCCTGCCGAGAAGAACGCGATCAGCCACCGCGGCCGGGCGTTCCGGGCATTGCTGCCCCGATTGCTCACGGCACTCTGACGGAACCCTTACGTCGACGGCCCCAACGGTCATGTGCGCGGCGGCCCGGGTTGTAATCGAGCATGACCGAACTGCAGGCGCCCGCCGAATCCCACGCGAGCGCGCCGGGGCCGGCGCGGGTCGGGCGGCGCTGGGCCGCGGTATGCGGGATCGCCGCGCTGGCCGTCGGGCTGGGCGTGGCCGAGATCGCCGGCGTACTGATATCGCCGCGGGCCACGCCGGTCGTCGCGGCCGGTGACACGGCGATCGAGCTGGCACCACGCTGGGGCAAGGAACTGGCCATCGCCCTGTTCGGGGTCCGGGACAAGCTCTTCCTCGTCACGGTGGTCGCGCTGTTCGCCGTGCTGCTTGCCGCCGTCGCCGGATTGCTGGAGGCCCGCCGGCGTCGGGCCGGGTCGGCAGTCATCGTCGTGGTGGCCGTGGCATTAGGGCTGGCCGCCGCGAGCCGCCCCAACGCGGACACGTTCGCCTTCGTGCCGGGCCTGCTCGCAGGCGTCGCCGCGATCGTCGTGCTGCCCAGGTTGCTGCCCCGGATGGCCGGTCCGGAGCCGGGGCATGCCGACCGGCGTGCCCTCCTGCTGGGCGGGGTGTTCGCGGCAGCCGCGGCATCAGGACTGGTGGGCTATCTGCTGGGCGGGCGGGTTCGCGGAGTGACGTCCTCCCGGCAGGACCTGGCGCTACCCACCGCTGTGACTCCTGCGCCCTCGGTCGCGGCCGATGCCACCTTCGACCGGGTGAGTGGCCTGACCCCGTTCCGAACCCCCAACGCCGACTACTACCGGATCGACACTGCGTTGGTGGTGCCTTCGGTGCGCGCCCAGGACTGGCGATTGCGGATCCATGGCATGGTCGAGCGAGAGGTCGAGGTCAGCCTGGCCGATCTGACGCAGCGGGGGCTCATCGAGAAGTGGGTGACGTTGGCGTGCGTGTCCAACGAGGTGGGCGGCGACCTGATCGGCAACGCGCTGTGGCTGGGCCTGCCGGTCGTCGAACTGCTCAGCGAGGCCGGCCCCGCTGCCGGGGCTGACATGGTGCTCTCGCGCAGCGTCGACGGCTTCACGGCCGGGACACCGCTCGAGGCGCTGACCGACGACCGCGGGGCACTGCTGGCGGTGGGCATGAACGGGGAGCCACTGCCGGTCGAGCACGGGTTCCCCGCCCGGCTCGTCGTCCCGGGTCTCTACGGGTACGTCTCGGCCACCAAGTGGGTGGTCGAGTTGGAGGTCACCAGGTTCGCCGACGCGCAGGCCTATTGGACGCAGCGGGGGTGGGCCGAACGCGGTCCGATCCTGATCTCCTCACGGATCGACCGCCCCGGTCGTGGGGCCGTGACCGAGGCCGACGGGACGGTCGTCATCGCAGGAGTCGCGTGGGCGCAGGACGTCGGTGTCGCCGGGGTCGACGTCCGAGTGGACTCCGGCGACGGCTGGGGACCGTGGCGGCCGGCCGAGCTTGCCGATGCCGGGACCTCCAGCACGTGGCGGCAGTGGCGCTGGGTCTGGACGCCATCCGTCGCGGGCACTCACCGGGTGCAGTCCCGGGCCAGAAATGTCGACGGCGAGAAGCAGGTCGAGGCGGAGACCGAGCCGTTCCCGGCAGGTTCGACCGGCTACCACACCGTGGAGATCGATCTTCCGTAAATGCGCGGACCATGATGTTTGATCACGTAAATAGTCCAGGAGGGTCGTAGTACACCCACAGGAGCGTCAGAAGTGAGACCATCAGGGCCGCAACGATGAGCACCATTCCTCTTTGCAGTAGGAGATACTTCAATTTCGCAGAGCGGGAGAGGTAGGCAACCTCCCGAATGTTCCGTTCATCGAGTGACTCCGCGCTCTCGAATGTCTCTCGTGGATCAATCCCGCCGTCCAGGCTGGCGACGATGTCCATGAAGTAGTCGGAGCGTCCCACTTGTCCAACTCCTAAGCGGGGCCAGATGGCGCCGCCCACGGTGAGCAGTCCGATCGCGAAGACGATCCCAGCGACAATCATCACAGCGGTAGCCACGTCGTTTGACGTAGACGGGTAGGCGAGGGCTATCACGGTTCCAGTCAAGCTTGCGCCAGTGAAAATTGCCGTTGCCTTCAAATCGGCTTTGTCCAACTCTTCGCGAGTGTTCGTGAGCACCGCTTCTATGATCTTCGACCTTGAGTCCGGCCAACTGGGCTGGCCTTCCGACCGAGCCTGGGTGGCCTTCCGGAAGGGGATGACCAACGCGGCGGTCAGCGCGGCCGAGGCGAGTGCGATCAACGTAGCGGAGCGCCATCCCACCCGCCTTTGGTTCATCCTCGCCGCGCTCCCCTGCTCGAAGGCTTCCTTGTGCGGAAGGCGGGATTTGAACCCGCACGCCTCGCGGCACGGGAACCTAAATCCCGCGTGTCTGCCAGTTCCACCACTTCCGCGCGCGGACCAGGGTACGGGCCGCGACTGGCCCGTCGATGACAGCTGTCGGGCAGGCTCAGCTGATGGTGAGCACCGTGCCGCCGAAGTAGTCGTCGGCGTAGCGCGCCAGGCGACGGCTACCAGAGCGGAAGGACTCCGAGAGGCCCAGGCGCCACTCGCAGCGCTCGTCCAGCGACTTGGCCAGCAGTGCGGTGCTGAAGCGCTCGGCATCGATGGCGACGAGCAGGGCGGTGGGCTCGAACCCAGCCGTGATCCGTCGTGCGGTGGTCGCGGCGGTGGAGAGCACGACCTGGGGGCTCGTCGCTGCCGGGTCGCGCTGCCGCCCGCCGTCGACGAGGACGTCAATTTCCGGTGCGTGAACGGCGAGGCTGGCCCGCCAGGAGTCGGCACTTTCGCGGTTGGGAACCACGACGAGGACCTGTCGGCCGGTCGAGACGGCGTAGACGATTGCCGCAAGCCCGATGCGGTGCCGGCCGCCGGCGTGGGCGACCTCGATCACGGCCCGGCCGTCGTGGGCCACCCACTGCTGCAAGACGTCGACGTGCGGCGGCGGCAACCCGATCCTGGCGGCGGCGGCCGCGATGGCCGCTGCCGCGTCCACTTCCAGCGTCACGCCGCGAGTCGCGCGCTGCCGGGGCACGTCGCCGACGATGGCGGCAGCGGCGGCCAGCGGTTGCGCCGCGACCGGCGGCTGCTCGGCGGCCGATCGGCCTGCGGCGTGGTCGGGGAGCTTGGTGGTCATCTGCATGGTGGTCATCACTGCGCGCAGCGCGGAAAGCTCTGTGACGAGCAGGGACATCTCCACCTGGTGGGCGGCGAACAGGGTCTGAAAGGTCGTGGTCGCATGCGTGAACTCGTCACGCAAGAGCACCATCTCCGCGTGGTCGCCGTTCCGGGGCGGGGGCGGCGGCTCCTCGCGCGCGTCGGGCAGCGGCAGTAGGGGCTCGTCGAAGGCCTCGGGCAACAGGGAGTCGGGTGAGCGCGGTTCGTATGGGGGGAGTACCGGTGGTGGTGGTGCGGGCAGCGGGACCGACGCAGCTCGTGGCACCGGCGGGAACCGCTGAGCCAGCGATGCGGGCAGCGTGGCCGGCCCGGCCCAACCCGAGACCGGCGGCCTTGACGCTGCCCATCGGCTCGATGTGTCCTCAGCCGCGATCGGGCCGTCGTCGCCATGGGCCTGCCCGGCAGCGGTCACTCGGATGGTGGTGTGGACCGTCACGGGGACCTCGCTGTTCGCCGGGGGGGTGGGCCAGTCGTCGATATCGGAACCGGGGCGCGCCGGGTCGGCCGGCAGGATGGGCGGCACGCTCTCGCCGTCGGGGGCACGCCGGCCGAACAGCCGCCGGGCCCGGCGATGACGCAGGATCGTCCTGGCAGCGCCGTCGGCGTCGTTGACCGGAGTGTCGATGGAAGTCGTGTTACCCAGCACGCTCCCTTCTTCGGCTGCCATGCCACCCGACTGGAGCAGTTCAGCTCACTGCGTGTCGATCCTCAGGGACTTGCGCAGGCCGGCAACGTGCCCGGTCGCCTTGACGTTGTACTTGGCCAGCGTGACCACCCCGGCGGCATCAAGCACGAAGGTCGACCGGATGACGCCGGTCACCGTCTTGCCGTACAGCTTCTTCTCACCCCACGCCCCCCACGCGGTCATCACCGACCGGTCCGGGTCCGACAGCAGCGGGAAGGTCAGTGCCTCCTGCTCGGCGAAGGTGGACAGCCTGGCGGGAGAGTCGGGGGAGATTCCGATCACCGAGTACCCGACGGCCTGCAGCGACGCCAGGCTGTCGCGGAAATCGCATGCCTGTGTGGTGCAGCCAGGAGTCATGGCGGAAGGGTAGAAGTAGACAATCGTGTTCCGGCCGCGGAAGTCGTGCAACGACACCGGGGCGCCCGTGGCGTCGGTGAGTGTGAAGTCCGGTGGGGTCTCTCCTGCAGCTAATTGCGACATGGCTGCAGTTTCCCCTTGCGCAGGCACCGAGTCCAGATGAGGAAGCTCAGCACGTGCCAGACGGTTTCCTCGATGCCTCCACCTCGATCGCGACTGGCGTCCTCTCGATCGGCCTCGTCGGATACGCGCTGCGCCGGGTCCGCCGTGACTTGACCGACGGTGCGGCTCGGTTGGCCGGCCTGACCGCCGCGTTCGTGTGCGCCGCCCTGCCGGTCACCACGTTGGTGGTGACGCACGACCTGCCGTTCGCTTCGGCTGTGTCCGCGCAGCATCATCCTCGACGGCTGCCGGGTCGTCGCCGACGCGCCCACCGGGGACCTGCTCGCCGACGCCGCCCTGCTCTCCCGGCACCGCCTGGAGCTGCCGCAGGGGTTCGATCCGGCAAGGGTCGTGACGGGCGGATAGGGTCGCCGCCATGTCGCAGGCAGGTGGACCCGATGCCGAGGCGGGGGCGGGCGCTGACTCCGCCAAGCCGCCTCGACTCAGCCAGGCGGAACTGGAGGCGGCGATCGTCGATCGGCAACGCCACCTCAGCGACACCCTGGATGAGCTCAGCCGCCGGCTGGAACCGGCGCGACTGGCCCGGACCACGGTCGCCGACGCTCGTGCCTCGGCGGTGGCGCAGGTGGTGGACAGCCGAGGCGCGTTGCGCACCGAGCGGGTCGCCGCTGTCGCCGCCGCGATCGCGCTCATCATCATCACCTTGGTCGTGGCCCGCGTCCGCACCCGCCGGCGGCACCGCTGAACCCCCCGTCCCGCCGGCCCCTGCCTCGGGGCGTGGTGCCAGTGACGCCCAAGCCAGGGCAGCAGTCGGTGTGGGACTACCCGCGACCGCCCGCGGTGCTCACCAGTTCGAGCCTCGTGGTGGTCCAGTTCGACGGCATCATCGCTCGTACCAGCAGCGCGATTCGGGTGCACGAAACCTCGCACCCGCCGACGTGGTATCTGCCGCGCGAGGCCTTCGGTCCAGATGTGCTGCGCGAGGCCGCAGGTTCTTCGTGGTGTGAGTTCAAGGGGCAGGCGTCCTACCTGGACATCGTGTCGCCCACCGGACGAGTCGCCGATCGTGCCGCCTGGACCTATCCAGCGCCGTCGCGTGGGTACGAGGCGATCACGGGGCATGTCGCGCTGTACGCGGCAGCGATGGATTCCGTCACGGTCGACGGTGTCGACGTCGAGCCGCAGCCCGGCGGTTTCTACGGCGGCTGGGTCACCCCAGATGTGGTGGGACCGTTCAAGGGCGGGCCGGGGTCCCAGGGCTGGTAGCCGCCCTCGGAGGGGTAGGTTTCGTCGAATGAGCGACGGCCGACTGCCCATCCGGATGCTGCACGACCGCGTCCTGGTCAGGCCCGACGCCGATGGCGAGCGCCTCTCCGGCGCCGGCATCGTCATTCCGGCCACCGCCACGCTGGGGCGCCGGCTGGCATGGGCCGAGGTGGTGGCCGCCGGTCAGCACGTCCGCCAGGTCGAGCTAGGCGACAGGGTGCTCTACGACCCGCAGGAGAAAGCCGAGGTCGAGCTGCATGCGGTCAGCTACGTGCTGCTGCGTGAGCGTGATCTGCACGCGGTGGCCGCACCACGGGTCACCGACGGCGGCACCGGCCTGTACCTGTGAGTGCCCGGGCCGCGACGGCGGTGCCGGGGCCTGCGCCGGTCGCGATCCCCGGCCCGACGCCGTGGCAGATGCTGCTCGGTGCCCCGGGCATCCTCCGCGATCCGCTCGGCTACCTGCAGCGCGCGGTCGCCGAGCACGGGCCGGTGGTGTCCTTCCCCACCCGTGGCCGCCCTGCGGTGCTGGTCGACGGCCCGGCCGCCGTGCGACGGGTGCTGCAGGACAACCATCGTGCCTACACCAAGGACACGATGCAGTACACGGCACTCGCGATGGTCACCGGTCAGGGGCTGCTGACCAGCGACGGTGCGACCTGGCTGGCACACCGACGGGCGATCCAGCCGGCCTTTCACCGCGGCACGCTGAGCCATGTCGCCGAGCAGTCGCTGCGTGCCGCGTTCCGGGCGGGCGAGGCCTTCGACGCCGCGGCCGGGGCCCCGGTCGACACGGACGCCGTGCTGATGCGGGCGACCCTGGACGTGGTCGGCAGCACGCTGTTCGGCTCCGATCTGGTGGGTGGGGGCGAGGCCGACGGCGACCGGCTGGTGGCTGCCGTGCACGACGCGCTCGGCGCCGTGATCGCCCGAGCCACCCGACCGTGGACGGCGCCGCCGGGGCTGCCGACACCGGCTGCCCGGCGGCTGCACCGAGCGCTGAACGAGCTGGATCTGGCCGCCGAGCGGATGATCGCTCGCCGCCGTGCCACCCCGGGAGACAGCGACGTGCTCGGCCTGCTGCTGGCGGCGGGGGCCGACGCGATGTCGCCGCAGGAGCTCCGCGACGAGTTGGTCACGCTGGTCATCGCCGGTCACGAGACCGTCGCATCCAGCCTCACCTGGACGCTGCGGCTGTTGGCCGAGAACCCCGAGGCGCAGCAGAAAGTGCACACTGAGCTCGACGCGGTGCTCGGGGCCGGCGGACGCGCGCCGAGCTGGGTCGACGTCCGCGACCTTCGGGTGACTCGGGCTGCCGTCGACGAGGGCCTGCGGTTGTTCCCCCCAGCGTGGGTCATCACCCGGCGAGCCGTCGACTCCGATGTGCTGGCGGGCCATCCGATAGCTCCGGGCACGCTGATCATCACCAGCCCCTGGCTGCAGCACCGCAACCCGTCAGCTTGGCCTGACCCCGAGCGCTTCGACCTCGAGCGGTGGCTCGCCGGGCCGTCCCGGCCGCACCGCGAGGCCTACCTGCCGTTCGGCGCCGGCCCCCGGTTGTGCATCGGCCGGGACTTTGCCATCGTCGAGTCGGTTCTGGTGCTGGCCGAGCTGTTGCGTTCACGGCAGGTCAGCGTCACCGGGCCCCGGCCGGGGGTCGCGGCGCTGGTGACACTGCGGCCGCGCGGCGGTTCCTGGCTCCGCTTCGAGCCCCGTGCGTGATCCACTAGATCTTCGACCGTTCGCGGCCGACAGATAGGAGGTGAGGACGACGACCCGGCATCAGGCGGCGCGCAACGGCCGGCCGTGGCGGCCGCTCGCCGCGCTCGGCGCGCTCGGACTCCTCGGCGCCGCATGGGTGGTCGTGCCCGACCTCGGCCAGGGGATCAGCATCGGGCGGATCAATGCTGCGGTGGCTGGGCAGTCCCAACCATTGCCGGTGGCGTCGGACTTCGCCCCGATGGACGCGACCGCCCCCGCGCAATCCTCGTCATCGCCCGTCATCGCCTCGCCGGTCCCGTCCGTCACTGCGTCGCCGGCCCCGCCCTCCGCCGCGCCCCTCTCCTCCGCGGCGGCCACCTCCCCGCTTGCCACGGCCACTGGCCAGTCGCTGCCCGCGGACTGTCTCTTATACACATC
>ENA-ORBV01001114-ORBV01001114.1-microbial-mat-metagenome-genome-assembly--contig:-NODE-1114-length-61332-cov-49.533785_pt1 | contig 61332 bp, 54 predicted proteins | sample MGYA00237777_ERZ505514 | MGnify/ENA primary metagenome ERZ505514 (study PRJEB26160, sample SAMN06269048) | microbial mat metagenome | isolation source: Oligotrophic lake microbial mat | place...
TTTTCAAGCAGAAGACGGCATACGAGATTCGCCTTAGTCTCGTGGGCTCGGAGATGTGTATAAGAGACAGGCAGGAAAGAGTGCAGGGGGTTGCACGATTCCAATCGTGCGCTGCCCGCGGGCACGAATGGCCATTGGTCTGGTGCCCGCGGGCAGCGCACGCATCCAGTCCTGCAATCCCCTGCACTCTTTCCTGCCCCCTGCCCCCCCTATCGCCACTCATGCCTCGGATACCTCCTCTTCAACTCCTTGCGGAGTTGTGGGTAGAGCGTCTTCCAGAAGCCGGCGAGGTCGGTGGTGCGTTGGACGGGGCGATGGTTGGGGCCGAGCACTTCGATCAGGACCGGCACGCGTCCCTCGCACACTCGGGGGGTCTCGACGAGGTCGTAGAGCTCCTGGATCCTGGCCCGACCGATCGGTGGTCCGTCGCCGGAATAGGCAATGGGCATCCGCTTGCCGCGAGGGAGGGCGATGGCGTCCGGGGCCTGCCGCTCGACGAAGCGGCGATCGTCGTAGGAAAGGGCGTTCTTGACGGCATCGAGGCAGTGTCGTTCGCGAAGCTGGCTGGCGCGGACGGCGTCGCCCACGATCTCGTCGAGAATGATGCGTCGATGGTCATCGTCGTAGGTGATCAGGCCTCGCTCCGGACGATGCGTGGCCACGAAACGCACTCGGGCAATCCACTGTTCGACCGCCTCGTCCCATCGTTCGAGCTTCAGTTCCTCGGCGAGAATCCGCTCGATGAGAACCGAGCGCACCGCAGTCTGATCGCCGGCCGGTCGGGCCGTGCGGCGCAGCTCGGCGCCGTCGAAACAGAGTCGCTCGATGGCTTCGACGGCTTGCGACGCAGGATTCCACATGGTCTCGACGACGGTGGTGAGTCGCTCGGGCAGGAGTTCCGACAGGAGCTCGGCCGGCACCGCCGTCGCCAGGGCGAGAACCACGTTGCCCTCATCGCCTCGACCGATCTCCCGCTGATCGAGGGCCACCAGCGGTGTCGCCGTGCGCACCACGCTGCGCTCGTCGAGAGTCACGCGACGGCGCCCTTGCATGGCGCAGTGCGGGCGAGCCGGATCGAGGCGCACCGCAAGGTGATCCTCGAAGCCGGCGATGACGCAGCGGGCGAGATCGACGAAGGTTCCGACCGAAAGCTCGAGCCGCTCCCGCCGCGCCACCGACTTGAGCTGCTCGATTGTTCTCGCAACCTCGCGACAGGCGAGGGCGTTGAGCCCATTCGCCTGGCACCAGCGCGGGTCGAAGTCGCGCTGCGCTGCCTCGCGCCAGGCATTCGCCCGCACCGTGAGATCGCTCGGTGGCTCCTCCGGCTCGGTCCAGGAGAGCAGCCGACCGAGGGGAGTGTCGTCGACGATGTCCCGTTCCGCGGCCAAGGCCACCCAGTCGATGGCGCGGCCCAGAACGCGGTGTTCGATGGCACCCGCGAGGACCCGCCCGAGCCGCGGATGGAGCGGAAACAGGGCCATCCGCCGCCCCAGGGCGGTCAGGCAATCCGCAGAGTCGACTGCACCGAGTCGCTCCAGAAGCGCCTGCCCGAGGGCCAACGCCTCGGGTGTGGGCGGGTCGAGCCACGGGAAGGTCGCGGCGCTGCCGACTCCGACCGAGTTGAGTCCCAGGGACTTCAAGTAGAGCAGCGGCTCGCTCAGCTCCAGCCGCTGAATCTCAGGCGGCGTGCGCTCGGTGCGCTGGGCGTGATCGCTGGCGGTCCAGAGCCGCACGCAGCGCCCTGGGGCCACACGGCCGGCGCGGCCCGCCCGCTGCTCGGCGCTGGCCCGGCTGATCGGCTCGACCGCGAGGGTGTTGATGCCGCGGCGCGGTTCGAAGCGATGCACGCGAGCGAGCCCGCTGTCGACGACGGTGGTCACTCCTTCGATTGTGAGCGAAGTCTCGGCGACATTCGTGGCCACGATCACCCGCTGCCTGCCCGAGGGCGCCAAGGCTGCGTCCTGTTCGCGAGGAGGCAGAGAACCGTGCAGGGCCCGCACCTCGACGTCGCGGGTCGCGGGCAGCGTGCGGCGGATCGACTCCATGGTGCGGTTGATCTCGTAGACGCCGGGCATGAAGACCAGCACGTCGCCCTGGGAGTCGAGCATGAGGGCCTCGATCGTGGCCTCGGCGGCGAGATCCCAGACCGGGGAGGCGCTGCGGGCCCGCATGAGCGAGGTGGTGACCGGATGGAGTCGTCCTTCCGCAACGACCGCCGGGCAGTCGAGGAATCGGGTCAGGCCCTCGACGTCGAGCGTCGCCGACATCACCAGCAGTCGCAGATCAGGGCGCGACGTGCGCTGCAATTGACTGACCAGCCCGAGGATCAGATCGGCATCGACGGAGCGCTCGTGAAACTCGTCGAGAAGGACCGCCGATATTCCCTTGAGCGTGGGATCGCCGAGCATCTGGCGAAGAAAGAGCCCCTCGGTCAGGAAGGCCAGTTCGGTGCAATTGGAGATCAGCGAGTCGTGCCTGGTCTGGTAGCCGACCCGCTCGCCGAGGGTCGCGCCGAGTTCGCTGGCAACCCGCGTCGCCACCATGCGGGTGGCGAGGCGACGGGGCTGGAGGACGACGATCCTGCCCGGAGCAAGCCCGGCGTTGCGTCCCGCACCCAGCAGAATCTGCGGGACCTGCGTGGTCTTGCCGCTTCCCGTCGGCGCCGCCAGCACCAGCCGGTTCGAGACCCGCAGGCTCGCGACGATGCGCGAGGCCACGGCGTGGATCGGAAGCGGCGTGTCGGAGCGGATGGGCACGTGCGAGAAGGAGCCGGGTGGGCAGGGGAAACGCCGTCGAGTGGACCTATCGTCGCCGCTTCGGAGCACCAGTACCCCCATGAGCAGCACGACGGAAACGACTCGCATCATCTACACGATGTTGCGGGTGAACAAATCGCACGAGAAGAAGCTGGTCCTCAAGGACATCACCCTGGGGTACTACTACGGGGCCAAGATCGGTGTCCTTGGACTGAACGGCTCGGGCAAGAGCTCGCTGCTTCGGATCCTGGCCGGCGAGGACAAGGAGTTCGAGGGCCAGGTCCAGGCATCGGGGAACTACTCGATCGGCTATCTCGAGCAGGAGCCGCTCAAGAACGAGACGCGGACGGTGCGCGAGATCCTCGAGGAGGGCGTGCAGCCCATCGTCGATCTCTTGAAGGAGTTCGACCGACTCAACGAGAAGCTCGCCGAAGACCTCAAGCCGGCCGAGATGGACCGAGTGCTTGCCCGTCAGGGTGAAGTGCAGGAAAGGCTCGATGCCGTCGGCGCGTGGGAGCTCGACAGCCAGCTCGAGATGGCCGCGGATGCGCTGCGCTGCCCGCCGATGAACCAGTCGGCGTCGACGCTCTCGGGTGGCGAGAAGCGGCGGGTGGCGCTCTGCCGACTGCTGCTGCGCAAGCCCGACATTCTTCTGCTCGACGAGCCCACCAACCACCTCGATGCCGAAAGCGTGGCGTGGCTCGAGCAGCATCTTCAGCGCTTTGCCGGCACGGTCATCGCCGTGACCCACGATCGCTACTTCCTCGACAACGTCGCCGGGTGGATTCTCGAGCTCGATCGCGGGCAGGGCATTCCCTGGAAGGGCAACTACACCTCGTGGCTCGATCAGAAGAGAAAGCGTCTGGCCATCGAAGAGAAGCAGGAGTCGGTCCGGCAGAAGACGCTTGATCGCGAGCTGGAGTGGATCCGGCAGAATCCGAAGGGTCGCCAGTCGAAGCAGAAGGCCCGCATCGCCTCCTACGAGAAGCTTCTCAACGAGGACAGCACCAAGCGGGCGAAGGAGGTCGAGATCTACATCCCGGCCGGCCCGCGCCTCGGCAATCTGGTCATCGAAGCCAAGGATCTGACGAAGTCGTTCGACAATCGCATGCTCTTCGAGAATGTGACGTTCTCGCTGCCCCCGGGCGGAATCGTGGGTGTCGTCGGCCCCAACGGCGCCGGCAAGACCACGCTCTTCAGAATGATCACCGGCACGGAAAAGCCCGATGGCGGCACCATCCGCGTGGGCGAGTCGGTGAAGCTCGCCTATGTCGAACAGGGCCGCGACACGCTGCCGAAGGGCAAGAACGTCTGGGAGGCGATCTCCGACGGTGACGAGGAGATCATGCTCGGCACCTTCAAGATGAACTCGCGGGCCTTCGTGAGCCGCTTCGGGTTCACCGGAAGCGACCAGCAGAAGCTCGTCGACACCCTCTCCGGCGGCGAGCGCAACCGCGTGCACCTGGCCCGAATCCTGCGCTCGGGCGCGAACGTCCTGCTGCTTGACGAGCCGACCAACGACCTCGACGTGAACACCATGCGTGGTCTCGAGGAAGCGCTCGAGAACTTCGCGGGCTGCGCGGTGGTGATCTCCCACGATCGCTGGTTTCTCGATCGCGTGGCCACTCACATCCTCGCCTTCGAGGGCGACTCGCAGGTCACCTGGTTCAACGGCAACTGGTCGGCGTACGAAGAGGACCTGCACAAGCGCCTCGGCACCCGCGCCGATCAACCGCACCGGATCCAGTATCGACCGATGGCCAGATAGTGCGAGCCGCGCGTCGTTCCCGCAACAGCTGGGTGCCGCGCCTTCGCGAGCGCAGCGAGCAGAGGCCGCGACACCCGGCGACAGCTACCACAGCCAACGGGCGACGCCCGCTGCCGTCATCGCCGCCAATGCGATGATCAACGCCACCGTCACCCCCCGTGGCAGCAACCGCCACCACAGAACCGGCATCGCCGCCGCCCATGGCAGCAGGTAGCGATCGAGCACGAACGATCGCGTCAGGGCGTAGAGGCCGATTCCCGCAAGCAGCGTGAGGATCACGAACCGCGCCAGACCGCGCTCGTCGCCGAAGGGCGGTTGATCGGCGCGGCGCCGTGACCACGCCGCCCCCGCGAGTGCGCCGAGCCCGGCGAGGCCGATCACCGCCATCGCCCCGAGCATCGCCGACTGGACCATGGGCGTGTCGCTCAGAGTGCGGGCCACGCTCGAGGCCAGGCCCAGGTATGGCGACATCCCCTGATCGCCGCGGGCCAAGAGAATCGCGGGCGTTGGCAATCGATCGTCGAGGCGCGGAGGCGCAACGACCGCGAGGGCCAGACCGAGGATGGCCCCGGCGGCGATCCAGACTCGGTTCGATCGCTGCCGTGGCAGCACCAGAAAGACTGCCGTCCACGGCACCAGTGCCGCGGCCAGATAGGTGGCGTTCCCGAGCGACAGGAGCGCTCCTCCCCCACCACTCGCTCCCGCCAGCGCGTGCATGTCCTGATAGTCCGGACTGACCAGACCTCCCCAGCGGATCCAGAGCGGGATGCGGCTGGCCCCGGCGAGTGCACAGGCGCACCACCACGGCCAGCTCCCACGCCCGAACCGCGACCACGCCAGCAGACAGGCCGCGGGCGCAAAAGCCACCGCATGGATGCGATGGTGCAGGAGCACCGCGAGCAGAAGCCCGAAGAGGATCGGTCCCGCGAGCGGATGCCAATTGTCGTCCGAGACTCCGAAACCCCACAGAAACACCAGCGTGAGGAGAAGCGACCCGAGGACGAAGCCCGCTTCGCTCATCAGCAATTGACCGAGCACCGCGTGCTGCGGCAGCAGGCAGTAGAGAATCGCGACCACCGTGAGCCCGATCCCGGTGACGCCGCACCGGCGAGCAATCACGAGGAGCGGGATGGCGCCCAGCACGAAGAACAGGACCGTCGTCAATCGAAGCCGAGCCAGTTCCCCGCCGAGCACCTCGGCCATTGCGGCGTATGGCCAGACGAAGGCGGGCCCCTTGGTCTCTTCGAAGTCGATTGCGGTTCGCACCGACCAGCCTTCGGCGACGATGGCCTCAATCGGCTGCCGCGTCCACGGTTCGTCGAAACGCTGACCCAGAGCGCTGATTCGTGTGCCGACTCGGAGGCCGAGAGCAACCAGCAGGGCCACGCCCAGTGCCGCGGCGAACCACCACCGGGAGTGACCCGGCGCATCCCGCCCACTGCCCGGTGCGAGCGCAGGCGGGCGACGCGACGCAGTGATGTCCGTGTCCTTCGTCATCGAGGGGTTGGAAACGGTACCGCGTCGTCGAGGAACTCGGCGTCGATCCGTGAGAGGACCAGATCGACACGTCGCCTGAGGTGCTTCAGCGATTCACGGAATCGCTTCGGCGGCGCAATCGCGCGGCGCCACACATAGCGCCATGGCCAGTAGTTGTTGGGCAGTTCGTAGACGATGAAGCCGGCCCGCAGGTACGGCGCCAGCACGGCCTCGGCGGTCGGGCCATCCGCGGGCCACCAGTGGGGCGAGAGCTCGACGAGGATCTCGCAGTCGGCTCGCAGTTCCGCAATCGCCGGTTCCATCCCGCGCAGCACCGCAGGCTCGGCCCCCTCGACATCGATCTTGATGAGCCGTGCGTGGCGCAGTTCCTCCGGGGTGGCAAGTCGAGGCAGCGGAGCGCAGGCCACTGCATAGGAGGTGGTCTCGGCGCCCTGGGGACCGAGGGTCGTCGAGCGTCCTCGATTCTCGAGCGGCCCCTCGTAGAGCGTCAGGTGCCCGGTCACATCGCTCACCGCCATCTGCACGACCCGCGGTGACCCCGGCTCCAGCTCGACGAACCCGTTGCGGGCGAGGTTCTCGCGAAGGCGAGTCGCCAGGACCGGAGAGGCATCGATGGCCAGCACGCTCCCCTCTCGACCCACCTCTTCCAGGGCGACCAGCACGAAGGCGCCGACGTTCGCGCCGATGTCGATGTAGCCATCTCCAGGTCGGAGCCGACGGCGAATGTGGGCAGTCAGATCCGGCTCCCAGGTGCCGAAGAGCGCCAGGTACATCTGGATCATGTCGGGGATCGTGCAGCGCATGCGGCGCGGGCACCCGCCCCCGAGATCGACCTCGGCTTCGAGATCGACCGTTCTCCGCAGCGCCAGCAGGATCGCTCGAAACGCCATCCACACCCCGAAGAGCGGAACAAAGAGAACCAGCAGCGCCGCACGCGTGATTGAACTCGGACGCGGCGACTCGCTCCGCACCCGGCGAATCGCCGCGGCGAGCAGGCCAGCGATGCCCGCGAGCACCGACTCGATCACGGGTCGAGTTCCCTGGAGCGCACCGGGGCCGGCACGCCGCGCATCTCGCGCCGCCAGATGCGGACGAGGTCGCCACCGACGGTGAGGAAGTCGCGGCTCTTGAGCTTCGAGCCCTTCTTGTCGACCCATTCCAGGAGCGGGAGTTCGACGATGACCTCCTCGGGCTGGAGCACGGGGCGACCGCGGCGACTGCGGATCAGTCGGGCGATCAGTTCGACGTCGAAGATCCAGCGCGAGCAGAAGGGGCGATCGATGAGCTTTCGCAGTTCGTCGTTGACCCGGAAGAGCTTGGCCCCGCACTGGGTGTCGTAGATCGGAAGCCGCAGCATCTGCGAGGCGAGGGTCGCGAAGATTCGACCGAACCAGTGGCGAAGCAGTTGTCGTCTGACCCGTCGACCGAGCAGGTTCACGCGCGAGCCGAAGACCATATCGATGTTGGGTCGAGCCGCCAGCACTTCGATGAACGCGGGAATCGCATCGAGCGGTGTCGCCAGATCCGCATCCCAGAAGCCGACTGCGTCGGGGCGATTCTCTGCCGTCATCGCCTCGATCATGCCGCAGCGGACCGCCTCGGCCTTGCCGCCGTTCTTCGCCAGGTGCAGCGCCCGAAGGCGGCCGGGTCGGCGGGCCGCCGTCTTCTCGAGCACACCGGCGGTGCCGTCACGGCTGCCGTCGTTGACGAAGAGGAAGTCGATTGCGCGATGGATGTCGACGAACGCCACGAACACCTCGGGTTCGAGGCGAAGCTCCTCGTTGAAGCAGGGCACCACGATCGTGGTGCGTCGGAGCGAAGGGACCCCGGAGCGATCAGTCTGTCGGGCGGGCCACGAATCCGCGGGGGACTCGTTCCCGAAAACAAAGGGGTCGCCTTCAGGACTGGCGCCGGCACCGCCCGGCGAGCCGAGTTCGGTTGACTCTCCGGTCGTCGTCGGATCCACGCTCTCGCACAAAATGGAGCCGGCTCGCGGTACGATCGCCGACCGCTCGACCGGCGCCGCCCCCCTGCCCATTGCAACGCGAGCATCCCCCGCTTTGTCGTATGTCGTCCCTTCGGTCAATCGCATTCTGGACATGACTCCTTGGACCTGACTCAATCCATGATCCCTCCCGCAGGTCAGCGTACCGACTCCCACTCGATTCGCCTGCGCATCCGGCGACAGGACACGCCCACCGCTCCCTCCCGCTGGGAGGAGTTCGTGGTGCCGGTGCCGCCCGGAGCGAACCTGATCTCGCTCTTTCAGTGGATTGCCGCGAATCCGCGAGTGAGCGACGGCACCGCGACCACTCCGGTGGTCTACGACTCCGGCTGCCTCGAAGAGGTCTGCGGGTCATGCACGATGGTGATCAACGGCCGGGTGCGGCAGAGCTGTTCGTGCCTGGTGCGGGACAATGCTCCCAACGAGGGCGATCTGATTACGGTCGAACCGATGGGCAAGTTCCCGGTGGTCAGGGACCTTCTGGTCGATCGTTCCCGGCTCTTTCACACCATCCGCCGAATCAAGGCGTGGGTCCCAATCGACGGCACCTACGACCTCGGTCCGGGCCCGAAGGAATCCCAGGAATCCCAGGCCACGCGCTACAAGCTCAGCGAGTGCATGAGCTGCGGCTGCTGCCTGGAGGCATGCCCGCAGTTCAATATCGAGCCCGAGGAAGCCGACTGGGATACCGCCTTCATCGGGGCCCACGCCATCAGTCAGGCGCGGTTGTTCAACGCCCACGGGACTGGAAAGGTCCTCAAGAGCGAGCGGCTCGACGTCCTCATGGGTCGCGGTGGCGTCAACGACTGCGGCAACGCCCAGAACTGCGTGAAGGTCTGCCCCAAGGAGATCCCGCTCACCGAGTCGATTGCCGCAATCGGCCGCCAGGTCACGGTGCACGCGGTCAAGAAGTACTTCGCCGGCGCCTGAGCCCACGGCGGTTCCGGGGGCCACAGCTCATTCGGGTGCCACAGCTCATTCGGGGGCCACAGCTCATTCGGGTGCCGCGGCCTTCGCGAGCGCAGCGAGCAGGGGCGTGCCGGTCAACGCCGTGAACGAATCACGCCCGCAGCGCCGCCGAGCCCCAGCTCGGCGTACGGCGACGCCGGTCGCCGTGAAGAGGGGCGATTCGCCCACGTGAGCGAAGACCGAAGTGACACGGACCTCCATGTCCTCCGTGCTCCATACCTCCTGCACGCGAGGTGACGAAAGTCTGGCGAGCATGGTCGACGTGCACGGATTGCTGCGCGCACCAGCGTCTCGCCGAGCCCCAGCTCGGCGAGTTCCACGCTCGGGGCCGCTGGGGCCGTGATTCGTTCACGGCGTTGGGTGGCACCCGGCGAGGGGTCACGTGAAGTGTTTACGGCGCTGTCGCTGGCGCAGCGGCCGGTGGATCGAAGGTTCCCGGCGCGAATCGCGGGTTCAGTTCGATGCGGAGAAAGCGGACTTCAAGCTCGTCCATGGCCTCGCCGTCGAAGGTCGTTCGCCAGCTCGTCGGCAGGGTGAATCCGTTCTGGGTCAGGAACCCCTTGTACGTCCGAACCACGTCGCCCACGAATCGCGTGCCGTCTCGCCCGTGGAAGGAGACCTGCAGGAGCTGTCCCGTCTCCTTGTGCACTCCCAGCCGTGTCGTCACTCCGCGGTAGTGCACGCGCACGAAGTCGATGGGGCCATCGCGAGTGATCCCTGTTCCATCGGCGACGACGGTGAATCCGGGTTCGAACCGCGAACGCAGCAGAACCACCGGGATGCGCAGCAACTGCCGCTCGAACGCGGCTCGGCGCGACGCCGCGAGCGGCTCGGCGCGTCCCTCCGAGACCATGGCCGACCACGCTGGCGCAAGAACCGTGCCCCACCACTGCTGATCCTGCGTCGATCGACCCAGAAAGCGAGCTCTGAGGAGCGTGTCGATCGGTCCCGGCTTCGGTTCGTCGGTCCGTCGCACCACCGACTCGTAGGGAAACTCGATCGAGAGGGTGTTTGAACTCCTGGACTCGCCACCCTCGCGCGTGACCGTCTTTTCGTGACTCTGGCGATATCCGCGGAGCGACTGGATCTCGCGCGGCCCACCCGCCCACTGCACGCACCGATCGATGATGGCGATGCCCTGGGCCCGGGCCTCGTCGCTTCCTTCGAGCGGCGGATCGGGTCGTTCGATGCACTTCGCCGGATCCCGCAGGAACGTCGCCCGACACTGCTCGGATGCGAAGAAGTGGATCCGCCCTTCGTGAACGACGAAGCGCCGCGCATCGCCAAGGCCCGACAGCGGACCCATGCTTCCGCACGCGCCGCCATCGGCAACTTCGAATCGAGCCGGCTCCTGCTCGAACGCCGCCCGGTTGGCCTCGTTTGCGAAGCGATAGGTGTATCCGTCGCGCTCGATCGAGAGCGCGGGTCGGCCGTCGACTTCCCGGCCAGCCACCAGCTCGACCGGATCGAACGGCAGCACGCGATTGGGTGGAGGTTCGGCGAGGGCCCCGCGACTGCCGAGAGCGAAGACCAGCGCAACCATCAGCATGGAGAGGAGACGTGACATGGCGGCCATTAGATCAATTCGAGAATCGATCTGCCTCGCAGAGAGGCTGCTGATGGTCTCGTTGCCGCCCCCCTGCTACACCCGAAAGACGGCCCCGAGCCGCTTGCCCAGGACGAGGCTCGCGCCGATCAGGGTGGTGGCCAGAAGCGCCATGCCCCAGACACCCATGGCGCTGGCCAGGGCCTGTCCGTCGCCAAGGCGCTCGTTGAGCATGTAGATCGCCTTGGTGATTGGGAAGTGCTCCTGACGCTGCGCGAGGATCAGCGAGTCGCTGACCTCGAGCATCGCGAAGCTGAACGCGAGGAGGCCGCCGGCCACGAGATTCGCGGCAATCAGCGGCACCACCACGCGGCGCAGCATGGTGAAGCGGCTGGCGCCGACCATCAGCGCCGCCTCTTCGAGTTCCGGCGAGGTCTGCTCGAGACCCGCAACGGCGGAGCGGACGACATACGGCAGCCGGCGCACGGCGTATGCGACGATCAGAAGCCCCACGGGGTTCGGTTCGGCGCCGACCACGTCGGCCCATCCTGCCAGGGGGGCGTCGGCGACCGCCTCCACCCATGACTGCGGGAGGAGACCCGGAAGCCACAGCAGCCACCCCGGCGCTTCCAGGCGTCCCGCGAAGGGCCAGCGCAGCGTCATGGCCACGTATCCGAACGCCATGACCAGCCCCGGAACCGCAAGCGGCAGCATCGAAAGGGAATCGAGCAGTCCGCGGCCGCGCACACGAGTGCGCACCAGGAGTCTGGCGATGGTGACGCCGAGCACCAGATCGATGGCCATCGCCAGCGACGCGTAGACGAGACTGTTGCGGATCGCGTCGGCTGCGAACGGATGCGTGACGGCCCCCTTCAGGTGCTCGAGGGTGAAAGCCTGCGGAAGGATGCTCCCGTACCAGCGCCCCGGGGCGGAGGTCGCCACCAGAATCACGGAGAGGTGCGGCAGCAGAGCCACCGCAGTGATCCCTCCGAACAGGGCCATCGCGCCGATGCCCCGCCAGCCCCGCAAGAGCGCCGGCGTCGACTGGATCGATGCCTTGGCATACATCGCGTGGGCCCGACCGCCGAAGGCCATGCGCCCGAAGGTGTAGAGGAGCGCCGCGCAGACCAGCATCACCGCCACCAGGGCATAGGGCTGCCGACTGTCGGCGATCTCCTTGATGCCGTGGAAGATCTGGACGCTGGTGACCCGCTGGAACTCGAACATGAGCGGCGTGCCCAGTTCGGTGAAGGACCAGATGAAGACGATGGTGCCGCCCGCAAAGAGGCCGGGGCGGACCAGCGGCAGCACGATCGTTCGGAAACGTCGCCAAGGACCCGCACCAAGATTCTCCGCCGCTTCCTCGAGCGCCGGATCGAGGTTGGCCAGGGCCGCCACCAGATTCAGGTAGATGATCGGATAGAGCGCCATCGCCTGCACCAGGACCACGCCCGACATGCCTCCGCCACCGAGGAAGTCAATTGGCGTCGAGATGACGCCAAGCTCGAGCAGTGCCGCGTTCAACGCGCCAAACCGGCCGAGCAGATGCCGCATGCCGATTGCCCCGACGAAGGGCGGGAGGATCAGCGGGACGAGAATGAGCGCCTGCAGCAGGGTCTGGCCGCGAAAGCGGCAGCGGGCCCCGACGAGCGCAAGCGGCGCGGCGATCAACGCGGCGAGGATCGTGGTCTGGGCAGCAATCAGCAGGGCATTGACCAGGCCCTCGCGCAGCACCGGATCGCGAAAGACCGAGGCCACGTGGGCCACGGTCCAGCCGGTCCCATCGCGGGTTCGAAAGGCGCCCTCGAGCGTGAGGGCAATCGGGTACAGCAGGAGGATGCCGAGCAAAAGCAGCATCCCGACAAGCAGCACCTGGGCGAGGCGATCGCGGCGAGGCGGCATGGGCCGCGAGTGTATGTTTTCCGAGCAGCCTCTGGGTCGAGAGTCGATTCGGCGCAGTCGCCGACCCCATGCAATTGCCGCCGATGGCGGTCAAGCCATCGGCGGCGGGCGTGCGCAAACAGGAGTTCGTGGGACGAGTTGATTCCCCAAGCGGAGGAGGGGCGAGGGGCGATCCCCGTCAGTACCAGAGCGAGAGCAGGACGCCGAGATCGTCTCCGTCGACCTCACCGCTGCCATCGAGGTCGGCGACGACATCGTCGGAGCCCCACATCATCAGCAGACTGCCGAGATCGGAGGCGTCGACAACGCCGTCTCCGTTCAGATCACCGGGAGCGGGCCCCAGCGGGAGGAACCAGGAGACCGCGACATCGGCAGGCGCGCCTCCGCCGACTCGGCGAGCCTCGAAGACATAGTGGCCGGGGGCGAGATCGCGCACATAGATGTGCTCGACGTTCTCCAGCGTGCTCTGGCTGGTCACATTGCCCCAGCCGAAGTACGGCAAGCCCGCGTCGCCGACCAGCGAGATCAGCTCGCCGTTCTCGATGCGCCAGAGATGCAGATCCACGTTGGCAATCGACCAGGTCACGTAGTCGGGCTCCACGATTCGGTTCCAGGTGGCGGTGATCGACACTTCGGGCGCCAGGTCGATCGTCGCGAAGCGGTAGAACGAGCTCTCGCCCGACTCGAGGGTCACCAGATCCCAGGCTGCGGTCGGCACTGCACTCGGACTCTCGACGGGTCCGCCGGGACGCTGGCCGCCGGTGAGGATGAGATGCGATCGGTTCAGGTTGAGGAGATCGAGTCCGTACTTGGGGTCGAGTCCGGAGAAGGCGACACCGCGATTGGGGCCACTCTCGAAGGCGTCATTCGCCCAGATCGGCCGGTGCACCGTGCCGCCGAGCAGGCACGCCTTGATCACTTCCGGTCGATCGGCGTTCGCGTTGAGCGAAAGCACCGGGTCGACCAGCACCGTTTCGAAGAGAAGCACGGCTCCACCCGTGACCAGCGGAGCGGCCCAACTGGTCTTCGATCCGGGTGCGACGAGATCGGGCTTGGACCGGCCCGCGACCTCGGTGTTTGCGGCCGTGGGACCGGCGTTGTGCTGACCGTCGGCGCGGCCCACGGCGATGGCGTTGAAGGAGCCCGCGAGGAGCGGCTCGAAGGGGCGATCGAGGTTGCTGATTGCGCAGACCATCACCAGGCGATCGCGGTTGATCACCGCATCAGCGCGGCGCAGGACGGAGAAGTTGCCCGCGCCGTACATGTCGTCCACCCAACTGTGGTTCATCGTGCGGAGCCCGTCGGGTGGCAGCTCGGGCTGCAGGAACTGGTTCGAGGAGGAGTGCAGGTAGTTCTGGAACCAGTCGTTCTGCTGCCACACGTAGACGTGGGGCATGCCGGGGGCGGGACCGTTGGTGGCGCCGTAGTGATTGGTCCCCACCGTGGTCGCGTGGGAGCCGGTACCGGTCGATCCACTCATCATGGTGAACGACTTGCCATTGAACTGAGCGTTGAACTGGGAAGGCTTGTACGCGATGGGATTCCCCTCGATCTGGCCCGCCATGAAGAGGGCGCCGGTCGGCATCGCGCTGCCAAGGCGAGCCTTGAGCTCGCCGTAGCCGATCTGCTGGAGCGTGGCCGGGAGGGCCAGCTGCGCGGCAAGCGGGCTGCAGAGAAAAAGGCACAACCCCGAGATCGACCACACGTACGCGGGGATTCGACGGTTTTCGGGACACATGATTGAACTCCTTGCCCACTGAAATTGGAGCGTTGCCGTCTGGAACGTCCCGTCGACGGTGTGGTGCTCCTGAACGCGGGGGGATTGTGTTCGAGCGCGTTCCGGCGGTCGGCACTTGGTCCTGAATTTCACTTCGCCCGGAATCGAGGCGCACGATCGCAAACTTCTCGCGTCGCTGAAAGTCCCTTCGCAGGCTCGCTCAACGTCGATGGCGCGGTGCGGTCGGCCGCTGAAACATCTCGCGGCACACCATTCGCTCAGATCGTCGATGGCAGCGCCGCGGCCCGATGGGCGTCGCTCAGGCACCGCCCGATACCGGCCAATACCGGCCGCACCCCGAATTGATCACCGCCGCGGCCCACGTCCCCACCCCGGGGGCGAGCCGGAAGGGCGACGGCCGCTCGAGGCCCGGTTCGATGCCCGGCTCAACGCCCTCAGCCCCAGACCGAGAGCAGAAGGCCCACGTCGGCGCCGTCCACGAACCCATCCTCGTTGAGATCCGCGAGCACGTCGTTCGTCCCCCAGGCCAGAAGCAGAAGTCCAAGGTCGGCGCCGTCGACGATTCCGTCGCCGGTCAGATCACCGAAGACGCCGCCAATGTCCTCAGGCCGGATCCATGACACCACCACCGGAACCGGGACCACGCTGCCGTCGATCCGATCGATCTCGATGGCGTAGGTCCCTGGAGCAAGCCCGCGGAGATAAAGATGCTCGACGTTGTCGATGGTGCTCTGGCTCACCACGTTGCCCGACACGAACCAGACGAGCCCGGCGTCACCAACAAGCGTCTGGGCGACGCCTTCCTCGACGCGCCAGAGGCGCAGATCGAAGTTGGCGGGAACCGAGGCTCCAAAGTTGTTTGGGACCACGCGATGCCAGGTCGCGAGCACGGCAAGCTCGTCGACTTCCGAGTTGACCACGAATCGATACCACCGGCTCTGGGCGCTGGCGATCTCGACGAAGTCCCAGCCCGCAGGTCCCACGGAGGGCGCGGTTTCGATGTCTGTTCCGGCATTGAACTCGCCCGCGGTCAGGATGAGATGGCTGCGGTCGATGTTGACCACGTCCACCCCGTAGATCGGATCGAGTGGCTTGGCGGTGACCCCGCGGGTGGCGCCGGCAACGGCCGGGGCATTGCTCCAGCCGTCGCGATGGCGAGCCCCGCCGAGCAGCACCGACTTGAGCGTGATCGAGTGATCCGCGTTTGGATTGGCCGAGAGTTCCGAATCGGTGTTGGCCACTTCCAGAAGGAGCGCGGCGGCGGCACTCACCACGGGTGTGGCAAAGCTCGTCGCCGATCCAGGAGCGACGATCTCCGGCTTCATCCGTCCGGGTCCGTCGATTCCCCCGGGCGTCGGGCCGGTGACGTGCACGCCATCCATGCGCCCGACCGAGATCGCGTTGTATCCGTTGCCCATCAGGGCCTGGTTCGCGCCGCCACCGTTGTTCATGCCGTCGAACTGCAGGATGTTGTCGCGGCGGATGGCGAAGTCGGCGCGGCGCAGCACGAGATTGTCGACCGAGAGGTCGTTCGTGGTGCCGACCCAACTGTTGTTGAAGAGTCGCAGGCCCGCCGGCGGCGTCAGCGGCGGGAAGTTGGTCGGCAGATGCGCGTTCAGGAACCCGTCCTGCAGCCAGCCACTCGCGGAGTAGAGCCAGATCTGGCTCACTCCCGGAGCGATGCTCGAGGTGTTGCCGTACAGGGCGTTGGCCACCGAGGTCGCATGCGAGCTGTTGCCGGGTGCGCCGCTCATCGCGGTGAAGGTCTTCCCGACAAACTGGGCGCTGGCCTGGTTGGGTCCGTACGCCGTCCCGGAAGTCGCCTCGACCTGCCCGACGCCGATGCCCGCGCCGGTCGGAATGTTGCGGGCGCCGAGACGAGCGACCAGGTCGTTGTATCCCGTCTCCACAAAGACGCTCTGTCCCAGCGATGTCGACGCGGTCCAAAGCACCAGCAGGAACGCCGGACAGCGGGTGATCAGCAGACGGTTCATGTGAGGCGGCACTCCTGACCGAGGGAAACACAACCCCCGAGGCCCAACGACTCGAATCGGGTCGGGTCGGGTCGGGTCGGGTCGGGACACGCTACCCCACACTTCCGGGTCCATCAATCAACTTGTGAACAACGCGGGCTCCGAACCGAAGCACCGGCCCGTGGCCCGCCGCAAATGCCCAACCATCGGTCCGGCAACGCCGACCCGCTCGCACTCGGCACGGTCTGAAAACGCCCCCGACCATCGCCCCGGCGGGCAGCCGGCCCGACCCCCCGTCCAGCCCATCAGGCCATCTGGGACTTGAGCTGGGTCGCCGGTCGGAAGTTCACCGTGGTGGATGCCTTGATCTGCATCGGCTCCTTGGTGATCGGATTGCGACCCATGCGGGCCGCGCGGAGCTTCTTGATGAAGTTTCCAAAGCCCGCGACGTTCACCGCGCCATCGCGCTGAAGGCCCTTGGTGATGGCCGCGAACACCGCATCGACCGAGCGAGCGGCTTGCGCCTTTGGTTCACCAAGTTCTGCTGCGACTGCTTCGATGAGATCGGCCTTGTTCATCAGTCCTCCGGCGTTCGGCAAGATAAGCGGGTGGCGGCACTGAGCCGCCTGTTTGTGGAGAGTCCCGATCCGACTCTAAGTGAGGGCCGCCGGGGCGTCAACGCCTGCGAAAGATTGGCTGTTCCGCACCGCTCGCACAGGGCAGCGCCGAAGTCGAAGTACACCCGCCAACTCGCCGCGAGGGGGTTCGCGTCCTGATTGAGGCCGAAGTACTCGACCGTCGGCACCTGCCGTCCGATGAGGAAGGCGACGATGACCGGGCTCGCCGACGCCGCGCCGAAGAGGGTCCACGCCTTCAGCGATGCCTTCGCGCCGAACTTTGCTGCGTTGCTCAGGCGCGGCTCGACTTCGATCGCCACGGCATTCCTCACGCTGTTTCCGGTCGGCGCGTTGGTGGGCGCGGTGATGAACTCGCTCTCGAGGACGGCACGCGCGGTCGATTGCAACTCGGGCGGAACGACCAACGTCTGCGGCCTGATGTCGAGATTGTTCCCTTCGGCGTCGCGCTGAGTCAGCATCGCCGCGATGGCGAGCTCGAGCGAATTCACGCCAAGCGCCGTGTCCACGCCGGTGAGCAGGTTCGCGTTTCCCAAGGAAAAGAACGGTCCCGCGTTCGTAAGCACGGTGTCGTAGACGAGGTCGCTCAGCTTCCGCATCGCCGCCTCGATGACCTTGGCTTTCGGCGGGGACGACGACCGCTCGAACGGCTCGCCCACTCGCGGACGGGAGCCGCGGAGCAGCGTCAGGAGGCGCCTCGAGAGGTCGCCGATCTCAATCTGCTGCTGGCGAATTGGGAGGCGTCCTGCGATTGCTACTCGTGCGAATCGTCGTTCAGCAGCGAGTCGTCCTCTCGCGCCGTGGAGACCGAGTCGGCCCTCGCGGTCGCGCTGGCGGCGCTTGGCTTCTCGTCGGTCCCGGACTTTGTGGCATGGGCCAATGAGGCCGATGAAGAGCAGCGAGCCGCCACGCTCGAGTGGCTCATGTCCTTCCTGATCTCGCGGCTCTAGTTCGCTGCTTCTCCCTCCAACCAAGGGGCTCTTATGTCGTGCTCTCGCAGAGTGATGTTCGTCTGGCTCGGATCGATTGCCTGCTTCGCCAGCGCGAGCGAGGCGGGTTTCGTGGTGTACGAGGGCGATGGAGCCGAGTGGTTCCAGGCGGTGCCCGCCTAGCAGCCTGTGGCGAAAGTCATTCGGGCTGCGGGTGAGCAGGAGGGCGAATCTCTGCGTCGCCGCAACTCGCCTGTATCACTGCGGATACTGCTTCGTTGCGGCTCCTTGATCTTCGCCCTCCTGCTCACCCTCGCCGTCGAAGCACTTTCGCCACAGGCTGCTAGAGCACCATCACGTTCTCGGAGTTCCCGCACAACACGCTGATCGATGACGAGTATGCCGATCTCGGCGTGCTGTTCACGGACACGGATGGGAACTGGATCATCGGCACGGCTTCTGGAACGTATCCACAGGATGGCTGGGGTCTGAACGGCAACGCCATCGTGGAACTGACCTTCGACACGCCGATGTGGGCGTTCGGTTCGCATTTTCCGGGCGTTGCCTTCTTCGACTTCTTCTCCGGCGACGACTTGCTGTTCTCATCACCTCTGATGGGCGGAAGCGGTGTGAACTTCTTTGCCGGGTTCACCTCGGCGATCCCATTCGATCGCGTCCAGATCTACGGCATGCCCCCCGATCCCTTCGGCAACCCCGACAAGGTGTTCTTCGACAGCTTCTACTTTTCGGCGGTCCCGAGTCCGGCAGGCCTTGCGGTCTTGGCGCTCGCGGGACTTTGCGGCACGCGGCGACGTCGGCGATGACGCACCGCGTGCCGGGTCTTCGGAATCACGACGCCGTGGCCTCCATGCCGGAGCCCGCGGTGTTTCTGTGGGGCGCTCAAGACCAGAGGATGGACCGGATCTCACGTTCCACGTGCGTAACGTCGTCAGCACTTTCCCCGCCCGCCACGCGAACGGCTGCCGTTGCAACGGTGACGGGCACGGGTCCGCCTGCATCGCCCCTATTTGTGGACGAAGGTGACGCGAGGTCCGCGACATCCGCGACATCCGCGACATCCGCGACATCCGCGACATCCGCGACATCCGCGACATCCGCGACATCCGCGAGATGATCGTTACGATCCGCCGATGCTCGAATCCGACTCCCCGGCCACGGAGCGCAATGTGCCGCTGGTGCTCGTGACCGAGTCGCTCGCGCCCGAGGCGCTGTCGTGGCTCACGGATCGCTGCGCGGTGGTGCAACTCGCGCCCGGGCATCCGGACTTCCCCAGCGCGCTGGCCCGCGCCGAGGCCCTGGTGGTGCGCACCTACACCAAGGTCGACGCCGCGCTCCTCGCCGCCGCCCCTCGACTGAGAGTCGTGGGGCGCGCCGGCGTCGGTCTCGACAACATCGATCAGGGGGCCTGCGCAGCCCGGGGCATCGCCGTCGTCAACACGCCGGATGCGAACACGCAGGCGGTGGTCGAGTACGTCTTCGCGCTGATCCTGGATGCGCTCCGTCCCCGCGCGGCCCTCGCCGGCGCGGTCGATCGGGCCGAATGGAATCGGCTGCGGAAGGAGATCGTGGGGCGACGCCAGCTCGATGAATGCACGCTTGGCGTGGTCGGATGCGGCCGCATCGGCCGCCGCGTGATCGAGGTCGCCGAGGCAATCGGCATGCGGAGCCTCGTGAACGATCTCCGTCCGCTCACACCCGAGGAGCACCGCTCCGCCGAAGTGGTCCCGATCGAGCGGCTCTTTCGCGAAAGCGATGTGATCACGATTCATGTCGATGGCCGGACGGACAACCGCGGCGCACTCGACCAACAGTTGATCGCCTCGATGCGCGAAGACGTCGTCCTCCTGAACACCAGCCGCGGTTTCGTCCTCGATCACGCCGCGCTCGCTGCGTTTCTCGCCGCGAACCCGGCCGCGCTGGCCCTCCTCGACGTGCACGAGCCCGAGCCCATCACCTCGGAGCATCCCCTCCTCGGCCTCGGCAACGCCCATCTCTTCCCCCACCTCGCCAGCCGCACCGAAACCGCGCTGCGGAACATGAGTTGGGTGGTGCGAGAGGTGGTGGAGGAGTTGGATTCGGCGAGGAAACGAGACCAGTGAGGGGAAGGGGGGGCAGGGAGCAGGGGGAATGGGAACGGGCTGCACGACTAGACACGTGCGCCGTATCCAAGGCGTTGCGGCTCCGTCCCCCGCGCACACACCGACTCCTGCAACCCATTGCTGCTCCCTGCCCCCTCGTCCCCATCCCTCCTCTCCCGATATATTCCGCCCCATGTCCCTCGCCATCGACTCCGTCCATGCTCGGCAGGTCCTTGATTCTCGCGGCAATCCCACCATCGAGTGCGAGGTGACTCTCGAGAGCGGCTTGATGGGATCCGCAATCGTCCCCTCCGGCGCCAGCACGGGCGAGCATGAAGCGGTCGAGCTCCGCGACGGCAACGCCAGGCGCTGGATGGGCAAGGGGGTGGGCAAGGCCGTCGAGAACGTGATTGCGAAGATCGGCCCCGAGCTCGTCGGTCTCGATTGCCGCGAGCAGGAGCTGATCGATCGACTGATGATCGAGATCGACGGCACCGCCAACAAGGGCAAGCTCGGCGCGAATGCGATTCTCGGCGTCTCCCTGGCCCTGGCCCACGCCGCAGCGGCAGCGACTCGACAGCCGCTCTATCGCTACATCGGCGGCTCGTCGGCCCGCATCCTGCCGGTGCCGATGCTCAACATCTTGAACGGCGGCAAGCACGCCGACAACACCGTCGACTTCCAGGAGTTCATGATCCAGCCGCTCGGATTCGAGACCTTCAGCGAGGGTCTCCGCGCCGGCGTCGAGATCTTTCACACGCTCCGCAGCGTGCTGCACGAGAGGCACCTCTCGACCACCGTCGGCGACGAGGGCGGCTTCGCTCCCAATCTGAAGAACAACGAGGAGGCTCTGGAGCTGATCGTCCGCGCGGTCGAGAAGTCGCCGTACAAACTGGGAAGCCAGATCTTCATCGCCCTCGATCCCGCCACCAGCGAACTCGCCAACGAGGCGAAGAAGCTGCGGGGCGCAGGTCGGAAAGGTGCGAAGAAGGGTTCCGGGAAGGCCTCGCACGCTGCTTCGGAAGTCGGCTACTGCTTCTTCAAGAGCGATCCCAGGCGCATCGCCTCGAGCGACGAGATGATCGATCTCTGGGCCCGATGGTGCAGCAAGTTCCCGATCCGCTCGATCGAGGACGGCCTCTCCGAGGATGACTGGTCCGGCTGGAAGAAGCTGACCGATCGGCTCGGCTCGAAGGTCCAGCTCGTCGGCGACGATCTCTTCGTCACCAATCCGAAGTTCCTCCAGAAGGGCATCGACAACGGCTGTGCAAACTCGATTCTGGTGAAAGTGAACCAGATCGGCACCTTGAGCGAGACGCTGGAGGCCGTCCGCCTCGCTCAGCGCCACAGCTACACCGCGATCCTCAGCCACCGCAGCGGCGAGACCGAGGACTCGACCATCGCCGACATCGCCGTCGCCACCAACTGCGGCCAGATCAAGACCGGCGCCCCCTGCCGCAGCGATCGCAACGCCAAGTACAACCAGTTGCTCAGGATCGAGGAGCAGTTGGGAAGTGCGGCGAAGTACGGCGGATAGGGGGTCGGCTGCGCCGACTGGGTCGTCGTCGGCTGCGCCGACTGGGTCGTGAGGTGCGCCGGGTGCGCGGCACCTTTTTGAGCTCGGCACGATCAGCGGCTGCGGCTTCGCCTGCGCCCCCGATCGAGCCGAGCGATTCAGGGGGGCCAGTGAACGGACGGCGCGTACTTTGTCGACTTGTCGCGAGTTGAGTCGGTGAAGATCTGGCCGTGCTGATGCTCGGCGGTCCAAGGGGGCGATACGACGCTCAACGACGCTGTCCGACGGACGACGACCCTCACCCTCCGCCGTTCGACTCGCTCCGCTCGCTCACGGCTCCTCGCTCTCCCGCGGCGCTGCGCTGGCGGGAGAGGGGACGCGCACGCATCCAATCGTGCAACCCACTGCTGTTCCCTGACCCCGCGAGCGCAGCGAGCGTCCGTGCAGCCGCGGCGCATCACGCCCCCACTCCTCATTCCCCATTCCTCACTCCTGATCCCTCCGGCTCGCAAAGCGAGCCGGGAGTCACGCGTAACTGTGCAAGCCGGAGATCACGAAGTTGATCACGATCCAGTTGAACAGCATGACGCCGGCGCCGATGACGGCGAGGATCGCCGTCCAGAGTCCCTTGTCCTTGGCCTTGAGGCGCACGTGCACCAGCACGGCGAAGACGATGAAGGTGTTGAGGGCGAAGACTTCCTTGGGATCCCATCCCCAGGGGCGGCCCCAGGAGTGATCGGCCCAGATGGCGCCCATGACGATTCCAGCCCAGAGCAGGATGAAGGAGAGCTCCATCAGCACCATGGTGACGCCGTCGAAGACTTCCCCGGGTGAGACGCGTCGTATCGAGCCCCCGCCGCTGCCCAAATCGCCTCCCGCGACACCGGTGGCGCCTCCGCCGATCATCGCCAGGGACGATTCGTCGGGTTCGCGAGCCAGCATCACGACTCCAGCGCTGGTTGCGACTGCGGCCTGCCGCGTCGGCATCATCAGCGATCCCGCGCCGCCGACGCGTGCGAAGTCGGGGCCGCCGCCGATGAATCGCCAGCCCAGATAGAGGATCGCCGAGATCGCCGCCATGAAGATCAGGCAGTAGCTGAAGATGATCACGTTGGTGTGGATGTAGAGCCACACGTCGTTCAGGACCGGCATCATGTTGCTGATGCTTGGATTCAGATAGGCCGGCAGAAAGTGCGCCGCCATCAGGGCGACCAGCGACGAGAACGCCGCGGTGAGCAGAAAGAGACCGCGCATGATGGAGCCGCGGACCAGGATCTCGAGGACGACCGCAGCGCAGGCACCGAACCATGACGCCGTCGTCACCGCCTCGAACATGTTCGAGTTCGGCCAACGGGCGGAGATGTACCAGCGGATCCCGACCGCGGCGGTCTGAAGCAGGAACCCGACTGCGAAGAGCGAGATGCCAAGTCGCAGGGCCATCGGCCAGCGGAAGACCGCCCACATCAGGAGCGGCAGCGTCGCGAACATGTAGACCAGCCACACCCAGCTCATGTTGTCGACGGCGAAGTACCAGCTCTCGAGGCGCAGTCGACTGGGGGAGGGATAGGTCTCGGGACTGATGCCGCGGATTGCCTCGGCCATCGCCACAATCGAGGCGTTCACCGCCGTGGCGTCCTCGCGAGACCAACCGTTGACAAGATCGGCCCAGTGGCTGGCGATCTGCTGCTGCTTCGAGGCGTCGAGACCCGCAATCGGCACCAGAACCAACCCGCCATCGGGCCCCGGCGCGGGCATCAGCTCCTCGAATCCGTGCCACTGCTTGTCGACATCGCCATCGGCCGGCGGCACCGGCCGCAGGAGCGACAGAAGCCGCCGCGGTGCTCGGGTTCCCATCGCCGCATTGAGGGCGTTGACCACCTTCTCGGTGCGGATGAGATCCGCCTGCAATCGATCGATGAGCGGCCCCAGCGCCGGCTGCGTCAGCAGCATCGGCGAAATCAGCCCGCTCTCCATGAAGACGGCGAGGCGCTCCGTGAGACTCGGATCCGCCTCCAGCAGGACCTCGCTGATCTGGGCCCGCACCGGCTTGTTCTTGACGTAGATGATGTCGGCGTCTTCGTACGCCTCGGGCCTGAAGAGGAGATCGAAGTAGGTGAAGGTCGGCGTCTGCCCGGCGATTCGACGCGAACCGCTCACCAGCGACATCTGGGCGCTGGCGAGACTGTCGATGCTCTTGAGCCGTCCTTCATGGTGCACCGCAAGGGCGCCAAGCGGACCGAGATCGACCTCCGCAGCGAAGCCCTGCGTTCCTCCCTGGGTCCCGCGACCGAATCGCGTGCCGGCCGTGGCGGCGACGAGGACAAGCACGGCCACGGCCGCCAGCATCGGGATGAGCCAGCGACGAAGTGCGGATCCGCCGGACTCGGGGGATGTTGTCTGGATGGTGTGGGTCACGATGAACTCTCCTTGGCGGCGGACTCTTGCGAGGGTGCGCTGATTCGCAGCTTCGCTCCCGGCGGGATCTCTCCGCGAGCGGCCATCGAAGCCACCATCGCCTCGACGGCGAGCTGTCGCCGGCGCTTGATGAAAGGCTTCACATAAAAGGCGTAGATCATTCCCGCGACCGCGATGCAGCAGCCGATGAGCTGGGTGTAGACACCGCGTCGATTGCCGACGCCGAGGACGGTGTAGTTGAGTCCGGCCGATGCCGGCTGGCCGCCACGAGCTTCATCCGGTGGATCCCACTGAGCCTGGAAGAACCACCAGCCGTCGAGCTGAATCGGATCGTTCACGCTCAGCTCGAGCGGTGGTCCCCAAGGCAATGCCGACGTCCCCGCGGTGGCGCCAGCTCCGGCATCGATGGCCTTGTCTTCGAGGAACCGCACCCGGCTGGTGTAGTTGCGAATCGTCAGCGACTCGCCGGTGAAGCCGCCCAGGTGCGTCGCCAGTTCGAACGACTCGAGGGCCATCGGCCTGGGGAGCGGAAGGCGCTGTCGCGAGAACATGAGTTCGAACTGCCGACCGTCGGCGAGCGTCACCAGCGACGGGGCGTAGATGTGGCGACGCAGCGTCTGCCCGGCCGACTCGAAGGCGTACCGGTGGAACGTAAGCCACGGGATCCCTCCGCTGAAGCGGGCGCTTCCAGGGCTCCCTCCGCCTTCGACTTCAAGCTTGATCTGCGAGAAGAACTCGCCGGCATCGCGCATTCGCTGTTCACGGGGCACCACGTAGGGCTTGCTCTGGGCAACCGCCCGCGGGAAGAAATCGGTGAGCGTCACTGTGAGCCCGTTGCCGAGATCCGCCGGCTTGCCTCGCTCGAGCGAGATGTGCCGTGGTGGCCGGTTGCTGGCGGCGAAGATCACCCCGAGCTCCTCGTCGGTTGGCCCGGCAACGACGGTGAGGACGGCGCGCCCGGCCCCGGGCATGTAGCGCACGACGATGCCATCGTCGATGAGCGTGCTGGCGCTGTGAGCGTCGGGACTCTCATCTTCGGCGACGTCGCGGGTGAGACGCGAGTCGTCGAAGACCCAGCGGCGGAACTCGCCCTTCGGTCCCTTCAGCTCGATGATGGCCAGTGCGGCAGTGCCGCTGCCGAGCGGGATCGCGTCCTCGATGGTCCGGACGCGAAACGAGTATGGGGTTCCCTCGATCGCCTCGAACTCCGCGTTCGGATTGGCTGCGGCGAGGTCGCTGATCGTTCGCCGGACGGTGACCCCGGAGGCGGGGATCTCGAACTCGAGTGTGGGCTGATCGAGAAGCGCCGCCAGCTCCTCGGCGCTCTGGACCCAGCGGAAGGCGATCAAGCCGTCGTCGGCGCGGCGCTGGGCCGAGTCGAATGCCAGCAGGCGGTAGTCGCGCTGTCGCTCGTCGTTCAGCGACACGGTGATCCAGACCGCCGGATTGAGGGGATCGCCGGGGCCACCGGGGAGAAGCTGCGATCGCAGCATCGCGTAGCGCAGGTAGCTGGTGACGTGGAAGGTGACGTCGGATGCGGGATCGCGCGGATCGACCGCCGGGACCGCCACGTTCGGCGGCGCAACCGGCGGAGCGACGTCGCCCTGGGCGGTGAACACGTCGTCGCGACTGGCAATCGAATCGTTGTAGAGCGGCAGCCCGAGGATCGGACGCTCGATCCACTCGCGGTCTCCCGGACGCCGCAGATAGAGAGCCCAGGCCTTGGTGATGTCGTTTCGGAGGTAGAAGTGCTCGCTCGGCTGGTAGTCGAGAGCAAGTCGCAGCGCGTCATCGACGATCGGCTTGCCGAGAGCCTTCACCGCCCTCTGCATCGGTTGGGCCGGATCGGTCGTGAAGAGCATGTCCTCGGTGTACTGGGGGAACCCGTCAAGGACCTGTCTGATGAAGCGTTCGCCACCACCTTGCTGGGGCCCCGTGACCATGACGCTCACGCTGTAGGCCCGGCGACCGAGATCATCGCCCGTGCGGATCTCCCAGGCGGGATCGATCGACGCGACTTCCAGTTCGTACCTTCCGTCCGGACCGTCGAGCACGGTTCGTGCTCCCGGCACCGCCGCCACCACGGCGCGGATCGGGCCCTTCGGGCCGTCGATCTCGGCCACCAGTTGACGGCGCACGATGGCGACATCGCCCTCCAACTTGCCGGCGAAGTAGATGACGCTGCCGACGCAGAGCACGATGATCCCGGTGTGGATCATCCAGACGCCGAGGTTGATCACGTTGAGTCGGATCCGCCGCAGCGTCGTCACCGTCATGGTGACGCAGATCAGGACGATCAGCAGTGTGAACGGCCACCAGTTGAACCATTCGAACTCGGTCAGCTCGAATGGCCGGAACTGCCGAAGCTGGGCGTGCACCCAGGCGTCGGTCGAGAAGATGTTGGGGTGGATCGGATAGACGATCCCCGCGGAACCGATCGAGCTGTAGATGAAAAGCACAATCAGCAGCACGATGCCGAAGCGAACGTTGCTGAAGAGGTCCAGCACCGCTCCACCGACGCGGCGCACCGCCGATCGGGGGGCAGATCGTTGGGTGGCTGCCGAGGTGAGAGCGCGATGGTCGATGGTCGTTCCGGTCATGAAGACGGCGGTCGGTCAGGGGAGAGGAGAACCGGGAGCCGGGATGAACTGTCCGCCCTCCGGTTGGGGGGCGATGGCGGTCATGGACGAGGTCGCCGCGACCACCCGTCAACTCGCGGCGACGATAGGGACCGGAGAGTCGAGCTTCGGATCGAGCTCCGGATCGAGTTCCGAACCACGTGGATCGAAAGAAGTGCCGCACGCCGCGCAGACGCACCGACCGGCCGAGTTCGGCGCCATTCGGCCGGGTGAGGCACAGCGGGGACAACGGTCGGCCCGGAGGATCCGACGGGCGAGGAAGCATTCCGCGGCGTTGAGAATCGCCCGACCAATCACCGCGAAGATCAGGCCGAAGATGGCCAGAAACAGGAGGATCAGGGTGACTTGGGGAAAGATGAAGACGAAGCAGAACGCGACCGCGAACGCCAGGAGATAGGTCCAGAAGACCACCATGGCGAAGGCCCGACTCACTGCTCGTACGGCCGAATACAGCATCGCGGAGGGTAGGTCGTTCGGAGGGAGGGCGGTCGGCTGTGCCGACGGGTCGTCGGCACAGCCGACTCATGAGGTGTGCCGCGGGCGCGGCACCTTCTATCGCTCAGCACGCTCGGCGGCTCCGGCTGCGCCTCCGCCCCCGAGCGAGTCGAGCGGAAAAGAGCGGGGAACGGGTGCGGGAACGATCCGCGGGAGCATGTCACAGTCAGTCGAACTGGCCGTGGCTTCGCCCGGCAGTCTGGAACGGTTTCAGGCGACGGACGTGGTCGCCCTTGCCGCCCGTGGGCGGTGATGTCCCGGCGATTCAGTTGGGGGGGCGCGGAGGTGGCACGTGGAGTCCGGATTTCGCGACCCTGTGGCTGCCGCGCGGTCCGGCCCGCCGCGGGGTCTGCGCAGGCGTGATTGCGCACGGCTGGCACGCCAGCCGTGGCATCCACCATCCTCCCCCCTCTTCCGCTCGACTCGAGCGACCAAGCTGACGAAGTCACCGCCGCGTCGATCGTGCCGAGCGATAAAAGGTGCCGCGGGCGCGGCACTCCTTATGAGGAGGCGCAGCCGACGACCGGTCGGCGCGAGCCGACCCCGTCACGCTCCCGCCGCAAGTCGCTGGGCCAGCGTCATCGGCAGACCCGCTTCCTGCGTGGCTCGCTGTGCGGCGGCGATGTCGTACTCCTCGCGGTGGAGCGAGAAGGTGCCCTCATCGAGATCGAGGACGGCGAAACTGGCTCGGGGATCGCAATCGCGCGGCTGACCGACGGCGCCGGGGTTCAGGATGTAGCGACACCCGGGATCGACGCGAACGACGTCGCCGTCGCGCAGCAGCGTGGCTCGCACGTCCTTCGCCGCCAAGCGATCGCTCGGCGAGAGCGAGTCGGTTTCGAACAGCGCCGGGACGTGGGTGTGACCCAGCAGGCAGATCGGCGCTTCCACGCCGCGGAAGGCGATTGCCGCCGCACGGGCGTCGTGAACGTACGCAGCCGTGCCAGGCTGAGGTGAGTCGTGCACGCACATGGCTGCCCCGCAGACGTGGGCCGTGGTCGGAAGTCGAGCGATCTGCTCGATCTGCGGACGGGTCAGGACCGAGCGGGTCCAGACCAGAGCGGTCCGGGCCACGCCGTTGAAGTCGCCGAGCGAGGCCCGATCGAGGACGCCATCGTCATGATTGCCGCGCACGATGGTCGAGCAGCGGCTGAGGACCAGATCGACGCACTCTCCCGGGTGGGGTCCGTAGCCGACGATGTCGCCGAGGCAGATCACGTCCCGCAAGCCCATCGCGTCGACCCGCGCCATCACCGCCCGCAGGGCGGCAAGATTGCCGTGGACATCTGAAATGATGGCGAACCGACTCATCGAACAGCCACCCCACTTGCTGCGTTGACCCCATCGACACCATCGACACCATCGACACCATCGACACCATCGACACCATCGACACCATCGACACCATCGACACCATCGACACCAGTCAGGTCCGCGCGCAATGACTCTGCACGGACGGAGATCCCTCCCTGTCTATCGGACGGAGCTGTCTTTGATTGCAGAGTTTCGAGAAAGTCGCCCCACATCCTCAAATCTGAAGGACCAGGGCCGCAGCAAAGCTCGCACACAGGACCAGGTTGGTCCAGCGTTCTCGAATCGAGGCTTGTGCTGAGCGGTGCCTTGGCGAACGGCGTCGCCACCGGCCGCGGGACTATTTGTTCCGCGACTTGATGAAGAAGACGATCAGAGCGATCAGGAGGACTGCGCCAATGCCGTAATAAATGATGTCACCCATGGGGTCGGATGGTACCGATCACTCGCCTGGCTTGCCACGTTCGGAGAGTGGGTGTACCGCCCCGGTGGGCTTCGGGCCATCGGGGCGGCGACGAAATCCGAGTTGGTCCCGAGTGATCAGGCCGGCAATCTCGAGGGTGGTGAGGGCCGCCAGCACCTCCCCGATCGGGCGGGCCACTCTCATTGCCAACTCGTCGGCCCGGGCGCGACCGGTCGCTGGGAGCGCGTCCAGGAGGGCGCAATCGCCGTCACTGAGGCTTCGCGGCGCCGCGGGACAGGGGCCGGCCCCCCTGGAACTCGCCTGAGTCGCTCGCGTGCCGCCCCCGATCCCGCCCGGCAGCGCCCGCAGGAGCCAGATCGCCGGCTCGAGTTGGGTGATCACATCCTTGGCCCCGGTCACCAGGCCGGCCCATCCTTCGCGGATGGCCCGGTGGCATCCCACGGAAGTCGGGGAATCGACCGGTCCCGGCAGCGCCATCACTTCGCGGTGGTGACTCTCGACCGCTTCACGAGCCGTGACCAGGGCGCCGCTCCGAGACGCTGCCTCGATCACCACGACCCCGAGCGACAGGCCGGAGATGATTCGATTGCGCCGAGGGAAGAACTCCGGCCGCGGACCCATCGATGTCGGAAACTCGCTGACCACCGCCCCGGCCCGGGCGATCTCGTCGAAGAGCTCCGCGTGTTCGGCGGGATAGCAGTGACCGAGTCCGCACCCGAGGACGGCGACGGTGCGGCCCCCCGCCCGCAGCGCCGCCCGGTGCGCGGCCGCATCGATTCCGCGGGCACCGCCCGAGATCACCGTGAGACCAACCTCGGCAAGCGCGAAGGCAAGGCGCATCGCCTGCTCGCGTCCATAGCTCGTGCAGCGCCGCGATCCGACCACCGCAACCGCGAGCGCATCGTCCGCCTGAAGCTCGCCGCGGACCCAAAGCACCGCCGGTGGATCGGCAATCGCCGCCAGAAGCTGCGGATACTCGGACCGTCCGAGCCGAAGAAGCCGCGCTCCACTCCGGGCCATCGCTCGCCGCTCGGCATCGGGTGAGGCCGCGTCGAAGGCCCGCCGGAACTGCTCGGCGCGCAGCGGACCGACCGACTCGACCAGCGCCAGCTCCCGCACCGACGCGTTGACGACCGCATCGGCCGACCCGAACCGCTCGAGCAATCGCCGCGAGAACACCGGCCCCACACCCTCTGCGAGAGCCATCCGCAGCGTGGCGTCGTCGATTGCCTCGGGCCCTTCGCCTTGCATCCCCGCGCGTTCACCGTTCACCGCGTCGACATCCACCACGCGCGATTCAGCGGACTCGCGAGCGCCCGTTCCCTCCGGCTCGCTTTGCATCTCTCCCCCCGTCGATCGGTCGATCGATCGAAAGATACCGCCTCGCAGTCGCGGCTCGCCGAAATCGGAGAATCATCCCGCGCGGTGTGGAATCACCGCAGCGCCCCGGGCGACGTGTGGATCGGACCTGCGACAGGCAACCGCAACGCGTGCGAGCTGCGAGCCCGAGAGGCTCAGTTGTCCTTCAGCTCGCCGAAGAGCGCGGCGGCAATGCGCCTCGCTTCGACCGCGGCATGGTCGGTGGGATCGTCCTGTCGCTGACGCAGCGCCGGACTGCTGGCGAATGTTTGGACCTGGGACGTCTGGACAGTGGACGACTGGACATCGGGCGACTGGACATCGGGCGACTGGACATCGGGCGACTGGACCGCGGCTTCGGCTCGCGCCTCGGAGCCTCGATCGTCGAGCTCGACCGCAGTCGGAGCGTCGATCTCATCGGACAGGTCGCCCGCGGTCTCCCCGTGGGCCTCGGAGTTGAGTTCAAGCTCCGCTTCGGGTTCCAACTCAGTTTCGAGTTCAAGTTCCTCGAGCTCGAGGGGTGCGTCATCAAACACAACTTCGGCTTCGACTTCAGCGTCCGCAGAGTCCGCGAGGTCCGGCTCGGAGTCAACGTCGCCCTCAAGCTCGTTCTCGAGTTCGTCTTCGAGTTCGTCCTCGAGCTCCGCCTCAGCCTCGGTCTCGACCATCTCAGTCTCGAGCGCCTCAGTCTCGACCATCTCAGTCTCGAGCGCCTCAGTCTCGACCATCTCAGTCTCGACCATCTCAGTCTCGATCGACTCAGTCTCGAGCGACTCAGTCTCGACCATCTCAGTCTCGAGCGACTCAGTCTCGAGCGACTCTTCGAGCTCAGCTTCGAGCCCATCCGCGAGTGCCCCAACCTCGAGTTCGCCCGTCAACTCCCCGGTCAGTGCGCCAGTCAGTTCGCCAGTCAGTTCCTCGGTCATCTCGTCGGAGAGTCCGACCTCCGCCGTCTCGATCTCCTCGCACTCCATCCAATCGGCCACGACCGCATCCAACTCCGCGACCGATGGCCCGGCCACCGCCCCACTTCCCGCCATGCGGTCGAACTCTTCGATCGACCACGTCTCGTCGCCGGCGGTCTCAGCCTGGAGCTGCGTGCGATAGTCAGACCCGATTGCGTCGATGGTCGCGGTGCCAGCCGAAGCCCCCACCGAGGCGGCCACCCCTGCGGGCAGCAGTCCAATCGGTCGAACGTCGCTGGTCAGCAGACGCGGCCCACGTCGTCGCGGCGTGGCCATGTCCGGACCCAGCATCAGTCCGATGAAGATCACGAAGACGCTGCCGCCCAGAAGCCACACGCGCCACTGTCCCTCGGCGAGGCGGATCAGCAGGGTGTCCGGATACGGGGCGATCTCGGTCATCCGAAACTCCACCGTGTCGTCGATCCAGCCGGGCACGGTCTGGTCGAGCGAGGAGGCCAGAAGGATCGGGGTCTCGCCCTTGGGGACGAGATTCAGTTGGGATGCCGCCAGCCGACGGACGAGCTGCGGATCGCCCTCTTCCAGCAACTCCAGAAACTCGGTGAAGGCGTTGAGCCGCTCGAAGCGGTATGCCTCATGATCTCGAAGACTGGCGAGCTGTCCCTCCATCTCGTGGACGCCGCGCTTGGCCGGGAGCACCGCCACGGCGACAAGCAGGGCCAACCCCGCGATCACGAAGGGCCAGCCGGCGTCGATTCGAAACAATGGGCGCGAGACAGCACTCACGGAGTGGGTATCGGCGTGGCGCGGGCTCCGACCTTAATTCGTGAAGAGGAGAATCGCAGACCAGAGGACCACGATCTTGATCACCGCCAACGGCATCCCGGCGATGATCGCATCCGCGTACTCGAGCTCCGACCAGGCCATCAGCAGGCAGATGAAGAGCAGCGCGCAGAGGAGTTCGGGGACCAGCGGAATCCCCGGCATGTAAAGCCCCACAATGGCCAGATCGGTGGTCGCACAGATGGCGAACATCCGTAGCGCGAGCACCCGGATCGGATCGTCGCTTCCGAGCCAGAGGAAGGCGAAGAGGAGGTACGCCAGCAGCGTGGCGAGAGTCTGGGCGCCGATCACCACCGGATAGAGCGCCGCGAACCGTCCACCGCCGATTGCCAGGAGGAGTGCCATCACGATCAGGCTCGCCCCGACGCCGAAGCACGCGAGCACGAAGGCGTGTCGCCGCAGGAGATGGCTGGCGTACTCCTCGCGACCGACGGCGCGACGCCTTCGGCGGAGCGCCCGGATCGCGCCACACTTCGGGCAGCGGCGACTGACGGAACCGCGCAGGTCGTAGCCGCAGCCGCGGCAGATGGTGGTGACCAGGTCCTCCTCGGCTGCGGACCCCTTCGTGGTCGCGCCGGGCGTTGTCGGAACCACTGGTGGCGAGCCGGGCGACCGCGAAGGCCGGTCAATCGGAACAGCTTCATCCGCCAGCGGAATGACGCCAGACGACTCCGGCGTGTGCCGCGCGGGAAGATCCAGACCGCGCTTTCGCGAGGCGTCACCCGACGAGTCCGGCTCCGGAATTGGAAAGAGCGTGGACATGGATCGAATGCCTCTCAGCGACCACCGGGCCCCCGGCTCGCGGAACGGGTCCCCCCGCCACCGAGACCGCCCCGAGGGGCCAGTGCATCGAGCGGCGGGCCAACGATATCCTGCGTTCATGACCAGCGCGAACCACAGCCGTCGTCCCAACCCTTCTGCGAACTGGCAGAGCCCGCTCGCCAGCCAGTTCGCCCTCGCGTGCGCCGCGGCTCTCGTCGTCGCCACCGCCTCGGCCGAGACCGTGGCCGACAGCGTGACCGACACCGTGACCAGTTCGGGCGCGCAGAGCACACCGGGCTCGGGCGTTCCGGTCTCAATCGATGCTTCGGCGATGCCCAACGCCCTGAGCCCCGCCGAGGTGGCCGAGGGTTGGACGCTGCTCTTCGACGGCGCAACCTCCACCGGATGGCGCAGCTACAAGCAGCCCGGTTTCCCCACCAGGGGCTGGACGATCGAGAACGGCTGGCTCAAGGTCAACAAGGCCGGCGGTGGCGGTGACATCATCACCACCGGGATGTACGGCGACTTCGAGCTCTCCCTGGAGTGGATCGCAACGCCCAAGGCCAACAGCGGAATCATCTTCGGCGTCGCCGAGAAGCACGACACCCCGTGGCAGACCGGACCCGAGTTTCAGGTCATCGACGACACCGGCGCCGGCCTCTCGCCTGAAGATCCGCATTCGACGGGTGCTCTCTACGACCTGGCCGCGCCTGCCGCGGGCAAGGTGGTGAAGCCCGCCGGCGAAGTGAATCGGGCCCGCATCATTCGACAGAACGGTCGTCTCCGTCACTTCGTCAACGACGTCAAGGTCGTCGACATCCGCGTCGACGATGGTGAATGGGCCAGTCGCATCGCCGCAAGCAAGTTCAAGGGCTACGAAGGATTCGGCATTCAGCCCACCGGGCACATCGCCCTTCAGGATCACGGCGATGAAGTCTGGTTCCGCAACATCAAGCTCCGCGATCCCTCGAAGCCGGTGGCCGGCGCCGTCACTCTCTTCAACGGCCGCGATCTCACCGGCTGGACGCCGTTTCTCCTCGAGAACGGCAAGCCCCAGGAGGTGTGGACGACGCAGGACAACGTGCTGATCTGCTCCGGCAAGCCTGCGGGATACATCCGCACCAACGCCGACTACACCAACTACGTCCTCTCCCTCGAGTGGCGCTGGGCGCCGGGCAAGGAGCCTGGCAACAGCGGTGTCCTCCTGCGCATGGTGGGTGAAGACAAGGTCTGGCCCAGAAGCGTCGAAGCCCAGCTTCAGAGCGGCAGCGCCGGCGACTTCTGGAACATCGGCGACTTCGCCATGACCACCGATTCGTCACGCCTCAACGGCCGCAACACCCGCAAGACCCACGGCAACGAGAACCCGCCCGGCGAATGGAACCGCTACGAGATCGTCGTCGACAAGGGCAACGTGATCCTCAAGGTCAACGGCGAAGAGCTCAACCGCGCATGGAACGTGACCGAAGTGCCGGGCAGGATCTGCCTGCAGTCGGAGGGCGCCGAGATTCACTTCCGGAACGTGAAGTTGGTGGAGATCAGGTAGGGCGCAGAGGGCGGGAGCCAGGGGCCAGGGGCGGCACGGATGGGGAAATAGGAATGAGGAATGAGTAGCCGCTCGACGGCTCGCGCGTCACTTGCCTGGCCGCGCCAGGCGCTGGCAGGCAAGTGACGCCGACATACGCCTTGTGGACCTCGTTCCGAGTTCCTGTTTCCTGATTCCTCTTTCCCGACTCCGCCAGCAGCATGCCGAGGTCCTCGCCGTCGTCGAGGCGCCTCGGTCCCCGCGTGTCAGTCGCCGCGCTCAACGGCGACGTCGTCGAGTCATGCGTGCGCCGGTGTGGCGAGTGCCGAGCGGGGCCGGCTCACCTCCACGGACCATCAGGGGACCAGGTTTGTTCGGTCGACGCGTCGACTTGGAGCACCGGCGTGAGGAATCCACGAAGCGTTTCCACGACGGTGGCGAGCGTGGGCGTGGTCTGCGATTCAGAGAACGTGCGAAGGAATCCGGCCCATTGAGCCTGCTTCGCTGCACTTGCCGCGAAGGTCTCGCTCAGTCCCACAGGAAGTTCCGCCGGCCAATCGGCTCCACGTCGCGCCAGCGTCGCCCCCTTGACGACGAACTCGTCGGAGTATCCCGCTCGGACGATCCGGTAGAGCAGCCGCTCGATGCCGAATCGCACGAGGACCAGATGAAGGCCTCGCCGGTCCCTCGGCTGTGGTTCAGCAGGCGCTGCTTGACCGAATGGGCCATGCCTTCGGGAGATCGATCCTCAGGGGCTGCACTCATGCCATCGCCTCCAGATACGGACGCATGACCGTTCCGACTCCACATCGATCCGCACACTCCCAGACCTGGCCGGGTGTGCAGCGGCGTGCCCTGAGCGCCTCGCGCAGCGCCTCGAGCGCGACATCGAGCCCGACGTGACGGCGGTAGCGAAAGCAGTCGACGACGGTCTTCGCTGGGTCGAACAGGCGAACACGAGAACCGTCTATCTCCACGAGCTGGAGGCCGGTTGTGAGCACTGTGCCGGAGCCACGCACGAATCGGATCGGAGGGTGATCGACGTTCGGCGTTCGCGCCCGTCGATCGATCATCATCCAAACCTCGTGCGGCAACTGCGTTCCGATCTCGTGGAACGAGAGCGCCGAGAGCAGGCAGACGACACCCGTCGGAACGCGGAGTGCGGCCAGTGCCAGATCACGGTGGGCTGAGGCGTCCGCCGACGCCAGCGCATAGGTACCCCGTCCGACCTTCACCATCACACCGCGCTGGGTCAGTCGTCGGAGAACCTCGGGGTGCACTCCATGCGCCATCGCATCCCGCACCCGGATGACGCCGAGATTCTCAGCGAGCCGGATGGCTGCCGTGGACTGGTCGATGCGGGACATGTGCGATAGTATCGACTATTACATGTAAGAGTCAACGTTTCTACACACTTCGTGAGCTGACCCGCCCTGCGGCCCCCCCTCCTGCGGTCCAGCCCTTCGAGTCGCGGTGCGGCGATCCGGGCTCACTCCGGCGGTCGTCCCAGTCCCTCACCCCTCACGCTTCCGCGCGTCCTCATCCAGCTTCCGGAACCGGTCATCAGCAGACCAACCTGGCAAGCCCGATTTGATCCCATCGAGACACTTGCGAAGTTCGCGAGGCGCCCATTGAGTGCTCCCGCCGACGACGGCACTCAGCAGGTCGAGCGCGGGCTCAGGTTGGTCTTCGCAGCGCCCGGACTCGGCAAGCAGTCGTACCACGGCGCTGGGCCACCGAATCGGCTTCAGCCAGTTCCTCAGCTCCTTCACCGCGACGCCGAAGTGCTCTCCCGCGGCAATGCACAACCGAGCGAACTCCTCGGCGATCTCTGCCGTCTTGCAACTTGCGCGCGAGGGCCAGGTTGTTCTTATGTAGGGAACGACCCGATTGTTCCAGTACTCGCCGCGCTGCTCCCCTGCCGCTTCAAGCGACTGCCTCAGGGTCCGGGCAGCGGCGTGCAGACCGTCCGGCGGCAGAAGCCCTGTGCGGTCACGAAGTTCCTCCGTCGTGAACGCGTCGCCCTTGTCAAGCGCGACGAAGGTCAACAGCGACGCATACTGCTCTCTGAACTTGCCGAGGTCGTCGTAGTGACTCGCGGTCGCTGGGAAGTAGGGCTTGAGCGCATCCATCAGGGGGCGATCGACGCGAGGCGTCCACAGGTAGCCGCTCCAGACGGCTCGTGCCTCGGCTTGGGAGCGTTTCCAGTCGAACCAAGGAAGCAAGTGCTGCCGAGTCCACACAGGGTCGCCTCGGAACAAGGCCACGAGATGGGAGGCAAGGAGAACGCGGCCATGACGAAGCCGTTCGCCGGGAAACTGGCAAAGCTCCGTCAGCATCGACTTCAACTGCTCGGGGAGGCCCTGGTCATCGCTTGGCGACTGTCGAAACCACCAGAAGATCAACGCCTCCGTCACGTGACCCATCGGGTGATTGATTGCAAGGGTGATCGGCTCATCGCTCTGAGGCGCATCGGGAACGTCGAGGGCGAGGACTCGCCTGATCGTGGCGAAGAACAGTTGGTCGTCGCCCTCGAGCCCCTTCGCGACCGCCGTGAGCCAACGGCCGAGCGAGTGCGCAAGACGGCTCAGCACCTCCTCGGGGGCCCTCGCGAGTACTGGCGCGATGGACTGCCACGACCGGGAAGCCAGTTTCTTGTCGGACCAGACGTGCAATGCGTCGTTCCAACGGGCCTGCGGCCACGCTCCACCTTCCGCCACGTCGAGAAGGGCGCCCGACGCGACTTCGAAATCATCTCGGCACCGTTCACTCCAGTCGCTCTTGTGCTGGAAGTCGGGATCAGGATTCTGCCGTACATAGACGGCAAGGAATCATCGAATGACACGCTGTGAAGGGTACTGCGAAGCCAGGGAGGAAGCTGCCATTCGCAGTTCGCCTCGGGCCTTGGGAGGGGCGTCGCGGCCGCCGCGATCACGACGATTCTTCGCCGCCCGACTCGCCTGCCGCCGCCTGTCCCTCCGAGACTCACGCTTCCGCCGGAGGTCGACTGCCTTGGTCGTCAATCGACGGTTTCAGGCCTGATTCCGAGGCCCTCGGGTCTTTTCAGGACCACAGGCCGGAAGGGGCTGGGGCGCGCTGCACAATTGCGGCGTCATGAGCAGCCCACCGTCGGACCAGAATCTCGGTGGCCTGCCCGGGCGACTCAGGTCGAGCCCGCGGCGCAGAGGCGCGGCGGACGCGACCGGGGCGTCAGGGACGCTCTCGAGTTCCTTCGCGGACGGAGAGCGACCCTCGCGGCGTGATCGTGTCGGTGGTCCGAGCGTGGCTGGCTGAGGCCATCCACACGACTGCCCGCATCACGCGGCACCGATGCGGGCCTTCTCGAGAAGGACCGCATCGGAGTTGCGACAAGACCCAACCAGAAGGAGCGACCGATGAATCTCACTCGACAGCGCACCCGACGTTCCGCTCGATGCGTCTTCGGACTCGCCGTTCTCTCCCTCATCGCCGGTCTTCAGATGGCCTCTGCCGCGCCGCCTCTCGGCACGCCCACGACCCGAGCACCGAACGCGTCGGTCGTCGAGCGCTCACAGACCGAGAGCAGGAAGCCCGGCGAACCCAAGGGCACGGTCGGCGAGCACCGCACAGATGCCCCAAAGGTGAAGGCTTCGGGAACGCCGCACGCCAACGGGCCCGCCGACACGGAACGCGCACGGCGCACTCAGGAGATGGCCCGAGCCAAGGCCGAGGCCGGGCGCGAGCGAGCACTCGCCAAGAAGAGCCGCGCGGAAGGGCGAAAGCCCGGCGCCGATGCGCGTTCACTCTCGCCGACGCCGGCCACGTCAGGCGCGTCCGCGGGGACGCCGATTGCGTCGAAGCCAGCAGCGGGTTCGATCAGGACCACGCCGAGCCGCAGCGGCATCGCCCCCAAGGCCAGGGAGCGATCACAGGAGTCGCTTCGCGCCGCGGGAAAGGGCACGCTCTCGAAACCATCGCCGCACGCGCCGAAGGAGGCCGCCCGCAACACCGCCAGGAACACTGCCCAAAGCGCTGCGAAGAGCGCTGGGAAGAGCGCTGGGAAGAGCGCTGGGAAGAGCGCTGGGAAGAGCGCTGCGAAGACCACTGCGAAGGGCACTGCCAAGCCCACCGTCGTCGCCCCGCCGACGGCGAAGGCGGGAAAGGCGTCGCGATCTGGCTCGGCGCCTCCGGCGCAGTCATCGCCTTCCACGCGGGCGGGCAGAGCTGCCGGGCGCTGATCAACGAAGAGCATGGCCAGCAGATGATCCAGTCGGTCGCTGGCAATCGGACTCATCACCACGTGATCGCGATGGGCGATGGTGGTGAAGCGGTACGGATGTCCAGGCTGCGGCAGCGGCCGGGTGTCCATCGCCATGCTGCTCCCCTCTCTCACGCCCCGAAGTACCGGGCCTCGGGGTGATGGACGATGATCGCACTGGTCGACTGCTCGGGATCGATCTGCCAGTTCTCGGTGAGCACGCAGCCGATGCGCTCCGGCTTGATCAGGCGGAAGAGCTTCTCCTGGTCACTCATCTCCGGGCACGCCGGATAGCCGAAGGAGTAGCGGATTCCCCGGTACTTCTGCTGGAAGAGCTCGCGGATCCGGGGGCTGTCGTCGCCGCCGATTCCAAGCTCGGCGCGGGTCCGCTTGTGCCAGAGTTCCGCGAGTGCCTCGGCGGTCTCGACACCCATGCCGTGCATGTAGAGGTACTCGGTGTACTCGTTGCGCTCGAAGAGCTGCTTGGCACGGTGCGACACTTCGATGCCCATGGTCACGCAGGTGAAGGCCACGACATCGCGCTCGCCCGACTCGATCGGTCGGAAGTAGTCGCTGATCGAGAGGCGACTCTGTCCCGCCTGCCGCGGGAACGAGAATCGCTCGACCTCGCGGTCGTGATCCTCGGCGTCGAAGACGACGAGGTCGTTGCCCTCGGCGTTGCAGGGGAAGTAGCCGTACACCACCGCCGGTCGCAGAATCTTCTCCTCGCGACAGGTCTTCTTCAGCCGCTCGAAGATCGGGAGGACCGTCTCCTCGATCAGTCGCTCGTACTCGCTCTCGCTCATCGCCCCGGGCTTGAAGCCCCACTGTCCGCGGAAGAGGGCGTTGGGGTTGATGTAGGGGTAGATGTCCTCGAGATCGAGCTGCTCGACGAGTCGATCGCCCCAGAACGGAGGCGTCGGAACAGGCACGTCGCGAGCGACACGGGAGCGCGTCGCGAGCGCCACATCGCTGGGCGGCTGACTGGCCCGCGACGCGGCGACCTTGGCCTCGACCCCGGCCCGCTTGGTCACGCGGGCGTTGATCTCGGCGTCGAGTACCGCGAGCCGTCCGCCGGCAAGTGCGTCGCAGATGGCCAGGCCCTCGAAGGCGTCACGACCGAAGTAGAGCGGACCGTTGTAGATCCCCCGCAGATGCCCTTCGGCGTAATGGCGGGTCAAGGCGGCGCCGCCGAGCAGGATGGGCATGTGCATGCCGTTGGCGTTGAGCTCGTGCAGGTTCTGCTCCATCACCCCGACGCTCTTGACCAGCAGCCCGCTCATGCCGATTGCGTCGGCATTGTGGCTGCGGAACGCTTCGAGCATGGTGGTCAGCGGCTGCTTGATGCCCAGGTTGACGACCTCGTAGCCGTTGTTGCTCAGGATGATGTCGACGAGGTTCTTGCCGATGTCGTGCACGTCGCCCGAAACGGTCGCGAGGATGACCTTCGCCTTGGCCTTGCCGCTGATTCCGCTCCGCTCCATGTGCGGCTGAAGATGGGCGACGGCCTTCTTCATCACCGCCGCCGACTGGAGCACGAAGGGAAGCTGCATCCGCCCGGAGCCGAAGAGGTCGCCGACGACCTTCATTCCCGCGAGGAGGTGGTCGTTGATGATCGTCAGCGGCGGATGGACCTCGAGGGCGGCATCGAGGGTGGCCTCGAGGGACTTGTGCTCGCCGTCGATGATGTGTCGCTGGAGCCGCTCCTCGAGTGTGAGCGATGCCCCGTCATCGACGCGGGCGACCATGTCATTCAGGTCATCGGGAAAGAGCGAGATGTAGTGAAGCAGCGGATCGAAACTGGCCGGCATCCCCGCGGGACGACTCTCGCCGCGGTGATCGAACACCAGCCAGCGGGCGGCTTCCCAATGCTCCGCCGGAATCCGGTTCTCCGGCATGATCCGACTGGCATGGACGATTGCGGCGCTGAGCCCGCGCTCCCGAGCCTCGTGCAGGAAGAAGGAGTTGAGCACCGTCCGCGCCGCGGGGCGCAGTCCGAAGGAGATGTTCGACAGTCCGAGCAGAATGCCGCAGTTCGGAAATCGCCTGGAGATGGAGCTGATTCCCTCCAGCGTCTCGAGTCCGAGACGACGATCCTCCTCGTTGCCGGTGGCAATCGTGAAGGTCAGCGGATCGAAGAGGAGATCGCGCTCGTCGAGCCCCCACTTGCGGGTGTAGAGATCGTGGATGCGGGCGGCGATCTCGATCTTGCGATCGGCGGTCTTGGCCATGCCGGCCTGCGGATCCTCGTCGATGGTCAGGGCCACGCAGGCCCCGCCGTACCGGTGGAGCAGCGGGCAGATGTCGTCGAGCCGCTTCTCGCCGTCCTCCAGGTTGATCGAGTTCACGATGCAGCGACCGCCGATCCGCTTGAGCCCCGCCTCGATCACCTTGGGGTCGGTCGAGTCGAGCATGATCGGGGCGTTCACCTGCCGCACGAAGCGCGAGGTCACCTCGATCATGTCCGTGACCCCGTCGCGACCGACGAAGTCGACGCAGACATCCAGAAGGTGCGAGCCGTCACGCATCTCCTCGCGGGCCATGCTGACCAGGCCGTCCCAGTCCTCCTCCTCGAGCAGCCTTTTGAATTTCCGCGAACCGTTGGCGTTGGTGCGCTCGGCGACGATCAGGAAGGAGTTGTCCTGCTGGAACTCCACGAAGGAGTACAAGGACGAACAGCCCGGGGCCTGCGGAACGATTGTGCGCGGCGTGCGCGGGCGGGCCAGCACCGCCTCCTCCAGCACGCGGATGTGCTCGGGCGTCGTTCCGCAGCAGCCGCCGACGATGTCGACCCCGTACTCGTCGAGGAAGCGCCGCATGGTCTCGGCAAAGGGCAGCGGCGGCAGCGGGTAGACGGTCTTGCCCGCAATCAGCGCGGGGAGACCGGCGTTGGGAACGACCGAGACGGCCCGGTCCCAGTGCTTCGAGAGATAGGCCACGTGTTCGGCCATCTCGACCGGACCGGTTGCGCAGTTGATGCCCAGCGAGGCGATTGGGAAGGGCTTCAGGGCGTTGACGACGGCGCCGATCTCGCTGCCCAGGAGCATGGTGCCGGTGGTCTCCATCGTCACCGAGACCAGAATCGGCAACGACTCCGGCGAACGTCGGCGGAGCGAGAGGGCGTCGAGCACGGCGTTGATTGCGCACTTGACCTGCAGCAGGTCCTGGCAGGTCTCGATGACGAAGGCATCGGCGCCGCCGTCGATCAGTCCGAGGGCCTGCTCGTGGTACGAGTCGAGCATCGCCTCCCAACTCGTCTGGCCGAGCGTGATCAGCTTCGTGCCGGGCCCCATCGAGCCGATGACGAAGCGCGGCTTGTCGCTGGTCGAGTACTTCTCGCACGCGGCGCGGCCGACTTCGGCGGCGCGCTTGTTGAGCTCGTATGTCCATCCGACCGCCTCTTCGTCGAAGTCGGCGAGCACCAGCTTGTTGGCGCCGAAGGTGTCGGTCTCGATGCAGTCCGCGCCGACGGCGAGGAACGACTCGTGGATCTGCTGGATGACGTCGGGCCGCGACTTCACCAGGATGTCGGTGCAGTTCTCGCGCCCCAGATAATCCTCGTGGGTGCAGTTCGGACAGGCGTGAATCGACGTGCCCATGGCCCCATCGAAGACGAGGACGCGCTTGGCGAGGTGTGAAAGGAAGAGGCTCTTTCCCGGGGCAATCTCGGTCATGGGCGGAGTATACGGCCGGCCCGACCGCCTTTCACCCGTTCATCCGGATGGACGGATGAACGCGGGGAGGCCTGCTCAGCCGCCGACCGCCGGAGGTGACGACTCGAGGGTCGCGGCTGGGCCGCGCCGCTCCGCCGTCGAGTGCCATTCGTCCCCGAGGTTCCAGCCGCCGCCCAAGGCTCGGTAAAGCCGGACGTAGGCGAGGAACTGCTCGGTGCGGGAGGTCGAGAGCCCCGCCTCCGCGGGGAAGAGCTGCTGCTGGCTGTCGAGGATTTCGAAGTAGCTGGCCCGCCCCGCGTCATATCGCTCGCGGGAGAGTTCGACGGCCGATGAGAGTGCGGTGACTTCCAGCCCGAACCAATCCTCGATCTCAATCAGCGTGCTGCGATCGACGAGCGTGTCGGCGACCTCGCCCAGGGAGATCAGCACCGAGCGCTCGTAGCGCGTGGCCGACTCCTCGAATGCGGCCTTGGCCTGATTGAGCTGGGCGGTGAGTCGTCCACCCTGGAAGATCGGTCCGCTGAGACCCGCCGCAACCGACCATGCATTGGTCGCCCCGGACGTGAACGCGTCCAGTTCGGGAGTGACCTTGCCCAGCGCCGCGGTCAGTCCGAGGCGCGGGAAGAAGTCGGCTTCGGCCACCCCGATACGGGCGCTGGCGGCGCGCAGCTCCGCTTCGACGGCGCGGATGTCCGGACGCCGCTCGAGAAGCTCGGAGGGAATGCCAACCGGCACTTCAGGAGGACGGACGCGCGGGGCCGTGCTGCGCTCAAGCGCATGCGGCGCCTCGCCGAGCAGCAGGCAGATGGCATTCTCGAGCTGTGCGATGCGCCTTTCGAAATCGGGAATCGACGCCGACGCGGTGGCCCTCAGGGCCTTGGCCCGGAGCACCGGCAGATCGGAGGAGATGCCGCCCTCGGCCCGGTCGTGGAAGAGCTGCTCGCTCTCGGCGAACGACTTGGCGCTGCGCCTGGCAATCGCAATCTGATCATCGAAGCCGACGAGCTGGAAGTACGCGGCCGCGACCTCGCTCACCAGTGAGAGGGTGATGCCACGACGAGCCTCCTCCACCGCGAGGATTTCGGCCAATGCCGCTTCGTCGGCGCGCTGGACGCGCCCCCAGAGATCGATCTCCCAGAAGACGTTCAGATCGACCATCGCCTTCGACTCGGTGTTGCCGCCATCCGGGGAGAGACCGCCGAGGAACTCGTTGCGCCCGCGGCTCACGCCGCCTCCGTAACCGACCTGCGGATAGAGCGGCGAGCGCACCTGCTCGCGCACGAATCGCACCTGCTCCAGACGAAGCGTGGCGATCCGCAGGTCGAGGTTGCTGCTCAAGGCCTGATCGATCAGGGCGGTCAGCTTGGGATCGTCGAAGACCTCCCACCATGGTCGATCGGCGACCGAGGCCGCCTCGCCGACGGCGCCGGCGTCTCGGAATGACTCCGGAGTCGCACTCGATGGGCGGGCGTACTCCGGCCCGACCTTGCACGCTCCAAGGACGAGAAGGAGAGCCGTTCCGCCAATCAGGTTGGCGCGGCACTTCCGGGCACCGCGCTTCTGGGCGCGGTCCAGCGCGGCATTGCGCGGCATCAGTGGCCTCCCTTAGCGGGAGTCGCAGTCGCGTCGGCGGCGTGCAGGCCTGTCGTCCCCTCGGTTGGATCGGTGGGTGTGGCCGCGATCGGGCGGCGTCCGATCAACCGCTCGATGAGGACGTAGAGCGCAGGGATCAGGAAGATCGCCAGCACCGTGGCCGCGAGCATCCCGCCGATCACCGTCGTCCCGAGGATCTGCCGCGAGACTGCACCGGCACCGGTGGCCAGCCAGAGCGGGACGCAACCGAGGATGAAGGCGAAGGCCGTCATCAGAATCGGCCGAAGTCGCAGTCGCGCGGCCTCGAGGGCCGCATCCATCGGGCTCTTGCCGCGCTCCCGTTCCATCTCGGCGAACTCGACGATGAGGATCGCGTTCTTCGCGGCCAGACCGATCAGCATGATCAGCATGATCAGCATGATCAGCCCGATCTGGTGGTGTCGAGCGGAATCTCGTACCTTATTCCCGTGGGGAAGCGCTTCTCCCAGTCGGTCATCAGCGCCCGCACGCCCGCCGCGGTCTCGAGGGCGTTGGAGCCCGGCGTCTGATAGATGGCGACGACCGCGCCGGGATTGCTGTCGGCGCGACCGATCAGGTTGCAGTACTGGGCGCCGAGAATGATGTCGGCGACATCACGAAGGCGCACCATCGATCCATCCGGCTCGGCGCGGACCACGATGTCGCCGAACTCCTCTTCGGTGACCAGCCGGCCCTGGGCTCGGACGGTGTAGGTGAACTCCTGCCCTGCGGGAACCGGCTCGCCACCGATGGTTCCGGCGGGGTTCACGGTGTTCTGGGCGTTGATGGCCGCGAGGACTTCGGAGACGGTCAGGTTCAGCTTCAAGAGCGTGTCCGGACGGACCCACATGCGCATGGCGTACTTGCCGGCGCCGAAGACGGTGATCTGACTCACGCCGGGCACGCGCAGCAGCGGATTGTTCAGATTGACGTGGGCGTAGTTGGCAAGAAAGATCGAGTCGCGGCTCTGGTCCGGCGAGGAGAGTGTGACCAGCATCAGGGGCGATGCGGTCGAGGGAAGCACGGTGACTCCGAAGGCCCGGACCGCTTCCGGAAGCTGACTGTCGGCCTGATTCGCCCGCATCTGGGTCAGGATCTGGGCCGTGTTCACGTCGGTGCCGAGCAGGAAGTTCACCTTGACGGTGCTTCGGCCGTTGTTCTCGTTGGTCGAGTAGATGTAGCCGAGATTGGGAATGCCGCTGATCTGCTGCTCAATCGGCGCCGCGACCGACTGCTCGACGGTGATGCTGTCGGCGCCGACGTAGGTCCCCTGAATCTGGATCTCCGCCGGAACGATGTCGGGGAACTGGGCCACGGGCAGCCGCAGCGCCGAGACCACACCCGCGATCACGGTGATGATCGCGATCACCATCGCGAGGATCGGACGGTCGATGAAGAATCGGCTCATCGAGACTCTGACCCCGCTTCGCCGCGCTGCGATTGCTTCTGCGGCTTCGCATCACGTGTCGGGGTTCGGGCGCTCCGCGTGGTCACCGGAGCTTTCGGCGCCACCGGCTTCACCCTGGTCCCCTGCCGCATCTTCTGGACTCCCTCGACGACGATGAGCTCTCCCGGCTCGAGGCCCTCGATGATGACCCAGTCGCTCCCGATGCGCTCGCCGGTCTTCACCTGGCGGATCTCGGCGGTGTCGTCGTCGGCGATCACCACGACTTCGCTCGATCCCTGCACGTCGCGGACGGCCCGCTGGGGGATGACCGTCGCCCCCTTGCGCTCCAGCATGACCGTGCGGATCCGGGCGAACTGCCCGGGACGGAGCACGTTGCCGGGATTGGGAAACTGCACCGCGAAACGGATCGAGCCGGTTCCCGCGGCGACCTCCCGATCCATATAAAGGAAGCGGCCCTTGTGCGGGAACTCGGTTCCGTCCGCAAGGAGCAGCTCCATCCGCTCCGGCCGCTCCTCGAAGGGGACAAGCTCGCTCTTGCTCAACTGCTCGCGACCGGCGAGGTACTCCCGTTCGGTCGCGTGGAAGTAGACCCGCAGCGGATCGACGGTGGAGACCACCGTGAGCGGCCCGCTCGCCGGTCCGACGAGTTCGCCGAGCTGCGCGGTGGCCTTGCCGGCGATGCCGTCGATGGGCGAGTGCACCTTGGTGAACTCCAGACTCAACCTGGCCTGATCGACGTCGGCCTCGGCGGCCTGGATCAGCGCGAGATTGGCCTCGTTTGCCGAGACGGCATCGTCGAGTTCCTGCTGACTCACCGCCCGCTTCGCCGCCAGCGGTGTAAGCCGCGACACATCGGTTGCGGTCTTCGATTGATCGGCCTTGGCCTTGGCCAGCCGGGCGACCCGATCGGCAAGCGTTGCCTCGAAGGGACGCGGGTCGATCTCGAAGAGGAGGTCGCCCTTCCTGACCAAGCTTCCTTCCGCGTACCGCTGGGCGTCGAGGTGACCGCTCACCCGGGCCCGGATTTCCGCGCTCACCGAGCCGTCGACGATCGCCACCCACTCGCCCTTGACGGCCACATCCCGAGCCTCGGCAGGGATCGCGACGACCTCGATCGGTGGCGGCTCGGCGGCGGCCTTCCCTGCTGCGCCCCCCTCGCCACCCTTGCCACCCTTGCCACCCTTGAACAGAGACTCGATCCGATCACACGCGGGCACGGTCAGGAGCACCAGTGGTACCGCCACACACGATGCCAGGCACGTGACGACGCGGTTTGCAGGGAATCGCACGCGGGTTCTATATCAAAGGGCTTGGGCGATCGTCAATGTCGGTCGGGAACGTGAGTTGGGTTCGACCCCGGGGTCGCCTGCGCGCGCCTCGCCGCAACCCGCCTTGGATCCGCCCTCAACCCTCGGTCTCCGCATGGCCGATAGAGACTCGTTCGACGTTCGTCGCGCGGTCGGGTCAGCCGGAGTGATCGCCGATGTGACAGGTTCCCCTTCACGCTCGTCGCGTTCTCGGTGACTCCTCCCTTGACTGCCACTTGATTGCCACTTGACTAACACTTGACTGCCACTTGACTAACACTTGACTGCCACTTGACTGCCACTTGACGGCCACCTGACGGCCACCTGACGGCCACCTGACGGCCACCTGACGGCCACTTGACGGATGGAGCTCGCGTGCCTGAGGGATCAACCAGTCTGCCGCTTGGCGTGGGCCTCCTGATCCTGGCGATCGGGGTCATCGGCCTTCTGCTGGTCTTCTCCGGTCATCGGCTGCTCCCGGCTCTCTGCGGACTCGCCGGCCTGGCTGTCGGGACGATTCTCGGCTGGGCCATCGGCGAGGTCTTTCTCGCGGCAGTCCCGACCTGGGTCCCGGGGTTGATCGGCGGTGCAGTCGGTGTGATCCTCGGCGCCCTGTGCTCCCGGCTGGCCGCGGCGTCGGGGCTCGCCGCGGTGCTCGCTCTGGTCGGCTGGCTCTCGGTGGCAAGTGCGGATCGGCACGGGTGGCTCTCCTTCGAGCCTGCCCGAGTCGACGCCTCGCTTCGACAGACCAAGGCTCCACCGCCGCGGGCGGGGCATGATGATGCGGGCGCGGATCTCACCACAAAGGTCGCGGCCAGGGCAACCAGCGGACTGGTGGCCTCGGTGGGCGGCAGCGTCCGTCAGCGCCTCGGGGCGCTCTCGCAGCCTCTCTACACCCCCGCCGTCGATCATCACCTCGGGGTGCTGCGCGATCTTGTGGCCGAGGGCATCGCCTTCCTCGGCCACCAGTGGACACGCTCGCCAGTTCCGGTGCGCACGCTCATGCTGGCGTGTGCCGCCGCCTGCGGGTTCCTCGGCCTGTGCATCGGGATCCTCGCGTCCCGCTGGACCGCGGCGACGATCACGGCCCTCGGTGGAAGCGTGCTGGTGGTGCTCTGCGCCGCCGCGGCGATCCAGCAGTTCGCGGGAACTCCGGAGTCGACTCTCGGCTCGCGCTTCGCCTGGATGATCGCCTGGGGAATCCTCGCCCTTGCCGGCCTCTGCGTGCAGTGGTTCTCCCCGGAGCGCAAAACCACCTGATTGCGCCGCCCGAGTTGCCGGCGTGCCGAGCGTTCCGCGGCCTCGCCGTCCCTTGGACTGTCGGGCTTCCAGCTCGGCCCTTGGACCGCTGAGCTCCACCGCGCCCCCGGGAACGTCGAGCCCCAGCTTCGGCGCCCCCTCGGAACGTCGAGCCCCAACTCGACGTCCGGCGACGCCAGTCGTCGCGAACACCGACCATTGGATCGTCTCCGAGAAGAGCCGAAGTGACACGGAGGTCACCGAGCACACGGAGATCGAGTTGACCTGCCCCCCGCAAACCGGTCCAGTCGTTATGAGAGTCCCGATGAGCCCCGGTCGGGCCATGGAGACTCTCGATGATGAAGCGGACACGGCACATTGCAGAACAGATCATTGAGAAGGTGCGTGAGACAGACGCGATGCTGGCCAGCGGGAAGACTCTTGCCCAGGTGGTCCAACACCTCGGTGTCAGCGAGCAAAACTACTACCGCTGGCGGAACCAGTATGGCGGCATGAAGTCGGAGGAAGCGAAGCGTCTCAAGGAACTGGAGATCGAGAACGCCCGTCTGAAGCGGCTCATTGCCAACCAGGCAATCGACATCTCGATCCTCACGGAGGCGAGTGATTACCCAGGAAAACAGCAAGCCCCTCACGGCGGAGGACGGTCGTGATGCACGCGCAGGGGCAACTCGACGTCCCGCAACGGAGAGCGTGTCGCGTGCCCGGTCAGCACCGGTCGACGCAGCGGTACGCGCCGCACGTCGCCGACGACGAAGCGCGTCTCGTCAAGCGCATGCAGGAACTCGTGCGCCTGCATCCACGGCGCGGCTATCGCTTGATCTGGGGCACGCTTCGGCTCGAGGGCTGGCGTGTGAACAGGAAGCGCGTCTACCGGCTGTGGCGGCGCGAGGGCCTTCGCGTGCCTCGGAAACAGCATGGAAGGCAGCGTCTGGCGGCCAGTGCCAACGGGATGATGCGTGAGTCGGCGCGTCGCATGAATGATGTCTGGTGCTGGGACTTCGTGCACGGCCGCGACGAGCGCGGGCGTCCGCTGAGATGGCTGACGCTCGTCGACGAGTTCACGCGCGAGTGCGTTGCGCTGGAGGTGGCTGGATCGATGACATCTGACGACGCGATCGACGTGCTGGTCGAAGCGTTCAAGGAGCGCGGCGCGCCGAGGCACATCCGGAGCGACCACGGACCGGAGTTCTTCGCGAAGGCGATCCGCGCATTCCTGAGTGCGACGGGAGTGAAGACGCTGTACATCGAACCTGGGAGCCCGTGGCAGAGCGGCTTCTCGGAGAGCTTCACCGGCCGCGTGCGCGACGAGCTCCTGAACGCCGAGATCTTCAAGGATGTGCGCGACGCGAAGGCGCTGGACGCGGCGTGGCGACACGACTACGATCGCCATCGGCCGCACAGCTCACTGGGACACTTGCCACCAGCCAGATTAACGGCGACGCTGTCCACTCCTGCGCTCGCGGCTGCGCCCCTCGCTTCGAAGCGGCCGGAGTCGGATCAAGCGAATGTGACTGAACCACTGACTCTCATAGCGCCTGGTACATATAGGATGGGGGCAGGTCATGACGACGTCGTCCCATTTTTGCAGACGGGTGACGGGCGTCATCAATGGCCGCACGTGCTGCCTGTGGCCGTAAGTGATCGTCCACGCAACGCATGGATGCGGATGTGTGGCCGAAATAGAGGAACTATTCGCAGTTGTTTCAGCGCGCTGAATGATGACAGTTGATCCTTACACATAGAGGTGCGCTGCCGGGCGGCCTCTTTCCCCCCTTCCGTTGGAACAGGATGCTCCGCTGAGAAGGCCTGTATCCCTCACTCCGCATCTTTTAGAAGGAAACTCCCATGACCGCAACCCGTGAAGAAACCGTCCGCAGCTACCTCGGTGACCTGATCTCTGTCTTGGAGCATGTGTCGCAGGCGGTCGCCAAACAGGCCAGCGATGACGACTTCCGGCGGATTGCTCATGCCGGGCGCGTGATCGACAAGCTCCACTCGGTCCTCATCCGCCAGCGCGGCGACCTTGAGGCGCACGTCAAGGCCATGGGCGGGACCAGCGGGGGCGGGGTGCTGAAGGACATGCTGGGCACTGTGACCGGGGCATTGGCTGGTCTCTACGGCAAGATGCGCGGCGAGACGGCCGCCCGCATGCTGCGCGACGACTACACGGCGCTGAGCTTTGTCACCGCCTGCACCACCATGCTCCATACCACCGCGCTGGCCCTCGACGACTCGGCCACCGCAGCGCTGACATTCCGCCACATACAGGAATACCCGCCCCTCATTATGGCCCTGAGCGAGCTCCTTCCCCACGCCGTGGTCGCCGATCTGGCCGCGGACAAGGTACCAGTGGTCAACGCCGCCGCCGCCGAAGAGGCGATCCAGAACCTCAACGATTCATGGCGCGGAGCTTCCGCAGCCAACCCGGCGTGAGGGAAGGGCATTGAAGCGGGGCACTCATCGCGCTTGAACTCGACCAGCCGGTAGCGGCGTGTGGGCGTGCGCTACTTGCTCGACCTGCCATCCACGCTCCACGCCCCGCCGTCACGCCAGAGCACATAGAGCGACGCGGCGAGCACGGCGATGGGGAGCACGATTGGCGGCTCATCGGGCCAGTCGGCGGTCAGGTGCGCGTACAGCACGACGGCCATCGACCCGCACGCGATCGCGGCACCGACGCGAGCGAACGCGCCGCTCAGCAGCATCAGCCCCGCCAGCACGCCAAGCACGGGCGCGAGGATCGCGTTGACATCCGGCATCGGGCTCTTCGCGGCTTCGAGGATCGCCGTCATCGGGGCCGCGCCAACAAGGTGCATCACGCTGATCCCCGCCAGCGGAAGGCCCGCGATGAGGCGGGCAATCAGGACATGCTTCAAGGGCCGCGTGCGGCGGATGGACCCAAGGGCGATGGACATGCGGGGACTGCTTGCACGCGGGAATGCGGCGAACACACGTACGCACGTCCATGCGCGCGGGCTCGCCTACGCCGCCACCGTCGCCGTCGCAATCTCCGACCACGGCCCCTTCTGCCCGCGTGTGTTGATCCAGCGGGCCACGCGGGCCATGCGGGCCATGCGGGCCATGCGGGCCATGTAGACGGCGGTCTTGCCGCCTTCGCCGGGCTTGAACTCGGCGCGGAAGGTCGGCTTGGTCGGCTTGGTCAGGAAGACCAGCGCGGCGGGATTCGTGGGCGCGGGTTTGTCGGCATCCACGAGTTTCACCCACACCTCGGCCCCGAGCACGCCCGCGGGCCGCGCGCGGCGGGTCGGTGTGGACTCATCCACCAGACGGAGCGTGTGCGTGAGCCGGGCGTTGCCGTCTACGTCATCATCAGGCCCGAGGTCGGCGTGGGCGGGGCCGCCTCGAACCTGCTCCCCGCCAAGCTCGCCGCCTGCCCTCTCCTTACCGAATTGACTCTCTCTCTTGCTGGATACCACCATGAACAGCACACTCGCCGTCTGCTCCATCGTGGTCGGCACAGACTTCACGCCCTGCTCGGCGGTCGCGCTCGGGCAGGCGATCCGCATCGGAGCTTGGTCGAAGGCCAAGGTCCACGTCGTCCACGTCATCGACACGATCGTGGTCATCGAGCTCGAAACCACCCTCTCACCCACGCAGCAGGGCATCCGCGACAGCCTCGTCAAGGACGCCGAGAAGGCGTGGGCAGACTTTGCCAAGGACATTCCCGGCGCGGCGGGGCTGGCGATCGAAGTCTCCATCAACAACCGCATCGTGGGCATCCTGCGGCGTGCCCGCGAGGATGAGGCCGACCTGATCGTGATGGGCGCGTTCGGGAATTGCGCGCCGGATGTGGGCATGGGCACCGTCGCCACCGCCTGCGTGCGCAAGAGCATGACCGATGTGCTGCTGGTGCGGGACACACTGTCCCAGAAGGGGAGCGCCCCGTTCAAGACCATCGTGGCGGCGGTGGACTTTTCGCCGACTTCACTGCGGGCGGTCGAGCGCGCGGCGCTGTTCGCGGCCAAGGACGGAGCGGAGTTGCACCTGCTGCACGCCTTTGCGGCCCCGTGGCACCAGTTGCACTACCGCGCGCCCACGCCGCTGACTCTGACGCACGAGCAGAAGCAGTACCGCGACGGGCTGGAGCGCCGGCTCGCCGAGTTCTGCCGCCCGGCGCTGGAGCCGTATGGGACGCTGCGCACGAAGATGGCGGTCTATGACTACAGCGGCCACCGCTCCGGCATCGTCGAGTACGCGGGCAAGGTGCAGGCCGACCTGATCGTGCTGGGCACGCGAGGCCGCACCAACCTCCGCGACCTCCTGCTGGGCAGCACGGCGGAGAAGGCGCTGGAGGAGTCGAAGTGCTCGATCCTGGCCGTCAAGCCCGAGGGGTTCGAGCACCCGCTGGCCGTGGACGAATCGCCCGCAGCGGCACCGAAGAAGTGGATGGCCTGATCCCGACACCCGAGCAAGGAACCAATTATGGACCGCCTCAAGACCATCCTCGTAGCCGTCGACTTCTCGCTGTGTTCCTCCGACGCGTTCCGCCAAGCCGCGCGCCTCGCCGCGTGGAACAACGCCAAGCTGAACGCGCTGCATGTGGTGAACGCCCCATCAACGCCGCTTGGACGGCAGGCGTTCACTCCCTTCGACATTCCCACAGAAGACACCCTCGTGCACGACGCGTACAGGCGTTGGGAGGACTTCGCCCCCGGCTGTGAAGGCAAGACGGCCGTGAAGTTCACCGTCGCCGTCGGCAGTCCGCGTGAGGAGATACTTCGTGCGATCGAGTCCATCAAGCCCGACCTCTTGGTCATGGGGACCAACAGCGTGCTCGACCGCAATCGCGGCATCGGCACAACCGCCGCCGCTTGCGTGCGGAAGGCCGAGGCCAAGGTGCTCCTGGTCCGGGAGGAGCAGACGCGCCCGTTCACCAGCGTCGCCGCATGCATCGACTTCTCCGCGACCTCGCGGCTGGCGCTGGAGCAGGCGATCCACGTCGCGGCCCAGGACGAGGCCGCGTTGCATGTCATGCATGTGTACGATGACCCGTGGCACGGCATGCCTCGCTCGGACATCGTGGAGGCGAACATGCCCGATTTTAACACCAAGATGAAAGAGGCGGTCGCGCAGCGCCTCCGGGAGTTCTGCCAGCCGCTGGAACACGAGATGAACGCTCTCGAGGCGCACTTCCACGGCATCCAGCACGACGATCACTGGGAAGGCTACGGCGCAGGGCTCGTCGGTTTCATCGGCAGGCAGGGCATTGACCTCGCGGTGTTGGGCGTGCGTTCAACCTGGAGCGTCCGCGATCTTCTGTGGGGTTCAACTGCCGAGCGGGTCTGCCGGGACGCGGGGTGCTCCATCCTAACCGTACGACCTGTGCCGTAGGGCTGACGTCTGGCTACGGACCTAGCCGCCGCCAATGTTCTGTAATCGGAGCCCACAATTAAGATCGCCGTCTATTCCAGCAAGCCCTATGAGAAGCCGTTCCTGGACGCGGCCAACACCGCGCGATCCAGCGCGCCGGTTTCTCACCGGCACGAACTGGCGTACTTTGACTCACAACTCTCGTTGGCCACTGTTGACCTCGCCAAGGGCTGCCCCGCCGTCTCGATCTTCGTGGGCGACGACGCCTCCGCACCGGTGCTCAAAGCGCTCCACGCGGGCGGCACGCGGGTGCTGGCCCTGCGCTCGGCGGGCTTCAACCACGTGGACATCGCCGAGGCGGATCGCCTTGGGCTGGCGGTGCTGCGCGTCCCCGCGTACTCGCCGCACGCCGTCGCTGAGCACGCCGTTGGCCTCATGCTCACGCTCAACCGCAAGTTCCACCGGGCCTTCAACCGCGTCCGCGAGCAGAACTTCGCGCTTGGGGGCCTCATGGGCTTCGACATGCACGGAAAGACGGCGGGCGTGATCGGCACCGGCAAGATCGGCGAGGTCGTCTGCAAGATCCTCACGGGCTTCGGCTGCCGCGTGCTGGCCAGCGACCCGGTGAAGAACCCCGTGTGCGAGTCGATGGGCGTGGAGTACGTCCCACTCGCCGATCTGTATGCAAAGTCCCACATCATCACGCTGCACTGCCCGCTCAACCCAGCGACCAAGCACCTGGTGAGCGCCGCCGCGCTGGCGGCGATGAAGCCCGATGTGATGCTGATCAACACCAGCCGCGGCGCGGTCATCGACACGCGGGCGCTGATCGCGGCCCTCAAGCAAGGTCGCGTCGGCTCGGTGGGCCTGGACGTGTACGAGGAAGAGGGCGACCTGTTCTTCAAGGACCTCTCCGCCGAGGTGGTGCAGGATGACGTCTTCGTGCGGCTCATGTCCTTCCCGAGCGTGCTCATCACCGCCCACCAGGGGTTCTTCACCCGCGAGGCGTGCACGGCCATCGCGCAGACCACCATCACCAACGTGAGCGACTTCGAGCGCGGCACGCCCAGCGCCGCCAACCTGGTCACCATTCGCCACATCGCGCCGGCCGCGGCGAGATGCTAGCGGTCGACACCCCGGAGAGCGTGCCGCTGCAGCGCCACCGTCGCCGTCGCAATCTCCGACCACGGCCCATCTTCGCCCTGCGTGTTGACCCAGCGTGTCATGTAGACGGCCGCTTTGCCGCCGTCGCCGGGCTTGAACTTGGCGCGGAAGGTCGGCCTTGTCGTCATGGTCAGGAAGACCAGCGCGGCGGGGTTGCCCAGCGAAGCGATGATGGGTTAGTCCGCGGGCTGATCTGCATCCACGAGCTTCACCCACACCTCGGCCCCGAGCACGCCCGCGGGCCGGGCGCCGTGGGTCAGCGGGCGCACGACACCCTAAACTGTGCCGATGACGAACACCAACAACAGCAAACGTGCTCCTGTGCCGCCGGCCGTGCGGCGGCTGTGGTGGTGGTTTGCCGGCCCCACCGTGGCAGTGGTCTTTGGCGCAATCGCGAACCAGATCCCCGCGGTGCGCAACGCAACGGTCACACCCAACCCCTGGATCACTCTGGGCATTCCCGCGATCATCCTCGCGCCCAGTTTCTTGATGATCCTCCCGGTATGGTGGGGGATGCGCCGGATCAAGCGGGCCGTCGCGGGCACTTCGGGCCGCGCGTGCACGAATTGTGTACACGACTTGAGTGGCCTCGGCGACACGGGCATGTGTCCCGAGTGCGGGCGAGCCTTTGACATCGCAGCCGATCAACGATCATGGGTTCGCGTGAAGGTACTCAAGTAAAGGGCGGCCTTTGAGTCCGCCTACGCCGCCACCGTCGCCATCGCAATCTCCGACCACGGCCCCTTCTCGCCCTGCGTGTTGACCCAGCGGGTCATGTAGACGGCGGTTTTGCCGCCGTCGCCTGATCGGAAGTCGGCCCGGATGCTGGGCTTCATGGCCATCGTGAGAAAGGCCAGCGCGCTCGGGTCGGTCGGCGCGAGCTGGCCCGCATCGATCAGCGTGAGCCAGACTTCCGCGCCCAGCACGCCCTTGGGCCGGGCGCGTCGCGTCAGCGTGGACTCGTCCACCAAGCGCAGGTTATGCGTCAGCCGCTGCCCGCTCTCGACCAGCGTGAGCGGGCGCGTGGTCGGCGCGGGGACTGGCGAAGGCGAAGTATCCCGCACCGTGCTTCCGACGATGGCGCGGGCGTGACGACGTCGTCCCATTTTTGCACGTGGGTGACGGGCGTCGTCAATCGCCGCATGTACTACCTATGGCTTCAATGGATCGTCCACGCAACGCGTAGATGCGGCTGGATGGAGGAGATAGAGGAACTATCTGCAGATGTTTCAGCGCGCTGAATGGCTACAGTCAATTGTCGCACTTAGGGGTGCGCTGTGGGCAGCCCTTTTCCCCCATGCCGTTGGAACAGGATGCTCCGCTCAGAAGGCCTGTACCCCTCACTCCGCATCTTTTAGAAGGAAACTCCCATGACCGCAACCCGTGAAGAGACCGTCCGCAGCTACCTCGGTGACCTGATCTCTGTCTTGGACCATGTGTCGCAGGCGGTCGCCAAGCAGGCCGGCAATGACGACATCCGGCGGATTGCTCATGCCGGGCGCGTGATCGACAACCTCCACTCGGTCCTCATTCGCCAGCACGCCGACCTTGAGGCGCACGTCAAGGCCATGGGCGGGACTAGCGGGGGCGGGGTGCTGAAGGACATGTTGGGCACTGTGACCGGGGCATTGGCCGGTCTCTACGGCAAGATGCGCGGCGAGACAGCCGCCCGCATGCTGCGCGACGACTACACGGCGGTGAGCTTCGTCACCGCCTGCACCACCATGCTCCATACCACCGCGCTGGCACTCGACGACTCGGCCACCGCAGCGCTGACACTCCGCCACATCCAGGAATACCCGCCCCTCATTATGGCCCTGAGCGAGCTTCTCCCCCACGCCGTGGTCGCTGATCTGGCCGCCGACAAGGTACCAATTGTCAACCCATCTGCCGCCGAGGAGGCGATCCGGAACCTTAGCGATTCATGGCACGGGGCCTCGTCGGCTATCCCGACGTGAGGGACGGGCGGTGAAACGGGCCATCATGGCGGTTGAACTCGAGCACTCGGTAGCGTCGTGTCGGTCCGCGTTACTTGTCCAACCTCCCATCCACGCCCCAAACCACGCACATCACCCTCATCGTCGAGCAGGAGAAGGAACTCGGCGAGATCAAGATGCAGTCTCTGTTGAACCAAGCCACGCCGGAGCGCAAGGACGAGCAGGCCGCGATCACGCTCGCCAACGACTCGCCCTTCGGTCTGGGCGGCTCGGTCTTCACGGCCAACATCGAACGCGGCAAGCGCATCGCCGATCAGATCGACACGGGCATGGTGTTCATCAATCATCCGACCTGGACCGCGCCGGAACTTCCGTTCGGCTGCGTGAAGCGTTCGGGCTATGGGCGCGAACTCTCCGGGCTGGGCGTCGAAGAGTTTGTGAACAAGAAACTCATCCGCGTGAGCGGGCTCAACGACCCGTTCTAGGAAGGACGAGTGGTATCCCGCTGACTTGTAGGCCATGTGTATCGACCGACTTTGGTCCCATCGAATGAGGTGCCCTGGTGAATGGTTTTGTGCAAGACATCGAAAGCGTCACTCTGAAGAACGAAGCGTTCCGCCACGTTCTTTACACGGCGAAGAACTGCCAGCTCGTCGTCATGGCGCTCAAGCCCAAAGAAGAGATTGGCGCGGAAGTTCACCACCTCGACCAGTTCTTCCGAGTGGAGGAAGGAACCGAGGAGGCGGTCTTGGATGGTGTCAGCACGCAAATCCGAGCGGGCTTCGCGGTGCTCGTCCCGGCTGGGGCGAATCACAACATCATGAACACGGGCACTGGCCCACTAAAACTCTATACGGTCTATGCGCCGCCGAATCATCGCGACGGCGTCGTACATTCCACGCGTGCGCAAGCGGAGGCAGACGACGAGCACTTCGACGGCGCAACGACGGAAACGTGATGAGCGAACTCACGCAGCAAAGGGTTCACCCATGCCCAAGACCATGAAGGCCGCGTTCGTCACCGAGTTCGGCAAGCCCCTGACCATCGGCGAGTTGCCCGTGCCCGAGCCCACCGATGGGCAGGTGCTCATCAGGATCGAGGCCTGCGGCGTCTGCCACACCGATGTCCACGCCGCCGATGGCGACTGGCCGGGCCGGCCCAAGCCTCCCTTCACCCCCGGGCACGAGGGGATCGGGCGCGTGGTGGCGATGGGCAAGGGCGTCAAGCAGATCAAGGAGGGGGACATGGTCGGCGTGCCGTGGCTCTTTGAGGCCTGCGGCCTGTGCGACTACTGCCTCACCAGCCGCGAGACCATGTGCCATTCGGCCCTCTATGGGGGGTACACCGCCAACGGCGGTTTCGCCGAGTACTGCGTCGCCCCCGCGGCGTATGTCGCCCGCATCCCCGAGGGTCTGGACGCCGTTGCGGCGGGGCCGATCATCTGTGCTGGAGTCACGACTTATAAGGGGATCAAGGTCGCCGACTGCAAGCCGGGTGACTGGTTCGTCGTCAGTGGTGTCGGGGGCTTGGGGCACTTGGCGGTGCAGTACGCCAAGGCGATGGGGTTGCGTGTGGCGGCGGTCGATGTGGCCGAGGACAAACTCGCACTCGCCAAGACGCTCGGAGCGAGTCTCACGTTCAACGCGCAGACGGTGGACGCGGTGAAAGCGGTGCAGGAGGCCACCGGGGGTGCGCACGGCGTGCTCATCACCGCCGTCTCCAAGGCGGCCTTCGCCCTGGGCACCGGGATGCTCCGCCGCGGCGGGACGTGCGTGCTTACCGGCCTGCCTCCGGGGGACTTCCCGCTCTCGATCTTCGATGTGGTTTTTCGTTGTCTGACCGTGCGCGGGTCGCTGGTTGGCACCCGGTCGGACATGCGGGAGGCGTTGGCGTTCGCCGCCGAGGGGAAGGTGAAAGCGAGCATCGAAACGACCACGTTGGATGATGTGAACAACGTGCTGGAGCGACTGCGCAACGGCAAGGTGGCCGGGCGAGTGGTGTTGAAGATGATGTAGGGCGCAGCGACCATGTTGCGTTGGCGGATGTGAAGAATCGGATTGGTCAACTTTTTGGAGGACATGGAATGGACAAGAAGTACGAAGTCAAGGCGGGCATCGGGCAGAGCGGGAGTGTCATCTCGGTGCGGGCCCCAGACGCGAAGGAAGTATGTGTCGCGGGCGCGTTCAACGACTGGAACCCCAAGTCGCACGTGATGAAGGCCGCCCAAGGCGGCGAGTGGACCCGCACGCTCGACCTCGCTCCGGGCCGGCACGAGTACAAGTTCGTCATCGACGGGCAGTGGTGCTGCGAGCCGGGCGGGGATGAGCCTTGCCACGACCGCCCCGGGTGCGTGGCCAACCAGCACGGCACGATGAACCGCATGATCGAGATCAAGGACGCGAGCGAGCCAACTGTCCGAGTTGATTCGTCCACAATGATTCACGCGAATGCCTGAGTGCGGGCCGCTCATGGGTCGTGTGATCCGCCTGAGCAAAGGAGTATGACCGCTGACATGCTCGGTTCACTCAACCGCGGGTCTCCTCCTGCTCGTCGCCATTGCTGGTTGCGCGACGGTGAGCCCCGACAAACGCTTCCCCGATGTGCAGCGAGAGGTCGATGCGCGCTCGGGCCAGCGGGTTTTGTGGCGGCAGGATCGGCCCGAGGATCGGCTGGCTGACGACGCCGTGGCGGCGCTCCTCGCACGCCCGCTCAGCACCGACGATGCGGTGCAGGTCGCATTGTTCAGGAACACCGGCCTGCAGGCGACCTTTGAGGATTTGGGCATCGCGCAGGCCGATGTGGTGCAGGCGGGCCAACTGCGGAACCCGGACATCGCCGGCTTCCTCCGCGTTCCCGACTCACCGCCCAGCGGGCTCAACTGGAACATCGGTGTGGACATCTGGCTGCTCGACGGCTTCCTGGTACCCATCCGCGAGAAGCTCGCCGGGGCCGCGGAGGACCAAGCGATCTGGCGGGTCACGGAGCAGGTGCTGCGGTTGGCCGCCGAGACCCGTGCGGCGTACTTCGCGCAGCAGGCCGATGCCAAGGCCGCCACAGCGCAGGAAGAACTGGCCGAACTCTTGCGGCTTGCGTCGGACCTGTCTCATGATCAAGCCGGCGCTGGCAACGTAGACGACTTGCGACTAGCCGCGGACATAGCCGCGTTCCAGCAGACCAGACTCGCCTTGATCCAGTCTCGCTCGGCCAATCGGGCCAGCCTTGAAAAACTGCGGCGGCTCATGGGCCTGACAGATCAGCCGGTGGACTGGTCACTCGCGGCGGACGCCCCGATGCCCAGCGCCGGTGAACCGTCTGAGGAGGAGCTTGTGTCGCTTGCCATCGCTTCACGCCTTGACCTCGCATCGGCGGTTGCAGAAGTCCAGCACCAGGAATACGCGCTGGAACTCACAAAGAAGTGGTGGCTCGCATCGGTACAGGTCGGTGTCGAAACCGAACGAAGCACCGATGGCCAGTTCACCACCGGCCCGCATATCTCGGCCGAACTCCCGATCTTCAACCAGCGGCAAGGGGAGATTGCCCGCCAAGAAGCGATCATTCGACAGGTCAAGCACCACGCCTCGTCGATGCAAGCGTTGGTCCGCACGGAGGTCCGCACCGCGCTAGACCGCGTGGTCGCGGCACGGCAGGTCGCCGATCTCTATTCAAGCGAAATCCTGCCGCTCCGTCGCCGGGTTCTGGCCGCGACCCAGGACCGGTACAACTCCATGTTCGTCGGCGTGTTCGAGTTACTCAGCACCAAGGCCGAAATGACCGTCGCGGAGACCGCCTTCGCCCTGCCACCAGCGCTCAAGCTGCACGGCGCCTGCGAAAAGTATGTGCTCAAGCTGGCCATGCAGCCCCACCTGCCCGAGGATGTGGTGTGGCGCCGCAAGTTCGGGATGAGCGTCCCGGTGACCGACTGGCTGCTGGGGCCGAAAGGGGCCTCGAGCCGCACGGCGCTCACTCCGATTCTGGAAGAGGTGCTGGGACCAACCGCCCTCTCGAGCCGTGGTCTGTTCCGCCTCGAGTACGTGCAGCGGCTGATCCGCGGACAGGACGAGCCGGTGGTGACCCGGCGGCGGCGGCTGGGAGAGAAGCTGTGGGCGCTGCTCGTGCTCGAGCTGTGGATGCGCCGCTTCGTCGATCGAAGGGGGCGGCCATGAAGTGCGTTCAGTGCGAGAGGGACGCAAAATACAAGGATCGCGCGAATGGAAAATGCCCCGGCTGCGGCCACCCGTTCGCGTTCGAGCCGCAGAAGGGCGACCCGATCACCGACATGGCGCTGAAGAAGGCCATGGATCGCGTCGGCTCGAGCGGCAAGGTGCGCTGGACGGTGGATCACCTTTACCAGGAGCTGCGACGGCCACCTCGAGGCATCGCCCGGATCCTGATCCCGGGCCTCATCGGTCTGGGGCTGTTGCTGGCGGCGGTGGTCCTCCCGTTCAAGTCTCTGTTCGTCCTCCTGATCGCAGCCGTCGGCGTCGTCTTCTGCCTGGTGGCGGTGAGGCGGCGCTTCCCGCAAAACAGGTTCAACCGGTCCGCCGTGGAGGCGCTGCTCCAGCGGTGGAGCGATGTCCACGGGAGCCCCTCGAGCCTGCTGATCAACCGCCAGCTCCCCCCCGCGCCGAGCCGGGCGCTGGAAGAGGAGCTCTCCGCCTATTCCTTCGATCGGGCGGTCATCTGCGACCGGCACGCCATCGTAGATGTGCTGCTGGCGAACCAGTTCCATTTTGAGAACAACTGCGCCGTCCTGTGCGACGACGGCTACCCCGAGAACACCTTCCCCATCATCATGCGGATGCTGCGCAAGAACCCTAAGCTGAACGTGTTTGTGCTGCACGACGCCTCTCCCCGGGGCTGCATGCTCGCCCACAAGCTGAGGACGAGTCCGGAGTGGTTCGCGGGGATCGGTCAGGTGATCGATGTGGGGCTGCGTCCGGCGCACGCCCGCTTTTTCCCCGGCATGGCAGAGAAGAACCCGGTCCCGCTCAAGATCACCCCCACCCACGGCATCGATGCCGCCGAGGCGAAGTGGCTGTCGCGCTGGCGGCTCGAGATGACGGTGGTGCGGCCGGAGCAGCTGATCAAGCGGCTGTACCGGGCGATGACCGGCGTCGAGCAGGGCGGATGGGGTGCAGGAACAGGAAACGGGGGCAGCACCGGAGGCGCCGACGTCATCTACTTCGGAACCGATGCGGACACATCGGACGGAGGAGGAGACAGCTTTGGCTGAGGCGCGTCGCACGGTGGTTTCGGGGACCTGGTCCGGCTTCGCAGGGACGGCTGGCACGGGTGGGTCTCCTTTCCCGGGCCACGTCTTTCAGGAGGATGTCTTCCAGGACAAGATCTTCCTGAAAGATGGGACGCCCCATAC